>Ga0187886_1001542_pt1 | contig 20708 bp, 19 predicted proteins | sample June2016WEW_20_1_FD_133001 | JGI IMG/M metagenome (GOLD analysis project Ga0187886, IMG submission 133001) | Peatland microbial communities from SPRUCE experiment site at the Marcell Experimental Forest, Minnesota, USA - June2016WEW_20_150 | ecosystem: Environmental > Terrestrial > Soil >... | reverse complement strand
AGTCCCGTAGCCTTCCAAGCCGGAGAGTTTCGGCGACGTGTACGCAGTTCGGCGTCAGCTGACGGCTGAAAGCTGACAGCTACTTCACTTTTTTCGCGTCGCCCCAGAGTTGTTCGAGGCCGTAGTGCTCCCGCAAAGCGGGATGGAAAATGTGCAGCATCACGTCGTTGTAATCCATCACGATCCAGCGGCTGGGCGGATAACCGTCGCGGTGATGCGGGCGCACGCCCGACTCGCGGAGCCGCCGCGCGATCTCGTCGGAAATGGCTTTCAAGTGCGGCTCGGAGTTGCCCGAGCAGATGATAAGATAGTCGGCCACTGAGGAAATCTTCCGCACGTCGAGAATCACGACGTCTTCAGCCTTCTTATCGAGGGCGATCTCGCGGCAGAGTTTGGCCAGTTTGCGGGCGTCGATGTGAGTTAGCCTCCTTTAGCAATATAGTTTGTGGCGGTTAATGTACTGAAGCACGGCATCAGGCACAAGATAACGTATCGACTCGCCCCGCGCAACCCGCGCGCGAATGTCGCGCGACGCGATGTCGCACGCGTGCCCCCTCAACACGTGCTGGCGCAGTCGCCGACGCGTCGCCGCGTCCAGCTTCGGATCGACCACGGGCCGCAACGCAAACCCGGGACGCGCAACCGTTACGAACGTGCACAATCGCACGAGCCGCTCGACTTCCCGCCAGCGGTGCAGTTCGCGCAGCGAATCGGCACCGATGATGAAGTAAAATTGCGCCTGCGGATCGCGCCGGCGCAATGAGGTGAGCGTGTCCACACTGTACGACGTACCGCTGCGGCGCAGCTCGATATCGTCCACCTCAAACCGCGCGTTGCCGCGGATCGCCAGCCGCACCATTGTCAGTCGCTGCGCCGCCGTCGCGTTGCCCTCGTACTTCTTGTGCGGCGGCGTGGCCGATGGGATGAACTTCACGCGATCGAGCCCGAACTGCTCCATCGCATCCTGCGCGATGAGCAAGTGGCCGAGATGAATCGGATTAAACGTGCCGCCGAGAATTCCAATCTGTCTCCGCTTCCTCGCCATGTTTAGGTAGATTCTAATCAGGACTGCGCGGGTTCTCAAACCTTTTCCTTGGAGCGCCAGCGCCAGGGTCAGGGCGCATCTGGGCACCACAACCGGCGTGGCCCATGGCCGATAGGGTGGTTGTAGCCCCGAAGGCTTTCGGGGCAAGTCGTACCTCATCGGCCATCGCAAAAGACCGCGAGCAGGCTCGCGGCTACAATCCGGTGGCGGTAATGAGATCCCCCTACACACACGCAGCGAGTTTTGGTTGGACAAATCTGTGTACGCTTCCGAAACTGAATCACGATATGGCTCTGTGTGAGAAGGTAGTCATCGCGCCTGACTGGCAAGAGTTGCTGCACAGGCACGGGCTGGATAGCATGGATACGCTTTACGCGCTGCACGAGGGTACTGTTCTGAAAGCAGGTAAGGCTACTGAGTTGTGCCGCGTGGAGTTCAACGACGCAGGTGTGGCGCGCACGCTTTACATCAAGAAGTACTGGTATCCGACGTCTCGTTTGCGCTGGAGCGGCTTCTATCGCGGCACGTTCTTGGGAATCTCGAAGGTGCGGCGCGAATTCGAGAACCTGGCACGGCTGCGTCAATGGGGCTTGGACGCGCCGGCAGCCGTTGCCTATGGCGAAGAGCGGCGAGAGCGCTGGTTGCATCGGTCGTTCCTCATCAGTGAAGGCGTGCCCGAGCCGCTTTCGCTCGATTTGTTCATTCGCGACTACCTGCCAAGCTCGGCGGACAATGAACGACGGCGATTGCGCAGGGAAATAATCGAGCGATTGGCGGATTACACGCGGAGAATGCACGAACACCAATTCGTTCACCACGATTGCTTCTGGCGCAATATTCTATTGAGCGGCGGCGCGCTGACTCACTTTTTTCTGATCGACTCGCACAAAGGCCGCTGCTGGAAACGTTGGATGGAAACACGCAGCCGCGCGAAGGACCTGGCCACGCTGGACGCGCCCGCGCCAAGATTCTTTCGTCGGACGGAACGGCTGCGCTTCTTCCTGCGCTATCGCGGCCACGCCAGGCTGACCAACGAAGACAAAGAACTCATTGACCTCGTCCTGCGGGTGGCTGAACCGATGCGCGCGACGCAATTGCGCCGTGTCGCTAACGCTCGTCCGCAACGGGAGCCGGCGCAAGCCTGACGCGAAGATGCAACGGAAACCTCCTTCGTTCTGGAAACGCTGCCGTTACCGGCTCGAAGCGGCAGCTTTGGAGTCGCTGGCCGCCGTCCTTCCCTTGCTATCGCGCAAGGCGTTGCTGCGGGTCGCCAACACACTCGGCCGGTTGGCCTGTCTCATCCTACACAAGGAGCGGCGCATCGCGCTGACGAATCTTGACATCGCGTTCGGCCCAAGCAAGTCAACCGAAGAAAAGAAACGCATCGCGTTGTCTTCGTTCCAGAACTTCGCGCGTAGTTTTCTCGGATTGTTTTGGGCGCAGCGGTTGGACGATGCGGCTTTGGAACAGTGGGTGGAGGTGGATGAGGAAAGTGTGCGGCGCGCCCGCGAAATCCTGGCCCGCGGCAAAGGCATTGTCTTTCTCGCGCTCCATTACGGCGAGTGGGAACTGCTCGGATTGGCGACTGGCTGGCTGGGATTTCCGTTGACGGTGGTCGCCGAGCAGACGCGCAATCCGCATCTGGAACGCATCTTCAGCCGCCTGCGCGGTCACACAGGCAACCGCTCCATCCTGCAGCGATTCGCCGTGACCAAATTGTTCAAGGCGCTTAAGCGCGGCGAATGCGTGGCCCTGCTGATCGACCTGAACGCGCCGCAGGGGCGCGGCGGCGTCTGGCTGGACTTTTTCGGCCTGCCCGTGTTCAGCAACTCCTCGGCAGCGGGCTTGGCGCTGCGCTCCGGCGCGGCCATCGTGGGCACCGTGGCGCATCCGCTGCCCGACGGACGAGTCCGGATCGTGTACGGGCCGGAAATCACCTGCTTGCCCACGGGCGATGATGAAGCTGACATCCGGGCGATCAGTCACCGCTGCCTCGGTTTTTGTGAAGAGATCATCCGCCAGCGACCGGAGTTCTGGCTGTGGTTGTACAGGCGATGGAAGTTTCGACCGTCACCGGAGCAAGGCGGTTTCCCGGATTACTCCATCTACTTCCAGAGGCCGCGGCTGCCACGCGCGCACAGCAGCAACCCTCCCCACAGCACCATCGTTCCCCAACAAAGGGGGCCATAAACCTGCAGCGCGCGGCTTCCCGCCGAACTGAGCGCCAGTACGCCGAAGCCGACCAACGTGATCACTGCCACGCGCCGCGTGGACACATCCTGCTCCAAGATCGCCATCCATGTCACGGCGGCCACGGGCAGCATGAGCAGCATGAAATAATGCGACCAGGACACCGGGGACATCAGCAGCGCCCAAACGATGACGGTGGACAACATGAGTAATTGGCTTCTCTCGCGAACCCGCAGGGCGACCGCGATCATGGCCGCAACCATCGCCAATCCGATGACGACAGCGAACCAGCGTGCGCTGAAACTCCCTGTGATCCTCTTCAACACCGCCTGTAGCGACTGATTGCGAACCAAATCGGGGCTGATCAATTCACCGAAGCGCGGATCCTCCGTGTGTTGCTGCTCGAACGAGGGCCGACTCAGGATGCTGCCCCACTCTTGCAGATATTTCATGTTGGTGTTCCAACCCAGCGCGGCCGCCGGCACCACCACCGCGCCCAGCACGACCGCGAGCAGTGTGGCCAGCACAAAACGCCACCGCTTTCGCCAGACAAAGTAGGGAACCAGAAGTACGGGAAAAATCTTCATCAAGATTGCCCCCGCCAAAAAGCTGCCGCCCAGCCAGTCACCCCCGCGCCACTGGCAGTACAAGCCCGCCATCACCAGGGCGAATAACAGAGGCGTCATCTGTCCCCGCGCCAGCGCCGACATCAACGGCCAGATCAACAGAGCGGGCGGGATCACGTACAGCCAAAACGGTTCGCCCGTGGTGCCACTGTCCTGCTGCACCATGCGGACACAGAAAACGATGGCGGCAATCACCATCGCCACGGAGAGCACATACCAGATCAGCACGGCCCAGAACAGCGGCATCACCGCGAACGGCACGAACAGCAGGCCGAACACGGGCGCATTATTATAATGCCAGCCGCGCAGGTTCTCAGCCTCGTAAATGTCCTTCCCGTCGAGAATCGCCTGCCCCACCGCCGTGTAAATAGTAAAGTCAGTCCGATGCACGCGCGATCCCCACGTCTTACCGCCAAACGAATACGGACCAGCGCGGTACACGGTGCTGATGCCCAGCCCAACGATCCATACCACCGCAGCCAGGCACGCGACTCGCCTAGCCCAAGGCGGCACAGACCTGACAGATCCGGAAAAACACATGCGAACAGAGTACAAGAGAACTATCTGCGGTGTCCAGCCGTGAGAGAAAACGGTCTTTTGACCCAGCAGGTTGTTGAAACAATCGCCTTTGCTTTGAACTCAACGCGGGCGTGATGGTCTATTTGCTAATGCGTGGACAAATTCAATCGCAACCGGAGTTCTATGCGCTGATCAATGTCGGGACTTGACGAATAATTCGACCGAGAAGCGGGCTACTCTCGCCCCTACACATTAATGACCGGCGGTAGGAGAGGCATCTGGCGGATTGCGTAGCTGATTCCACGCGGACCTGCGCGAATCCACCACCACCACCGGCCGTTGCACGATGTCCTTATAGGTGCGGGCAAGATAGAGGGAAATCATAGCTGTGGAGAACACGAGCCATAGAAAATCCAGCGCCACCATCCATTGAAACCGATCAATTGCCAGCAATATAACGTTGGAGATAGCGAGAAGCGGAAACATGTACAGCGACAGACGCAATGGAAACGTCGAAGAACTGAGAATGGCCGCAAGTGCAAACCGGATGACCCGTCCCAGACTGAAATGCGTCTTGCCTACGGTCCTGCGCTGGCGCTCGTAGGAGATGCCCTTGCGTCGAAAGCCGGCGTAGGCGACTTCGCTCCGAACGAATGGAAGCGTTGAACGGTTGGCCGTGACAGCGTCACGCACGGCGGCCGAGATCAGATAAAAATTTCCCATGTCCAGGATGGTCTCGCTGTCAGCCAGAAAGTAATTCAAACGGTAGAACGCCTTGCGGGCCCAGTGCATTCCGGCAAACTCCCTACGGCGGTCGCGTTTGCCGTACACGACGTCGTAGCCATTCTGCCATTCCCTCACAAAATCTGGAATCAACTCGGGAGGGTCTTCACAATCCACGTCGATTTGAACGATCGCGTCGCCGCAGGCGTAGCGCAGACCCGTGGCAACGCTGGCCTCATATCCAAAGTTCCGCGAGAATGTGAGGATTTGAACGCTGGGGTCATGCTCGCGCAACTTCAAAACGGTCTCGAGCGTACCGTCGGTGGAACAATTGTTTGTGAACAGCAGTTCAAAGTCGTACTGATCGCGCAATGGCGCCAACGCCACACGGAGTCGCTGGTAAAAGATGGCGATGGCTTGCTCTTCATTGAGGACGGGGCTGACGATTGAGATCAGCGGACGCGAGCTCATGGAGTCACCGAACGCCTCTGAAGGCGATCTGCAAAGAACCCGGCAAAAGCCTCCAACATGTAGCCGATCATTTCATCCGTCAGCCCGGGATACACCCCAACCCAAAACGTGTTGTTCATGACGATGTCGGCGTTGTTCAAATCGCCCACCGTACGATAAGAAATGCCGCGATACGCCGGCTGACGGACGAGGTTGCCGCCGAACAGCAACCGGGTTGCGATCCTGTAATCTTCAAGATGGCGGACCAACTCGCTTCGGCCGAACGGCGCGTCCGGCCGCACAGTGACGGCGAAGCCAAACCAACTCGGTTCTGAGTGTTGTGTGGCCCGTGGCAGGATCAAGAATTCCTCGAACGGTTTAAGCCCATCGGCGAGCTTTTGCCAGTTCCGTCGTCGGGCCGCGATAAAAGCGGGCAGTTTCTTGAGTTGTGCGAGACCGACGGCCGCCTGCATATCCGTTGCCTTTAAATTGTACCCAACGTGCGAGTAAATGTATTTGTGATCGTAGCCAAGCGGCAGATCGCCGAGTTGCCACTCGAAGCGCGTCCCACAAGTGTTCTCTTTACCAGGTGCACACCAGCAATCCCGTCCCCAATCTCGGAAGGACTCCACACACGTCTTCAGTGCGGGCCGATTGGTAATCACGCAGCCGCCTTCACCCATGGTGATGTGGTGGGCCGGGTAAAAGCTGACTGTGGCGAGATCGCCAAACGTGCCGGTCAATCGATCCCCGTAGCGCGAGCCAAGCGCGTCGCAGTTGTCTTCTACGACCCAAAGATTATGACGCTCCGCCACCGACATCACGGCCGCAACATCGAATGGGTTGCCCAATGTGTGTGCTGTCATGATCGCGCGCGTGCGGGGCGTGACCGCCTCTTCCAGATAGCGCACATCCAAATTGTATGTGCTGAGGTCAACGTCCAAGAAGACAGGTACCAAACGGTTCTGCACGATTGGGTTGACCGTCGTGGAAAAACCCGTGGCGGAAGTAATCACTTCATCCCCCGGTTGCAGTTGCCGATCCTTGAGCTTCGGCGAAGTCAATGCGGACAACGCAAGCAAGTTCGCCGACGAACCCGAATTGCATAGCATGGCGCAGCATACACCAAAAAACGCGGCAAACTCGTGCTCGAACTGTGCTGCGTATCGGCCCGACGTGAGCCAAAAGTCAAGGGAGGCATCGACCAAATGCACGACTTCCTCTGCATCAAACACGCGGCCGGCATACGGAATCACTGTTCTGCCGGGCACGAAGGGCTGGTCCGGCCAGTTGGCTTCGCAATATTTCCTGACGAGCGCCAGCACTTGAGCGCGCAACTCCTCAGTGCTCATGCCATCTCCTCCTTGTCCCTAGCCATGGTTCTCAAGCCCTCGCGATAGCCCAACAGACCCATCTGCAATTTCGCTTCAACCTTATCGATCAGCATACCAGCATTTAAGGGCCGCGGCGCGATTTGGCTCAGCTCTCGCGTTGTGACTGGCTGAATCAGGTTCTCGCTCAAACCAAACACGCGGGCTGCCTCTCGCGCAAACTCGTAGCGGCTGACCCGCTCGTGACCAACCACATGATACGCCCCTTGCGCTTCGGAAGCCACCAACCCCAACACGGCCTCAACGAGATTCGGCGCATATGTGGGGCTGCCCACTTGATCGACCGGTGCTTTCAGTTCTTGCCCCTTCTTCAACGTGTCCAGCAAACGGCAAACGAAGTTCTTCCGCTGCCGTTCCCAACCATAGACGACCGTCGTTCTAACGATAACGTAATCTCGCATGTACAACGAAATATGATGCTCGGCGATCAGCTTTTGCCGTCCGTATTCGCAAATGGGGTTCAGAGTGTCCTCCTCACGGTACGGTCCGGACTTTCCGTCAAAAACGTAATCCGTGGAGAAGTACACGAGTTTGGCACCGGCTCGATTCGCAGCCTGGACCACGTTGCGAGTCCCCGTCACGTTGGTGGCGTACCCTTCTTTGGGATGCAACTCGCAATAGTCGGCATTTCCAAGCGCGGCAGCCAAATAAACAGTCGAAGGTCGCAACTCGGCCACGAGCGAACCGACTTGGCTGGGGTCCCGAATATCCAGTTGCCGCGCGCCGGGCACAGCATGACTGTGATAAGTTCCCACAGCATCAAAACCCGAGAGCGTTACGCTCCGAAGTAGTTGCCCTCCGATCAATCCCGACGCCCCAATGACCAAGTGCGTATCCATTTCGCGGCCGATGGCACCTTCAGACTGCAGCAAGGAATGCCCTGTACCACGCTATTGTCCGCTGCAGACCCTCACCCAACGTGAACAGCGGTTTCCACTGTAGGACCTCCTTGGCTTTGGCCGCGCTGAGGTACTGCACCCGAATCTCGTTGATGGCTTCGTTGCGAACCTCTGGCTCGATCGTTGACTCCATCAGCGCGAGAATACGCTTCACCAAATCGAGCACTGTGACCTGAACCTCGTTAGAGAAATTGAAGCTGTGGCCGCGAAGCTGAGGGTTGGAGGCCAAACGTTCTGCCAGCAACATGTACGCAGCCGCACCATCCTCCACATAGAAATAATCCCGCACATACTGGCCATCGGACCGGATCACCGGCTGCTCGCCGCGCAACACAGAACGGATTGTGCCGGGCACGATACGATTCCAATTCAGATCGCCCCCACCATAGAAATTCCCACAGCGCGTAATGCACACGGGCGACCCATACGTGGCGGCGTAAGCTTGACCAATCAGATCGCTACAGGACTTGCTCACGTCGTAAGGATGACGGCCTTGCAGAGGCATGGTCTCGTTGTAAGGCAGGACACTCTGGTCGCCATACGCTTTGTCAGAAGACGCGAGAATGATCTGCTTCACGACAGGGCTACGCCGACAAGCCTCCAATACTGTCCACGTACCCCCAACATTCGATTCGAATGTCGAGACAGGATTTCGGTTGGCGATCGTGACGATGGTTTGTGCTGCAAGGTGCATAACGGTATCGATCTCGTATTCACCCAAAACTCGCTCCACCAACTCTTGGTCGCGCACATCACCACGCACAATCTTGACCCGCTGCATCAACTCTCCACTCAACTGACTTTGCGGCACCCAATCGCGCACTAGGCAAACCACATCGGCCCCCGCATCGACCAGCCTGCGCACCAGCCAGCCCCCCAGCAACCCGCTGGCACCGGTGACAAACGTGGGGCGGTCGATCCAGAACTTGTTCACGGCCACACTTTCCATGGGGCTTGACCGCTGGACCAGAGAGACTCCAGCAAGCGCATATCTCGCAACGTATCCATGCACTGCCAAAACCCATCGTGCCGATATGCAACAAGTTGACATTTGCGGGCCAGCTGTTCCAGAGGCTCGCGCTCGAACACCGTCGCATCTCCAGTGATGCAGTCGAGCACTTCCGGTTCCAGAACAAAGAACCCCCCGTTGATCCAACCCTCACCGATCTGCGGTTTTTCCGTGAATTCCCTGACAAGATCACCCTCGAACACCAGCCCGCCAAACCGTGCCGGCGGACGGACAGCCGTGATCGTGGCCAACTTGCCGTGGCTGCGGTGAAACTCGAGTAGCTGGCGCAGGTTAACATTCGACACCCCGTCGCCGTAAGTCATCATGAAGGTGTTATTCCCAATAGCGCCGGCCAATCGCTTGAGGCGCCCACCGGTCTGGGTCTGGATACCCGTGTCGATCAGTTCCACTGTCCAGTCTTCGCGCGCCTCGTCATGTGCCATCGCCTGACCTTTCCCGAGGTACACCGTCAAGCCGCCGCTGAGGTGGTAGTATTCCAAAAAGAAATGCTTGACGATCTCCCCCTTGTACCCCAATGCCAACAGGTGCTCATTGAAGCCGTAGTGCGCGTAGTGCTTTTGGATATGCCAGAGAATGGGGCGACCACCGATTTCCACCATAGGCTTGGGCTTGAATTCAGTTTCTTCGGCGAGGCGTGTCCCAAGACCGCCGCATAAGATCACAACTTTCATCCGACCGACAAATAACACATTCGCGGATCACGAGTCAATACCACCGGGTGGCCGCAGCCGAAAGATGAATTGAATCCTATGAAAATTTTGTTGAAACTCTTCTGGCATGAATGCCCTGCAAGTCAACTTGGACTGTGTATCAGTTTGATTGTCTTCCCTCTCTAGAATACCATTCACGGCGTATGTTTCCCAAGAAACACATCCTCCGCGGCATCGGCGCGATTGTGACGGTCGTCGCGCTGTGGTTCATCATTGACCGTCTGAATTACGCTTATCGTCAGAGGTGGCACTTTGTGGCCGACATGCAGGACCTGCCGGCGGCGGACCGCTCGCGCTGGCCCCGGTCACCGGCACCCTGGACCAACGAAACGGTTGAAGTCGAGGTTGCCACACCCAACGGGCTGAAACGGGCGCCGATCACCTACTTCATCAATTCGCTGGGGATGAAAATGGTGCGAATCGAGCCGGGCAGTTTCCGCATGGGTCTGCCTGATTCCCTGGCGCGAGACGCCGAACCGGGGCTGCCCCCGACCCTGGATCAATTCACCACGGGTCAATTGTGGCTGACGGGCCACGATCTCCGCGCCAAGTTCAACGCCCGACTGCACCAGGGAAAGTTCACCGAGCACGACGTGCGTTTGACCCGGGGTTATTATCTCGCTGCGTTCGAACTGACCAACAATCAGTACGAGCTATTCGATCCCTGGCACGCTGGTCATCGCGCCCCCTACCAGTGTGGCTCTGCCTACGGCAACCACCCGGCCGAGCCGATCCGCTGGAGGAGGGCACAGGAATTCTGCCGCTGGCTCTCCGCAAAGGAAGGACGACCGTATCGGCTGCCGACCGAGGCCGAGTGGGAGTACGCCTGCCGCGCCGGCACCACGAACCGCCTCTACTGGGGCGACAATGTTTTTGACCGCACCAAGGCCAACCTCGCGGGTGCTGGCCGACGAAAGGACCGAGACCGGCACGTCGGGTGGAGCGACGACCGGTACGAATTCACTGCTCCCGTCGGCTCCTACCCGGCGAATCCGTGGGGGCTGTACGACATGATCGGCAATTCGCGGGAATGGGTGCTTGATTGGTTTTCCTGGTTCACGAACGAGCCGGCCGTAGATCCCCGAGGGCCGCTCACCGGCCATTGCCGCGTGGACATGGGCGGCGGCTGGAATACGACCCTGAGCCGGTTAGACTGTGCCTTCCGCGACGGCGAATCTCCGCACGATGTCAAGGATATCCGTGGATTTCGTGTCGCCTGCGAGATCGAGTAACCATGGCAACAGAACCAGTTTCCTATGCTGCCAGGACCAAGTACGACGAGCGGCAGGCGCGCAAGTACCAGAGTCGCAAATCATCGAAGCACCGTGCGGAGATGCGGCTGATTGATCGCGCGTTCGCGCTGATTCCCAACCCGACGACCAGACCGATGGCCAAAACCAAGACGCCCGCTGTGAGCAGCCGATGCACCGTCTTATCTCAAGAACACCGCCAAGTCCTTCGCGACAATCAGCATCATTTGTTTGAACTTATTCTGGGTTTCCTTGTCGTCGACCAGTTTGTAGTCGCGGGCCGTCCGCACCTCCACGAAGCGGACCTTACTCGAACTGACCGGCACGACGGCGCGTTCGTCAACCGTCACAATCGCGCCGTTGCTCCAGTCGGAGCTAAACACGAAACTGCGCGGTTCGGTCGAGAGGATGTAACGACCGTGACTGTACGTCGCAGGAGGGCTGGTGCAGCCGAGCAGCGTCAGGATGGTGGGGACAAAGTCCAGGTGACTGGTCATGTTGGTGACGGTTTGCGGCGCGACGCCGGGAATCTTCATGACCAGCGCTGACTTGATCTGGTAGTCGTCGAAGGCGGAATTGTGGGAGAAATAGCCGTTCTCCGCGAACTCCTCGCCGTGATCGCCAGCGATGATGAGGATCGTGTTGTCGAACATGCCGTGCTGTTTCAAGTCGTCGATCACCTGTTGAACGAGGGCGTCCTCGTAATAGAGCGCGTTCTTGTAGCGGTTCTTCAATCCCTGAACCTTGGACGGCGTCAGCCCGCTCATGTAGTTGACTTCGGGGCCTGTCACCGGTCCGAACTTCTCGAATTCCTTGGGGTACTGGTAGAACGGGTGCGAGGAGTTGAAGAACACGAAACCGAAAAACGGTTGCGTGGCGGGCGTGCGATCCAGAAACTGATGGAACTGGTCGATTAAGACGCGGTCGCGTTTCCAGCTTTCGGGTTCCGCGTGCTCATCGAGGATGCTTTCGGGGATTTTGATGAAGGCGGTCTTCCGAAATTCGGGGAACGTCAGGCGCGTCGAGGACAGGATGAGAAACCGGTAATCGCGTTCGCGCAGCGCGTCGATAAGCACCGGTCCCTGCCGCGCTGCCAGAAACGGGTGCCAGAGGCTCCCGTACAATCCGTACAGCATGCTGAACAGGCCAAATCGCGTGCCGTTGCCGCCCGAGAAGTGGTTCACGAACCTGATGTTCTGCTGCGCGAACTCGTCCAGATGCGGTGTGACCTCCGGGGTCAACATGTCCCAGCGGAACGCCTCCACCGCCAGCAGCACGACGTTGTAGCGCGGACTGTTAGGGCTGAAAGTGAGCGGCGCCAGCGGGTACTTCAAAGATTTGCCCGTTTCGGAAAGCGCGACTTCCTTCTCGCGGTTCAATCGGTAGCCGAACCATTTCTCTGCCAGATGCTTGACGGTGATCCTGCCGTACAAGGGGTAGAAACGGGCCAGCGACAGGACCGGCGCTCTGTTTGTCAGGTCTGCGTACGCATATAGCCCCTTGTCCGCCAGCACCACCAGCAACAAGCCCAACACCACGGGCCATATCTCAAACCGCAGCCACGAGAACGACTTGCCTTTGTAGATGACCTTGCCGGCAAGCACCATCTCGCCGCCAATGACCAACAGGCCCACGACCAGATACGTCGCCCATGTGGCCATCCCCAAACGCAGCGAGTCCGACGCACCTTCCGTGGTCAGGAAATTGATCACCAATGCGTTGATGTGGAACTTGAAAAATGAAAACACCCGCACGTCCGTGATCAGAAAAAGCTGGAGCGCGGCCGCCAGCAAGAACGAAAGCCCGGCCACGATGATCCGCAGAACCGGCGCCATCGCCAGCACGAACGGCACGACCAGACACACCGCATTCAAGCAAATTGCGGTGGAAAGAAACATCACCAGATTGCCGGCCACCCACGGTCTTGCCTCCGCCACCCCGCGCCAGAACAGCGGCGCAGTGATGACCCCTGACACCAACATGTTCACCACCGCAAACAGCAGCACTTGTCGGGGAAGCGAATTCTTGTGCGATTGATCCATGCGCATCAGATGTCGGGCGAGATAATTACCGTGGACTCCACGCCAAGTCAAACCTGCCCGCAATCCGCCTTGACTGCCGCCGCGTGTGACGGCTATCGTCGCAGACGAACGCTGTTCACGAACACATGGCGAGATCAAGAAAAATGCACGTGCTGCTCGGCCTCGGCGGCGGCGTTCTCGCCACACTGGCCCTGCTCATCGACCACCTGAATCACTGGTACCGCAAGCAGTGGCATTTTGTTGCGTCCATGCAGGACCTCCCTCCCGAGGATCGCTCGCACTGGCCCAAGCCGCCCGTGACTTGGCCCAATGAAACGGTGGAGGTGGAAGCGACAACGCCCGGAGGTATGAAGCGCATCAAGGTCTCGTACTACATCAACTTCATCGGCATGAAGTTTGTGCGGATCGAGCCGGGCTCGTTCGTGATGGGATTGACGGACGCGCTCGCGCGCGAAGTTGGCCCAAAAGATCCCGAAGGCGGACCGATGTACGTGCAACACGAGGTGCGCCTGACACGTCCCTATTTGATCGGCGCGTACGAGGTGGTTAACAAGCAGTTTGAGTTGTTCGACCGAAGCCATGTTGCCCGCTGGCCCGCTTGCCAGCAAGGGCCGAGTGGTGACAATCATCCCGTCGAACCCGTTACCTGGCAGGAGGCTCAAAAGTTTTGTCGCTGGCTGTCGGAAAAGGAGGGACGGCTGTATCGATTGCCCACGGAAGCGGAATGGGAATGCGCCTGCCGCGCCGGCACGACCAACCGCACGTACTGGGGCGAAAACTTCGGCGACCGCACCAAAGCCAATGTCGGCGGTGTGGACAAGAAACCGCAACATGTCCACTGGCGGGACGACGGTTACGACTACACGGCACCCGTCGGCTCCTACCAGCCCAATCCGTGGGGATTGTACGACATGATCGGCAACGTATGGGAATGGGTCGCCGACTGGTACGCGCCGTTCACCGCCGGCGCGGTGGTTGATCCAGCCGGACCGTCGACGGGACATTGCCGCGTCGCCAAGGGAGGCAGTTTCAACTCGCCAGTCCTCCGCACGACCTCCGCGGCACGCGATGGCGACGATCCAGGGGACCTCAAGGATCCGCGCGGATTCCGGGTCGTGTGCGAGACGGAGCCATGAGCCAAGATCCAGTTCTTTATCGCGGCCGCGTCAAATACGACGACAAGCAATCGCTGAAATATCAGCAGCGCAAGCCGCACAAGGACCGGGCGGAGATGCGGCTGATCGACCGGGCATTTGCGATCATTCCGAAAACCCACAGCGTTCTCGACGTGCCATGCGGCGGCGGCCGCGTGATGCTGCATCTGGCCCGAAATGGTTACAGCGTCAGTGGGGCGGATTTGTCCGAATCGATGCTCGCCATCGCCCGCGAGAATGTTGCTCAAGCTGGTTTGTCGTGCACGGTTGAGCGGCAGGACTTGGAGAGGTTGAGCTACCCGGATCGCCGATTCGACACGATCATCTGCTTCCGCTTGTTTCACCACTTTCCGAATCCCGAGATTCGAGAGCGGGTTGTCGGCGAACTGTGTCGCGTGACTGCCAAATCCGTGGCGCTGTCCTATTTCAGCCCGTATTCCGTGCAATCGTTGCGGCGCAAGCTCAGCGGGAAGGACCGGGATCGTTTCGCGACGCCGCTGGTTGAAGTGGAGAGCTATTTCCGCAAGGCCGGCTTCCGTCTGGTGAAGGATTTTGCGCAGTTGCCGGTCCTGCACACGCTGCACCTGGCCGTGTTCGAGCGGGTCAGCCGGTAGCGCCGGTGCGCAATCACGGTAGTTTGGCGACGAAGTAGCCGCGAACGACAAATCCGAGCACGCGCTTGTCCGCCGCCGCAACGGGGCGGAGAGCGGCTTCGCCCAGGCGTTCCTGGCGGTAGGCTTCGCGGTACGCCTGCTTTGCGGATCGAGATCGGAACCGCTGCACGACGAAACCGTTCGCGGTCCCCAAAAACGCATCGGGATTCTCCAATATCTTCTCAAGCGTTTCATCTAGGTAAGCGCGGTGGATATGCCACTTCAACCCGCCAATCCGCCTTGTCACCACTTCGTGCGCGTGCTTCAAACAACGTCGGGACAGTCTCGTCATCGTCACGGCACGGATCACTTTCGCCCGTTCAGCGATCTCGGCCGCGCGGCGGGCGATGCCGCCCCCGTAACTCTCGTAGAACGCTTCAGTCAATGAAAACCGCGAGTGAAAGACCGCCAGGTGGGCGACACGTCGCTGTTCGTCAACGGCGGGGAGAAACGCGACTTTATCGACATCGATCAGGCAGAACTTGTGCTCCCCCCGTGCGTATACGAGGTTCTGGGGGGCAATGTCCAAATACACCACGCCGGCGTCATGCATCCGACGCACAAACCGGCCGAGCGCACACTGGAGTTCGGGCGCGTCGGGATCACCGATCGTTGACAGCAGCTCATATCCCGGGAGTCCCTCGGTGATCAACGTGCTTTCGAGCAGCCCGCACCAGCCCCAGCATTCTCCGTGAGCCAGATGCGGGACGACGGGAACACCCCGATGCCGAAGCCGCGGCGCGTATTTCCATTCACGGCGACTCTTGGGGGGCCAGAAAAAATACTCCAGTCGTGAAAAAGGCCGTGCTTCGTGAAGATAACGCTTGACGTAAAAGACGCGCCCGGCCAAGCGGTGCCGGGTGACCAGGGTCATGGTGGCTCGTTTGACTGTTTCGCCGGGAACGGCCAACACTTGATCGGGTTCCAGCGCAAACTCCGGTGCCACTTCCCAACGCATTCCTTGATGTCGAACACACGGCATACGCCGCATCGTAAAGGGACACGGCACCCGCACCAACAAAAAAACCGTCGCCCGACACACCATCGATCTGTTGTTTCCGTTCAACTTCTGGATGTGGTTGCCCTTGCATTCGAGGAGTTCTCACAAGCTCTCACGGAAGAGTTGATCCAAGATGTCTTTGCCCGTCCTGGAAGACCTCGTCTCAAGCTGTTCATGGATGGACTGGGCGATCTTTCGGAAAAGCCTTGCGTAGGGATGACGTGACAGGTAGTGAATGGTGATGGTGTGCTGGCGAATGATTCGCAAGATCTTTTCGGCATTTCCCGCGATCTGACCACTGACGGCCTGCGCGCGGGCCGACTTTTGGAAGATCGTCCATAGATTCCCTTCGTCCGACGGGGTCTTTGTGCGAAACACCCCATAGCCGGCCTTCCGCCCGAGAGTATTCAAGGCAGCCTGGTTGAAGTTGTAGAGGTGGGCGACGTGAAAGCGGCGGCTCGGCGTCTGGCTGACGGTCTCCAAGTCGGGCACTTCCACGACCAGGAAGCCGCTGTCCTTGAGCCAATCACGCAATTTGCAAATGATTCCATAGGGATTGTCCGTGTGCTCCAAGACGTGGTGCATGGTGATGACGTCGAACTCACGTTCAGGAAACTCCGCGTCTTGTGCGAACCCCATCTGAATCGGCACGTGGTACTCCTCGATCGAATAGCATGCGTATCCCTCGTTCGGCTCGATTCCACGGGCATCGAATCCAAGGTGCCGCAGCAGGTACACAAACTCTCCTCCGCCGGAACCAACATCCAAGACGACGGCGTTCGGTTTGAGAATGTCCCGTATTTGCCCGTACCGGGCCAACGCGACTCGCCCGGCCCGGTAGATGTGCTTCTTCTTCGGTTTGGACACGCCCTTATACTCGATCCTGTACTGCCGGGAGTAGAATGCCCGTGTCTGTTCTGATGTCGGTCGCGGACTGCTGTACACCAGGCCGCACTGCCGGCAGATCACTGTTCGAAGGTAACGGCCGCTTCTGTCGCGCAGTGAAAGCACCTCGACATCACTGCTGCCGCAAAGGTTGCATGGGACTTCTGTCAACTGTTGAGGACTGGTACTCATGTTGCGCTCACTCGCGGGCGGCAGTGTAAGCCTCTTCATCTCTTTGTCCAGCCCGGTCTTCCTTCCCAGCGGAGCCCGGGGGTAACGACTCGGCAGTGCTCGCCCTTGACCACCCTAGCAATCGACTGCGACGCCGTGCTATATGGGTCTCTGCGCCACGAACGTCAGATAATCGGTGAGGTTTCGTTCTTCCAACATCTCGTGAAACCAGCGTGCAAGAGGCGACGGGGCCACGTTGTATTTCAGCTTCGACCAAGAACGGCAGTAAACGAGCCTGAAGCTGCACCTCTCCAGCATCTGTCGCAGACTGCCCTCGTCGAACATGAACACATGGTTGGGAATTCCGAAGTGTTTGAATTGCTTGCGGGCGAAGCCATGCCGGTTGAGAAACGTCTTGTAACGGTTCGTCAGTCCGCGCCAGTTCGGAACCTGGCCAAATATGTATCCACCGAGCCGCGTGATCCGACGAATCTCTCTCAGGATTTCCAGAGGATTGTGCACGTGCTCCAGCACGTCCCAAAGAATCACACCGTCATAGGTTGCATCTGCGAAATGCATCTCCTCCAATCGTCCTTGCATCAGCGAGAGCCCCACCCGTTCGTGAGCGATGCGAAGTCTGTGCTGAGAGATGTCAATACCGTCAGCCTGAAATCCCCGTTGCCGTGCCTCCAGCACCGTCAGTCCGAACCCGCAGCCCACATCCATCAGCCGTGCCTTGGGTTCGAGGTACTTCGACACCAAGTCAATCAGCATGGCTTTGACCGTGTAGCTGGTCGTCGAATGGAGGTTGAATGCCGGCTCACGCTTCCACCGTTCGTAGCCGAAATTCTCAAACAACGGGCCTTCGTAGTCGTGATCGCCCTCGTAGATCGCTGCCAGCTTGTCGGGCAACAGACGGGGAGACACGAACATCAGCCCGCATCCGCTGCACAGGCGAATTCCGTGGCCATCAATCCGCCGAAACAGCAAGCGACTGCGCAGGCCGGCGCCGCAAGTCGGACAACAGACTTCCTCCCAGTCGGCGGCGGTCAGTTGTTCCAACGACACGTGATGACTCGCTCGCTCCATGCGCCAAACTTTAATGGACTGGCCGCGTCGGAGTAAACAGAATTTGCCGCCACCGAGAATCCACTGGAGAGACCACCGGGGTTTCTGTTATAGAGTGAACGCCTTGAGCGCTACCAACAACACCGCTTGGAATGGCTTGGCCGCAACCGCCGCGCCCGTGCCGTTGCCGCTGTCGGTGGCGATCATCACGTTGAACGAGGAGCGCAACTTACCACGCTGCCTGGAGAGTGTGCACAATCTGGCGGTCGAGATCGTCGTGATTGACTCCGGCTCGACCGACAAGACGGGCGAGATTGCGCGGCAGTGCGGCGCGGTGTTTGAGTTCAAGGCATGGCCGGGGCACGTGGCGCAGAAGAACGTGGCGTTGCGCCGCTGCACGCAGCCGTGGGTGCTGAGCCTCGACGCCGACGAGGCGCTGTCGCCGGAGTTAGCGGAGTCCATTCGTCGATTGTTCGCAGCGGGCGGGCCGAAAGAGAACGGTTTCTGGGTGAACCGTCGAGTGTTTTATCTCGGCGATTGGATCTGGCACGCGTGGTATCCTGAATGGCGGTTGCGGCTTGTGCGCAAGAACCATGCGGAATGGCGCGGGCTTGATCCCCACGACAAGCTGGAGGTAGACGGCACGACAGCACGGCTGGAGGGCGACCTCCTGCATTATCCGTTTCAGGACTTGCGGGACCATTTGCAGCGGACCATCCACTACGCGCGGATCATGGCGGACTCGCAGGCACGCGAAGGACGCACATTTCGTTGGTATGCGCTGGTGTTCTCGCCGTGGTATGCGTTTTTCAAGCGGCTGATTCTCAAACAAGGCTGGCGCGATGGCTGGCGCGGCTGGCTGATCGCTTTCGCCAGCCTGCTGAGTTCGCTCGCAAAATCCGCTTTCTTGCTGGAAAGACGCCTGGCCGGCGCGAATAAGAGCGGGCGTGCATGAACATCATCGTCATCTGTTCAGACACGTTCCGCTACGACCACCTCGGGTTTCTCAAGAAGCAGCAGGTTCTGACGCCCCATCTCGACGAGCTTGCGCGCGAGAGCGCCGTGTTCACAGATTTCTGGTTGTGCTCCTTTCCCACGCTGGTCAACCGTATCGAGGTATTCACGGGCCGGTACACGTTTCCGTTCTTCAACTGGGGGCCGCTGCCCTACGAATACCCTGTGCTCTCAGAAGTTTTCCAGCATCACGGCTGCACCACGGCGCTGCTGGCCGACACGTTGCACATGATGCGGGAAGGTTGGGGCTACGGGCGCGGCTACGATTTCGTCAAAGACGTGCCGGGGCAGATGCACGACCCATTTCAGCCGCGGTCGACGCCGATGGTACCACTGCCCTGCCCCATCGAGAAGCTCGGCCCGTCACGCCCGCGCATCGATCAGTATCGCCGCAATGCGTACTGGTACCAGCAGCAGGCGACCAATACGACGGCCTCGTTGTTTTGTGAGGCGATGCAGTGGCTGCAATCGCCGCCGAAGAAGTTTTTCATGTGGATCGACGCCTTCGATCCGCACGAACCGTGGGACGCGCCCGCGCAGTTCCTAAAGCCCTACCCTTGGAACTCACAGGGCGACGCCGTGTTTTGGCCGAAGGAGGGTTTCGTGAAGATGTATCCACCGGCCGACGTCGAAAACATGCGCAGTCTGTACCGAGCCGAGATCACGCAGATCGATCATTGGGTCGGCGCGTTCATCCACCATCTTCGCGACAAACAGCTGCTGGACCAGACGGCGATCATGTTCTGCTCCGATCACGGCACGTACTTCGGTGAACACGGCTTGATCGGTAAGCCCGTCAAGATCGGCGAGGTACGCGCGATCTACGAAGAACTCGGGCATTTGCCGATGCTGCTGCGCCATCCCGCAGGGCTTGGCGCCGGCAAATTCATCGGCGGACTCGGTCAACCGCCCGACATTTTCGCGACCGCGTTGGAACTGGCGGGGATTCCGCGCGTGCCGTGGGCGCAAGGCAACTCGCTGGTGCCACGCTTGGCGGGCGAGCCGAGCCAGCAGAAGTTTGCGGTCAGCGGTTATCATCCGCATCGCGGGCGTGTCAGTTGCATCACGATCATCACCGACGAATGGGCGTTGATGTACTCGCCGAGCAAGGGGCTGGATGGTTCGGAATTGTATCATCAACCCACCGACCCCTGCCAGACGCGAAACGTGATTACCGAGCAGCCGTCCGTGGCGAAAGAATTGTTGGGCCACCTGGAAAAGTGGTTCGACGATCTGGCCGTGTCTCCGGCCCGGACGCAGCAGTTGCTCCACGATGCGCCGTTTACCACGTGGGATAAGCTGCAGTATCAACTGTGGCTGATGCAGCGACGTCGCGCCTACAGAAAGCAGTTTCGCAACTACGCACGCGGAGCCGACCTCACGTCATGAACGTCATTGTCATCTGCTCCGACACCTTTCGCTACGATCACCTTGGCTTCCTGAAACTGCAGCCAGTGCAGACGCCGCATCTTGATCGATTGGCGGCTCAAAGCTCGTTGTTTTCGGATTTTCGCTTGTGTTCATTCCCCAGCGTGATTAACCGCATCGAGATGTTCACGGGCCGCTGCAGCTTTCCGTTTTTCCGCTGGCGGCCGTTGCCTTACGAGTTTCCGGTACTCTCCGAAGTGCTGACGAGGCACGGCTTCACCACGGCCTTCTTCTCCGACAACCGTCAGCTCATTTATGAAAAGTCCGGGATCGAGCGCGGGTTCCACGTCGTGAGAAGAATCCCGGGTCGGGCCCACGGTACGTTCCAACCCGCCTCGGCACCGATGGTCGAGTTGCCATGTCCTGCGGAGAAAATTGGCGTGCGCGCGTCGAATCTGGACCGCTACCGCCGCAACGCCTGTTGGTACCGGCAGCAGGGTATCGCACCCGCTGCCGTGCT
>Ga0187886_1001541_pt1 | contig 20718 bp, 18 predicted proteins | sample June2016WEW_20_1_FD_133001 | JGI IMG/M metagenome (GOLD analysis project Ga0187886, IMG submission 133001) | Peatland microbial communities from SPRUCE experiment site at the Marcell Experimental Forest, Minnesota, USA - June2016WEW_20_150 | ecosystem: Environmental > Terrestrial > Soil >... | reverse complement strand
TTAGTTTCGGAGAAGATGGACGCCTCTCGCTCGTACGAAGCCATGCGACCGCAACATCTTCATTGATCTCTATTCTAGGGTCAAGGAATCTCACACGAACCAGTACATCCTCTCATATCGTTTGAGTGGATAGCAAACAGGATCATTGAAAGCGTTTCAAAGGCTTCGACAGGAAGGCCGGCTGAGCTGTTACAGAGAACGACATTTATGCGTGGCAAGCATCCGGTCGTGGTAGCCCGGGTTGCCGAGCCAGGTACGGCGACAGAGCCTATGCGCGTCTGTGCGCTGGGCGTTGAACCTCGAGATCGCAAAGAATCGGACCAAGCAAGCTGTTGGTCCTCTGGGCCGCGTGGGTTCAAATCCCACCCCGGGCGCTTAACCAATTCAAACTTCGTCTTTGTGCTCATATCCGTTCTCCCTTCTCGTGATGAGTCGTCATCAAGAGCGGTCAGCTACTTGCCATGCTCAGCTAGTTATTGCTGATATACCTCGATATAGTTTGCCACTCCCCTTCCTACTAAGCAAGCGAACCAAGAATGAAATTGACGTACTCTTCCAAGTATGACCTAGCCCCTATTACAGGATCGCTTGCTACGATCACTGGGGAGAACACGTTTCAATGGTAGCTGCTTTGTGATGTCTCGGTCAGGCAAGTCATAAATACATTTGGGGCGACTTGTAAACCACGGTGGAAAACTTGAAGATGAAAGCGGCCGTACTGCATGAATTCAACAAGCCCCTAGTGTTGGAGTCGGTGCCGGTTCCTGAGATTGGCCGCACCGACGTTTTGATAAGAATTAGGGCGAGCGGGATTTGCCTTTCGGACGTTCATATCTGTCGCGGTCGTGAGGTGGAGGGAATGAAGACGCCTCTTATTCCGGGTCACGAGTGCGCCGGCGTGATCGAACGAGTCGGCGCGGATGTGAAGAACGTTAAACCGGGTGATCGTGTTGTTGCCGATTATCGCTTGACTTGTGGGCAGTGCTACTACTGCGACTCTGGTAGAACAAATCTATGTCACTCCGCCAAAGACATCGGATTTACCGTGGACGGAGCATTCGCTGAATACATTGTGCTCCCATCCAGACAGGCGTTTCCGCTGCCGGATCAGATTAGCTTTGAAGAAGGTGCGATCATTGGATGCGCAGTGGTCACGGCGTACCACGCAACAAGGGTAGCTGAGCTTCGGGCTGGTGAGAGCGTGGCTGTCATAGGTGTCGGAGGCGTTGGGTTTCATATACTGAAGCTTTCTCGTGCCGCGGGAGCGGGGAGAATCATCGCTGTTGATCTTGACGATAGGAAGCTCGCGAGGGCGGCGAAGCTCGGTGCTGAAACTATTAACCCACAGCATGAGCCTGCAGATGCGCTGATCAGGAAGCTCACGAATGGTGAAGGCGTCGACGTAGCTTTCGAAGCTATCGGGCTTGCTAAGACCGTCGAAGCGGCGGTTAGGTCTACTTCGCCTCGCGGAAAGGCTGTTTTTGTTGGGCTGTGCTTTGAGAAGGCCCAGATCAGTCCGTTATGGGATATGATGTGGGAGCCCCGGATCGCGAATTCGGGCAGGGAGACGGAAGCAAGAGTCTCGATTGACCACACCCGCGCAGACATGAAGGAAGTCATTGATCTGGTTGCGCAGCGTAAGGTCGACTTGTCCGACTCCATCACTCATAAGCTCTCTCTGGACGACGCTAACCGCGGCCTTGAGATGTTCGAGAAGAAGATCGGCGATCCCGTCAGGATCGTCATGCTTCAAAGCTAATCTCTCACACAGGCAGCGACCTTTGACCCAACCGGTTTGACGTGCCAACACCGTCGCAAGCGCAGTATACTAGGACCCTGCAACCAAGACCTGTTCCTCGACCGCCATCACTCTGCAATAGCGCCAGCATAAGTCGCGCCGCCTACCCTCCAGCGTAATGTCCGGAACATAGTCTACGAGGCCAACCTGGTATCTTCAAACCCGGCGTTGGTTGTGTTAGAGGAGAGGATGTGGTTCTGGTGACAGAATCCGGTCACGACGTACTGACGAGAGCCGAGTATGAGAACAGAACAAGTTCCTCTCCAAGTAACATATCGCAACGATCGAACAGGACCTAGCGCTAGTTCGCAGACTCCTCGCGGCGCACAAGAAAAGCTGACGTGTGGAAAGGGGGTTGTCCTTGTGTTTGCCAGACTCTCCTAGGATAAACGTTCGGAGAGCGGGTATTCTCCATGCTTCATCATAGTCTCTGTGATGGCCGCAAGCACCTCCTCATAGCGAGTCGATTTGATGTCGCCTATATCCTCAGTAACTCCCATGATGAAACCGTCTCCCGGCGCCACCCTTCTCAGAATATTCAGTGTCTCTGCCTCCACTCCGTCCAAGTCGCGCTCAAGCGATGACGTGGCAGGAAAGGTTGCCCAGATCACTTTTTCCTTCCAAGCAATTCTCGCCTCTTCGATCTGCAGGTCTCCAATCGGCGGGGGCGTGAATGCCTCCACCACATCTATCTTCGTTTTTCCGATCAGGTCCCGCAAACACTTCAGCTTTCCATCCATGTGCGCCATCAAGATCTTCTCTTTTGCGTGAAGAATCTGCGCTACCTCTTCGTAGAATGGCATGCAATACTTTTCAAATAACTTTGGGCCGGTGACCATTCCATTGAGATTCTCATCCATTAGCACGACCTCTGCTGGAGAATCCGCGATTATCTTGTACATTTCGAGCTGCTTCTTCCTGAGAACGGCATAGAGGTCTTCGAATTCGTGCCTGCGCGAGTAATAATCCAAGGAAAACCTCGTGTATCCCATGAGATCCAAGAGCATAGATTGTAGCGGGGATTTCGGTGTCATCATGACTGCAATGCCGTCATCACCCATGCTATTCTGCATCTTAACGAAGTCTTCGTAATTCGGGAAATACTCGGTGTTATCAATAACGTACTTGACGACTTCATAGTCTCCAAGATCCTTAATTACCCACTCGATGGGCCACTCAAATGCGGCGTATCCCCACTTACATCTGTCGGAAAGTCGACCCGTCGGGGTGGTGTATGTTCTGTCGACTGTGTGCTTCTGTCTGGCAATACATGTGTAGCGGTCATCGAGGGAGAAGGACGCAAGGTTTTCGGCCGTTTCCATCTTCACGTTCGGGGTGTTGATCCCGTAGACTGACACAGCCAACTCTACTAGGGAGAGACCCATATTCCTTAGCTGACGTTCGATGGAACTTCTCGGCAAGAGGAAGGTGTAGATTGTAAAGGGTATTCGATCTGGTTTCTCGCGCCGCAGTACCGCCAGTATTCTTTCTTTCATTTTCATTGGCAGTCGCCTTGTTTAACCCATAGTCTACACATTTCTACGCCTGTTACAGCGTCCGGGGAGTATGCATCCGCTCCAATCGTCTCGGCGTATTCCTTGCTCAGGGGAGCCCCGCCGACTATTGCTTTGACCCGCCTCTTCAGTCCAGCTTCTTGGAGCCGTCGTATTACCTTGCCCATTTCGGGCATCGTGGTTGTAATCAGAGCAGACATCCCTAGGATTGCGGGCTTCTGTGTGCGCACTGCTTCCACGAATTTCTGGGCTGGCACATCGACTCCCAAGTCGATTACTTCAAAGCCTGTAGTTCTCAGGAGCATCTGGACGATATCCTTGCCTATACTGTGAAGATCACCTTCGACTGTGCCAAGGACGATCTTACCGGTATTTCTCATTTCACATTTCTGGAGGTGCGGCTCCAGGATCTTCAGCCCCTCCTCCATGGCCGCGCCGGCGGCGATGAGTTCTGTGAGGAAATATTCTCCCGCCTGAAACTTTTCTCCAACAACATACATGCCTTCAAGCAATCCATCATTGATTGCCTTAAGCGGTGAGATTCCTTCGGTCAAAGCATCTTCGCATGCCTTTCGCACTCCCACAATGTCAACGTTTACAATGCCGTGCCTTAACATCTCTAGAATTTCTTGTTCTCTCATCTAGGTTCGCCTGCAAACCTGAGTTAACGTTAACGCAAAGCGCACTGCGAGCGACCTTTATTAGTTTGAGCCTTGAAGCTTCGATACAACTGTTCGTGTCCGAACTCACCGCTGCAGGGTAAGGCTTTGACTGGAAAGAGTTTTGCCGAACTCAATGCGGAACGTCTCAAAACCGCACTAAGTTTGGGACAGCCAGATCAGGTTCCGGTTGCCCTCGCTATTTCGGCATGGTGGCAGACGGATTACACGGGAGTCAAGAACATGCGCGACTACTTCATGAACCCGAAGGTCATGTTAGAAGCCCAACAAGCTGTCAACAAGAGGTTCAGAGACATCATAGGGTATTCGCCGGACTTTGGTGTTGTGCTTGAGGTTTCAGGCATCGGGGCAGAGATAAGATTTCCGGAGAACGAACCCCCTTGGGCTGACGAACCCATAGTCAAGACACCAGAAGACGTCGACAAACTCGGTGTTCCAGACGTGCACAAGGACGGGCTATTTCCTCAGTTCTGGAAAACCTGGGATTACATGGCATCGCGGGGATACGACCCTACAACCGGCCTTTTCTTTACCGAGGGCCCTATCGACAAGGGGGCCCTACTTCGTGGCGCCACGCAGATCATGAACGACCTAATACAAAATCCCGGCCTAGTCCACAAGATCTGTAGAATCTCAGCTGAGACAAGCATCGAATTCTTCAAAGCGATAGAGGAGAAGGCGGGAAGCCTGCCCGGAAAGGCTCTAGAACTGGATGATGACTTATCGGGTTTCCTGTCTCCAAGACTATTCAGAGAATTCCACATGAAGTATGCCAAGCGGATTTACGATTCATTCAGTTCGGAGTATTCCCGCTACTGGCATTCGGACGCAGAGCGCGTCATGACTATCGTCCACTTGCTACCAGAAATGGGCGTGAAGGCCTTCTGGAACCCCAGTTACCGCATAGATATCGCGGAGATGAGACAAAAGCTCGGGGACAAGGTATGCCTAGTGGGAAATGTGAATTGCTTAGATGTACTTCTGAGAGGCACCTCTCAGGATGTCGAGAATGCCTCTCGGGAATGCATTAGGAAAGCTGCTAGAAATGGAGCCTATGTCTTGGCGCCCGGTGGAGAGGTGATTCGTGGTATTCCACCGATGAACATTGACGCGTTAATCGACTCGTCGATAAGGTATGGGAAGTATCCGATTGAGGTCTAGGAGACGCACAAGAGTGAATCAAGAAGGAATTTTGAGTAGAATAGCTGAGGCCGTCATTGAATTCCAGACGGCCAAGGCGAAGGAGTTGATAAGGGAAGCTCTGGATCGGGGAATATCTCCCGTTGACTTAGTATTGAGAGGCGTGGTCGCTGGTCTGGACGCCGTCGGGAAAATGTACGAGGATGGCGCGTACTTCTTGCCGGAACTCATCGCTGCAGGCACAACTGCCAAGGAGAGTCTTGACATAGTTGAGCCGTACCTGAGGGAGGCGAGATGGGCAAAGGGCTCCGTTGTCATAGGCACCGTCCAAGGGGATCTCCATGATATCGGCAAGAGCATCGTTTCGATGATGCTACTCGGAGGAGGATTCAGGGTCAAGGACCTAGGTGTGGATGTTCCAGCGATCAAGTTCTTGAACGATGTGAGGGAAGGAAGGCCGGACATACTCGCGTTAAGCTGCTTGCTAACGACAGCGATGCCAAGGTTCTCAGAGGTAATAGAAGCCTTTGAGCATCAGAGCCTGCGCAAAGGCCTCAAGGTTCTCGTCGGAGGAAACCCTGTTAATGCCGATTTCGCTCGATCCATTAGGGCAGACGGGTATGCCCCGGATGCGCTCCAAGCAGTGAAAGCTGCAAAGGAACTTGTTAAGTGATCAAGACAGAATGCAATCCCGCCGTCTGCCAGGCTACACATAATGACTCTGGCTCCCTTATCGGAGCTCTTCTAAGCGAGTATCTGCAAACCGAACAACCAGCAAGTTCTGGGCGGCGTCTAGGTGGGAAGAGACTAGCCTAGCGATCTCCTGGAAGCTACGTTCCAAAAAGCGAGTGCTCGTCCAGAAAAATGCTCGAGCTCAGAGATCTAGTCTGAAAAAGGGAGGAGAGGAGGTCGGGGAGTCAGTCGTTGCGCTGCTCTATACTGGCGGTATCTCCTTGAAGATAAGGTCGAGATCGACTCCCTGACGTCTTCGTATTTCCCTCGAAACGTAGTACACGACGAACCCGCTCAGATAGGCTCCGGCAAGTACAGCGATGGCGAGCGGGCCCGTAGGTCCGATTGCGGGTGTTGACATTGCTGTGTAGATTGCCCAGGCCAAGAGCGGCACGTCGATTATTGCGAGAACAGTGATTATCGGAACCTTGCCAATGTTGAACCTCCCTGCTGATCTCTCATATGTGCTCTTGAGCTTGTATGGAATGAGAGCCGCGGCGATACATGCTATCAACCAGACAGTGGCGCATCCTGCCGCGGTGTTAAGGGCGTATGCGGCGTATTGAGTATATTCAACGAGGGCACACCCCCCAGCGAGGATGATCCCCGTCGTGACTATTGCTCTCGTTGGGGTATGGAGCTTCGGGTTGACATCAGCGAACGTCGTTGGTATGACTCGATCGAAAGACCATGCGAACATTAATCTCGTCAGGACATACCAGAGGCCAATGTCAGGTACACCGAGCGATACGAACAAGCCGAAGCCCAAGAGGAAGGTTAGCAGTATATTGTCGGTAAAGGCCCCAGCAAAGTATGTCACAAAGGCAGGTGAAGGCAGCGTCCAAAGACCGATCGATTGGACATACTGCGATGCGTATATGAAGTCATATCCGAGCGCCTTCGGGGCCAAGGCCATTCCCACTACGTCAACCAAGTACACTACTGCTAGCCCAATTGGGATAGCAATCGGGAGATTTCTGCGTACGTTCTTTATCTCGCCACCTACGTCAACGGCAAAGGTGAATCCGTTGAACAGGAAGAGCGAAATCCCGATGCCTGCCAAGGAGGCAGTCAACGGGGGCATCTTGTAGGTGTTCGGATTCCAGCCGTGTTCCGTGGCTATCTTGATGATCTCGTCCACAGAGGTAGTACCTCCCACATATGACGTGAAGGCGGCCTTGAATGTCGCCGGTGTGTTCACGGCAAAAAGGTAGATCTCAAGAACGACTCCAATGATCGTGAAAATCCATATGAAGATGAGGAATCTTGTAACCCACTTCTTGCCAAGCCACATTACTAGTCCTGTCACAAAAATCGTCACGAGCGCGAGTGCCATGACCACGTTGGGGTCGGCCATAGAAGCCGCCCAACCCAGAACCATTGGGCTGTGTAATCTCTGTCCCATCATTGCTAGGAACGGACCCGCCTCAAGCGTCCATTGGATCCAGGTCATACACGGTGCCAATGTCAACATGATGAAGATCCAGAGCACCCAGCTTGTCGTGAATCCCATTGCGGGGTGAATAGTCCTTCCTATCGAAACGTATTCGCCCCCCGTCCTCGGTATTATGATACCGAATAACGCGTAGACAACGGCTGTCAGCAAAATGAGCAGGAAGCCGAATGTCAGAGCTGTTGCAACGTCAGCGCCAGGATAGACGAATATCAACCATCCAACGAACGACGACACAGCCCAGAGAGCCGGGTTGGCAGTACCGGCCGAAATGCTGAATGCCTCAAAAGTGCCGAGGTTTCTTACTAGACCAGACGATTCCCTAACGAAGAGACCCTTTTTCTCCATTGCAGGTCAGTACTGGGACTACTTCCCGGTGATTATTTAACACCTTTCCTGAAAACTATCCCGTGGTAAACATGTAGCTCTTGATGCCTTTGTCATCCAAGTTGACGAGAGCGCCACGCAACATTCCTTCGGCATATTCACTTCCGGGATTCAGGCACGATGTGCGGCCAATCTTGAAGAAGCCCTTAGATTCGTGGATGTGACCATGCAATCCTAGAAGTGGCTGGTATTGCTCTATCGCGCTACGAATCGATTTGCTCCCGACAGGGATCATCTCCACCTCTCCCCTTTTATGTATCGGTCGAAGTTGCTCGTCTAAGTGAGGGGCAACATCGATTCGAGAATCGAAGGGCGGACAGTGAAAGTTCAGGACGCAGTCGCTCATTTTCTTTACTTGTCCCAAGAGTGCTTCGATCTTGCTACTCAGCTGCTCCTCGGGAATGTCCCGTGGGCATTTCCATGGCGTCATGTTGGAAAAACCCAGACTTGCCATCTCATGCCCTTCGTCAAGCTGCACGACTTTCTGATCTGGATTGACTACGCAATCGGATGAGCCAAGTGCGGAATCAATCTCGAATCTGTCGTCATTTCCCGGACAAATGTAGCATTTGACGCTCGTGTTCCTGAGATTCTTCTCGGCGAGCTTCATCCATTTTTCTAGACGATCAATCATCATCCGGGAGAAGAGTTGGTCAAGCTTGTCTTTGTTTGCGCTGAGCATCGTAAGCTCAGACTCAGTGGTGCGGTAGGGATACGAACCCGAATCTGCGATTTCGTTCTCCAGTCTCTCAATCTCGTCCTTTCGGCTAACCTTGCGCTGGCGCCCTTGGACGGTCGCAATGTAGCTGCCATCAGGTTGTTCTATGAGGGAGACTATCTCTTTTCCTGTAGTGTCTCCTCCGACGATCAATACTTCAGCTTTGTAGAAACGCGCTCCGCCGAGGAATTTCCGGAAACAAATATCGGATCCGTGAAGGTCTGTGACAAAGAACAACCGGGTTGTAGGCACAGAGAAGCCATCCTGACAGCCGCACGTCTTTCGGATCGACGTGAATATAAGCCTTGGCCGGCTTTCGATGGCTTCCCCCTTTGCCCAAACAATCTCATTACACACTAAAGCCGAGCATAAACACAATTGAGGGAAGGCTTATTAGAAAACGCGCCCAAAACAATCCCTGGTTTCTAACGTTGAGACTGAAAGACAAAGTCTCCATAATCACTGGTGCTGGAAAAGGCATAGGCAAATCGACCGCTCTTCTATTTGCGGAAGAGGGTTCTCAAGTCGTTATCTGCTCAAGAACCAAGAGCGACCTGGACAGAGTCGAAGAAGAAATCTCCAGAAAGGGTGGCAGATGTCTTTCCATCGTGGCAGACATTAGTGACAGGACAAATGTTGATAGACTAGCACGTCGTGTCCTGGATCAATACAAAAGAGTTGACATTTTGGTCAACAACGCCGGGATTTATCCTTCACGACCGCTTGTAGATGTATCCGAGCAAGAATGGGACAATGTCATAGACACTGACCTGAAAAGCATGTTTCTGTGCTGCAAAGCGGTCATTCCCACTATGATCGCACAGAGGAAGGGCAAGATTGTTAACATGTCATCTGTTACCGGAGGGGTGGTAGGTTCGGCCACCTATGTTCCCTACTCTGCTGCCAAGGGTGGCGCGCTGGGATTCAGTCGCTCATTGGCTTTGGAATTGGCAGAATATGGAATCAATGTGAACGTTGTTTCGCCCGGGACAATAGTGACGCCTGGCATTGAATCTCTTGCTACCGTCGATCGCACTCTGGACTTAAGCGGCAGCGACATGCCTCTTAAGAGACTCGGAGACCCGATGGATGTAGCCTATGCAGTTCTGTTTCTTGCTTCGGAGGAGTCAAACTACATAACAGGTCAGATGATAGTCGTAGATGGCGGATGCGTAATAGTCGAGCACAAGCAATGAGTACCAAGCAGATGCAGAGACTGTTAACTCGTACTGAATGTGCGATACTAACTCACCGACCTTCCCGCTGACAAAGCAGTCTCACGCTGGCAACACGTTCCCGTAAGCTGTTAGGGTGAGAGCATCGCAGTTTTCGGCGCATTACTGAGACTTGAATCCTAGGCGATCACGCCGTCCGGGTGCCTCTTGAGCACGTCAGGATCGTATGCGGGCACGAGAATCTTGGCCCCCTGTCTGATCCTTTCGTACGCGATTATCGATTCCTCCAGGCTCTCCTGAATTCCTAAAGGAATGTTCTTCTCGACATTATCGTACTTGAAGAAACAGTCAGAGAATACTACCCTGCCCTTAGCAGTCTCAACGCACACTGCCATTGAACTTCGGTGATGGACACCCGTCCAGAAGACATGGATTCCTGGAGCAATCGTATCCTCATCCTCAAGTAACCTGACTCTATCCCACGCGGTGGTCTCAAGATACATCAGTGTAGGATCTGGTATCTCCATCCGGCGTGAGGCGTAGCGAAACTTGGGTGCGTGAAATTCAATCCATCCATGCTTTGATAGACATATCTTTGCGTTCGGAAATAGATCCACATTCGAGATAGCATATGCTTGAAATGGTGTAACGATCACATAGTCAACTTTGTTGGTATCTATACCTTGCTTCGAGAGAACGGTCTCAATCCGATCCTCTTCACGGACCACTAGTGTTCCTTTATCGCCGCTCTGGTAGGCCGCCCGAAACAAACGGTTCAGTTCAGATAGCGCCTCAGGGTCTCTCGGAGGACCGGTGTTCACGATCGCCGTAATTCCGTTCCCCCGGACTATCATCATGTAGAAGTGGAGCATCTCCCAAGTGCCCTTTGTGCTCATCCAGTAGACTTCGAAACAAGGGACTTCCTCTTCACAGACTTTGGCCACGCGAACTGAGTATGATACAGGGTTCGACAAACATAATCACCAAACGATGAGAAAGACCTGAACCAGAGGCTGGTCAAGCAGTAATTTCTGCCTGCCTTTAACGGTTATCGTGCCTGGTCCAAAGCTGCTCGACCGAGTTCCGAAGTGGTCGCTCGGGAAACTCCTATCCATTCTCGGATCCTCTCAATCGGTGGATCTAATAGTGCCGCATCTATTTCGTTATGCCGGAGCATTTCTTAATGAGATTTTGGAGTCTCTTCTCCATTTCGGTCGAGCTGACGCAAACATCCCTTTGAGGATCGAGTCTCATGAAGAATTGTCTTTCCCCCCGAACGTTCGTACAGCCTGTTCCAGATCGCTGACGGGCTGATTTCCTTTCTTCTGAGGCCGGGAAGCCTGGCGATTGTATCGTAGAGACGCGTTAGGTTTCCGCAACTGTGATAGTAGAATATCTCTCCGCCGTAGAAGTCTGCGAGTCTCTGTTCGTACGGAAAGATGAATCTCTCATAATGCTATCTGGAGATAATGTCTCCGTCGACTTCGTCGTCGTCCAGCTGAACTCGTCTCATATCGCGGCCCAGGCATCGTCTCCCTTCCTTTTCCCATGTGATTCTGGATTCCGTTATGAAAGTCATGAGCCTGTGGAAGAAATCAGGGTTTCTGCATAGGTCTGTACAACAGTTCTGAAGGCTCCTTAAAGCCCATGCGATCGAGAATGGACCACGACAGAACATGGGGAAAACAATCTCGAGTTCGTCCCTCCGGATTCGGGAGATCTCTTCATAGAATTCTATCGCCTTGGGCATGGGCCCGCTTCTGTAGAAGTCGGGGTAGTTCATGGTTTGAAGATCTGACTCATTCAAAATGATCGGCTTGGGACTCTGACGTTGATCCATCCTCTGATCGTAGACCGTCTCAAGACCGAAGAGACTCGTTTCAAAAGGCGGACCAAAGTAGACGAGTATGTCTCCTTGCTGGTCAGCTTTAGCTCCGTTGACTCAGCCCCTGGCAACGTCACACCTACGGAATTGTCATCTAGGAAATTGCGCGATCTGAATAGTATGATCCTCAAAGTGTCCTCGAGGTATCTTCGAGGACTAGAATATCCGTATTAGATCGATGCCTAACATGGTGGCGTAGAAGGAACGGCCCCAATTGACGGTAATCGGTATCTTCGCCGGCTCCTGAAGGGAGTAGAAGTTCTCCCAGAACCTCTTCAGCTCGATATTGAGCTTCGCTTTCTTTGGTTTTGCTACCTGTTCCACGAGCTCCCGAGTCTCATGAGGCCACACCGCATGTTTTGGCGACTTTGAGGGTTTTGTAGGTTCCAAATGTGGTCGGCAAGTTTCGTACCTATGTAAGCCAAGACGAACCCCAGAACCCCAAGAAATAGCCTTTTCGAGTCCATTGGCCTCGATATGGTGTTCCGACTAGCAACTGTCGAAGGGCTAGGAGGCCACACCTCGCTAAGTCAACAGCGTACTTCACGCGCAGCGAGTTAACACCCGCGAGGATGCGCCGACAAGTTAACAGAGTGACTATGAGATTGCTTAAATTCCTTGAGACCGCTACTGGGAGGTCACTCGCCGAAAACGAGTGTGGGTGCATTGATGGCCAAGATCAAGTTTGGGGTTGAGGTTCCTACGTTCGCTGGTGGCGGCGGAACACATCGAGATGTGCCACTCTACGAACGGTTGGACTGGAAGACCGCGAGAGAGACAGCTTTGCTTGCGGAGAGGTTAGGATACGACTCGATCTGGATGGCTGACCACTTCATTCTCGGCAGATACGGAGAGATGTTTGAGATCTGGACTCTCATGAGCGCATTCGCCGAATTGACCAAACGGGTGGAAATCGGAGCCCTTGTGATGTGCAACCTCCACAGGCATCCATCAGTACTAGCCAAGATGGCAGCCACTTTGGATCATATTTCAAACGGGCGCCTCATACTCGGCATAGGGGCAGGCTGGAACGAAGGCGAACTCAAAGCCTACGGTGTTCCTTTTCCGCCTCCAGCGGAACGCATAGCCAGAATGAAGGAAGGAATCACAATCATGAAGGCTATGTGGAAAGAAGACAAACCTGTCTTCAAAGGCAAGTACTACTCGATCGACGGCGCTACCTGTAGGCCTAGACCAATTCGGCCAGATGGACCGCCCATAATAGTTGGAGCCGTGGGCCCGCGCATGTTGAAGGCCGTTGCAGAACTTGGGGACGGTTGGAATCTTGCGGACGATCCAACCTTTGACGTATACAAAGAGAAGTTGGCGATACTCAACGACTGGTGCAAGAAACTAGGGAGAGACCCAAACTCGATCGTGAAAACATGGGATGGGCACGTCATAATAGGCAAGAACGAACGAGAACTCGAGGATAAGATGAACGCGCTGAAGAAGCAGAGAATCGCGGGCGAAGCCCTGATCGGTCAACTCATACCAGGCGACATGCTTGAGAACTGCATCTCAGGAACACCAGAACGCTGCATCGAGAGGATCAAGAAATTCGCTACACTCGGCGTTTCACATTTCTCACTGTGGTTCTTGGACTACCCGCATTTCGATGGCATCAAACTATTTGTAGAGAGGGTTGTGCCCGAGTTCCGATGACAGTCTCTGTGACACCAGCAAGAAGGCGAACCGCAAAGGTCTAGTCCTGAGCAAACCTTAAACGACGTTGCAGTATCTGGCTTCGTTCATTCAATCAGGTCTGGAGGACGAACTTTGATGGAGACAGATCCCGCAATCGCTGAGGCTTCAAGATTAGTGGACTCGGCACAGAGGAACGGCATGACCATTCGCATAATGGGCGCCTGCGCCTTCCGGGTTCACTGCCCAAACTCCCGCAGACTATACGAAGTCCTTGCCAGACCGATCACTGATATCGATTTTGCCAGCTATAGCATATACAATAGAAAGATTAAACTTTTTTTTGACTCGCTAGGTTTCGGCAGTGACGCTCGTATCATTGCGTTGTTCGGTCACGAAAGGCATCAATATCTCCATCCAAACCAGACCCTCAAAGTGGACGTTTTCTTCGACCGGCTCGCGATGAACCACATAATAGATTTCACGAATAGGCTCGAGCTCGATTCTCCCACTATACCACTTGCCGATCTTCTGCTTGAGAAGATGCAGATCGTGCAGTTAAACGAGAAGGACATCAAGGACACAATCGTCTTGCTCCGAGAACATGGCATAGGAGACTCTGATAATGAAACAATCAACGCGGCGTACGTAGCAAGGATCTTGGGCCAAGATTGGGGCTTTTGGTATACCGTAACGACGAATCTCCACAAGACGCAGGAATATTTACGCGAAACGAATCTTGTTTCTGACGAAGACAAATCCATGGTATCCAAACGATTGGCCGAGGTGGAAGCGAGGATAGAAGCGGAGCCAAAATCCATGAAATGGAAAATGCGTTCTCGTATCGGTCCGAAGAGGAAATGGTATCAGGATGTCGAAACGGTAGTTCGCTAACGTGATTCTAGGAGGGTTGTGCTCTACTAAGAGGACGAATCGTACGAGAGAGTGAGGATTGACGAGATTGCCAGTCCGACATAATCTCCTTGACCGTTTTCATTGTGAGGGGAGACACTCGTGTTCAGACCTCAACCTGATTACTCCTCTCACGAGAATCGGCAACTGGTCGAACATCTTGAAGTTGGCGTGTTCGCTGCACGTTTCCCACGGCAGTCTAGCGATTCCGAACGCAGCTAGGCTGGTCGGTGAAGCTGGTTTTTCCGCTTTGGAGATCTCGCAATGGATTCAGATGAATCTGACTCAAGCCACTATTGATAGTCTGAAGACTGAAAAGAAACGATTTGGCATTCTCGGGTTTCACGGCCATTTACCCTCCTGAGATGAAGCTGGCTTCGCCGTCGGCCACAGCTCGAAAGCGGAACATTCTGTGCACGAGACGGCTCGTAGAACTCGCTCGCGACCTGGGGGGCAGATCAATAGTCTGGGGGAGCGGCCGCGCAAGGGGCATCCCAAAGGGAGTACAATTCAAGAAGGGCTATCATCGGTTGATCGAACTACTGAAAGCATCAGCGCCCCTAGCTGACGAGAGAGGCGTCAAGATCGCCATTGAACCAATTACGATTATACGATTATTCACAATACGAGCCAGGCGCTCTCCTTGGCACGGGTGGTAGACCATGATTGCATCGGCATACTCTATGATGCGTTTCACACGAGCTTGGAGGAGGCTTCTTTCACTGGACCGATCTTACAAGCGGGAAAACGACTTGCGGCTGTACATGTCTCTGATTGTAATCGGAAGATACCGGGAAGGGGTCACATAGACTTTCGACCGATATTCGATGCCTTGAAGAAAGTTGGCTACGACAGACACGTGACTCTTGAGGCCATTCTGCCTCGCAATCTTAGTCAGGACTTGGTAGCCTGCAGGAAATATCTGGACAAATGATAGATTAGAAGAGCGCAGAACGCGTGCGTGGCTCCTCGTACACATTGGAACCGTTCGCCAAAAGAAATATGAGCGATGGCTATGACTTTCTGCGAGATGACAAATCTATGAGACCAGCGAAAGTCGAAGACTTGGGAGCTCTTCTGCCTAGGATTAATGTTCCTGTGCCTGGGCCGAGATCGGCTGAGATAGCCGAAGTATTAGCAAAGTACGAGTCAACCGCAGGATCCGCCATGATACTAGGCAAAGTTCCTGTGGCTTGGAAGTACGCCAAGGGTGCAAATGTCGTGGACGCGGATAATAATGTCTATGTTGACTTTACTTCCGGGTTCTTCGTTGCGAATGCAGGTCACGCTCATCCAGAGGTCGTTGATGCCATCAAGAAACAAGCTGACGTACTGATGCATACGCAAGGCGCAGCGGCTCCGCATGTGCTGCGGGCCCAACTTGCGAAGAAACTCGTGGATCTGACTTCTCCAAGCCGGCTCGCAAGAGTACACATCGCCTCGACAGGTGCCGAGGCAGTTGAGATCGCGTTCAAGTTCGCGAAAGCATACACCGGCGCGTTTGAGATTCTTGCGTTTCACGGAGGGTTCCACGGCAAGACACAAGGCGCTCTATCACTTTCGACCGCTCGCCATCTCAGGGAGGCGTTCCTCCCATTGTTGCCGGGAGCTATTCATGCGCCGTATGCTTACTGCTACAGATGCGTCTTTGGTCGCGAGTACCCGGATTGCGGGATGCACTGTTTGTCATACATCGACTACCTGTTGAGCTCACCCGCCACGGGAGTCGACAGGCTTGCTGCTATGATCCTAGAACCTGTGCAAGGATACGGAGGAATCATCATTCCCCCCGACGAGTTCGTCGCGGGACTCCGTCGAATCTGCAACGAACACAAGATACTGCTCATTCTGGATGAGATAATCACAGGTTTCGGCAGGACAGGTAAACTCTTCGGTTATCAACACTCGGGCGCGGAACCTGACTTGCTTGTTCTTGGGAAAGGGATGGCGAGCGGATTCCCAATTTCAGCAGTGCTCGCTACGGAGGACATAATGAGATCGCCCAAGATCATGCCAAGTCCGACTGAGTTCCTACCTCGAGTCACAAGCACTTTCATGGGATATCCAATTGGCTGCGCTGCAGCACTGGCCAGTATCAACGTCATCACAAGAGAGAGACTGCCAGAGAGAGCGGCCGAACTGGGCGCACACCTCAAGAAGCGGTTCCAGGAAATGCAGAAAGACCACAAGATCATAGGTGAAGCTAGAGCCAAAGGACTCATGGCCGGAATAGAGCTCGTCAAAGACAAGAAATCGAAGAAGCCTGCAAGCAAGGAAGCGGTTCAGGCGGTTCAAGAGGTCTACAAGAGAGGAGTCATAGTTAACCCCGGTGGCACGTTCGAGAATGTCATAAGAATAAGTCCGCCACTAGTAATCACAAAGGAGCAGCTAGACTGTGGTCTCGACATCGTGAATGAAGCCATAAGCGTAGTCGAGAAGACTGTTTAGAGAGAGGGTTCGTCGTGTACTACGTTTCGAGGGAAATACGAAGACATCAGGGAGTCGATCTCGACCTTATCTTCAATGAGATACCGCCGTTTAGAGAGGGACCTTCACAATCCCTCCTCCCCTCCTTTTGTTTCTGGGAAAACTATTCTTCGCACGTGCAGCCTGGTTTCATCACTGGACGTTTCGAAACCTTAGATTCCTACTTCCAGCAGTTATGTCAATTATGTCAAAGAGGTGGTGAGGATTGAGCATCGTATCCCTCATCGATGACGTACAAAAGCTCGCTGACACTCGGGAACAGAGAGCCCTGAGGGAGTTCTGGACGAGATTCTATGCCTTTCAAGAGCTCGACAAGACTCCAATTACAGTGGGACATTCAAGGTATTTCTATGCTGATCGATTGGGGATTGACCTCGTTGGCATGTTCCGAAGTGCTGACGCGTATCTGGAATCAACGTTGCTCATGACGAAGGCCCACAGAAGATGGTTTCCGGATAACGGCCTTGTCGGCGCAACGTTTGGAAATTGGAATATCGTCGATCACATTTCCGCCCAAATTGGAATGTATCTCGGCCCCCCTTTCGACACGAGCATGTTCGGAGTCGAACCCGTCTTCGGCGCGAAGAGAGATCCGCTCAACGGACCTTCGATATTGAAGACAGAAGATGACCTTCACCAGCTGCAATACCCAGATTTCTACAAGAGCGGAATGATGCCGCTTGCACATGAGTTCTACGAATCCATCGCGAAACGAGTCAAAGGCAAGCTTGAGGTCGCATTTCCGAGACTAGTAATGGGTCCCTGGGGGGTTGCATGGGCGCTCAGAGGCTTAGAGAACTTGCTCATAGACACCTTCCGGAGGCCGGACTTCGTACACAAACTCATGAAGTTCACAACCGAATCTAGGATCCGCTGGGAAAAAGAACGAGAGAGATTCCTCGGATCGAAGATACATCACCCATGGTTGGACAGTGACGAAGTTGACTGTGCAGTCATCAGTCCCAAGATATACAAGGAGTTCATCCATCCCTACGAACAGAGACTCGCAGACTTCTACGGCGGAGAGATATTCTACTATCACAGTTGCGGAAACCTCACGCCAATACTAAATCTGGTGACCACCATCCAAGGTCTCAAGCGGATCGAGATCAGTCCTTGGTCGGAGCTGAGCAAAGCAGCCGATCTAGTTAGAGGAAAGAGGATGATTATTCAAAGGAGGCTGCGTCGAATCCCAGATGCTGACGCCGAAATCAAAGGTATTTTGAACCGGACCTTTGAGGAAGGCCGTGGCTGCATCATGGAACTCGATGTCGTAGATGAGCCGTTGGAAACGTCCCAGAACTGGATTGAAGCCTCAAGGTCTTATGTAAGATCGTTAGGCCGCTCAGCCCTCAATTGACCAAGGAACGACAAACCGAGACTGAGGCACTTGCCCGGGCACTTCCTAGGATTCGACTGTCCCTGAATTCACATCGAAATCATTCTTAAGGCAACTCATGCCGTATGTGCCGTCGGTTACCACGGTTACCATCTTGAAACTGGCTTGCACGTTTCACATCTCCCATCCGTATCTGAGGATTCCAAAAGCCGTGAAACTCGCAGCCCAAGCGGGATTCGACGCGTTCGAAATTTCACCCTCGATCCCAAGGCGACTCACTCGTGGCGACATTAGAACTATGAGATCGTGGCTCAAAAGAAACAAACTTGCATTCGCAGGTTTCACATCCATCTATCCGCCTGAAATGATCTTGGCTTCCAAATCGAGAACCGCTCGGAGAAAGAGCATACTCTACACCAAATTGCTCATTGAGACAGCCAGCCAGCTAGAAGGGAGACACCTAGTCTGGGGAAGCGGGCGCTCCAGAAACATCCCAAAAAACGTGCCGTTCAGGAAAGGTTTCGGCTGGCTCATCGATCTGTTGAGAGAGTCAGGCCCCCTAGCAGACAATCTGGGCATTAGGATCGCGATTGAACCGCAGAATCGTTTCGAGAGCACGATCATCCACAATGTCAGAGAGGCACTCTCGCTTGCCAAGCTGGCAAAACATGAGAGCATCGGGGTAGTGTACGACACATTTCACACAAGCCTTGAGGAGGACTCGTTCACCAAACCGATCTTCCTTGCAGGCAAGAGACTTGCTGCTGTTCATGTGTCCGACTGCAACAGGAAGGTCCCAGGCAAAGGTCACATCAATTTCACGCCGATATTCCAGAGTTTGAAGAGAGTTCGCTATGACGGATACATCAGTCTCGAAGCGATATTGGACCGAGATCCTCGTCAGGATCTGATCTCTGCCAGAAGATACATGGCGAAGATGATCGAATAGCGTCTACGCGAACAAAGATCCTATCGCGCCTTTTTTCCAGCCTCCCATAGCACGCTATCCAGCACTTTCAAGGAGAAGTCAATTTGCTCCTCGGTGATGACGAGCGGTGGAGAGATCTTCAACACGTTGCCGTAGCGGCCGCCTGAGGCGTAGTAGACACCTTTCTTGAGCGCTTGATCGACAACGTGCTCGGTCGCCTTCGCGGCCGGCGCCTTGGTTTTGCGATCCTCCACAAGCTCCACTCCGATCATGAGTCCCTTACCTCTGACATCGCCGATCAGCTCGTGTCGATCTGCAAGCTCCTCCAATCGTTTCAGGAAATAGGAACCGAGTTTCTCTGACTTCTCAACCAAATGCTCTTCTTTGATAACGGTGAGGCTTGCTACGCCCGCTGCACATCCAATGGGATTTGCAAGGAAGGTGCTGGTATGTTTCAGCGTCTTCCATGAGCCTGCAATGCTTGTTCGTGCGATTGTGGCCGATATCGGGAATCCGCTTGCGATTCCTTTTGCGCAGACTAAGATGTCCGGAATGATGTTCGAGTACTGGAAACAGAACATCTTGCCGGTTCTTCCGAAGCCTGTGATGATCTCGTCAAGTATCATCAACACGTTGTGCTTGTCACAGATCTTCCGGATATTCGGCACAAATTCGTTTGGGGGAGCGATGAAGCCTTCGTGTCCTTGAACTGGTTCGAGTACGATGGCGGCGACACTTCCTACTCCAGATGCGGGGTCGCTCAGCATATTGTCGAGGTATCTCGTGCAGAGCATGTTGCAAGCTGGGTACTCCTGTTCGAAGGTGCATCGGTAGCAGTACCCGTATGGAACATGTGTGGCGCTCGGAAGCAAAGGTAGGAACTCCTGCCGGTAGTAGTTCCTGCTTGTTAGAGACAGCGCTCCGTGTGTCTTGCCGTGAAATCCTCCCTGGAAGGCTATGAACTGTGTCCGTCCCGTGTGGATCTGAGCCAATTTGATCGCGATATCGATGGCCTCTGATCCTATGTTGCCAAGGTGAATCTTCTTCAGATCGTCAGGAAGCAGTCCGGCCAGTTTCTCAAGGAGTTTTGCTCGTTGTTCATTGGGGGACATCCCAGCGGGTGCATGCATGAGCTCTCGTGCCTGAGCTCCTATTGCCTCAGCGATCTTCGGATGTGAATGCCCTGCGATTGCGACCGTGAACGCCGCTGACGTGTCTATGTACACGTTGCCATCTGCATCAACAATATTGGCGCCAGCGGCCTTTTTCCATGCGATTGGAATGGCGCCAACAACTCGTCCTTCAGGGGACTCGTACTTTTCGATGGTCTTCGCAATCGCTTTTGATTTGGGGCCAGGAGGCTTGACCTTCACGACTGGAAGGAGTTTTCCGAGATCTCCACGGGCATTCGTATTCAGCCAACTCCGAGGAAAGCAAGAAACTGTCTTCGTATATCAAGATTCACTGAATAGGGTACTTCGTGAATCTGCGGAATGATAACGCACCCAGGGACAAGCGGACAAACTAGAACCAGAGCAGGCTGAGAAGATGGGACTCAAGTAGGCCCTTTGGCTGTGAACTTGCGGGTATACATTGTGCACTGCTCATCTCTCTTCTGTGTATGCGTACCAGAGATCCACTAAGGCCTAAGCGTGAGGTCGCCATACGCGTTATGCAGTAACGCGATGTGAGAAGGTCGAGGATCCATACTCTTTTCAGGGGAAATGGTGTGGGCTAGTCACGTTGAGGGTAAGATCGCAAGAGTGATAATGGAAACTACGGGTCGAGTGGTTGGTACGGACGAAGTTGAGAGGTGAATAGTTTATGCCAGCGGAACCGAAATTTGAGGTCTACAAGGATCATGCAGGCAAGTTCAGGTGGAGATTGAGAGCTTCGAACGATGAAGAGATAGCGTCTGGTCAGGGC
>Ga0187886_1001540_pt1 | contig 20718 bp, 13 predicted proteins | sample June2016WEW_20_1_FD_133001 | JGI IMG/M metagenome (GOLD analysis project Ga0187886, IMG submission 133001) | Peatland microbial communities from SPRUCE experiment site at the Marcell Experimental Forest, Minnesota, USA - June2016WEW_20_150 | ecosystem: Environmental > Terrestrial > Soil >... | reverse complement strand
GACAATCGATTCCGCTGAGCTTCCCTGTTTCCCTGTCATTCATTCCTCCTCGTATGGTTTTGTTATTGGAAACCATAGCTTAGGAGAAATCAATCCCTGTCCGAATTTCGCTGACGTCAAGCATTCCTTGTATTCAGTTTGTACCGGTTCGAAAGTCCGTCAAGCATCATGGTAACAATCGTACAGGTCATTCCGTTATAGGGAACTCCCAGTGGCATGCCAGATATTGAATCGTAATGCTCGTTGATGCCGTTCTTAAGGGCATTGGCCACAGTCTTGTCGGCTATATCGGCAGCAATATTGGGATAACCGTTCATACTAAACCCGATAGCTACCTGATAATTAGCGGCTGGCCAGACATCTCCGCGCCAATAGCTACTTGATACCCAGCGACTATCCTTTCGGTCCACTGTTGGGATAGGAAGAGGCGTCCGCCAATGGTCCGTCATGAATGTTTCTGCCATTCGTTTGACCATCATAAGCGTTGGAACCTCTGCCATCAACGGCATCCAGCTTCCGATAGTCGCCACTCTGATCTTCTCAAGGGTATCCCGATTAACTGCCAGAAAAGTGCCACTCTCCTCGTCCCACATGTATTTTCGAACGGCTTCAACTGATTTCGTGATACGTTTTTGACGCCGTTCTGCCATCGCATGATCGCCCATTGCATTTGCCATGCGAACCAGACTACGCTCGGAACAAATCAGATAGCTGGTTATACCGGGGAGACAGATATCTCCATACCAATTACCTTCGCCGCTGCCCTTACGTAACGGGTGTGCCGTAAGTTTGAGATCATCGAGATTACACTCGTAATCGAAAGTTTCAAAGCGGGCATGCTGTATTTTTCCGCTATACGACCCGACCGCAACAAGGCCAATGTCGGTCACATCCCGTTCGTTCCAGTACCATTCATGAAACTTTTCGAGCGGCCCAAGGCTCTGCCGGACCAGTCCTTTGTCTGCGTTGCGTTTGAATACGCGCTCCAGACCCCAACCGAGAATGGGAATCTGTGAGTAGGCCGGATAATCATTCCAGGTTTGAGTATTTTTCGGTTCGATCATACAGGCTATCATGTTATGAGCATATTCGGGACGCTTTTTGTTCCACCGTTCCTGAAAATCCCAATAATTCTGGAATATCTCGCGGATAAGCTCTTTCTTTTCGGGGAGAATCGCAAGAAGGTCTACCTCAAACATGGTATCCCATATCCACTGCCCGTAGAAGTCATCGCCCGTTCCCGCCTGCAACCAGCGATGCTGAAGGGTGCCCTCCGGAGGTCTGATTTTGAATATGACACATTGACGAAAAACGTCCTCGGCCAGGCGAATAAGAGCCGGGTTGTTTGATTCGAAAAGTGATTCGATGTTGCTCGCATGCACTCCGTCTGAGGCAAGACCTATCCCGGACCATTGCGATATCATAAGACCTCCCAGAGCTCCCTCCAGGCTCTTGATGATAAACTTTCTACGATTCATGAAAATCTCTTTGACCTCTCTTGCTCAATGTAACACCTCTAAAGCGAGGCTTTCAAGCTTTGGGCTTGCCCCTGATTAAATCCGTTGAACCAGAAAACTCACATGATGTCTGGGCCATTCTTCAGGGATGAGGTCAGCAGAAGCAAATGTCCTTGTCGAGGGCTGGAGGAAGGAATACAATCGCTTCCGGCCGCATAGCTCCTTAGGCTACAGGCCGCCAGCTCCAGAGGCTATCATGGTCGGAATATTCACTCAAGGGCTGAAGCATTGATGAGGGGCAGGGCAGAGGAGACAAGTATGATCAAAAGAAGTCTGATCAGCCTGATTTTAGTTACTGCTGTTTGTGGAGGTGCGCTGGCCGCTTCCGAGTCGACTGCTGAGAGACATCTTACCGTGAAGGGGGGACGTTTTCTAACGTTGAACACGGTTATTCGCGTAAACCAAATTGAGGCGGCGCGTCATCTGGACGAAGGTGATGACGAATCCGCGCTTCATACTCCGGAAGCCGTGGCCGCATTCCGTGATGCGGTCTCAAGAGGTTTTCCCGGTGCGCAGGTGACATGGGCTTTCTCCTGGCTTGCTTTACACGATGAGCGGCCGAATTACGCTGCCATTCGCAAGCAGGTTGTGGGCTATCACAAGGCGTATGGCGATGAAATCACCTTTATACCCGGTGGATATTTCGCACCCATGTACAGCTCGCGCGCGCAGGTCAACAAGGATATCCAAGAGGCGCTTCAGATAATACGTGACATGGTTGGAAACGGATACAAGCCAAAGAGCCTGGTGGCTGGATTCCTTTCGGCCGAGAATCTGCGCTACCTTGCCGAAGAGGAGGGCATTCATGTCTGCCAAGGCACGATCTGGAGTCAGTACGGCATAGACAATGGCGACGGCGACGGTTCCATATCTTATCCCTATTATCCAAGCCGTGAACATGCGTGCAAGCCTGCGCAGGGGCGGGCTGACTTCATCGACTGTGTCAACCTGGATGGCTGGACATGTGACTTTCTATGCGCGCGGCGTTTCGGATTCGAGGGAGGCTTTAACAGCAGGCTCGGAGTGGGGCCGATTGAATCGTATCGCAATCTCGGCGTGGATAAAGGCATGGCCGAGGTTATGGCGGTCACGGCCAACCACTTTGACGATGCCTTCAAGCGCAATGGATTTGGATGGGTTACGGATTGTTGGGAGATCAGCCTCGTCAAGTCACTTCAGCCGGAAGTTCTGGAGTGCCTGACCCAGTGGCTTCAGAATGTAAGAGAACGCTGGCCCGACGTTCGGGTTGTTACGCAGGGAGAGTTCGGCGAGGCATGGCGGCGCGAACACCCGGATAACAAAGGTCTGGATTACCGGTTTGTCCAGCGGGGTACTGGCATTGGAGGTTCAGAGCCCAACTTGGAGATCCGCTGGTTCATGAACACCGATTTCAGGCTCGCGATATTGCGAGACTGGAAGAAGGAAGAACCTGGCAAGGTGATTGATTTCACCCGGTACGATTTGCCAGCCCGTGAACCTTCTGACCCTTCGCCCGGCAAACCGTCGCGGAACTGGAGCCTGATCAACCGAATCAATCAGAAGCACCGGCGCCCGGAAGATACCCCGGTGCCTCTCTCAGTGCTTACGGAAGATGAGCAATCTATGATCAGGAAACACTATCCCGAATTATTGGCGTCAGCACAAATGACACATGCCTGCCCGCAACAGGACCTTCTTAATAAAGGAGACTTTGCAAATCCACCAATGTCGGTCCGACCTGGAGCATTCTGGTCCTGGCTGAACGGAACGGTCAGCCTGGAGCGGCTGACGTACGAAATGGAAGAGATGAAAGACAAGGGGATGCAGGGAGCGGAGATCTGGGATGTAAAGGCAAACAGAGATCCTGACAAAAAGATACCCGCCGGACCTCCTTTCCTGGGCGAAGAATCGCTTCGAGCTATCAGCCACGTAATCAAACAGGCAGACCGGCTGGGGTTGAGGCTGGGCATGGTTGCGGCCAGCGGCTGGAATGCGGGCGGCACCTGGATAACACCACCGGATGCCGGAATGCGTTTGTTTCATTCTGAAATCACCGTTGAGGGACCAGTAGCCTTTTCACAAGCGCTGCCGTTTCCCGAGGTTCCGGCCGAATGCCCGACTCGGCCTGCCGCAGAGCAAAGGCGATCTGCTCTTCAGTAAACTTCGACTTCTTCATCCGCAAAACCTCCTGCCTAGAGATATTGCCAGAAAACTCTCATTATGTCTGGACCATTTTTAAGGGATGAGGTCCAGGTCCTGAGGTCCCCAGTTTCGGGGTGAGGCGCCCCTGCTTATATTGGAGAGGACCGCTTAATCGCCCTTCGGAGCTGACTGAGGACGCCTACCGGGATTGCTTAGGGGGGTGATCTCCAGAACTCTCACCGTATTCGGCTTCAGGGCTTCCGTCCTGCTGATCCGGCTGCCTTCTTCCGCTAAATTGATGACCTTTCCGGGTGTGATCTCGCTCACCTTGAACCGGTCGGCGACAAGACCGTATTCAGCTGGGTCTATGGCGTAGGAGAACGGGATTTCCGTATCGGTATAGTTCACAAGGAAAATACCCAGGTGCCCGTCCTCGGCCTGCCATATCCTCGCTTCCGCGGACGGGACAATTCCTTTGTGCAGCCCCCCCTCGTCGAATTCCTCTTCAAAGGTGGGGATTGGATTCGATGGTGTTAACGGTCTCCATAACCGGCCGAATGTGTGGAATTTCCGGGTGACCATCCTCAACTGCGCGCACTGGCGCAGGAAATCGACCTTAGCTGAGAACTCGGGCTTGCGGAAAAGATCGAAATCCATCCATCCGACCTGCTTCCCGTCTATGAAACCTTGTCCGACCCAGAAATTGAAAAGCCGGCGGCTCTTCCGGAAATCGCAGACGGTTCCGTAGAACAAAGTATAGCCCGAATAGACGACCTCCTGCAGCGGGATCTCGTAATCGCACGGCTGCCCCGTGTACAGATTTGCCGTGACCAGGTCGAAGAAGATCTCATTGGCCGCCTCCGACGTGACCACGACCTGGCGGCCGTTCTGACGAGCGACTTGAAGGATTTTTTGATAGAACTCGCGCCAGCCATCAGCCCAGTAGCGGCCGCCACCGAGAGGATGCAGATGGTCTTTGTTGAAACAGAGTTCATGGGAATTGCAGGACACCTCGTCGATATAAATCCCGTTGGCGCCATATTCGCCGACCAGACGGTCGACGAGATCGGCGATGGTGTGATGCCAGGGAACCTGGCTAGGGCACATGGGTGTGAGTCGCCCCGCCCCATCCCAATAGAACTTCTGCCTCAGTCCGCCGGCCTCATCTTTGATAGCATAGGGATCGAACTTGTCCCAGTCGGAGATCTTGCTATCGGCGCTCAATCCGTTGATATACGGGACGATAAGCGCCCCCGCGTCGACAAGTTCTTTGATGCGCTCCTTGAACCCCGGCAACGGGGGGAGAAAATGCGGGTAATTGTTGTCGAACAGCGTCTCATGCCATCCATACCACTGAAAGGCGATGGGTACGCCCATCCTCTGCATGACGCTCAAGAAGGGCAGGTCCATTTCGTGAGGGTTACGATGATCGCGTGTCCAGGTCAAGGGGTCGCCGGTATTCTTTTCGACATTTTGAGGAAGATCCCAAACCCAGGTGTCGCGGATCCACACGCCGATATCGATGGCGGATCTCGGAAAGTCGGGACGTTGCGAAATAGGCCCTGTCCGGGTCCAGACCTGCTGCAAGGCCCATGACCTGTAGCGATATGCCGCCTCCAGCCATCCGCCCTGGTAGGGTCCGAACGCAACTGCGTAGTGGTCCGGAAGGTCCGATCCGGGAACGCCCATGTTCTCGGGATACCTGACAAGCGACAGGATCTCTTTCTTGGAATCCACTGAGAAATCCTTGGCCCTTGACTCTCCGTCCATGCTTGAGAAATAGACGGCGTTTGTTCCGGAGTTCAACGACATGAATTGCATGGGGAAGAAGCCGGAGGGCGATCGGGTCCTGAAGGAACCCGTCCATTTCTTCAGCAGCTGGCCACCCGACCCGGTCACGGGGATGGCCGCGTCGTAATAACCCTCTGAAGGGAAGCCGCTGACGGACGGGCAGGCGACCTCCCACAACCCCCAGTAATCGGATCGGTTCTGAACGGAGATTCGCCACTTCGCCACGCTTTCGCCCTTGGGCAGCTCGATCATGATGTGCACGGTGACGACCCCGTCTTCCTCCCAGAACCTCAGGCGGTTCCACTGCAGGACGAGGATTTGATCGCCGTTGGCCCGCGTCAACAACTCCGCGTAGGTGCACGGTTTATAATTATTGTCTATGCGCGGACGCATGGTCCCTCTTCCGAACGCCACTTCCCACAGCAGATGCCTGCCCTTTACCTGCCGGATGTGATTGAACCCGGTTTTCCTGTCTATCATTGCCGAAAGGCCGAACCCACGCGGTTCAAATTGATATTGGGCGTAGTCGTTTTGCAGCATGAACCCCTTCTCTGGGTCGATGACCGTCTGCCCGGACAGCATAGAGGCGGTCATCGCTCCCATGACCGCCAGCCATAAGCATCTCTTCTTCATTTGTATCTCCTAAAGGAGTCTCCGCTAGGTCGTCGCCGTGTTCAATCTTCCGGCGCTTTCCCGCTCGGCCGGGAGCCCGTCGCCTCCTGGCGGATGACAATCGGAACATAGCCGGCTTCCAGCCCTTTGGGCGGCGTCACGAGCAGGGCCGGGTCAAGCGTTGCCAGGTTTCCGAAGCGAAGCGGCGCCATGTAATCCCTGTCGATCGGCCAAGCCGAGTGGATCTTCTCGACGAAAGCCTGCAGCCTGGCTTTTTTAGCCTCGCTCCAGGCGTACTCTTGGAAGGACGGCTGGTCGACGAAGCGATACCAATAATAGGTCACGAGCGATCCGTCGGCCAGGCGGACCCGATACGGACCTTTGGCAGGGCCCGGGCGGCCCCAGGCTCCGCCGGGCGGCGACGTGTAGGGCGCGCCGGGCGCGGCCAGCTCGAATTCATGGGCGTGGAGCCGCGTCTCGGCGGGCACGCTCTCGGGCGGGACCGCCTCGCGTTCGTTTCCGACGTGCTTGAAATACATCGGGAAATGGGCCATCGCACGCTTTGTCCCGTCGAACCATTGCAGCCCCCAGACGTTTCCCTCGAAGATTCTGGTGTCGAAGATCCTTTCGACGCCTTTGATCTTCCTGCCGCCTTGATCGAAGCGCGTCGTCCGGGTGGTCAGGTTCGCCTTCCAGGCCCCTTTCGCGTTGAATGCGCCGGAACAGGCCGCGCCTCCATCGCGCCAGGCCTTGAAGGCATCCGAAAGGGCCGCCTTGGAATAGTAGGTTACGTCCTGGACGAGGAGTGTCCTACCCCGTTGGTCGACCGGGAACCGAAGGTCCGGCAGCTTTGTGTAGACGTTGCCCCGGGCGTCCTGCGACTGGAAGCAAGGGACGGTATTGATTTCCATGGCCCCGCCTCCCATCACCCCCGGCCGGGCATCGAGCCCCCGTCCGTAGATGAACGGATAGTGGAATAGCTTGCCCACCTTGCTCCACGTCTCAGGAATGTAGTAGGCGATCGGTCCCTTGAAGTTGGCCGCGCTCAGGAAACAGGTCCAGGCCTTGTCGCCGGTGGGCGGATCTCCGGCCACGGGTTCGGTGAACGGCAAGGCCATGTACGCGTAACCCAGGAACTCACCGTTCGGATTCCCAGCGAACGGAAGAGCGTCCGGCGGGATCAGCAACCTATTGCTGAGTTGAGCGATGCCCAGGCGGTTGTCCGGCAGGGCCTTATTGTCGTAGAAAAAGGACCAGCCGGGCGATCCGATCTCGTAGTCGTAGCATTGCGGGGTCGCGTTCATGCTGAACTTAGGTGGGCCGTATCGGAAGTGGTTGCCGGCCCAATAGCCCAGTCCGCCTTCCACCGTCTGGAAGACGGCTTCATAGGTCGGCCTGCGCTCGGGCCAGTGGTCGCGCGCGTAGGTTCCGATAGGGGCGAGCGGCGTGTCCTTGTTGTCGGAATTGTCCGGGGTTATCCAGGCGCTGGGGAGGCCGATCTGGAAATGGGCGATGGGCTCGCCGACGAGAGACCAGACGGCCGAATAAAAGCCCATTCCCGCGCTGAACTCCGACCGGGCGGGCGGCCTGTCTGCTTCGAAACTGATGTAGCCGTGCAGGCCGCGGTCGTTCGAGCTGATCTTCCCGGTCTCCGGACCTTGGGGACCCCTCGACGGGAGGCTCTGTCCGGCCAGGCTGAGCGAACAAAGGGTGAGGATAAGCAAGCGACGACTGGAAAGCTGCATGGTCCGCCTTTCTCCATTGCTGAGATGCGAATGGCACTCGGCAAGATGGACTTTAGCAACATCTGCTAAATACAGGCATTTTCATCGAAGTTGCGGAATAAATCAATTATTTTTAAGAGATTGCGCTCCGCACTAGAAAACCTCGAATGGCTCAGAACATGTTGAAAACGGGCTCGCCATGCATAACTTTGGAATATTATGAAATTATTTATCGTAGCACCCGGTGTCTAAACTCACGAAACGCCAGCTCCCAGGGAGTAGACGGCACACGCCGCGAGGACGCTCATGCTGAACTGCCTGAGTTTGCCCTCTCTATAATGCCGGAGCTTATTCTCTTTCTTTTCGTACGCATTGACGAGCGACGGACAAATCTGATAGATGGGATTCGGACATTGATGCCGGAGGAGCCCATGAAATACTCACGATTCAAGTTGCGTTCCCGGGCCGGCCTCGCCCTGTCTGCGGCCATTGCCCTCGCCGGCCTTGTCGGCGCGTTCGCCGCCCTCAGCCCCAAGGAGCAACCCTTCAAGCCGACATGGAATTCGCTGAAGAACGCACACACGCCACAGTGGCTGCGCGACGGCAAGTTCGGCATCTACACGCACTGGGGGGTCTACGCCGTCCCCGCCCAGGGCCCGAACGCCACTTGGTTCGCCAACAAAGCATACTGGGATCCGGCCTCCGCGGAGCGGAAGTACTGGGAGCAGACTTGGGGTCCACTCCAGAAGTTCGGTTACAAGGACCTTATCCCGATGTTCACGGGCGAGAAGTTCGACGCCGACGCCTGGGCGGACCTGTTCCAGAAGGCCGGCGCGCGTTTCGCGGGGCCCGTGGCCGAGCACCATGATGGGTTCTCGATGTGGGACACCAAGTACTCCGAGTGGAACGCGGCGAAGGTGGGCCCCAAGCGTGACGTCCTGGGCGAGCTGGCCCGGGCGATCAAAAAGCGGGGCATGAAATTCGTCGCAGCGTTCCACCACGCCGAGCAGTGGGTCTACTTCCCGACGTCGGATGCGAGCCTCCGCTTCGGCGTCCCGCGCTTGATCGGGGAGCGCCCGGGCTCAAACCCGGCCTCCCCGCCGGCCTCACGCAGATGCCCTTGACAACCCAAAGATGCCAGCCATAACATACGAATAATCAGTCCTTTTTAGGGGTTAATTCTATGAGTGACGAAGAAATGCAGCTTATGAAGAAAAGAACTCTGATTGATTTGATTAATCGCGAGACAGACCAAATTGAATCGGAGCAAAAAAGGCCCGGGTGGACGCCTTGGGCTCTTCTTGGCGCCTTGGCAACCCTTTTGTGGCTGTTAATGAAGGAAATGGCTCTAAAAAATGTGAATTGGCAAGATATCGGACTCATCTTTTTGACGTTGAACTTGACGGTGGAAGGCATTAAGTCTTTTTCTTCAGTGCTCGCAGTGCAGAATACGTCTGTTTCCGAAGAACCACGGTTCGTTCTATCGCCCTTATTTGGGCATGCGCGGATGTATATGCTCATAATACTTCTCCAATTTTCCCTCCTGTTTTATACTAGCATTTGTCTAAAACAGCGTATTCTACCGATCGCTAAAATATCTACTTGGATTTTACTGGTGGTAACTATTATTGCGGGACTGGCGGCATTTATATCTAGTTATTATAGGGTTCCCTATCCCATATTCCAAAAAGCAAAATGGCGAACATGGGGGTCACTTTCACTCGTGGTTCTAACGATTATTTCTTTGTTTGGATACTGGAGTGCATTAGTACCCGGCTTCATTGTGTATGGACAACCCGACATAAGAACCGCAACAATATTAACACTTGTTGTTTACGTGCTCATATTATTAGCTGACGTGCGGACTACCTCGCCAATTTTGGCCTCATTAGTTTCGATAAGACGAGACTTGGCACTAGACAGAATGGATGTTAACTCGGCGACCAGGCAACTTGATATCGCATTATCGGGGATGCAGGTTAGAGACCTTCTACAAGAGGACGTAAAGGAAATTCTCGATTATTATGACGGTGTGAACAAATTGTCGAAGGAAGTAATTCAGTCTCATAAGACGGCAGAGAGTTTTATTCCTGCAGTTCCGTTGGACCTAAAAAACGCCGAACTCTTAAGAGACTTACAGGCAAGCAGAGCACTTATCATAGTGAGCAAAGGTTATCTTAAAGACATGACCTCCTTGCACAAAGAGTTGATTAGAAGCATAAGAACATTTGCCCGCAAAGCTACACGAATCGCATTGATGGATATACGCGCGGCCAAAGGAATCGAAGAAGTCGCAAAAAAAATTACTGAGGCTCAAAATGATGCCGAGAATCTCCTAGCAGCTGCAAGAGAGCAAGTGGAAAAAGTCGAACTTAAGACCAGTGCTATAATGCGCCCCGAATGAACATGTAGGCGACCTGTTTTCCGCCCTGCCTCCCCGCCTGCCCAACGTGATCGGCGGATTCATCTGCTTCATCATCGCCTGGATTCCCATCATCGGGACGCTTGCTGGAATAAAAGGCGCGATGGCTGGCTGGGGATGGAAGTTGTGGCCCGCCCTTGCGCTCTTCTGCGGCCCTTACGCACTTTATCTTTTCGCCATCGTTTGCGGAGGAAGGCTCGTCGACCTCTGGCTCAATATCAGACACAGGCGCCGGTCTCAAGCGTAATGAAAACGGGGCGGCCCGAAGGCAACGCCGCCCGTTCTTTCCGGCTGGACCCGACCCAACCGGCTGCCACCGGCATCTTCCTTTGCCTTGGAGACAGGCGTATTGAATCGCCCGTAGGGTTGCGATAACATCAAGGCAGCAAGAGGTATGGAAATGAAGGCTGAGCACTGGAACGTATGGAAAAAGCTTGTATATACTCTGGCGGCAACCCCGATAGTGGCGATTATCGGTTTACTCATTATTACTGTTATTGGGGCTATTGACGATGCCATAACAAGATGGCAACGTTCTGGACACTGGTGGATCATACTCATATTAGGATTTATTGCATCGCTTATTTATTTTATTTATGAGCCGAAATTCCGTCGAGACCAAAGAACTAAAAAGTACGTTTCTGCGCTTGTTCTTTTTTGGGAATGGAGGCTTGCAAACGAGAAAAAGCCTGAGCCATCGGATTCTGAAATAGAATGGATGCGGATTAAATTTGTGGAAAAAATAAGAACGTGGGCTTCGCTTATGGGAGAATCGTTACAGGACAATTTCCAGGAACGCTTTACTGGATGCCCCTTTGAACTTGTAGATGTCGTGTTGGCGGAGCGGCAAAAATGGGAAGAGAAATTCAAAGAAGCCGCAGCACGTTCAGCGGCACACATTAATAAATAGAAACGCCCGGCCCAATCGGCTGCTGACCGGCCGCCGGCCAAACCGGGTTTGTAGTCGGCACTAGCAAGGAATCCATCGCTGGGGAAAGATCATTCAGTATAGGTTTAGGCATTTTCATTTGCCACAGTCGGGGCGGAGGCCCGGACGGGTTGCCCGGCCGGCCGTAGCCCCGTGCGCCGCTTCGGCGCAGCATGGGAGCCTGGAAGGAATCTACACAATGTGCAGAAGGTAAACGACCGGTTGGATCTGGCGTTTCTCGGTCCTTCCATGGGCGCCTTCGGCGCCATGGCGCAGCCGCACTAAGAGCGGCCTTGCGCCAGTCATTTGTCTTATGAAACGACCGTATATCTTAGATTGTATAATAAGGCGGTAAATATTTGCCTGGGCCGAATTTTGTCAGCGGCCGAAATTACGCCCTCAAATCGACCTGTTTCTCGGTCAGCACTGGTAACTTTTTACCGGCGGGGTAGAGGGAGGCCGTCAGGCGGCGGCCAAGGCCGTGGTCGCGCTTGAGTTTCTCCATCACCCGGGCATGGGCCAGCTGCCCCTTGAATTCGGCCGTGCTCACGGGCCAGGGGCGGTACCGGCTCGAGTGCCCCTGGTTCCCCCCTCTCACGCGCGTGATCCAGCCCGCTCGGACGAGCTCCCGGACGTACTTTTGGGCCGATTTCTCGGTCACGCCAGCGTGCCCGGCTATTGTCTTGAGCGCGATTTCGACGACGGCGTTCTCGGTCCTGACCTTCTTCCGCGGGCAATACGCGTGCATCAGGGCGTAGACGGTCTTGGCTCCCGGGCTGATCTTCGGGCTCTTGACGAGCTGGTCGGGCAGGCTCGAATAATGGAAGGGCTTCCTCAGTACGAGGGACTTTGTAACGATTAGGGCTGCTTCGTCGATATCGGTCATCTCAATTCTCCAAACGAGGTCTTATACGGCGAAAAAAAAGGCTTGTAAATAGGCTTTTGAAAATATTTTCAGGCCAGTCGCGCCTCCGTTGGGCAGAGTCTTCCCCGGGCTTCCTTGAGTATCTTGATCTGGGCCTCTAGGGAGTTGTGCTTGAGGTGGGTTATATAATCATATATTAATGTACGCCACGTTTGACTTCCCGCCCATCTCTCTGTTAATCTGAGGCTAAGCTAGAGAAGGGGAGCACGCTTGACCATCAAGTGCCCGACCTGTCATTCTGACAATCCTGAAACCGCGAAGTTCTGCGCAAACTGCGCCGCCCCGCTCGCTCGGGGGGACACGCCGCCTGAAGCGGAGCGTACGGCAGGCCCGACCGAGACGATGGCGACGATAGTGACTGAGCTCCGGTCCGGGACGGCGTTCGCCGGCCGGTTCGAGGTGATTGAGGAGCTGGGCAAGGGCGGCATGGGCCATGTATACAAGGTCTATGACCAGAAGACCCGGGAAAAGATGGCTCTCAAGCTCCTCAAGCCCGAGGTCGCGGTGGACAAGGAGGCCATCGAGCGGTTCGGGAACGAGCTCCGGTTCGCCCGGAAGATTAGTCACCGGAACGTCTGCCGAGTCTACGACCTCGGCGAAGAGAAGGGGACGCATTTCATCACGATGGAGTATGTCTCGGGCGAGGACCTGAAGAGCATCATCCGGATGACGGGGCCGATGAGCCCGGGGAAGACGGTCGGCGTCGCCCGGCAGGTCTTGGAAGGGCTGGCGGAGGCGCACCGTTTGGGCGTCGTTCACCGCGACCTCAAGCCGCAGAACATCATGATCGACCGGGAGGGGAACGTCCGGATCATGGACTTCGGTATCGCCCGCTCCGCGAAAGGCAAGGGGATGACGGGGGCGGGGGTGGTGGTCGGGACGCCGGAGTACATGGCCCCCGAGCAGTTCGAGGGGAAGGAGGCGGACGCGAGGTCGGACATCTACGCCCTGGGCGTCGTTCTCTATGAGATGACCACAGGGCGGCTGCCTTTCGAAGGAGAGACCTTCATCAGCATCGCCCTGAAGCAGAAGACCGAAACGCCACGGACGCCGAAAGAGTTCAACCCGCAGCTTCCGGATGACCTGACCCGCCTGATCCTGCGCTGCCTGGAGCGGAACCGAGAGAAGCGCTTCCAGAGCGTTGACGACATCCTGGCCGACCTGGCTAAAATCGAAAAGGGCGTCCCGACGACGGAGAAAATCCTGCCGTCCGTCCCGCCGACGTCGCGGCAGATCACGGTCTCGTTCAATCCCCGGAAACTCATCTTCCCCGCTGCCGCCGTCCTGGTCGTCGCCGCGGCGTTGATCATCATCCTTGGCGTCTTGCCCGGCAAGAAGGCCATCCCGCCTCCCTCCGGCAAGCCGTCTCTGGCCGTGATGTATTTCGAGAACATCACGGGCGACGCGAGCCTCGACCACTGGCGGAAGGCCCTTCCTATGCTTCTCGTTACGGACCTCTCTCAGTCCAAGTATGTCAGGGTTCTCACCAGTGATGAGCTCTATGACGTCCTCAACCGATTGAGCCAGCTCGACGCCAAGAGCTATTCCTCCATGGCCTTGAAGGAGATCGCCGCCCGCGGGGGGGTCAACCATATCCTCCTCGGCCAACTGACCAAGGCGGGGGATTCTTTCCGGCTGAGCTACACCCTCAAGAAGTTCGGCGCGGGCGAGACCGTCGGCTCCGGCTGGGTGGCCGGGCAGGGCCTGGCGAGCTTTTATCCGATGATCGACGCCCTGACCAGGAAGGTCAAGGAGGACCTGAAGCTGACCAAGGCCGAGATCGCGGGCGACGTTGAGGTGGAACTCGGCAAGATCACGACGGCCTCGTCGGAGGCCTTCCTTCTTTACGCCGAGGGCCGGGAGCTTCACAATAAGAACGACTATGCCAAGAGCATCGAACTGATGCAAGAAGCCCTGGCCATCGACCCCGGGTTCGCCATGGCCTACCGGTCCATGGCCATGTCTTACACGAATTCTTTCTTGGTTGCCCAGGCGGAGAAATGCCTCCAGAAAGCCCTAGCTTTGAGCGACCGGGTCTCCGAAAGGGAACGCCTCCTTCTCGAGGCGGAGTATTATGGTCGAGCCGAGAAGACGACGGATAGGGCCATCGAGGCGTATAGCAAATTCCTGGAGATCTACCCGGATGATTCGTTCGCCAACGAGAAACTGGCCTACATCTATAATTCCTATGAGATGTGGGACAAGGCCATCGAACGATGCCAGGTGCCGATCGGAAATAAGGAGATGTCCTATTATCCTTACGATTATCAGGCTTCAAGTTATCTGGCCCTGGGCCAACTCGAAAAAGCCAAGGAGACCGTTGAGACCGGCCTTCGCACCATCGGCGAAAACGATTCTCTCCACGACGATCTCTCCCTGAATTATATTTATCAAGGAAAATTCGAAGAGGCCCTTGATGAAATTAACAAAGCCATAGCTCTCAGCCCCGAATCCCCTTTCAATTACATGCAGAAGGGGAATCTCTATCTCTATCAGGGAGACCTCGTCCGGGCGGCCGTGGAATACCGGAATCTCTTGAAGCTCAAAAGTCCAGGGGTGCAAGTGTTCTATTCTTTTATGATGATCTCGCTGGCGATCCTCCAAGGGAGATTCGCGGAGGCTCGGACGCTGGCCGATCAAAGCGTTCAAGTCCTGGAGAAGGTGAGTGAGGAGGAGTCCGCGAACATCTTCCGGAATCTGTCCGTTTATTGCCTTTGGCGATCGGGACACCTGAAGGAAGCCGTCCAAGAGTGTGGCAGGATCCGGGAGGCCGCGGAGAAGATCGACAGTCCGGCCTGGAAGAGGATAGCTCTCCACAGAATGGGCCTGCTGCTGAGCGCCATGAATTCTCCGGACAAAGCCCGGCGCGCAGCCGACGAGCTGTCTGGCCTTGTCCAAAAAGCGATGAGTCCAAAAGAAACGATGAGGACCGACCATCTCCTGGGCACCATCGAGCTACAAAACGGGAATTTGGGACAGGCGATCGATCGTTTGAAGAAAGCCGTCAGCCAGCTATCCCATGAGTACTTTTATGCCTACGACGAACAAGCTTTCTATTATGAGCCGCTGGCCTTGGCGTACTACAAATCTGGTGACCTGGACAAGGCCCGAGAAGAATACCTGAAGATCACGGCCCTCACCTCAGGTCGGCAGCACTACGGGGATATCTACGCCAAGGCATATTACATGCTTGGGAAGATAGCTGAGCAACGAGGCGATAAGGCCCGTGCCCGCGATAACTACCGCAAATTCCTCGACCTTTGGAAAGACGCCGACCCCGGCCTGCCCGAGGTTGCGGACGCAAAGAAACGGCTATCGGCCTTAGGAAACTGAGGGGGATGAGAGGAGCGCCGCCCATGAAGACCATCCGCATGGAGGAGATGAACTGGCCCGAGATCAAGCGGGCCATCGAGTCGGGGTTCACGACGGTTGTCTTCGCTGTCGGCTCGACCGAGCAGCACGGCCCGTACCTGCCGACGATGACCGACGCGCGAATCGGTGACGCCCTGGCGGAGCGCGTCGCCCGCAAGCTCGGCCACGCGCTCCAGGCGCGGACGATCGACGTCGGCCTGTCGGAGCACCACTTGGCGTTCGCCGGCACGATCTCCCTCAAGCCCGAGACGTTGTTGCTCGTCCTCCGCGACTACGTGGACAGCCTTGTGCGCCACGGCTTCACGCGCATCGTCATCATCCCGAGCCACGGCGGCAACTTCGCGACCGTGCGTCAGGCCATCGAGGAGGCGCGCAAGGTCCATCCGGGGATCGATGTCACGGGCTATACGGACTTCCTGGGGCTGGCCGACTTTCTCTACCGAGGGTCTGCCGAATACGGGGTCTCCGCGGAGGAATCCGGAGCGCACGCCGGAGAGAGCGAGACTTCGATCATGATGGCGTTGGAAGGCCCGCTCGTCGCGGCCGACCGTTTCGCGCCCGGCTACGTCGGCCCGACCGGCGAGGCCGAGATGAAGTTGATCTTCGAGAAAGGCATGCCCGCCCTCACCTCGAACGGCATCCTGGGCGATCCCCGGAGGGCATCTGCCGAGAAGGGCGAGGCCTACCTCGAGCGGTTCGCCGACTTCCTGGTCTCCAAGATCGGCGTGCAGACTACCGGCTGACCTCGGCCGAGGCCGGCGGCGACCCATACCGGGGATCCAAAGGTCGGAGGTTCGAATCCTCTCAGGCATGCCACGTTTGACTTCCCGCCCATCCCTCTGTTAATCTGAGGCCAAGCTAGAGAAGGGGAACTCGCTTGGCCAACAAGTGCCCGACCTGCCATTCTGACAATCCTGATACCTTGAAATTCTGCGGGGAGTGCGGCACCCAGCTCCCGCCGCCCCAGGATCATCCCCCGGTTATGACGGAGACCTTTCAAACACCCGTCCGAGAGCTGACAACCGGCTCCACCTTCGCTGGCCGCTACCAAGTGATCGAGGAGCTGGGTCACGGCGGCATGGGGCGAGTCTACAAAGTCCAGGATACGGATATTAAAGAGAAGGTCGCCCTCAAGCTGCTACGTCCCGAGATCACCCTGGATAAGGAAGCGGTCGAGCGGTTCTCGAACGAATTGAAACTCGCCCGGAAGATCAGCCACAGGAATGTCTGCCGCATGTTCGACCTGGGCAGAGCCGAGGGCACGACCTTCATCACCATGGAGTTCGTGCCGGGAGAGGACCTGAAGAGCTTCCTCCATAGGGCAAAACAGCTCAGCATAGGAACCGCCATATCCATTGCCAAGCAAGTGTGTGAGGGATTGGAGGAGGCGCACAGGCTGGGGGTTGTTCACCGAGATCTGAAGCCCGGCAATATCATGATCGACAAGGACGGGGATGCTAAGATCATGGACTTCGGGATCGCCCGGTCTCTTTCGGGAAAAGGGATCACGGGTGCCGGTGTGCTGATCGGAACGCCGGAGTACATGAGCCCGGAACAGGTCGAGGGGAAAGAAGTCGACCAGAGGTCGGACATCTATTCGCTCGGAATCATTCTTTATGAGATGGTCACGGGTCATGTGCCGTTCGAGGGGGATACGGCGTTCACGATCGGGGTCAAGCACAAAAGCGAGCGGCCACGGAACCCACGAGAGCTTAACGCCCAGATTCCCGAGGACTTGAGCCGCTTGATCTTGCAGTGCCTGGAGAAGGACAAGGCCAAGCGCTACCAGAACGCTTCCGACGTCCGCTCTGAGCTCGAGAAAATCGAAAAAGGCATCCCCACAACTGAGCGGGTTATCCCTGAGCAGAAGCCAATAACCTCCCGGGAGATTACAGTTAAGTTCAGCTTAAAGAAACTCATAACGCCGGTTCTGATAGTCGCTGTCATCATTCTTGCCGCCGTGGCTTATTGGCTTTTTATCCCAAAGAAACACGCTCTCTCCACTCCAGCGCAGAAAAGCTCGATCGCCGTTCTCCCCTTTGCGGATTTGAGCCAGGCCAAAAACAACGAATACTTGTGCGATGGCATATCGGAGACGCTCATCAGCGCCCTAACCAATATCGAAGGCCTTTGGGTTCCCGCTCGAACCTCAGCATTTTTCTTCAGGGGAAAAACCCAGGACATCCGTGAGATCGGCCAGAAGCTCGGTGTCGACAATGTGCTTGAGGGAAGCGTCCAAGTGGCCGGGGATAATCTTCGGGTCACAGCGCAGATCAGCAGTGTCAAAGATGGCCGCCAGATTTGGTCTGAGATCTACAATCGCAAAATGGCAGATACGTTCGCCATCCAGGACGACATCGCTAGAGCCATAATCACAGCGCTGAAGATCAAGCTGCTGGGTGAAAAGGGCGCGTCTCTCATCAAGAATTATACTGAGAATCTCGAGGCCTATAGACTTTATCTGCAGGGCCGCAATTATTGGGCCAAGAGGGGCGAGGCAGACCTCATTAAATCTATTGAATATTACGAGAAAGCGATTGAAATCGACCCGAATTACGCGCTGGCCTATGCGGGCTTGGGGGATGCTTACAATATTCTTGGAAACAATGGCTTCTGGCCGGCAGAAAAAGCCTTTCCCAAAGGCAAAGCAGCGGCCTTGAAGGCCCTAAAAATAGATGACAAACTCGCTGAGGCTCACACTTCTTTGGCAGTCGTTTTGGAGGATTATGACTGGGATTTTGCTGGTTCTGAGAAGGAATCCAAGCTGGCCATTGAACTGAATCCCGGCTATGCCACAGCCCACAATCTGTATGCGTTCCTTTTGTCAAGTTTAGGCCGGCATGAGGACGCGATAAAAGAGAGCAAAATAGCTCGGAATCTTGACCCTTTGTCGCCCAGGATAAGCGCAAATGTGGGTCTTTACCTCTATAATGCACGCCGATATGGCGAGGCCATTGAAGAACTTAACAAAGCGCTTGAAGTGGACCCTAATCACTCGATGACTCACATATATCTTGGCTGGGCTTATGAAGCAATGGGAAAATACGAAGAAGCCATCAGATGTTATCTTCGGTCAAACGAGCTAGGTGGAGGATTGAAATACGGGGACATTGGTATGGCATGTTGCTATGCGCTTATGGGGAAACGAGAAGAGGCGCGAAAAATACTCAATAATATAATCGAGTATTCGAAGGGAAACTACGTCTCATCTGTAGCCATATCGGGGGTTTTTGCAGCTCTCGGAGAAAAAAACCAGGTCTTTGCTTGGCTTGAAAAAGCCTTCCGAGAGCGCGACCCGTTTTTGTTATCGTATGTGAAAAATCTGCACAGATTCGACCCTGTGCGCTCCGACCCGCGTTTTACCGACCTTATGAGAAGAATCGGCCTTGAAAAATAGATCCCGAGACACCCGCAAATCACAAGGAATTCCTCGACCTCTAGAAGGATGCCGACCCCGGCCTGCCCGAGCCTGAGGATGCCAGGAAGCGGCTAGCGAACCTGGGAACATGAGCGGGATATCATGATAGGAACAAAACCATGAAAGCGCGAATTGTCGGGTTTTTTGTGATTTTGGCTGTGGCTTGGAGTCCGGCCCTTGTTCAGGACCGCCAGACGCTCATTCTCGAACACGCCAATGTCGTTAATCCGCTCAGTGGTCAACCGCTTCATGACCAGACGATTGTGCTGAGCGACGGCAGAATCCAGAGCATCTCGACGGCTCCCGCGACGATGCCGGGCGAAAGGATCGACCTGCGGGGGGCCTGGGTGCTGCCGGGACTCATCGATGCGCATATCCACCCGACAGGCATCGCCGGAGCCCATAGCATGCTGTCGCTCGGAGTCACCACCGGACGCAGCATGTCCGCAAAGAACTACGCCGACGTGGGCCTGCGCGCTCTGCATGCCCGCGGCGACGCGGACATCCCAACCGTACTCGCTACGGGCTATGCGGTCGTAGCTCGTCCACTCCAATTCAAGCCCGATATGTCGGCCATTTTCCTTGATAATCCAGCTCTCGATGATATCAGAAGTCGTGACCGTATCGGTCCCGACGGTGCGCGTCTTATTGTCCGCGCTAATGCCGACCGGCACGTTGATTGGATAAAAGTCTTTGCTAATGAACGCGCCGGCATCATGGAAACGGACCCGAGCACGCGAAATCTTAACGATGGAGAATTGATAGCGGCAGTCGAGGAAGCAAGACGGTTGGGTCTGCCGGTGGCGGCCCATGCGTACTCGGATGAAGGCGTTTCGGCAGCCGTGAATGCCGGCGTACGCAGCATCGAACACGGCTCGCTGATAACAGAGCCGACGCTGAAGCTGATGCGCGACCGCGGCGTATACTTCGTGCCAACGCTCAGCCCCTTTAGCACGGTGCTGTCCGCCAGTGCTCCCCCCGAAGCACGGCCGCTCCGGCCGAGAGTACAGCGGATGCTGGAAAGCGGCCGCAAGGCTGTTTTAACGGCCAGACGCCTCGGAGTCCCTGTCGTCGCAGGCGCGGATACGAGTTATGACAAAGGAGAGAGCACGGTGATCGACGAGATCATCGAACTGGCGTCCGCGGGTCTTTCGAACCTGGAGGCGATCCGGTCGGCGACCACGATTGCAGCAGATTGTTTGAAAATCTCGGCAGCCAAGGGCGCGCTCAAACCAGGAATGGATGCCGATCTGGTCGCCTATGCCGACGACCCGGTCAAGGATCTGACAGCCCTGCGTAGACCCATCCTGGTCATCAATGGCGGGAAAGTCTTCCTGAACAAACTGCAGGCGCTTCAAAATCGTTAAGTGGGGGGCTCGGCTAGGGCGCCGGCTGTGGCGTAAACCACGAGGACTTCATCCCTGAAAAATGGTTCAGACATGATGTGAGTTTTCTGGCAAACCTAGCCTCCTGGAGGGGGTTTTTCCCGAGCGAGGCCTGGAGTCCCCCCGGCAGGACTTTGGCCGGCACCCTCTTAGCTTAGCCGGGGCCCTCCGATTTGCCTCCCCGGACGCACTGCCAGCGCCGCCAACTTGTACACCAGGACAGCCTGTAGAGGGGGGAAGAAAAAAAAGAGGGACTGTTTTTTTTCTTTCTTCTCTTTCTTACTGTCCAAGTGTACTAGTTAGTGTTTTTGGGGTGTTTTCCCCCATATGGGAACTTTTACACCCCGTTTGTACTATTGACACCTGCATAATAAATGTCCTATTTCAAGCGCAAAAAAAGAGGAGTGTGGCTGAGGAGGGAGCGAAGCAATGGTTCGCGCCTTTGGAGGACCCGGCCATGACGCCAGGTTATCCAGTTCGAAGAGCGCCTCGTTAGCCATCGG
>Ga0187886_1001538_pt1 | contig 20724 bp, 19 predicted proteins | sample June2016WEW_20_1_FD_133001 | JGI IMG/M metagenome (GOLD analysis project Ga0187886, IMG submission 133001) | Peatland microbial communities from SPRUCE experiment site at the Marcell Experimental Forest, Minnesota, USA - June2016WEW_20_150 | ecosystem: Environmental > Terrestrial > Soil >... | reverse complement strand
TTTAAAAACCCGGCGAACCCGCAGATCCACCGAGAGACGACCGCCCAGGAAATCCTTTCCCAAGTCCAAGAAGGTATCGATGCTTTTGTGGCAGGGGTGGGGACGGGGGGCACCATCACCGGGGTGGGGGAAGTATTAAAAAAGAAGCTCCCCCAGGTAAAAATTGTGGCCGTGGAGCCAGCATTCTCGCCCGTGCTTTCCGGGGGCAATCCCGGGCCCCATATAATTCAGGGGATCGGAGCGGGATTCGTCCCGGAGGTCTTGAACTCCTCGGTGATCGACCAAATCATCGCGGTCGAAGACGAAGAAGCCACTGAAATGGCCCGACGGTTGGCCAAGGAAGAGGGGCTTTTGGTGGGCATCTCTTCGGGGGCAGCGGCCTTTGCTGCCCTGCAAGTGGCCAGGGAACTTGGAAAAGGGAAAACGGTGGTCGTCATTCTTCCCGATTCCGGGGAGAGATATATCAGCACGGGTTTGTTTGGAATTGCAACTGAGGAAGCAAAAGAAAGGAGAAAGGAATGGAAATCCATGAGGAAATCAACCACGCCGAAAGAAGAGTGACCGGTGGCTTGCCCCGGCCTCTGCAGGAAAAATTGGGAAAGGCCAGAGAAATCCTCCAGGCCATGGGTTCGGTTCTGGTGGCTTTTTCCGGGGGAGTAGACAGCACATTGCTCCTTCGGATTGCCCATGAAGAATTGGGAGATCGCGTCGTGGCCCTGTTGGCTTCTTCTCCCACCTACCCGGAGTCGGAAATCATCCAGGCCAAGGAAATTGCCAGACAGATGGGCGTCCGGTGGGTGGAGGTTCTATCCCACGAACTGGAACTGCCCAGTTTCACCCAAAATACACCTCAGCGCTGTTATTACTGCAAGCATGAACTTTTTGGCCTTTGCCAGGAGAAAGCCAAGGCACTGGGTTTAAAATATGTGGCCGACGGGTCCAATCTCGACGACACCGGAGATTTCCGGCCGGGGATGCAGGCGGCCCAAGAACTCGGTGTGCGCAGCCCCCTGATGGAAGCCGGACTCACCAAGGCGGAGGTTCGGGAGCTAAGCTCCTGGATGGGTCTGCCCACTTGGGATAAACCTTCCTTGGCTTGTCTTTCTTCCCGATTTCCCTATGGAACGGAAATCACTCTGCCACGCCTAGAACAAGTGCAGATCGCTGAAGATCATCTGCGGTCCCTGGGATTCCGGCAGCTGCGGGTTCGCTACCATGGAGACTTGGCCCGGGTGGAAGTTGAACCGCCGGAGATGAATCGCCTGCTGGATGAAAAAGTCCGCGAGCAGGTCGTCCGTCACCTGAAAGAGGCCGGCTTCGTTTATGTAACCCTGGACCTCCAAGGATACCGCACCGGGGCGATGAATGAGAGTTTAAACATTCAAAAAACAAATAAACCAACGGGCTGAAAAGAAGCGATGGGGGAAATGGCTTTTTCTTCACCGCTCTCGTAGCCGCGATAACCCCAAGCTCCGTGAAGGGCTGTTCCTTCCTAAAAAATCTGAGAAAGACGAAGGTCCTTAGGCCGTAGCGAATACCTGAACCGTAAAACCCTCATCTTCCGAGAAGTAAATTCTGGAAAGACTGGGTGACCCCCCCTGATCCTCCGGGACCTAATCGATTGCGCGGTACCGCTTAGGCTTTCCGAGAAGAACGAGGAAGAAGTCTGGACTCCGGCGCGGGGAAATCGCCAGCGGATCGTGGATGCTTTGAGGAGGCTGCGGCAAAGAGCTTGGCGACCCCTGTTCACAAACGATATTTCCCTCTACCTGCAGGAGGGGAGGACGCAAACCTGGATCTCTTTCGCCGAGGGAATCCCAACCCTAGTCATGAATGGTTCCCCGGCCAGATACTTCGGGGATATTGGCTTTAGCCGCGGAGAAAGGGGGCCCAGCATTTGGCCGAGCCAGTCGTGGTGCGGTTTCTTGGTTTGCCGGCCAGAACCACCGAGGTATTCCTCATGGGGTTCCTGCGCAGAGACTACGGTGCAGCCGGTCTTTTTGTCCTGGCCAAAGCCGGAGAACTCGACCCCATTCAGATCGTGGTCAGCCTGGTGACCCTCACTCTCTTTGTTCCTTGCTTGGCCAATTTTTTCATGATCATCAAAGAGCGGGGGCTGAGGCAAGCTTTGGCGATGGCCGGCTTTATCTTCCCTTTCGCTTTTTTGGTTGGCGGGGTCCTCAATTATCTCCTCCATGCCCTGAGAATGGCGCTATGAAAGGAAAAGAGAAAAAATTTCACCGCTGTCCCCTTTGCGGGAACACTTTTCAGGAAGAAACGTATGCCTATCAAGGTTGCCCACTTGGCAAAGCCTGCAGGCGAATCTGCTGTCCCCGCTGCCATTACCCATTCGTGGGAGAATCGCAGACGGTCCATTTTTTGAAAAGGATTTTCGGCGGGGTGAAAACGTAAAAGGAGGTCGACCGATGAATAAGGTGCCGGGAGGACATGCTGCGGGTGGGAGAGAGTTTGGGCCGGGATGGAGTGCAGCAGGGAACAAAAGCGAAGCGCACCAGCGGGAGGAGATCTTGGAGCTTCTGTGGACCATGCGGGAGATGGGGAAGATCAACGTGGCTGAAGTCCTACAGTTTGCCGCAGAAGAAGAGTCGGAACGTCTTCTATCAGAGATGGAGCGCGATGGGTGGATATCTCTGCCCGAAGGAAAAGTAGTATTTTTGGACGAAGGGGAACGGCGGGCTGAAGAGATCATCCGCAGGCACCGCCTGGCCGAGCGATTGCTCTCCGAGGTTTTCGAACTCGAGGAAAGCCATGTGGAATCGAGCGCCTGCCAGTTCGAGCACATCCTCAGCCCCAAAGTGCTCGACAGCGTGTGCACTTTCCTGGGGCATCCGCCGATTTGCCCCCATGGTAAACCCATTCCCCGCGGTCCTTGCTGCGCGCGATTTAAGAGGGAGGTTGAGCCCCTGGTTCGTCCCCTATCCGACCTGAAGTTGGGCGAGGCAGGACGCGTGGTCTCCATCACTCCTAAGTCCCGGTTCCGTTTGGAACGCTTGAGTGCCCTGGGGTTAATTCCCGGGTCGGTGGTGAGACTGGCCCAGAGGCGTCCTTCCTTCGTGCTGGAGCTGGACGAGACGACTCTGGCTCTGGATGAGCAAATCGTGCGGGAGATTTATGTGAAAAAGGTGTGATAAGAAATCGCTTTTAGAAGCGGAATAAAAATTGCATACATTTCCCGAGAATTCCTAAAGGAGATCATTCCTTCCCGTGCGCTTCTCTGGATCTTTTAGCAAAAAATACCTGCTGTACTTGGCCAGCTTCATTGCCGTTCTGTTCTTTTTTACAATTTTCGGGGGGCGGGGTTTGATACAAATCTACCACCTGAAACGGGAGCGGGAAAAGATCGAATGCGGCAACGCCCGCTTACGCGCGGAAAACCAGAAGCTTCCCGCGCAGATAGAACGGATGAAACATAGCAAGGACGAGGTGGAAAAAATTGCCCGGGAGGAACTGGGATTGGTTAAGAAGGGGGAAGTTGTCTATCAGTTCGAACGGTGAAGAGACCTTGCCGGAACCATCTTCCTTGGGTGGTCTTCAATTGTCCTACCTGTGGTTATATTGCACCATTTAGTAGTTCTCGATGTTTTCGTGGGTAGCCGCTGGCTGAAATCCGGAAGCCCTTCTATGCGCTATACTTAACCTTCTTCGAGAATAGTTTTCGTGACAAGCCTGTGTCAAAAATAATTCAAGGCAATGGAAAAAAGGGCACAGAAGGGTGCAAAATTGTGCACCCAAAAGGTCCGGTAGACGATCGAAGAGATCACTTGGAGAAAAAGAAAACCCCGAACTGAGACCTGGACCCATTTTTTTATTTTGGCCTAGAATCGTTTAAAAAATAAATAAAATTAAATAGTTAAATAATGTTAAAAGATTTAAAATTATATGTAATTATATCTGTTTAAATTTAATTAAAAAAATATTGATAAATTTCATAATTCATGGAATTATTTTTGCACTCATTGAAAATGAATTCTTTATCAAAAAGGTTTTTCGATCCCCAAATTTCAGACCCTGAAAAGAGAAATGAATTCACTCAAAAGGTATCGAGAAAGGCTTTTGTTGAGCAAGGCGGAACTGGCACGGAAAGCGGGAATCTCTACCTTGACCATCGACCGTGTGGAAAGAGGGAAAAGCTGCCGCCTGGAGACGAAACGAAAGATCATTCTTGCCTTGGGCTTGAAGCTTTCCGAGAGGGGAAAAATATTCGGGAACTAGAAATGGAATCCTTTTCCCCGGATTCCCGGACCGCCCATGACTGGAGGAACGATTTAATGGCGAAACTCTTGAAAAACGTAGGAAAGATCGAGAAGGGGACAAAGGAAGGAAGGCGAATCATCAGAAAAAGGATCTTTCTCTTATTTATGCTCCTCCTGAGCATGATATTCTCGATCTCGCGGTTCTCCGGTGAAGACTCAGCTGCGGAGGGGTTAGCCTCCGGTCGTTTGCTCACGGAACAGGAAGTCGCCACCGAAAAATTTTTTTCCAGTCTGGAAGCCACGCTGGCCCAAAAGTTTTTTGATTACCGCAAGCGCCCTATTGTCCGGGTGGCCATCTTCGATTTTACCGATGAGGCCGGAAACGTGGTAAAGTCCGGTCGGGAGTTGGCCGATAAGTTCACTAAGCGTCTTTATTTTAAGCCTCAATTTGAGGTGGTTAGCCCAGAAAAGATTAACCGATATCTAAGCTGGAATGGCCTAACCGCGCTGGGAAGGCTGGATGCAGAAGGCCTGCACCGTTTGCAGCGCCGGATCAATACAATGGATCCGGCCAACGGCATACACGCTTTGGTCAGAGGGGAGATAAAAAAGGGAGTGGGTCTCAGCCTTCACGTTTCCGTCTCGATGGTTGACTTCCAATTCAAGGTTGGGGCCTTTGAGCTGAAGGAGAACATCTTTGAAAGCTTGACCCAGGAGACAGAAATTCCCCTGCCAACCGAACAAGCTCTGCAAGAGGCCAACGAGATCCTCGTGCGGGCAGAGAGCCATTTTCTGGAAGAAGGGCGACTCCTGGTTCTGGTCAACACCCGAGGAAACGTCCTGCTGGAAACAGAATATGTCGGCCAATTCAATCAGGATCAGCCCTTTCCCTGGACGAAAATTCCCTATGCCCTGACCTCGGGGCAGGCCGAGGTGACCAAGCCGGGGCAGATCGAAATTGGGCTGGGAAATCTGCCTCTCTCTCCCTTGGGAAGAGGGAAGATTTCTGGAAAAAGGTTGGAATATTCTTTCCTCCATGGCAAGTGCGCCACCAACGCGGTCTATTTTGACGAGATTATTCCCGCTCAAAGTCATCGTTTAATCGCCAGCTTTCTCGATTTGAAAAACAACGAAACCTATTCCGAGTCCGCGGAAGTGCCGGTTTACTCTGGGAGCACAACGGTGGCTGTCCTGTCCTTCTATGTTCCCAGTGAAAAGGAACGGATCCGGAACAAACAGATCCCCCGGATCGATGTCTTTAAACTTTTCGGCAAGGGGACGGAAATTTTCCCGAGTAGGTAGAAAAACATGGCGCTCTTTGCAAAGAAGGAGTTGATCGGGTTAGATATTGGGTCGAGTTCCATCAAGGCGGTGGAGTTAGATTGGGGGAAAAGGACACCGAAACTGAAACATTTCGGGATGATCCCTCTGCCGCCCGAGGCCATTGTGGATGGGGCCTTTATGGATTCGGCCAGCATTGTGGAATCGATCCGCAGCCTGATTGAGGGGCTGAGAATAAAAACCAAGCAGGTCGGCGTCTCGATTTCCGGGCATTCGGTGTACATTAAGACAATCAATGTACCCACCATGTCCGAAGTTCAGCTGGAGGAAAGCATCAAGTGGGAAGCTGAACAGCAAATTCCCTTTGACATCGACGATGTCAACCTGGACTTTCAAATCCTGGACGAACAGGGGAGCCCGGACCAGATGCCCGTGCTCTTAGTAGCCGCCAAAAAAGATATGATCAATGACTACACGGCGGTCATCGAAGAAGCGGGTCTCCAGCCGACGATCGTGGATGTGGATGTATTCGCCATTGAGAACGCCTACAACTTAAACTTCGAATCCCCAGAGGATGAGGTCGTGGCCTTGGTAAATATCGGGGCCAGCGTGATGAACATCAATATCTTGAAGGGAGGAACCTCGGCGTTCACCCGGGATATTTCCATCGGGGGACGTCAGATCACCGAAGAAATCCAAAAGCGTTTGAAGATGACCTATGAGGAGGCGGAAGCTCTGAAGATCCGGGAGCGAGACGCAGGAGCCCAGAGCGTGGAAGTGGAGAAGATCATTCAGGCAACGGCGGAACAATTGGCCACCGAGGTGCGGCGTTCTTTGGAATTTTTCGCAGCTTCTTCTTCCGGTGGTGAGATCAAGAAAATTTTTCTCAGCGGGGGATGCGCCAAAATTCAGCTGCTTCCCGGCCTGATCGAAGAGCGGATCTCTATGCCCGTGGAGGTTTTCAATCCCTTTGCCAAAATTGAATGCAACCCGGATGCCTTTGATCCTGAATACATCAAGCAAATAGCTCCCCTCGCCGCAGTCGGCGTGGGATTGGCTTTAAGAAGCGAGGGCTTAAAATGATTCGCATCAATCTCTTGCCGGTCCGTGCCTTGAAGAAAAAAGAGAGCACGCGGCAAATGTTCTCGATCTTATTTCTCTCTGTAGGGCTTTTGCTTGTGGTCATCATCTTTTTCCATCTCGCCCTCACCCGCAAGATGAACAAAATGCAGGCGCAGATCGTCGCTTACAATGACGAAATCAGACAGCTGAGAATAGACACGAAGGACGTAAACAAATTCAAGGCCGAAAAAGAAGATCTCCAGCGCCGGTTGAATATTATTTATAACCTACAAAGGGCCAAAACCGGACCTGTGCGAGTGCTGGATGAACTGTCCATATCCCTTCCGGGAAAGCTCTGGCTTACCTCCTTGAAAGAGAAAGATGGAAAAATGGAGCTGAAAGGGCTGGCCATGGATAACCCGACGATTGCCCAGTTCATGACCAACTTGGACAAATCAGGAGTGATCAAAAATGTAGAGTTGGTCGTCTCGCAGCAACTGGAGCGGAAGGATATAAAGCTCAAAGAGTTTACTTTGACCTGCCAGGTAGATTATGCGAGCCCGTCGAGCGGGCCCACTTCGTGAGGGGAAAAGACCGTGGCCATCACTCTGAACACCTTTGTTAAACTTCCAAAATCCCAAAAGATCCTGATTTTGGTGTGCCTCCTTGGTGTCATCGTGGGGCTTTATATTTATTCAGTTTACCTTCCCGCAAAAGAGGAACTCGAAAAGAAAAAAGCGGAAATGACCCAGCGGGAGATGGAGGTTCGAGAACTGCGGACGATCGCCGCCAACATGAAGCGCTTTCAGGCCGAAGCCGCTAAGCTTAGGGAAGAATTGGGATTAGCCATGGCTCAACTTCCTACGAGCAAAGAGATTCCCTCCCTGTTGGCGAACGTCTCTAATTTGGGGAAGGAAACCGGGTTGGAGTTCCTCCTCTTTCGTCCTCTCCCCGAAGTGAGCAAGGAGTTTTACGCGGAGATCCCCGTGGAGATTAAGGTAAAGGGGACGTATAAAGACGTGGCTATTTTTTTCGACAAGGTGGGTAAACTGCCGCGCATTGTGAACATCTCCGCAGTCACTATGGAGGGAGCGAAAGAGGTGGTTGGCCGATGGGAGATCACCACTTCTTGCACAGCCACTACTTTTAAATTCATCGAGAAGACAGCAGCCGACCTGGCAAAGGATAAAAAAAGTGAGGAAAAAAAGGGAGCACCTCCCAGCAAGAAGTAAAGGGCATTTTCTTATGAAGGGATTGGGGACCCCTTTGCTTCTGGGGATTACTCTGATGCTGGGGGGTTGCGGAGGAGAAGCCCCAAAACCCACAAAGGTTCCCATTCCCCCTGTAGGGAAAAAGGCAACTCCGCCGGCTCCAACCCAGACAGCTTCCCCCTTTCCGGTCGAGGTCAAAGTAGTGCCTCCTGCTATAACAACCTATACCTATGATCCGAAGGGAAAGACCGATCCTTTTAGGCCGCTGGTGGCTGAGAAAGTGGAGACGCCCTCCGGAAAACCAAAGCACGCCGGAGAGGCCATTTCGGAAGGAGCCACCCCCCTGGAAAGGATGGATTTGGCCCAATTGAAACTGGTGGCGCTCGTCTGGAATATTCCGAAGCCAAGGGGTATGGTCGAGGATACAACAGGGAATGGATATATCCTTTCTATTGGAACGCCCATCGGGAAAAATAAGGGGAAAATCACCCAAATCACATCCACGGGAGTGGTGGTTGGCGAAAAATATGAAATGGCTGCCGGAAAGTTCAAGAATAGGGACGTCACCCTCAAGCTGTATCCTGATTAAAGGAGGAGGAGAAATGGAAGGACTTTTTCTCAAAGGATTTCGTCGCCACATTTTTTTGGGGGCTTTGTTCATCCTGTTGCTTGCTTCCCCCTCCTTTTCCCAGGCCCCGCTGGAGAAAAATGGAACCTTATCCATCCAAAAGATTGAGGTGACCGAAACCGATAAGGGTTCGCGGGTGATAATCGAGGGCTCTAGAGCGTTTGAATATTCGGCATTCAAGTTAGAAAATCCCCCGCGGGTAGTGGTGGATTTGCCTCAAGCCGAGCTGGGAAATTTGGGAGGACCGATCGAGGTGCAAAACGGGATCGTTAACGTGATTCGCAGCACCCAGGTCGAGGATCCCCAAAAAGTCGGGGCCCGTGTTGAGATTGGCCTCGAACAGAACCTGGAATACAACCTTACATCCGAAGGGAACCTGCTTTACGTGGATCTGGCCCGACCGGTGGTTCCTTCTACTCCTAAGACAGAGGAAAAAGTTGCTGCAGCGGAGCAGCCAGAGAAGGAAAAAGTGGCTCCACCCCCACAGCCCTTGAAGGGGGCGAAGTTATTGAAGCAATTGGAAATCTCAGCCAAAGCGGATTGGGTGAGGGTAGGAATCAAGGGAGATGGCCTCATGCCGGATTACAAGAGCTTCCAAATGGCTAAGCCTTCGCGTCTGGTCGTGGATCTCCCCAAGATGACCAATGCCTATCCAAAGAAAACCGTCGACGTAGGTAGCCAGTTCTTAAAAAATATTCGAATTGGCCAGCATCCAAATAAATTACGTTTGGTTTTCACATTTCCAGGGGCGAAAATCCCTCCTTTTCAGTTAGCCAAAGAGGGCCAGGACCTCATCCTTCTTGTCGGGCAGACCCAAGCGGCGTTGCCCAAAGAAGAAAAAGCGCCAGTCGCTGAGGCCGCAAAGCCAGTCGAGGTTGCCGAAGCCGCAGCCAAAGCCGAAGCCCAGCAGCCCGAAGTCGTTGCTCCCCCCCCGGCGGAAAAGCCTGCCGCGGAAGAGAAGGCACCCCCCACGGAAGTCAAACCGGCGCCCGAAGCGAAACCGGCAGGAGAAGTCAAAGCGGTAGAAGCAGAAAAAATCCCAATGACTATGTACAAAGGTGCCAAGATCTCGTTAGATTTCAAAGATGCCGACATCCACAACATCTTCAGACTGATTGCAGAAGTGAGCAACCTGAACGTCATTACCACCGAAGACGTCAAAGGGAGAATTACGATCCGATTGGTGAACGTGCCCTGGGATCAAGCCTTGGACGTCATCCTGGCCAGTAAGCACTTGATCAAGATAGAAGAAGGGAATGTGCTCCGCATCACGACCGTCGAAAACGTAAGAAAGGAGATGGAGGATAAGGCGAAAGAGGAGACCAACCTCCTCAAATCCATGGAAAATCGCGAGAACGCGGAGGAATTGTTCACAGAAACCTTCCAGCTAAATTATGGCAAGGCCGCAGATTTGCAAAAGGTCTTCTCGGGGGCGGCTATGGGGGGTGCAGCAGGCGCAGTGAAACCGATCTTGAGCTCCCGGGGTTCGGTAAGGTTCGACGACCGGACGAATACCATGATCGTCCGGGATATCCGTGCTCGGCTCGATGAAGTCCAGAATCTCATTAAGAGACTCGATAGTCCCACGCCCCAGGTATTGATCGAGGCGCGCGTGGTGCAGGCTCTAACCTCTTTTACCCAAAGCCTGGGTATACAGTGGGGAGGTAGTTATAACCAGACGGATGGAGGAAGCTGGATGTGGGGGTTGACGGGAAACAACCCCAGTGCCGCTGCTGGCTGGGGTTTTACCCCGAGTGCCGCAGGAGGGAGTGCGAGTACACCCTTGATCATGCCGTCTAATTTTATTGTCAACTTCCCGGCCTCGACCGCTAATACCCCTGTGGGAGGAGCCGCTATTTCCTTTGGAAAGTTGACCGGAAATCTGGTGAATCTGGATCTTAGGCTCCAGATGGGGGAGACCGATAGCACGACCCGAGTCATTGCCCGACCGAAATTGGCCACCCTGGACAACAAGGAAGCCAATATTAAGCAGGGCGAAAAAATTCCTTATGAAACGACCTCCCAGGCCGGGACCCAGGTTCAATTCATCGATGCGGTTCTATCCCTGACTGTGACTCCACACGTTACCCCGGATCAAAGCATCTTGATGAAAGTCAAGGTCACCAGGGATGCGCGAGGAACTTTCCGCAGCCCGATTAACCAAGTGCCCAGTATCGATAACCGCGAAGCTTCCACGGAAGTTTTGGTAAAAGATGGAGAGACGTTGGTCATCGGTGGCATCTACCAATCGGAGACCGACGAGATCCAGCAGGGGATTCCCTACTTAATGAAAATTCCCGTCCTGGGCTGGCTCTTCAAGAATCGGGAGACGATTGACACCAAGACGGAGCTCTTAATTTTCATCACGCCCACCATCATTCATCAAGCCAAAGCGGCCTCCTGAAAAATGCCAAGAAGACAGCGAGGGCACCCGCAGGGGTGCCCTTTTTTTATGTAGCGGGCAGCCCGAGCTCGTGCTGTGTCCAAGAAGGGTTTTGTTTAACCTTGCAGCCCGGGGATGATTGTGGTATTTTTCCAACTGGAAGGTTCAGGAGGAAAGAATGAACAGGCGATATGATCCTCAGAGGGTGGAGAAAAAGTGGCAGGAGATCTGGGAAGAAGGCCGGTTCTTCCAGAGCGCGGAGGACCCTCAGCGAAAGAAGTTTTATGTTCTGGAAATGTTTCCCTATCCTTCGGGGAAAATCCATATGGGACATGTACGGAATTATTCCATCGGCGACGTGGTGGCTCGATATAAGCGGATGCGCGGGTTCAATGTCATCCATCCCATGGGTTGGGATGCTTTCGGGATGCCCGCGGAGAACGCGGCGATCGAGCGGGGTGTTCCCCCGGCAAAATGGACAAATGATAATATCGCCGCGATGAAAAGTCAACTTAAACGAATGGGGTTTAGCTATGATTGGGACCGAGAGCTGGCTACCTCTGATCCTTCGTATTACCGCTGGGAACAGTGGCTATTCCTAAAGATGTATGAAAAAGGGCTGGCCTACAAGAAAACCTCTTCGGTCAATTGGTGCGAGCAATGCCAGACCGTCCTCGCCAACGAGCAGGTGGAAGCGGGGCGGTGTTGGCGATGCGGTGAAGAGGTGATCCAAAAAGAAATGGAAGGATGGTTTTTTAAGATCACTGCTTACACCGAAGAATTGTTGGAGTATTGCGACAAGCTCCCGGGTTGGCCCGAACGGGTGATCACGATGCAGAAGAATTGGATTGGCCAATCCACGGGAGCTGTCATTCATTTTCCTTTGGGAGAAGGAAACGGCTTTATCCCGGTCTTCACGACCCGGCAGGACACAATCTTCGGAGCTACTTTCATGATCCTGGCCCCCGAACATCCTCTGACCTTAGAGCTTTCGAGAAAAACTCCGCAAGAGAAAGAAGTAAAGGAATTTGTGGAACGGATCAAAAAACAAGATCGGGCCAAACGCACGGCGGAGGATTATGAGAAAGAAGGGCTTTATATCGGGGCCGACTGCCGCAATCCTCTCACCGGCAGAAAGATTCCCATCTTCGCGGGTAATTTTGTGCTGATGGAATATGGAACAGGGGCGGTCATGGCCGTTCCGTCCCATGATCAAAGGGATTTTTATTTTGCAAAAAAATTTCGTCTCCCTTTAGTGACCGTCATCCAGCCGGAAGGAGAAGCTTCCTTGAACGCTGAGACGATGACGGAAGCCTATACGAGAGAAGGTATTCTGGTCCACTCCGGCCCTTTTAATGGAATGTCCAGCATTCAGGCCCGGGAGGCGATCGCCAGGCATTTAGAGGAGAAAGGTCTCGGCCAAAAGGCGGTGACTTATCGCCTGCGGGATTGGGGGATTTCCCGGCAACGTTACTGGGGGACTCCGATTCCGATTATTTACTGCCCGGTATGTGGGACGGTCCCGGTGCCAGAAAAGGACCTCCCGGTGGTTCTTCCTCAGGATGTCAAGCTCACGGGACTCGGGACATCCCCCCTGGCCCTTGTTCCGGAATTCGTGAACACATTCTGCCCTCTCTGCCGCAGACCGGCTAAACGGGAGACGGACACCATGGATACCTTTGTAGAGTCCTCCTGGTACTTTGAACGCTTTTGCAGCCCGCACGAGGACCGGGGAATGTTTGACCGGGGGAAAGTGAAATATTGGATGCCCGTGGACCAGTATATTGGCGGGATCGAACACGCCATCCTCCACCTCCTTTACTCCCGGTTTTACACCCGGGTGCTGCGGGATTTCGCATGGGTAGATTTTGCTGAGCCCTTCACCAATCTTCTGACCCAGGGGATGGTGGTCAAAGAAACGCATCACTGTTCCCGAGATGGCTTCCTCTTCCCGGAAGAAGTCGAGGAGGGTGGGACTTGCAAGAAGTGCGGCAACCCGGTCCAGGTGGGGCGCACGGAGAAGATGAGCAAATCGAAGAAAAATGTAGTGGAGCCCGATTCGTTGGTGCAGAAATACGGGGCGGACACGGTACGTCTTTTCTGCCTCTTCGCCTCACCGCCGGAAAAAGACTTGGAGTGGAGTGAGCAGGGCGTTGAAGGATCTTTTCGTTTCCTAAATCGGGTCTGGCGTCTGGTGAATGAGTGGACGGGAGTCTCCATGAAAACGGAAAGGCCGCCCAAAGAGTGGAACCTCCCGGAAGACCTTCGGGCCCTGCGGCGGAAGACTCATCTAACCATCAAAAAAGTCACCGAGGACGTCGAAAACCGCTTCCATTTCAACACGGCCATCAGCGCCATCATGGAATTGGTGAATCTTCTCTATCAAAAAGAAGAAAAGGTGAAAGAAACGGACCCCCTCACCTTGGCAGTTTTACGAGAAGCGCTGGAATCCGTCGTCAGCCTTCTCTCGCCCATCGTTCCCCATATCTGCGAAGAGTTCTGGGAGATGATGGGGCACCCCGATAGCATTGCCAAAGTCCCCTGGCCGGAGTATGAACCCGAGGCCATAAAGGACGAGGAAGTTCTGATGGTCATTCAGGTGAACGGGAAACTGCGCGGTCGAATCGTGGTGGGGGTGCATGCCTCCGAGGATGAGGTGAGAGAAACTGTCTTGGGTAACCCGCGGGTTCAAGAATTGTTAAAGGACCAGCGCCTCAAGAAGTTCGTCCTGGTTCCGAGAAAATTGGTCAACTTGGTGGTTTGACCCAGGTGGATCAAAATTATCTTCTTCGTTGAATTTATGAACACTCTTTTAAGGAGAAGCTCATGGGGAGGGGGGCTCGGGCGTTTTGCTGAGCCATGGCCGTAATGCTGGCCATCGGAAGGGGCCAACGATGCGGCGCCGAGAATCTCCTTCAGCGTCTTCGCTAAAAATTTGGACTGGCGCGGTGGTAGCCTTGGGAACCGCCGGGGCAAAGACGAACCGAAATAATTTTATCGATAACCCGTTTGCCATTCAAAGCTTCTCGTCGATTTACATGGATGCCAGAGAGAATGGGTGGGGGTCGACCCCCCTGCGAGAATCGCTTTTATTAGGGGAGATCCATTAGAAATCCTTTTAGGATGCTCCGGAAGCTGGGGCCTTTCAAGGGAGGAAGCCTTGAGGTACAAGACTGTTGGCCTTTTCTTTTTGTGGATGGGTCTGTGGACCGGAACGATTTGGGCCGGCCAGGCGGAAGTCATTGAGCGGGTCGGATACGGTGAAATTAACTGGTCCCGGGGTATGATCCTTGCCAAGGGGAGTGGGGTTCCTCCCAAAGAGGCCAAGAATATTGCGCAAGCGCGACTGATGTCCGAGCGCACAGCGTTGGCCGATGCCCGGCGCAACCTTATGGAAGTTCTCATAGGAGTCCAGGTGGACTCCGTGAGCGACGTGGAAAATTACCTGGTCAAGAACGATCAGATCCGCCTGAGTGCCGCAGCTTTCATCCAGGGCTCGACAGAGGTGAAGGATCGAAGGCGATATCTTCCGGATGGGGGCATTGAAGTCACTGTAGCCGTGAATCTGAGAGGGGATTTCTTCCTTTGGTTGTTCAGCCCGCCGAAGGAATTGCCAGGGAGTCAACCTCCCGTGCCTGGGAAACCGGCTTCCCAGCTGCCACCCATCTCATCAGGAAAAAAGGCAGAACCTCCCCCAGAACAGCCGCAGGTCAGGGTTGAAGAGAAGCTGGTCTTGGAAGCGAAAGCCTTGCCCCCATTCACCGGACTGGTGATCGATGCCCGGGGGCTCAATATGCGGGCTGCGCTGATCCCCAAGGTGTTTGACGAGAGTGGTCAGGAACTGTACCAGGGACAATATGTTCCCCCTGAGAAGGCAGCCCAAAACGGGTTGGCCCTTTATGCCAAAGATTTGAACGCGGCCCAGACGAACCCCCGCGTGGGGAAAAAACCGCTGACGGTGAAAGGATTCGAGGTGAACCCCGACCGCCCATCGGAGATCGTCTTAACGGCCGAGGATTCTAAACGAGTTGCCCCATTTGCCCAGAAAGGAACCTTCCTGGAAGAATGCAAGGTCATGATCGTCTTGGATTGAAAGGACTTTCATGAAGAGAGCATCCGCTTTCGTTTTTCTGGCCATCTCTCTTTGCGCGGGTTGTGGGTACCATTTCTCGGGCAGTGGGGCCAAACTTCCTGAAGGAGTTCGTTCCGTCTCCATCCCGATCTTCGGCAACCAGACCATTCAGACAGGGATTGAAAGCGAAGTCACCCGAGCCCTGGTGGAGAAATTCACCTCCGCCAAGCAGCTCCTGGTGACCGGACAGAGTGAGGCGGATGCGTTGTTGAGCGGAACTGTGAAATCCTTCATTACCTCCCCCAGTGCCGTAACGCTAGGGACGCAAACGGCGACAGAATACCGGGCGACGCTGACCATCGAAGCCACCTTCAAACGACAGGCCGACGGGAAAGTTCTTTGGAAAGGCGAAATGAGTGAATGGAGAAATTATCCAGTGGTTGCCGACTTGGCCGTTACGGAAGCCAACAAACTAGGGGCCATTCGTCAGGCTTCTGAACTTTTGGCCGAAAGACTTTATGTGATGCTGCTGGAAGGTTTTTAGCGTAGGAGGACCCTTGCCCATGGATTTCCGGACCGAACCGGAATGAAAGCGCAAGAATTTTTTCACGATGTGGAAATGGGGAAACTGCTGGCCCTGTATTACCTCTACGGGCCAGAGAGAGGTCTGATCGATGAGGCCTTGGATCGAATCAAAGAGAAGGCCCTTCAGGCCGCGACTCGGGACTTTAATTTAGAGGTTTTTCATGCCCAAGACGCAGTGCCTGAAGCTATTCTGGCGAGCCTGCAGGTCTTCCCTGTTTGTTCCCCTCGACGTTTGGTCGTAATTCATCAGGCAGATTTCATCTGGAACAAGGGGCCCTCCCCTTATATCGAATATTTTTTAAACCCGAACCCCACAACCTGCGCTGTTTTCATCGGCGAAAAGGCGGATCTGCGGACCAAATTTTTTCAGGCTTTGGAAAAAAGGGGGGCAGCCATCGCCTTCTATCCTCTCTCCGAAAGGGAACTGATTCGCTGGATCCAGGGGCAAGCCAATCAATGGGGCTATCGAATCTCCGAAGGAGCCGGGGCCATCCTCCTGGAACGCCTTGGATCCAACCTGCCAGAGCTCAAATTGGAACTGCAAAAATTGACTCTACATCAGGGAGGAAAAAAGAATCTTTCGGAGGAGGATGTGCTTGCTTTGACGGAAGATGTTCGGAGCGAGAGTCCCTTCGAAATCCCTTTGGCCGTGGGACATTTAAATCAGCGGGAGGTTCTTCGTCTTCTGCGGAAGAATTTGCAACAGGGAGATTCGCCCCTCCTCCTTCTTTCGCTGATCGTCCGCCAGCTTCGTTTGATCCGGAGAGCGCAAGAGCTCACGGGAGCGGGCTGCTCAAAGAAAGAGATAGAAACCCGACTGAGAATTTTGCCCCGCAGGGCAAATGAATTTTGGGAACAGGTAGAGAGGTTCCCTTTTTCTACCCTGGAGCAACTCTGGCCACCCACTTTGGAAGCGGACCAAGAACTGAAATCCAGCCGGGCCGATAAAGGGCTTCTGCTCGAAAAATACCTCTGGAACCTGCTCCTCCTTGCGCGCGGTGGAATCCAGAAGCCAGGTGGGGAATGACTCATTCCAAAGGAAGGATAGGGTAGCCCATGAGGAATTTATGCCAGAGGGGTCAGAGCACTTACCTTTTTGGTTAAGCGGGAAATCTTTCGAGCGGCCGTCTTTTTGTGAATGACCTTCTTTCCGGCAACCCTCTGGATGATGGGAATGGCCCGGGCTAAAGCTTTCTGGGCCTCTTCGAGATTTTTCTCCTCGATGGCCTTGAAAACCTTCTTAGAAGAAGTTTTTAAAACAGATTTAAGCGCAGCGTTTCGCAGACGCCTCTTTTCACTCTGACGTGCCCTTTTCCGGGCGGAAGCATGAGTGGCCAAATGACCTCCTTATAAAACGATATTTTTTATTAAAAAATAGAATGGCTCAGATGTCAAGTTTTTTCTGCCAATCCATTACTTGTGGGGCTTCTCTGAATCCCAGCTTCTCTTTTGAATTTTTCCCGGATTGATCTTCAAGAAAAAGGGGATGGATGGACGAGCATAAAAAAATTGCTAGAGCTGCAGGCGTAGTAGGAGGAGCCACGCTCCTTTCCCGAATCTTCGGATTCATCCGGGATATGGTGGTCGCCCAGCTTTTCGGGGCCGGCATGGCCACGGACGCCTTTTTCGTGGCTTTTCGCATCCCCAATCTGCTCCGGCGGCTGGTGGGGGAGGGCGCGCTGACCGCATCCTTTATCCCGGTGTATACGGAATATATCAGCCAGCGCTCCAAGGAAGAAAGTGATGAATTGGTCAACACTTCTTCTTCTCTTTTGGCTATCTTTTTGATCATTGTGACCGCCTTGGGCGTTCTTTTTTCTCCATGGATCGTCAAGGTCATGGCGTATGGCTTCTCGCAGGAGCCGGAGAAATTCAGGCTCACGGTTCTGCTCACCCGTCTGATGTTCCCCTACATCTTCTTCATCGGCTTAGTCGCTCTGGCTATGGGGGTTCTTAACTCATGGAAACACTTTGCGGCGCCGGCGCTGGCCCCTGTTCTTCTGAACCTATCGATCATTGCCTGTGCCCTGTTCTTCTCCCGGATGCTGGAAGAGCCTATTTTGTCTCTGGCGATCGGCGTGATCTTGGGAGGGGCGAGCCAACTCCTCTTCCAGATTCCCTTCCTCCGGAGGACCGGCATCGTCCCCCGGTTTCTCTTCAACCTTTCCCATCCTGGGGTGAGGCGCATCGGAATTCTGATGGCTCCTTCGGTTCTGGGTTTGGCGGTGACTCAGCTTAATGTTTTGGTGAGCACTTTTTTGGCTTCTTATCTTCCCGAAGGGAGCGTCTCGTACCTCTATTATGCTGACCGACTCTTAGAATTTCCCATGGGAATTTTTGCTATTGCCATCGCCACGGCTGCCCTACCCGCCCTCTCGGAGTACTCCTCCAGAAATGATGTACAGGGTTTGAAGGAGGCACTTTCCTTCGCCCTACGCTTGGTATTTTTCGTTACTCTGCCCGCGATGGTAGGCTTGGTCGTCCTGCGTGTACCGATATTAAACCTCCTCTTCCAGCGGGGAGCCTTCAATGCCCATTCTACCTTGATGACCGCTCAAGCATTGTTCTATTATGCCCTGGGTTTGACCGCCTTCGCCGGCGTGCGCATTATCGTCCCGGTTTTTTATGCCCTGCAGGACACGAAAACACCGGTGAAAGTAGCTTTTGTTGCCCTCTTAGCCAATGCTGGCTTGGGTTCCGTTCTAATGGTTCCGCTGCGGCATGGCGGCTTGGCCTTTGCTACGTCTTTGGCGGCAGGCTTGAACTTTACCTTACTCGCGATTCTTTTGAAGAGAAAATTGGGGAGACTTGGAGCCGCGAAGATCATTCGTTCATTCTTAAGGAGCATGGGAGCCTCAGGGTTAATGGGTGTGGTGATTTATGCCATATGCTCCGGAGGGGCATGGGATACGACCGGTGTAACGGCGGAGAAGATTAGCCTTTTAATTGGAGCCATTCTCGTGGGGATTTTGGTATATGCAGCAGCCTGTTACCTCTTAGGCGGCGAGGAGTTGCATTCGGCATTGGAGATGGTTAAGAAGAAGATCAGAGGGAAAAATACATAAATCGCCAAGATAATTTACCGCGCTTGACCTATTAAGAGAGGTCCTGGAGTTTTCAATTTTACCTTTTCGACGGCTCACCCCGGGATATTTTTCCCCAAACAAAAATTCCCTTTCTTCCGACCCCATCAAAACGCTGAAATCTTAAAATTCCTCAAATTGCTGAAATTTCAAGGCAATTTTCTTTACATTGTTCAAAAATTGACAAAATGGCAATAAAAATTGGATAAATAAATATTTTTGATAGTTTTGACATTGATTTTTTTATTAAAATTAAAAATTAGACAATTTGTCAAATATTTGACAAAAAAATCAGGGTTCGTGATTTTTGCCTGCCACCTGCGATAAGAAATAATTAAAATTCAATATATTATCAAATCGTTCCAGCCAAGGATTTTTCATATCTTGGCACCCTCCTTGCTAACTCCAAAATGATAATTGAATTTCTGGCGTATGCCCTCCTTTTCCATGAGCATTTATGAACCTGGAGTTTGAAATTACGGGTCAAGATTTTAAGAAGGCAGGAGAAGCCTCTTTTGAGGTAAAGCATCGTCTGAAGCGTTTGGGACTTCCACCGGATATCATTCGGCGCGTGTCCACAGCAGCCTATGAGGCTGAACTAAACGTCATCATCTACGCCCAAAGAGGAACCATGAAAGTTTGCTTTGAGGATCAATGCGTGGATGTGATCATTGCGGACGTTGGCCCGGGCATTCCGGATATTGAATTGGCCATGCGAGAAGGGTACACCACCGCCCCCCCGTATGTTAAACAATTGGGCTATGGCAGCGGGATGGGACTTCCCAATATTCAAAAGAACGCTGATTGGATGGACCTCCAATCCGAGGTGAACCGGGGAACCACCTTGCGGTTCAAAGTCAATCTAAATGAAAGAAAAAAGAGGAGGGGATGAAACTCCCGGCCTCGCCGGTTCTTCTCTTGGTCTTGCGCAAAGAGCGATGCCAGGGCTGTACCCACTGCACCCGCGCTTGCCCGACCGAAGCGATTCGCATCCGCGATGGAAAAGCTGAGGTCATGCCTCACCGCTGCGTGCAATGCGGGAGGTGCATTCAGGTTTGCCCCCGGGGCGCTTGGGAGATGCGTTCAGATTCCCTAGAAAAGGTGAAGAGAGAAGGGGAAGCTTTGGCCGTTCTGGATTCCACAGTGTTCTGGCAGTTTGGCGGCCAAACATCTCCTCAGGCGGTGGCCGAAGCTTTCTTAAAGATTGGCTTTAGCGCTGTGCAGGATTTGGGAGAAACCTTGAGAATCTATACGGCTGCGGTCTCAAGATATTTATCGTCTAGAGGGAGGCCCTTTCCGGCCATTGGATCGGCCTGTCCCGCAGTGGTGCAGCTCGTGCAGGTAAAATATCCATCCCTACTCGAGAACCTGGTTCCGATCCTTTCTCCTCTAAAGATTATGGCCAGCCGCCCGAAGGATATCGGGCGGGGAAATTCACCTAAGCACTCCTATTATATCGTTCCTTGCTTGGCTCAGGCGGGAGCCGCCAGCGAGCCCCTAGCGAAGGGAAAAAGATTCTATGGCGCGATCTCATTGACCCATGTTTTTAATCCGCTGAAAGCGATCCTTTCTCGGAAAGGGGCCGCCTCGGGTGTTTCCTTTGGAAAAGAACCCTCTCCTTCCGCGATGAAGTGGGCCGCTGCAGGGGGTGAGAGCGAAGCATTGGGAATTCCGGGAAGCTTGGTCGTGGACGGTATTCCCCAAGTAGCCAACGTCCTGGAATTGGCGGAGAGCGGACTTTTAGGAGATGTGCCGTTTATCGAGGCCTGGGCTTGTACAGCCGGATGTTTGGGGGGTCCACTGACGATTCAGGACCCTTTTTTAGCAAGGTATCATTTGCTGGCCTGGGTCCAGAACAATAAAGGGAGGGTAAGAAAAGCGGACAGGGGGAAGGTTTCCGTTGATCTGGATCGATTCCGGCTTTCTCGACCTTTCAAGTCAAGGACCGGAATGCGATTAGATAAGGACCTTAAAGTGGCGATGGAGAAGTTACGCCGGATCGATGAGGTGGTCAAGAAATTGCCCGGGATCGACTGTGGTTCCTGCGGATGTCCCAATTGCCTGGCCTTGGCTGAAGACATCGTCCAGGGCCATGCCATGGAGAATGACTGCCTTTACATATTGAAAAAAACCGTATCGAAATCGAGGGGGAAAAGATTTTCTCGGTGGCAAACCCCCAAAAAGAGGGATCTTGAATCATGACCA
>Ga0187886_1001537_pt1 | contig 20727 bp, 16 predicted proteins | sample June2016WEW_20_1_FD_133001 | JGI IMG/M metagenome (GOLD analysis project Ga0187886, IMG submission 133001) | Peatland microbial communities from SPRUCE experiment site at the Marcell Experimental Forest, Minnesota, USA - June2016WEW_20_150 | ecosystem: Environmental > Terrestrial > Soil >... | reverse complement strand
CTATCGAGGCTATATGGGGTTTGAAGGAGCCGGTCACGGATCTGGCCTCGGTTTCGGGGGCGATATAGGAACTGTTTATCCCTGGGTCGTGGCGACAGTCGTTCCACCGACCACCACAACTGCTACCGCATTACCTGTCGCGAATTCGATAGGCTCTGCCGATTATGCCGCAGAGTTTGCACCGGGAAGCTGGCAGGCTAACGCCACAGTCGCAGGACAAAAATCCGAATATTATGTCAGCCCACAGGAGTTGTTCGGGCGCGACGTGAACATTGGAGAACTTTCAAGCATCAGTTATTTTACTAAAAAAAATACAACTCATACTGTTAACCCGGCGGATTGGTATATTAATATTTACACCAAACCCGATACTAACCTGCCTGTCCATGGCTCATGGTATGGCAATCGTATCGGCAGCGAACCTTATTTTTCACAAAATCTTCTCGACCCCTGCAACACATGGAACCAATGGGTTACCCCAGAGGGCCAAAACAACAGACTGCGATTTTTTGATTCAACCAATAATCTGTATTTCGGCAGCTACACAGACGGCTTCTTATCAGATTTAACCGCCAACGCAGCATATAAGAATCAGAAGATTCTTTTGTTTTCCGTTCAAACAGGCTCTGCATGGGCCAACGGGTTCACAGGACTGGTGGATGGATTAACTATCCAACTGACCGGCGGAGACATCGGCCGAGTCAACTTTGTCGCGACAAGCTATTGCCCTGAGCCACTACTGGTCGGCGACCTGAACGGCGACTGCCAGGTAAATTTTGAAGACCTGGCGATATTAGTCAGTCAATGGTTGCAGCCGCCAGGTTCTCCATCTGCTGATATTGCACCTTCGCCGAGCGGTGATGGCATAGTGAATTTTCAGGATTTTGCAGTTATGGCCGATAACTGGCTCAAATGCGATCTTCTGCCGCAAAGCAGTTGCCCGTAAAATTATAAAAAGCAAATTAAAACCCCGGCCTGATTTTGACCGGGGTTTTTTATTGATTAATATTTTCTGCTCTTTGCCGCACCTGAACTATTGTAATTCACAAAGAAATACCGCAGAGCATCTATCGGGTGGTCGTAGATGCCGTCTTTTAATGGCAACTCTTCACACCCTGCCTGAGGATAATGATAACTCTGCATCGCCTCAATCAATCTGCCGCAGCGGGGATTGATTATCAGATTGCTTTTACCGTCGCCGCTGCGAAGTGCCCTTCTTATCAGCTCAATGCCCTCAAGAATTGAGCTTCTTTTATAACGCAGTTTTACTCCCGCCTGTCTTAACTGAAAAACAGGGCTTGTGCCTGTAACATCATTTACGCCTGCTCCTGCAGGGTCGCAGAAAGTCGCGATTATATCATCCTCGCTGTATGGCTTTCTGTTTTTAATCTCATCGGCGTGGGAATCAATCGTCAGTCTGCTTTTCACATATTCATCGATAACTCTTACTGTGCCTTGCGCGTCAATTTGAATCCACAAACATACAAACGGATTAACAAATCCAAAGTCAATCGCGCGATATAAAGGCAAATCCTGATTATATTCAACTGGTGCGATATGAATTTGCGGCTCGAACTCTGCAAAGACGACATTTTCAAGCGACGGCCTGACGCAGAGCATTTCAGATTCAAACGCCGCCCTGCTCGAGCGTTTCATTTGAGCTATGCAATCGTCGATTTTCAGATAGCCGTTTGCTTTTCTTGCCTTTCCCTGACAATCGCTGTTCAGCGGACATCTTGAGCAGCTTCTATCAGGCGGACAGTTTTCAATCACTTCCCATACGCACCATTTAAAAATCTTTGTTCCGCTGTCCTGCGCCTTGCCGACAAGTTCGTGCATAATGCCGAAAGGCTGATGCATTGTGCTTAACGTTTCCATCGCGCCGATTATTTTATCTGTGCTTTTGGTGATGAATTTGGCTGCCTCAAAAATCTGCCTGTCGAACAGCTCCACCTCATCGCACCGCAGTTTTTGAATATGACTGCCGCGGATTGAGGCCATAGATTGAGTCAAAACTTCGACATCCGAGCCGTTGGCAAAGCAGCATTTATTTTTACGGACAGGCTTGGCAAGAAACCCCTCAAAACCATTTCTTAAAAATCCAAGCAGATAATCATACATCCTTTGTGCCTGCAGTTCGCTTCCGGCCAGGATTCTTACCTTGCAGTTCGGTTTAAAAATACAATCCGCAAGTGTAGCGGCAGCGGCAATAAGTGTTTTTCCGCCTCCTCTGCCTGCCCAGACAACGCAATCTCCGCTTTTGCTCTCTACTGTCGCTTTCGCTCCAGGCTCTGCATAGCAGTGCCAGAGATAATCCATCGGCGAATTATGCTCAGGGCATATTTTTGTATCGCCGATGCCAATGCCCAGAAACGCCTGGAGATAATTTTTCAAATCGGCTTTGGTTCGCGGCCTTGTTTTCCTGAGCGTTTCATAAAGATTATTTGCCTTTGTAATCCGGTCTGGAGATAGAAAAATAGCGTTGTTCATAGGGAGTCCTTAAAAAAATTGTGGGTTAAAAAATTAGAAATGAAAAAAATTGTTATTACCTGACTTTTACCTGGGTATTATACCATAAAACAGGCTGAAAATCAAGCTTTAAACAGATTTAAAAAGAATAAAAGTAAAAAGGAAAAATCTCTTACCTTTTTCTATTTCGTAAAGCCAATCCGCCTATTAACAATAATGCTAAACTGCACGGTTCAGGGACGGAGGCGACACGGAACCCTACAGAGTCTCTCCCGTAGATCTGGTTGTTGCCGTACCGAAAGAACGAACCAATGGTGTCGCCGTAGTTGTCGTACGACCCACCGCGGAGGCCGCGACCGGAACCGCCCAAAAGCGTTTCGTTCCATTCATAGACATTGCCCATCATATCAAAAGTGCCGTTCTGTTCCATTGTGCCGGTGCCGACATTCCACGGCTGGCCATTATAGTAGGAAGATGTGTAATAATTCGAGTTCACACCGGCAACAGGGGCTGTACTTGTGCCGTTGGCATAGAGTGAATAGCCGCTGCCGTCAGGTTTGAAATAAGCAGCCTTGTACCATTCATCTTCGGTTGGGATAACGCAAACCGTACCGTAAGTCGTTTGGGCTGCTGTGCGGTCGATACCGAGAAAATTACCGGGATTGGTATTATTGCCGCTGAACTGATATGCACCTTTGCTCTTGTCGCCGCTGGTAAGATAGTTGCAGAACTGAGCCGCTTCATACCAGGTTACATAATTAGTCGGCTGCTGAGCACCAGTGAAATATGCACTTTGGCCATAAGCAGCGCTTGGATTGCCTGTGGGAGCACCGGCGGCAGCCGTAAAAGCATTCCACTGAGTATTTGTAACCTCGTATTTGCCGATACGATAATTATAGCCGACCGCCCCATAGCCGGTAGTACCATCAGTTGTCATAACCCGCGTATCAGCAGCATTCCCCGCATTTCCGATACTTACAAAATCAATGTTAATTCCTCGTATGGTGTCGGCTGAAGTGAAATTAATTAATGCTGTTAAACATACAATAATTGCCAATACCCTTGTCTTCTTCATTTTCTCTTCCTTTCCAAAACGGCCTGTTCTATTATATCTATTTATAGTCTTTAATCAATAGGAAAGTTTAAATTGCTAATAACATCTTTTTATTACTGAACTTGTATAAAATATCGTTTTTGATATAATATCCGCTGTAAGATAGATTCAGAATTTAATAATTTTTTTGTCCGGCGGGTCGGGCGGCCGCCCCCGCGCTTTCTTGCGAAAGCAAGAGCGGGGGAGGAAAGTCCGGGCAGGACAGGGCGCGGTGATGGCTAACAGCCACCCGGAGTAATCCGCGGGAAAGTGCCACAGAAAATACACAGCCTTCGGGCAATGGTGAAAAGGTGCGGTAAGAGCGCACCGCGGTTCTGGCGACAGAATCGGCACGGCAAACCCCACCGCCTGCAAGACCAAGTATGCCGGTATGCTCTGCCCGAGCGTTAACTCGGCGGGTAGGTTGCTTGAGGCTCTCGGCAACGGGAGTCCCAGAGAAATGGTCGCTTATTACAGAACCCGGCTTATAGACCCACCGGACAAAAAAATTTAAGTTGATTCAGTTTCAATTGTCGGAACTGACGGCATAATGCCGGGCAGTACAGGGGTTTTTTCTATCACCCGCATTGTCTTCCATTTGCCGGTAAGAAAACGCAGAAAAAATAATATCGCAAGTGCGCAAACATAACCTGTCAGCGCAAACCAGGCGCCATAAAGTCTGGCGTCGCCTTTTAAAAATGTTATCGCAAGCCAGCTTGGAATAACCATAATCAGCCAGTTAAGAACAAGAGAAACATACATCACAAATCTCGTATCGCCTGCGCCTTTCAGTGCCGCTGAAAAAATTATATTGCCGGTGTCGAACAAACTATAAAACGCGACAAATATCAGCAGCGTTTTGACCATCGGCTTAATCACCTCGATTTGCTCTGCAGATGCCCTTAATTCAAACGGCAGCATAAACAAATTCGGCACAACAATGTAGCCAATAGCTATAACTATCATATAGCCGAATGTGATATAAGATGCCGAGAAGGTGCTTTTCTGCGCAATGTGCGGCCTTTCAGCTCCGATAGCGTTGCCGACAAGAACGCTGGTGGCGATGCCGAAACCTATCATCGGCATAAACGCAAGCGAGTTAATCTGAAACGCCATCGACGTCGCGGCAAAAGCAACCGGATTTATTCTTCCGACAAATGCGATAAACAATGAAAAACCAAGAATATCGAGCATAAACTGCACGCCGCTTGGCACGCCGTATTTCATTAATCTGCCGAACAGGTCGAAATCAACTTTATAAATTGCAGAGCCGAAACTTCGCCGGTTCTCCTGCGAAAGAAATATTACAAAATATATTACGCTGCTGACTGCGCCGGAGATTACCGTTGCAATTGCCGCCCCGCCGATTCCCCAGCGGGGAAAACCAAACTTTCCAAAAATCATTACGTAATCCAGAACAATATTTGCAATAGTCGCCGCGATATTGACCCAGCAAACAGTCCACGTTTTGCCTCTGCCGGTCAAAAAACTGGAAAGCGAGGAGCCGATAAGGCCGGTTATCGCTCCTAAATTCAAAATCCTGAAATATATTAATTCATAACCGGCGATTAATGGCGGATGGCCGATAAGGGTCATAATTTTTTTATCGAATAATGTAATCGCGGCCATAAGAAAACCGGCAATAATCGAGAAATACAGGCTTTGCCAAACCGCCGGGCCTATCCTTTTTTTCAGATTTGCACCGTTATACTGCGAGACAAAGGTATTGGCGTAAGAAGCGGTTCCCATAAAGAAGCTGAAAAAAACAAAATTCAGTATTCCGCCCATCATCGCCGCGCTCATCGCGTCGCGGTCGTACCACATCAGGAAAACTCTATCGACAAACATCTGCAGCGTAAATGCCGATGAGCTTAAAATCAGCGGAAAAGCAATCTTTAAGACCTGCCCCGGCCCGCCTTGGTTTATCACAATTTTTTCAGAATTTTCATTCATTGTTTTGAGCCGGTTATGTTAAACTCAAGCCTGCTTTTTTTCAAAGTAATTATGGTTGAGACAGATATTTGCATAATTGGCGCAGGTCCGGCAGGGTTAATGGCCGCTATCGTGGCAGGTGAAAACTCAAAGAAAATAGTCATCTTTGAGTCAAACACCACCGCAGGCAGAAAACTTCTGCTCACAGGCCGCGGCAGATGCAACATTACGCATACCGGAAAACCTGATGAAATTATCAGGGCTTTTAAACCTTTCGACAGGTTTGTCCGTCATTGCATTTATGAATTACCGCCGCAAAAACTACGCGACTTTTTCGCTCAGCGAGGTCTTGATACTGTTGCGGAAGAAGACGGCTGTGTTTTCCCAAAGTCCCAGCGAGCAAGCGACGTTAATCAAATTCTACTCGAAGAATTGGACAAACTTAACATCAGAATATTTTATGGCAAAAAAGTTAAATCAATAGAAAAACGCGATGAGCATTTTGCGGTTCTTTCAGAAAAATTAGATATCTCGGCAAAATCGGTAATTATCGCCACGGGAGGATTAAGCTGGCCTCAGACCGGCTCAACAGGCGACGGCTACAAATTTGCCCAAATGCTCGGCCACAAAATCATAACCCCTGCCGCCTCGGTTGTGCCACTGGTTGCCGCGGAAAAATTCTGCTCCGACCTTGCCGGTGTTGGAATCGGGAATGTTTTGATATCCTGTAAAATTGATAACAAAAAATTTTCTTATGCGGGCCCATTGATTTTCACTCACAAAGGCATCGGCGGCCCTGCCGTCTTTGACTTGAGCAGGGAAATCGCGGGGCTTTCCTATAATAATTTAAAAATACATATCGATTTACTCCCCGCTATTAAAGAACTCGACAAAACGGTCGCCGATTTAATTGGTAAAAATCCAAAGCGTAATATTATTTCATTACTTTCTCAGTTTTTGCCAAAAGCTTTGATACAAACATTATGCACTGAAAATCGTATACCTGAAATAGAAGCCGGACAAATAAATAAACAAATGCGTAAAACGCTTATTGATAAGCTTAAAAATCTTCCTCTTACTATTATTTCGGCAGAGCCGATTGAAAAGGCAACTGTAACCAGGGGCGGCGTTGATATTTCTGAAATTGACAGTAAAACTATGCAGTCAAAACTGTGCAAAGGGTTGTTTTTTGCCGGCGAGGTTATAAATGTTGACGGACCCTGCGGCGGATATAATCTTCAATTCGCGTTTTCCAGCGGTTTTCTCGCTGGAAAATCCGCCTTAAAACAATTAGAATAGCTGGCGATTATGACTGAAAAAGACAAATTAAAGATATTGTTTTTATGTACCGGTAATTCCTGCCGCAGCCAGATGGCCGAGGGCTGGGCGAGGAAACTGAAAAGCGATTGTATTGAGTCCTTTTCCGCAGGCGTCTATCCTGTCGCCGTAAGCCTCAGAGCCATTAAGATAATGGCCGAAGCCGGCGTTGATATCACTGAACAGTATTCAAAGCACGTCGATGATTTAAAAGATATCACTTTTGACTATGTTATTACTCTCTGCGACAATGCTAAGGAATTTTGCCCGGTGTATTCCGGTAAAACAAAGCTGATACACAAGCCTTTTTCAGACCCGTCTTTTTTAACAGGTTCTGATGAAACAGTAATGAACGCTTTTCGCAAAGTGCGGGATGGAATCAGGGATTTCATCTTCGGCCTGCCCCAAAGCCTTGAAGAACATAAAAATCATAGTGAGAAATAATATGGACTACGAAAAACTCAGACGGTTAGGGCTCGACAAAGTTGCATTTTTGATTTTGCTGCTGCTCGGCTTTGTTCTGGCAAAGTTTATCATCTCTTACGGGTCAAAGCTTGAGCTTTCCCAGCCGCTTGCGCTCAAAGGCACAGGTCTTGAGGTTTCAGTTCCCTTCGGCGACAGTTGGAAACGTCTTTCAAATGGCTTTCAATATGAAAATAATGAATTCAAATTTGTCTGTAAGATGCCGATAAGCAATGAATCGGGCATTGCGGTGCAGTGGCAGTATTCTCTGCTTCCTGCGGCAAAAACGGTTCCAGAAAGGTTCCAGGCCGAGGCAGAAATTGCTAAGGGACGCATTGAATCTTCCGCGTCGGAAAAATTCGGCGATTATAATTTTGACTACGCGAAAATCGTTTCGGAAAAAGCCGCTGTCTTCTACGGCACAACCGTCCTGCCGGATGGAAGAATCCTTACTCTCGAAGTGGCTCAGAGCGGCATGAGCGACGACCTTGCTGATAAAATTTTTAAGGGCCTGCTCGCTTCGGTCAAATACAATCCGGACAATCCTGTTGTAAAAGGCGCAGAACTTTTAAAAACCTTCAAAACCTCGCTTGGCACCATTCTGACGCAAGGCGCATCCCCCAATTACTACCGTCTGAAAGACACCCGCGGTGCATCTATCGGCTTTACTACAGATTCCATCGGATATCGGCCGGATGCAAATGAAAATTCAGCAATTTCCGATGCTGGCTTATTGTTTCTTAGTTCCGGATTTAATGCTTATGCCGAGCAGTCGATTTTTTACTCGAACATTTCGCTGAGTAAATTCGACTGGATAGTAAAACAGGGCAACCTGCTGACAAATCGCGAAGTGCCCATACATATCCTGCTCAACGATCAGCTGCTGACCATCCAAAAACAGAACATTGCTGAAAAATTAGGCTATACCGGCTCTATGCTGCCGGACCCCTTCTTTGATTTGGTCGTTGAAGCATTTCTCAAAAGCAATTTTGATTCGGTTATGTTTGAAATAGTCCTTTCTGAAGGCAAAATAGCTCCGGTTATTCTTTCCAGGATTAATTCGCCCGAAACTTCCGTCCTGCCCGCCGAATCCGCCGCAGGCATCGAAGTTTTTGGGACAACCCCTATCATCCAGAAACGTTATTTCGACGGCGAAGGCAGACTTCTATCTGCTGATGTCCAGGGCGGCCTGTCTTACAGAATCGAAAGGACTTCAAGAGCGGATATCATCGCTGATTTCCCTCAGTGGCTTGACAAAATTCAGCAGATGGAACAATATCAGCTTAAAAAGGATGCAAGGAAGTAAGGTAGAATGAAAGGAAATTAAATGGCTGACATTATTTACGACAGCATAATTATAGGTGCAGGACCGGCCGGACTTGCGGCGGCGCTTTACAACTCAAGGGACCGGCTCAAAACCCTTGTTATCGATAAATTCTACCCCGGCGGACAGATAATAAACACAGACCGCATAGAAAACTACCTGGGTTTTCAAGTCGTTTCAGGTGGTGAGCTGGTCGAGAAAATGTTCAACCAGACAAAAAGCTTCGGCGCGGAATTTGAACTGGGCAACGAAGTAAAAAATATGCAAAGGCTCGACGACGGCAAAATCCGGATAACCTGCGACAAAAAATCTTTTATCACACGTTCTGTTATTATCGCCTGCGGAAGCGACTATCGCAAACTCGGCGTTCCCGGCGAAACTGAGTTCAGAAATGCAGGCGCCGGAGTCAGCTATTGCGGAACCTGCGACGCTCCTTTCTTTAAAGGCAAAAAAGTCGTCGCCGTCGGCGGCGGTAATACCGCTGTAGAAGAAGCCCTCCACGTGGCAAAATTCGCAGGAGAATTGACTCTCGTTCACAGACGCCAGGAATTCAGAGCGACAAAAGTGCTTTCCGAAGAGCTTATGCAGAAAGTAAACAGCCCCAATAGTAATATTAAACTCAAACTCGATACCGTTGTCGTCGCGATTGAAGGCGATAAAAAGGTTGAAAAAGTCCGCGTGAAAAATGTAAAAACAAATAAAGAGGAAATCCTGACCTGCGACGGCGTTTTTATCTTTGTCGGAACGGTGCCGAATACCGCATTTCTTAAAGGTTTTCTCGATTTGACCGATGCCGGCTTTGTCAAATGCGATGTCGGATTTTTGCGGACTAAAGTTCCCGGCGTGTTTGTCGCAGGCGACTGCCGAATCGGAGCCGCGATGCAGCTTGCAACCGCTGTAGGCGACGGCGTAAACGCAGCGATGATGACAAAACAGTATCTCAGAGACCCAAACTGGTGGAATCAGCCTATTTCAGATGCCCTTATGCCCGGCGAATGGTAGTCGGCTTATCTTTTGTTTAGCGGAATATATTCCCGAACTTCAGCGACATTTTTATACGCAGGTCTGATGATGCGTCCGCCGCTGACGTTTTCTTCGATGATATGAGCGCACCAGCCTGCCACTCGCGATATCGCAAACAGCGGCGTGTAAAGGTCGGCAGGTATTCCGAGCATCCTGTAAACAAATCCGGAATATAAATCCACATTTGAGCATACCGCTTTATTGGATTGTTTAACTTCTTTGAAAACCGCAGGCGCAAGTCTTTCAACCATCGCGTAAAGGTCGTATTCCCATTCGAGGTCTTTTTCTTTCGCCAGTCTTGCCGCCTGCCCTCTGAGCAGCGCCGCTCTCGGGTCGGATATCGTATAGACCGCGTGTCCCATACCGTAAATCAGGCCTGTCCCGTCGAACGCTTCTTTTTTGATAATCTTTGCCAGATAATCCGCTACTTCGCCTTCGTTATCATATTTATTAACGTTCTTTTTGATGTCTTCCATCATCTGAACAACCTGTATATTCGCTCCGCCGTGCTTATAACCCTTTAATGAGCCGATAGCGCCTGCGATAGACGAATAAACATCGGTATCAGCCGAGGTAACCACATGCGCGACAAAGGTTGAGTTGTTGCCTCCGCCGTGCTCTGCGTGCAGAACAAGACACAAATCGAGAAGTTCCGCCTCGGTTTTGGTATATTTTTTATCCGGTCTTGTCAGCATCAGAATATTTTCAGCCGTTGAAAGTTTCTCGTCAGGCGTATGGATATAAAGGCTTTCGCCGTCATAGTAGTGCGATTTCGCCTGATAGCCGTAAGCCGCGAACACCGGAAATTTCGCAATCAGTCCGATGCACTGGCGGACGATATTTTTCAGTGACCGTCCTTCCGGGTCTTTATCGTAAGAATAATAAGCCAAAACGCTTCGCGCCAGCTTATTCATCACGTTGCTGCTGGGGGCCTTGAGCGTCATATTTTCCGTAAAACCTTCCGGCAGCATTCTCTTCCTGCCCAGAAGATGGCAGAACTTCGTCAGCTCTTTTTTCTTGGGCAGTTCGCCGAACATCAGCAGGTAAGCTGTTTCTTCGTAGCCCGGTCTTTTTTCCTTTTGGAATCCGCCGACGATATCTTCTATTTCGATGCCGCGGTAACGCAGTCTGCCTTCGACCGCGACTTTCTCTTTTTCGCTCATTATATAGCCGTGGACGTCGCCGATTTCCGTCAGGCCGACAAGAACGCCTGTGCCGTCGGAGTTTCGCAGACCGCGCTTGACGCTGAACTTCTCATAAAGCTCGGGGTCTATTTTGTTGTTCTGCTTGGCAAGCCTGGCCAGTTCCGTCAGAAACGGGTCTTTAGGCGTTTTGTCAATAACAATTTCATCTGTTTTTTTAGGCTTTGCGGCCTTAGCCATTTTTTCACCTGTTATTTAGGGTTTTCGCTTAGCCCCACCTGTGGTGAGCGTAGCCGAACCCACTACTTAGTGAGACGACATAATATAATAGATAAGAATTGCTTATGCAAGAACCTTTCAAAAAACCGCTTTTCCCCTTGATTTACGGCAGGAAATGTCTATAATAGTAAGTTGTTTTTGGAGAAGGAAGAAAATGAGAAATGCGGGAGTTTGTGTAGTTTTCATGTGTATGACGGCAGCAGTAAATTTCACTTCAGCAGATAACATACGCGGAATTAACATTGATTTTGTAACTATCGGCCATGCGGGCAATGCTGCTGATGCCACTGGATATGGTGCAGTTGGCCATAATTACCGTATAGGCAAGTACGAGATTACCAATGCCCAGTGGAACACTTTTACAACTGCTGCCGGTGCCCCCACGGGCAATGGTAGTGGTTATAGCTATAGTGCATATTGGACTGGAGCTCAACAGCCTACCAATAATGTAAGCTGGTATGAAGCGGCCCAGTTCTGTAACTACCTTACCAGCGGCGACAAGAGCAAGGGTGCATATCAGTTCAGCGGCAATAATACCAATCCCGGCAGTTTTCAGGGAATCGATAGGGCATCGTCAATTTCGACTTATGGAATAACTTATGTAATCCCGACCGAAGATGAATGGTACAAAGCCGCATATTTCAAACCAAACGCCAGCGGCTATTCGCTCTATGCCAATGGCACAAATACTGCACCTATTGCCGGCGTGACGAATTATAACGGTAGTGCTCCCTGGAATATAACTAATGGCGCACAAGAGCAGAACGGCACTTATGATATGATGGGTAATGTCTGGGAATGGAACGAAACTCTTGTGTTCGATTACTATCGTGGCATCCGTGGTGGGTCGTACAACAACTACGACGACGTCCTCGCGTCGTCCTATCGGAGCCGCCACACCCCGTACTACGAGAGCGACTATATGGGGTTTCGTGTCGCCGAAATTCCAGAACCCGCAACGCTTTTACTGCTCGGCTTGGGCGGATTGGTCCTTCGACTTCGCTCAGGACAGGTCTTTAGAAGAAAAGTTTAAAGTTTAAAATTTAAAGCTAAAAACCAAAACTCAAAATTAAAAACTACACGGCCAAAGGCCGTTCCATTGTTTTGACCTTTAATTTTTAAGTTTTAAGCTGCCTTAGAACCTTTCTTGACCCCGCACCTACCTTGTATTCCTGTTTAATAAAGCGATCATATATATATTTTACGGTCAGAATCAGACAGATGTTTGGTTTATGACGAGAATATGAAGTAGGTGCGGGGTTGACTTTCAGTCTCCTTTTTGCGATACTACCGCTTAAATTTAGATTTCGGAGAAAGTGAACAATGAATCCCGCACCTTCTAAATATTCATGGAAGATGCCGGGAATCGAAAAAATATGCAGTTTTGTATTGAAATATACCAAAGATATAAAATTTAAATAAAAAGAAGGTGCGGGATGAAGGCATCAGAGATGGAAAAGGGCACGACCATTCTTATGGATGGTAAGCTCTATATAATTATAGACTTCGAGCACGTTAAGTGCGGCAAAGGCGGCGCCATTTACCAGACGAAACTCAAGAGCATCGCCGACGGCCTGATACAGAACGCAAGAATCAGGTCCGAGGAAACCATCGAAGACGTTGTTCTGGACAAGCGCAAATACGAGTATCTTTATTCCGAGCCCAACGGCTATATCCTGATGGACCTTGAGACTTTCGACCAGATAACGCTCGATAATGACGCCTTTGGCGACGGCAAAAAATTTCTCAAGCCAAACGCCGAAATCGCAGTCAGTATGTATGAAGGCAAACCGATTATGGTTACTTTGCCAAATACCGTTGACCTTACCGTTGTCGAAACGCCTCCTGAGATAAAAGGCGCAACGGCCACAGGCCAGAAAAAATCGGCGACGCTGGATACCGGCGCCGTCATCAATGTACCGGCTTTTATAAAGGTCGGCGATGTCGTCCGTGTCGATACCCGCACAGGCCAATACGTTACAAGAGCGTAAAACCGATATTTTAAATTTTGAATTATTAAATATGGCAGCAGGAAAAATCAGTAAATTTTTAGTTAAAATTTTCGGCTCTCGCAACGAGAGGCTCATTAAGGGCTATATGCGCATCGCGCTCGAAGCCGCCCAATATGAAGAAGATATTAAAGCCCTCGACGATAACGCCTTATTGGCCAAAACGGCGGAATTTAAAAATCGTTTATCTGACGGCACAAATCCTGAAGAAATCCTTTCAGAAGCCTTTGCAGTCGTCCGTGAAGCGGCAAGAAGAACCGTCAATATGCGGCATTTCGACGTCCAGCTCATCGGCGGCCACGTCCTCTATGACGGCAAAATAGCTGAAATGACAACCGGCGAAGGAAAAACTCTTGTTGCAACTCTGGCGGCGTATCTTGTTCATCTTACAGGAAGAAAGGTGCACGTTGTTACCGTCAACGATTATTTGGCGAAACGCGACTCCGAATGGATGGGCCCGATTTATAAAGCGCTCGGCCTTACCGTCGGTGCGATTCAGGCCGATATGGACACCATTCCCGACGCTTCCGGAACATCTGTGCGCAAAGAGCAATACGGCTGCGATATAACCTACGGCACTAATAACGAGTTCGGCTTCGATTATCTGCGCGACAATATGAAAGTTTCCGCCGAGCAGCTCGCCCAGGGTCCGCTTCAATACGCAATTATCGACGAGGTTGATTCGATTCTTATCGACGAAGCCAGAACGCCGCTGATTATTTCCGGCCCCGCCTTCGACGACGTCAGCAAATACAAAAAAGCCGATGCCGTCACTAACCAGCTTATAAAAATGAATAGCGACTACAATCGCATAAGTAGGCAGCTCGACACCGCGCAAAAGACTCTGGCAAATGCTCAGGGCGAATTGTCGGACTCAAAAAAAGCCAAAGATGACATCCGCGTAAAAACGGCTCAGGCCGCCATCGAAAAAGCCCGTGCTGATATTGAAAATATCCAGAATCGCATGGAGTCCGCAAAGCAATATTACGAAGTCGAATACGACAAAAAAAGCGTCCACTTGAATCATGACGGCACAGGAGCCGCTCAGGATTTGGTCGGCGTCGGCTCGTTTTTCGTCGGCGCAAATACCGAATGGAAGCATCTCATAGAGCAGAGTCTGCGGGCCCATATTGTCTTCGAGAGGGAAAAAGATTATGTCGTAATGGACGGCAAAATCATAATTGTCGATGAGTTTACCGGCAGACTTATGCACGGCAGGCAATGGTCCGACGGCCTTCACCAGGCGATTGAAGCCAAGGAAGACGTTACGGTAAAGGAAGAGACTCAGACGCTTGCGACAATTACGCTGCAGAACTTTTTCCGCCTTTATGACAAAATTTCCGGTATGACCGGCACAGCCATTACTGAAGCCGATGAGTTTATGCAGATTTACAAGCTCGAAGTCGTTACTATCCCAACTAACAAGCCTTGCATCCGCAAAGACATCGAGGATATGATTTACAAATCCTTAAAGGAAAAATTCAGCGCTATCGTAGAGGAAATTCACGATACAAGCGCAGCGGGCAGACCCGTCCTTGTCGGCACAATCAGCGTCGAAAAAAGCGAAGCGATTTCAACCGCTCTGACCAGAAAATACGGCATAGAGCATGAAGTCTTAAATGCCAAGCAGCACGCAAGGGAAGCGTTAATCGTTGAAAAAGCAGGCCAGCAGCACACCGACCGCGGCGGAAAACTCTGCGGCAACGTTACAATCGCCACAAATATGGCAGGCCGCGGCACGGATATTAAACTCGGCCCCGGCGTAGCGGACATCGGCGGTCTTCACATTGTCGGCACAGAGCGTCACGAGGCAAGAAGAATTGACAATCAGCTTCGCGGTCGATGCGGAAGACAGGGAGACGCCGGCTCAACTCAATTCTTTTTAAGTTTTGACGATGATTTACTGAAAATCTTTTCGCCTGAATGGACTGTCAAGGCTCTTTCATGGGTCGGCTGGGAAGAAGGTATGCCGATTCAGCACCGCCAGATTAGCAAAGGAGTTGAAAAAGCACAGAAAAAAGTTGAGCAGCGGAACTTTGAAGCCCGCAAGAGTTTGCTCGAATACGATGAGGTAATGGACTATCAGAGAAAAACTTTTTATTCCCGCAGAAGACAGGTCATCGAGGGCATCGGCCTTAAGGATACGATTACCGCGATGATTGATTCGACAATCGACAAAGCCTGCGGCACGATGCTCGACGAAAAGTATCGCCTCAAATGCATCGCCGAATGGGCAAGAACAACTTTCGGCGTCGATATGGGCCCGAGCCGTTTTTCAAGTCTTCAGGCCGAACTAATAGAAGAGTCGATAAAGAAAAACGCTAAAAACGAAGCTGCGAATAACATTTCCGTCACGTTGGGCGAATACCTTGAGGATTTCCAGGACAAGACAACATGGAATATCGAATCTCTGGTTAAGTGGGCAATGAGTGCGTTCAGTGTAAGTCTTTCCGGCAGCAAAATTAGACAAATGACCGCCGAAGAAATCGAACAGAATCTTATCGAAGCCTCTGCCGAGCAGATAGAGAAAAAAGACTGCTCTCCCCTGTCGGCGTTTCTCGACGCCGATTTCGGAGTAAAGTCTTTTGCCAACTGGGCATTTAATAAATTCGGTATTAAACTGGACACAAAAGAGCTGACCGCTTTAAAGCCCGAGCAGATTTACGAAAAATTGCTCCAGGAAGTGCAAGCCCTTTACGCCAGTCGGGAAATCGAATATCCGGTTGAGTTCGCGATGAGTATGACTTATCGCGGCGACAGCGTAAACGTTTATGCATTCGAAGCTCTTGCCGCCTGGGTAAATGATAGATTCACCGCGCAAATCTCCGTTTCATATTTGCAGGAAACGTCCCCTGCCGCCATCCACAAAGAGCTGATGAAAATCAGTGAAAATTATCATAGTTCAGGTCTCGAAAAGGAAATTGAGCATCAGATTGCCCGTATGACCACCAATGAGCTTGTCGAATGGGTAAACAATAGATTCAAAGCAAAGCTTACCGCCGCCGACCTTGAGAATAAAGATACCGCTAAGGAAAAACTCATTGAGGCTGGTAAAGAATTTTTGCGGACAGAGCTTTCCGAGCTTGAAAAATATGTCCTCCTGCAATTTTACGACTCTGCGTGGAAAGACCATTTATACGCGATGGACCATATGAAGGAAAGCATCTTTATGCGGGCCTACGCAGAAAAAGATCCGAAGATAGAATATAAACAGGAAGGCTTCCGGATGTTCAGCGAAATGCTGGATTTGATAGAAGACAAGGTTACAGATACAATCTTCAAGGTGCGATTAGAGGCCGGCACAAGGGCAAGAAGTGTTTGGGGCTCAGGCGAGACACGCCACGAGGAAGTCAGCCAATTTGAAATGGCCGAACAGCAGCGGGCGGCAGCACAGGCCCCGCAGGGCGAAGCGACAAAGGTCAAGCAGATTGTTCTCGACCAGCCCAAAGTCGGCAGGAACGACCCGTGTCCCTGCGGGTCAGGAAAAAAATATAAGAAATGCCACGGTAAAAACGCATGACTTGTCTGCCTCAGGCGTGATTAAGATTTTTTAACCCACCTGTGACGAAAAATATCTCTTATTCTATCTGTAAATCTAACCCCTAACTTTTGAGTGGACGTAGAAAAATCTATTTCTTTTAAATTCCTGGATTTTAGTTTCTTTTTGAATAGGGAAGAAATGAAGATTACAAACGAAATTTTGAAATTTTCAATTCGTTTCATCTGACTAATGCCGTTTTTGTCGCAGCCAGAAGCTGGGCGCCTGTCAGGCTCTCAATTTGCTCCTGACTGAATAACTGATGCCTTTCCAGAATTTCAGGTCCATCAGTATAATATCTTTTTACTGCTTCTATGCCCCCTTCTGCCGCCCCTGCCGTTTTATAATCAATATCCAAAAGCCATCTGCTGAACTGGTCGTTTTGTTCCGCAGGGAAAATTAGAGCCGTTACAAATTTCTCATCATCATATTTTGCAAGATGAACCTTTGCCTTTGCCGGCGGAGCCGTTTTTACAGCAGAGCTTATCAGCTTTTTATAATCGCCCCGTGCGATGGTTTCGTCAAATTCATAAAAGAACATTCCCGCTTCGAGCTGAAATATCCCGCTTGGCACACCTTTAAGTTCCATTTTGCCGTCAGGGTATGCTTTATATATTCTGTAAACCTTTACATCTTTGAATTTTTCGCTTTCAAGAAGCTCCGCAACTTCATCAGCGGTAAATCCCGTCCCGTTATGGTCGCCGAAATCAACAACATAAAGGTCAACATATTTATCCGGATTATTTATTTGCGGCAGTTTCATCCCGCACCTTCTTTCAATTCAGTCTTCTTTAATCCTTTTATGATTCTATTGCGTTTTTGATTCTTTGAAAAGTATAAATAATATATTGAATATTTAGAAGGTGCGGGATTCATTTATTTAACCATTAATTTCGCGAATTTTAGTTTTCCCGCACGGACAATCATTCCATTTGCGGGCGTTATTAATTTATTCGGGTCGGTTACCTTTTCGCTGTCGATACTCATCCCGCCCCCGGCGATAAGCCTTTTGGCCTCTCCGCCGCTTGCGACAAGATTGCACGCCGCAAGCAGTTTTGCCGCCGCTATCGGCTCGGGCGATATTTTAACTTCAGGAATATCCTGCGGCATTTGTTTTTGAGCAAAGACATTTTCAAATTCCGCCGCCGCTGCTTCGCCGGCAGCTTCATCGTAAAATTGCTTTATTATCGTCTTGCCTAAAAACACCTTCGCCTGTTTTGGATGAGTTTTTTGCGAATCGACGAGTTCTTTAACTTTTTCTGCAGGAATATCTGTCAGCAGCGTATAATAATTTTCCATCATTTCGTCGCTTATGCTCATTACCTTGCCGAACATATCTTTAGGCGAATCCATTACGCCGATGTAGTTGCCTTTTGATTTGCTCATTTTTTCTATGCCGTCGAGTCCGACAAGTATCGGCATAGTAATTACAATTTGTGGCTTTTGTCCATAAGCTCGCTGAATATCCCTGCCGACGAGATTATTAAACGTCTGGTCTGTTCCGCCAAGCTCGACATCGCTTTTGACAACAACGGAATCATAGCCCTGCATCAAAGGATAAATAAATTCGTGAGTATAAACATCAATATTATTTTGTAATCGCTGTTTAAAACTGTCTCTTTGAAGCATTTGCGCTATAGTCTTTTTAGCGGCAAGCTGTATAAGTTCCATTAGACTCATATTTTCGAGCCATTCGCTATTATGCCTTACTTCAAGTTTATCTTTTGAAGTATCAAGGACCTTTCCTGCCTGCGACAGATAAGTCTTTGCATTTTTATCAATCTGTTCAGGAGAGAGTATCGGTCTTGTGGTGTTCTGTCCGGTCGGGTCGCCGATTCGAGCGGTATAGTCGCCTATGATAAGGACTGCTTTATGCCCCATATCCTGAAACTGTCTCATTTTCCGCATTACTACGGTGTGGCCAAGATGGATATCCGGCGCAGTCGGGTCCATACCGAGCTTGATACGGAGCTGGCGTTTGTCTTTTGCCGCCTCGGCAAGTCGCTCGGCAAGTTCATTCTCGCTGAAAATCTCAACTGTGCCGCGCTTTAGCTGTTCAATTTGCGCTTTTATATCCGCCATAAATGCCCTTTATGCTGTAAAATTAAGATGTGATATTACACTAAAAATCGTTTTGAATCAATACCGATTTATCCCGTTAGAGACAAGGCGTCAGAATCACCTGATAGCCGGCAGGGGCGGTCTGTCTCTAATGGGATTTATCGGGATGATTTAGCGGCGTTTTGGCCTACATTTCAGCGCAGGCCCCCTGCTCGTCCTGAACCAGTTTGTAAAACTTACACGTGATACATTTCAATATCTTTTCCGGTTTGTTGTTTTTTGTATAAATATCGCTGAGTGTTCCCACGATTTTCCAGCAGTATCTCCCGCCATTAATACCGTTGTTTTTACCGTTATGTTCTTTACTCACCGCCGCCGGACAAACGCCCAATTCCGCAACTTCCGTCCCGCCCGGCTCTCTCCCGCATTTGTGAAACTCCCAGCAGTTAACCTTCATTCGTCACCAGATTCATCAGTTAAAATTCAAGTCAAATCAATAGTATCTATTTAACAGTTTCGGCTAAAAAACAGCCAAAGCATTAATTTTAACATCGCTCCTTAAATCTAATTCAAAAATCCTATTTTTTCGAACGAAAATGCCATTTATTCTCCGCAATCCGCCAAGGGATGGCTGACGCCAGGAGCCCCCAGTCCTATGGACTCCTTATGGAGGACTGCGACATAGCACCGCCAATCTATGCTCAAAATAACCGTTTACTGTCCAAAAGAAAATTCACAGGCCCGTCATTTAAACTCTCCACTTCCATATAAGCGGCAAAAATTCCTTTTTGGACTATAAGTCCTTCTACCTCTATAAGTTCGATAACTTTTTCATAGAGTCTTTCTGCAATCACCGGCTCCGCTGCCGAATCGAAGCCCGGCCTTCTGCCCTTGCGGCAATCGCCGAAAAGCGTAAAGTTGCTCACGACAAGCACCTGTCCTGCCAGCCCTGAGCCACCCGTGGTGAGCGAACCTGTCCTGAGTTGCATCGAAGGAGTCGAACCATGTCGAAGGGATTTGTCTTTTACGCTCAAATTCATCTTGTCGTTATTATCGGCAAAAATCCGCAAGTTTACAATTTTGTCAGCGATAAACTCAGCATCGGATTCGTTGTCTTCTTTGCCAACGCCAAGATAAACAAGCAGCCCGGCATTTATTTGTCCGACTATATTGCCGTCCACAGATACCCGTGCGTTTTTAACTCTTTGAACTATCGCTCGCATTATGCGGTTATGTTATGCGAATATTCGTCTATCGTCAACGGCGCAAAAAAATTCCCGCATTAAACGAAAATGCGGGAAAGGGCAAAAAGAAATTGAATAATATGGCTTTATTGGTTTTTCTCGGCTTATCTCCTTGTTAAAGTCTGATTATACCAGAAAAGACCCGTTTTTTCCAGTTACTTCTCCATAATTTCAGCTTCTGGAAACGATAAACGAATAATACAATTTTTTTAACATATTTTATAGGACTTGATATTAAAAAATTACCCGTTTGCCTGACGTGTTTTGGCGTAAATTTTGTAATCTTGAGCTTTACAGTATCAAGTCTGGCCTTTTCTTTGCCGATAATATCACAGGACAAAATACACAGAGGTAAATTATGCAGAAAACCATAACTATACTTGTGATAGACGATGACGTCACAATCAGAACTCTGCTTCAGAGCACTCTGACCAACAAGGGATTTAAGGTCATTTCTGCCGAAAGCGGCCGCAAGGGCCTGGAATTGGCTAAAACCCAGAATGATATTGACATTATACTTCTGGACTGGATGATGCCTGAAATGGATGGCATTGAAGTGCTGACAGAGTTGAAGCGCAATGGCGATACTGAGGACATTCCTGTAATTATGCTCACTTCCAAGGAAAAGGCCGGCGACATCGAGCTGGCCAACAGCAAAGGCGTTGTCGATTACATTATTAAACCTTTTAAACTTTACGAAGTTTCAGAAATGGTGCAGAAGCATCTTGAAAAAATCAATCACAGCTTGCTTAGCCGCAAGTCAGGCTTTTTTGGCAAAATTTTCTCTAAACATTAAATCCTGTTTTTCACCTTTTTCACCTCACAGCAATTTAG
>Ga0187886_1001535_pt1 | contig 20758 bp, 21 predicted proteins | sample June2016WEW_20_1_FD_133001 | JGI IMG/M metagenome (GOLD analysis project Ga0187886, IMG submission 133001) | Peatland microbial communities from SPRUCE experiment site at the Marcell Experimental Forest, Minnesota, USA - June2016WEW_20_150 | ecosystem: Environmental > Terrestrial > Soil >... | reverse complement strand
CAAAAGTATCTGCTTGGGTTCATAGGGCCGGAAGACTTTACTCACCTGCGCCTCCTCAACTTAGTTTTACCCTATTATATCTTCTCTCTCAGGCCAAGGCTATTACCCACACAGACTCCTAGAGGAAAAACGTGGGTAACAAGTTTTTCAGCAGTGCATTTCCCCGATTGCAATAGTTCAAGAGCTTCCTGCCAACGTGGCTGCTTATATCCATATCTCAAACCGAACTGCATCGATGCAAACGTTGGGCTCAGAGAAATAGCCTGTTCCTTATACGCGCTAGCATCGGGTGGTAGTGCAGAGAACATTGCAGCTTGTGCAGGCAACAAGGCGGGGTTAAGTCGGAAGAATTCAGATCTCGTGGTCCAAATTCTCCCCATATTTCGTACCATATTCATGGCTTGAAAAGTAGCAATTGGTCTATCGTCACATATTATCACACAATCGGCACCTATACCCTCGGTCTCCTTCATAACTGCCTGAACTATATCTTGATTGAGAGCATCGATTACTATATCAGCTCCAGCTTCCTCGGAGGCATTTCGACGTATCTTTGAGATATCACTGGCAATGACTTTAGCCAATCCCCTCTTTTTAAGTAAAGCCACCGCACCTATTCCGGTTATATCTTGTCCTAAAACAACAACCAGTTTTTCAGCTTCTGCCCTTCTGGCCAAAGCTGCGCCCAAGCTTAAATGGTCAATTAAAGCCAGATCATGATAGCCCATGGTATCAGGAACCTTCACAGCGCTCATTTTGGTTACGAACGGGATGGCCAGATATTCCGCAAATGCCCCGTGTATCGCCTTTCCTACCTCATTCCCACCCCCGTGGGTACAGCGCCAATAATCCTTTTGTTTACAAGCTTCACATCTATAGCATGGACGATAAACAGGTTCCGAAAAAATTCTATCTCCCACCTTAAAGTCGGTCACCTGGGAGCCTACCTCAACTATTTCTCCACTGAATTCATGGCCTCTAGCTAGACCGATTCCTTGACCCCCCTCCGGCCAATTTTTCCATACCGGAAGGTCCAGAATATCACATACTCCACAAGCCATGACTTTTAGTACCACACCCTCAGGATTGGCATGGGGAAATTCAATATCTTTAAGCCTGATATCACCCGGGCCATAGTAAATAGCCGCCTTCATCTTGTCCAAGTTCAACTTAGCCTCCTTTAATTTTGATGTCTATTAAAGTATTCCCATCTCCACTATCACACACCATTTTATTCTCCGCCTACAGTGGATTTCCACACCTGCAACCCCACCGGTTATGCCTCTGTTACCATCATCTTCATTAAGATCTATCCCGGATGTTTTGAGTATTTTAAACTCTCCCCTTTCCTTTGTTGTAATAAACAACTTATTTTTTAGACCTTCTTTCCGGTATCAGGCATAAATTCGGCTTTGTCTATAAAAGCCGGCGGGGAAGTAATAACATTGCTGAAAATGCTGTTCAAATTGCTGGCTAAATGTGCGTCCCAGTCATTCCACAGTTAAAATGGAATATCGGTCTGGTTATCTTCGTTTGTTTGAAAGGGCCATGTTCAAGCCCTGCCGGAAGATAGATAAGACAGCTTTTGTCAACGATATATTTTTCTCCTTCCAGCGTAAACTCAGCTTCTCCGCATAAATCATGAGGATCATCCGGGTTGGTCCCGATCAGGGCAAGTACTTCATCATAGGGGTGAGAGTGAGGTTTGGAGGCACCTGCGTCGGGGCTTCTATTCATCATAGCCGGCCAAAACCAGCCTGCTGATACATAGAAGGCACCCTTAATAACATCGTCCCCCATGTATAAAATATGGGTCTCCTCCTCAGGGAGATAAGCAGAAGCCCAGGCCTGTTTTTGTGTATGAGGCTTTCTGTAATCGGTAATAATATATTTGCTATATTTAGTTCCAGCCATATTTCCCATCTCCTACTATTTTTACTCATTTTCAATGTCTTAAAGGTTCGTTTAATAGTGTATACCGCTGTTCCTGCACTCGATGTGAATTATTGGGCTATTCATCTTGATTTCCCTGAATGGCCCATGCTCTAGTCCGGCGGGGATATAGATGAGGGCGCTTTTATTGACAATATATTTTTCTCCACCCAGGGTGATTTCGGACTCACCACATAAATCATAAGGATCATCCGGGTTAGTCCCAATAAGCCCTAAAACTTCATCATAAGTATGAACATGAGGCTTGGTTGAACGTTCCGAAATTTCAGTTTCGACCATTGCCGGCCAAAACCAGGCGGCCTCTGCGAACAATTTAGCCCCTTTTACGACTTCTTCATCGAAACGTAATATTTTAGTTCTATCCTGAGGTCTATATGTAGGTGACCAGGCATTCTTTTGTTCAGGATTTACGCAACGAGTGATAATATATTTACCATACTTAGTAGCCATTGATCTCGCTCCTGACCCAATGAGTAATCTTATTCTGGTAATAATCTATTGGTTAAGTATGTCTTCCACTCAATCCGCATTCAAATTGAAATATAGGCCGGGCCATCTTGATTTCTCGGAATGGACCGTGTTCAAATCCGGCAGGAAGATAAATAAGGCAGCTATTAGTCACAATATTTTTTTCTCCGTTCAAAGTCATCTCACATTCGCCACTTAGATCATAAAGATCATCGGGATTAGTCCCTACCATTCCTATTATTTCATCATAAGTATGAGAATGAGGCTTGGATGAACGTTCCAAGGATTTATTTTCTACCATTGCCGGCCAAAACCAGGAGCACTCAACGAACATTTTATCCCCTTTTACGATATCTTCATCTAAACGTAGCAATTTAGTCTTATCCTGAGGTCGATATGTAGGTGCCCAGGCATTTTTGTAAATGCGTTCTTTATAGTCCGTAATGATGTATTTTCCGTATTTGGTTTCTGCCATTTTGCCTCCTTTGAATGATTTTGGCTATGTGACCTTACCCCTGAATTAGCGCACCAATGATTAGAGTCCCATCCACCTGAAATAACTATTTCATGCCGCCTTCAACCCAGGCGTTAAACCCAAGTCCGGAACCCGGGTCATACTCCTTTTCGAACGCTCCAGGGTATTGTCTTTTCCACTCTTCCATCCGTGCCAGAGGAACTTTTTCGACCTCAACTAAAAAACCACTGGTTACTTCTCCCCCGCAGTGTTTAGAGACCAAACCGGCTGGAGATATCAAGTTATTGGCCCCGCCCCGGTCAAGCTCCCCCGGGATTATCCAATCACATCTTGCTCCATGGTCCTGGGATACCGTTCCAGGGATTATTCGCTCCGTGACATAAGCACCGCCAAGAACAGCCCCCCTTTCATTGTGTATCTTAACTACGTCGCCGCTCTTAATGCCTCTCTTTTCCGCATCTTCTGGATTGATCCAGAGAGGCTCGTACAGGTATCCATCCCAACCCTTGACCTTGCATGTCGGGATTTCCCTTGTCCATGATATATCATCGCACTGGGCATGCATCCTCCACCTCGGGTGATTGGAGACAATGAGTAGAGGATACTTCCTTGCTCTTTCACCGGAGAGTCTTTCGTCATGAGTATCGCCTCTTTCAATCCAATGCGGCAGGGGAGGTCGTTCCTTATCATCGGGGAAATATGTGGCCAGCCTTTCCGAATAAAATTCCAGCTTACCTGAAGGCGTAGGTAAGGGATGGTTCTCGGGGTTCTGGTAAAACTTTATCATGCCGGCCGGGTACTTCTCCCAATCCAGGGGGGTTGGGAATAAGTAGTACCCTGTTAGGCTAAAGTCTTCCCAGTTGATCAATTCCTGCAATCCCATCGTATTAAAACAATATTTAATCCATTCATCGATGGACTTACCCTGCGTAATCTCGTCATATTTACCCAGCTTCCTGGCTATCTCCAGGACTATCTCATAGTCGCTCTTTGATTCGCCGATGGGCTCAATGGCTTGCTTTTGGAGCATGATGCTTGGAATATCTATACCGTGCATAGAATTTGACACTATATCCTCTACCTCGAAGGTAGTTTTTACCGGCAGGATTATATCGGCAAGCAGGCAATCATTCTCCAGCCACGGGTGCTGGGCGACAATGCACTCTATTTTGGGGCTTCTGAAGGCTTCGATAGTCCTGTTGCCGGCATTCCAGCAGGTAGTCCGGCAGGGCGCATCAGTCCATATCATATGTACTTCACTTCCGCCTTCTTCTCGGGGTATGGGATATGTATATTTTATGAATTGGTCTTCAACTGCAGCTGCGCATGCTCCACTGCCCGAAAAGGTAATGGGAGGATTAAGAATGGCTTCCTGAATAAGGGTCTTAGGAAGATATTGTTTTGAGGCACGCGTATGAGCAGAGGAATGTGGCCTTAGTATGCGGTCACCCGGCTTAGTTGGTGTGAACGCGCTGAGCGAAACATGGGCAGATTTCGGCATAGTATCTCTGATAGATGTCATTGCCACGACCTGATGGACCCCCGGTTTTCCTAATCCCCGCATTCCCAATAATATACATTCCAGCCTGGCGGGTTCATGTGAGTATGCTCCTCTGATCATAGAACCGCCGCAAACATGGACTATCGAGGTCGTCCTGGTGGCAAACTCTCTGGCTAAGGCTTTGATTGTCCATTCCGGGATGCCGCATTTGGGAGATGCCCAGGCCGGCGTCTTGGGCACGCCGTCTTCTTTACCCGACACGTAGTCTTTTAATTTATCGAATCCGACGGTATGGGTCTTAACATATTCCTTGTCGTAAATATCCTCTACGATCCAGGTGTAGATAATCGCTAGCTGCAGGGCGGCATCGGTATTGGGTAGCACCGGGATCCATTTATCAGCATGTATCGCGGCCCCGTAGTTTAAATCGGGGCAGATGTATACCTGCTTTATCCCCACCTCTGACCAGAAATAGCTTAATCGTGTGGTACTCTGTCCGGCGAGTCCCCAGGTAGTGGTTTCGGGGTCGCATGACCAAAAAAGTAATAACTCGGAGTTCTCGGTAACATCCTTGACAACATTTGTTTGTGGCGCCATCATGCCAACCCATCCATTTCCCCACACGTGCTTCGATCCCCAATACCATCCCTCCCAGCTATCGGGATTCCTCTGCTGCTGCGTAAAACCACCCAGCGTATCATGAAGCAGAATCTGACAGCCATGAGCAGCATGGATAATCTTATTCTCCCCGTGACCATCTGCCTGTGCCAGCACCGCATATGGTCCGTATTTTTCGTGCACCCTCTTCAGCTCACGTGCTATTATTCCGGCAGCCTCATCCCACGAGATTCTCGTATATTTACTCTTCCCCCTGTTCTCCGGATGCCTTTCACCATCGGGATTCCAGTCGACCCTTTTTAGCGGATATTTAATCCTGTTGGGAGAATAGGCCCGTTTTTTGTAGGCCAATGAGTAAGGACATGGAAGCGATTTCATCAGAGGCTCAAAGGTTTTACCATTCCGCTGAAGTTTCCATAGGTTTAATTCCTTTTTGGTACAATTTAAATCATAGTGGAATGGTCTAATTCTGATTATTCTGCCATTCTTAATATCAACCGCCGATGGCGCGCCGCCTCCGGTGTAACCGTTGAGACTAAGCGCCCTGTATACCGTTTTTAAATTACTTTTTTCGTCTGGCATTTTTGTTTCCCTCTCTTTAAAAGAATCTACATTGTCCATACCCAAGTGACCTACCCCCTAGTAGTGATACCAGTTCTTAACTCGTGGCCACAGTTAAAATATTTTCAGCGCCTGGTGGCTGATATCTGATAGCATTGTGAGGACGTGCCCGATGTAGTTCATAAAAAAACATGAGAGTCGAACTCCGTCCGAAACAATGTTCTTCTACGCTACTATCGCATGAAAACTTGAAAGAGGTCTCCGGGATCCAACCATATCCGGGTTTCTAATATCATGTTCAACCCCCGGCTAGTAACAGAATGATGTCCAATTCATCAGATTCGGAGACCTCTTGATCAATTTCAGTCAGACTAATTAGCTTTTGATTCACAGTAATCCAGGCCATGGGGTTATCCTCATCGAGCCATTCCTGAAACCCCGGAAATCGTTTTATTAGATTATCCTTACATTCGCGGATCGTGGTTCCCTCTACTTCAACGATTGCTTGATTCCCAGCTATCTGCTGTAACATTAATGGTATGTTTATCCTATTCACTTTTTTTGCCTTCTGACCAATGTCACGTTTGAGTCTGTCTTTTTAGGTTCCTGTGAGAGGGCTTCTCTGAATTCCCGCCGCTAGTCTTCAGTTTCTTTCTAAGCGCCTCGGTTGCTTTATGATCGATATCGATTGTTTCCGGGTTTTCAGCGTCCTTTTGCATCAGCACCACCCCATAAACGTCTCTGGCCCGTTTAAAAGAAAGCAGTCCCTCGACGGCGTTGAATTTTACGCCCTCCGGGTCTCTATCCAGCGGGTTACCCCACCCGCCCGCCATAACCCATTTTTTACTCCTTACCGAAGAATTAATGTGCGATGGCTATGAATAAATTCCGCCCGGTTCCAGCCCGTGTAGAGGAATAATAATGTCCGCTTCCTTTTTGATACGTAGCAGGCTGTCGTAGGCTTCTCGAACATCCAGGTGTATAGAAGGCGGGATGACCGGCATTGACCTGGGGTCCAGTTCCTGCGGCGAAAAGTTATTGCGCGTGGTGCAAAGGCCGCTGATAATCACCTTACCTTTTTCAGTGTTAACCTTTACGGATTGCCCGCCAGACGTATGCCCCGGCGTGAAAAGTATATTTACGCCATCAATGACCTGCGTATCTCCATTTATAACTTCAAAGTCCAGACCAGCGAAAGAATCCTTTGGCGCAAATATAGGCGCTTCGATTGGGTGAGGATTTAAAGCCGCTTCAAGCTCCTTTTTCTGGACAACAAACCGGGCGTGTTGGTATAAAGCGCCCAGTGCATTGTGGTCGATATGGAGATGGGTACAGATCACCATATCAATATCACCCGGGTTAACGCCCAACTTTTTCAAGGCTTCTTCGGGGTAGGCAATGTGTTCCACCGGCAGACCCCGGCTTGCAAGGGCCTCCGCTGAGCCCCCGGCGTCCACGAGAATTTTTTGTCTCGCCCCTTCGATATAGAAGATGGATGCGTAGAATTCAGCGGGTTCCTCGATACTAGAAAGATACATCAATCTCCGGCGGCTATCCGTTAATTTCATTATAGGCAGGGAATATATCTTAAGCTTTGACATTGCCTTTCCTCTTATTTATCCGGAGAGCTAGATTTCAAGTAGCGGCGGGATTATCTGGCTTAGCTCATCTACCGTCCATTTTCCGGTCTTGCGAATGAATTTGTTCGGCCCGGAAAGCTGCATCGGCGTGTTCAGGATAATTACATCCCCTGCTGAAGCGTAGAAGAACCGCCCGGTAATGTTTTTGGCTTCTGGCGTGGCCAGATACACGATAATAGGCGGCACAAATTCCGGTCCCATCAAATCCCCTCCGCCAAAGCGAGGCCGTTTCTCCGGGAAGCCTTTCGTAATAGCGCTGGGCAATATACCGTTGACGGTAATACCATGTTGCTTAAGCTCCGCTGAAAGTAACATTGTAAAACCCACTATGCCGGCTTTGGCGGTGGCATAAGGTAGACTGCCCAGGCCTCCGTACGCGGTGAGGAAGCCGGCCCGCGAAGAAAAATTAATAACGCGGCCGCTTTTTTGCTTAATCATCTCCTTGATAGCCGGTTGAGTGCAGGCAAAATGGCCTTTGAGATGAACGGCAATAATTTCGTCCCAGTCCTTTTCCGATATTTCTGCTGAAGGGGCATTGCGGGAAAAACCGGCGCAATTGACCAGGATGTCGATGCGTCCGAAGTTGTGGGTGGTGGTCCTTATGATATTTTCTCCGCCGGCCATTGTGGCCACGCTATCGTTATTGGCGAAGGCTTCGCCGCCGGCGCTTTTAATCTCTTTCGCCACAATTTCGGCGAAGCTTTTACCACCGGAGTCCTTGCCGACATCATTCACCACTACCTTCGCCCCTTCGGCCGCCAGTGCCAGGGCCACCTCACGGCCGATTCCGCTCCCACTCCCGGTTACCACCGCCGCCATACCGTTCAATTTCTTAGCCATCGTCTTTATTTCTCCTTTCAAATTTGTTGTCTATTTAAATTCATTAAGCGTGCCATAAATGCGGGATGATAAAATCGAGCCCCAGGGCGGACAGCGTTTCAGGAAGCGGCTTGCCGCTATTCTCATCCCAGCCCATCTGGCGGTAATAGTTGCGCAACATCTGGGCCAGGTGCGGCATAATGCCTTTGCCGGCGCTGGGGCCGTCCGTTAACGTGGAGCCGTATCTCGGCGACGGCGCGTCCAGCTCCGTTCCGATGCCGTGCCTTAGATTGAAGGCCCTCGCCATGTTAGCGGCCCTTTTGCCGATAGCCATGGCCTCGGATACGTCCAGGTCCCACCCGGTTGCCGCATTAACGGCTTGACATAACAAGTTAAGCGCCGTGGAAGTATTATACCGGCAGGTGACCATCGAATCCTCAAACAGCATGGCTCCTTTAGTCTTGGCGACCAGGGTAGATACCGCTTCGGGATCGAATTTATCGTAAGCGGCCGGCAGCCCCAGCAGCTTGAAAGGCGCCATTAGCTGGGATTCGATGGTGCCTGTATTGGAGACGATAGTATCAAACTGCTCGAACCAGACTACCCGGTGGTCATGCCCCCGCGGCGTATTACCTTTCATGGTGTGGATCGCCAGTTCCTGGGCCTTGCCCCCCACGATCTTAGCTGCCCGCATTACCCCCTCCGCGAGAATATCGCCAAAACCTTCACGATGGGCTATCTTGTTGAGCAGGGACATCAGTGCTTCGCCATTGCCCCAGGTAAGCTCCAGACCACTGGTATCTTTTCGCGTCAGGAGCCCTTTTTCGTAGCATTCTATCGCCCAGGCCATCACCCAGCCGGACTCATTCGCATCCAGGCCCAGCCTGTCGATCTCACTGGCCAAAACCACCGTCGTGGTTAAATCTTCTACACCTACGGCGGTGCTGCATGCCGCCATACCTTCATATTCCGGCTCCTCAAAGGCCCGCCCTTTATATTTGCCTTCGTCTATCTCCATCATGTGACAGTGTTTAGCGGTACAGGCCCAGCAGGGGTTCGGCCTCGCTTTAAATTTGGAGCGAATATTCTGGCAGGTATAAGTTTCCAGGACTTCATCAGTCATGGTATTTACGTTAGTGGTATAATTCTTGACCGGGACGTTACGAAATACCTTGGTGCCGGTAGGGACCATACCCACCGTCCCTTCAATAAACGCCGTATGGCCGTAAGGTCCGGCCAGGGTATTGTTCAATATGTCTTTGGCGGCTTTCGATAAAGCCTCTTTATCATATGCCGGAATACCGCTTTTCCCGCGCTCTATGACAATTGCCTTGACTTTTTTAGAACCCATGACCGCTCCGACCCCGTTATGAGCGGCGATATGTCCTAAGTCGGTAAATATGCAGGCGAACTTGACCAGATTCTCCCCCGCTGGTCCGATGCTTAAGATGCTGACGTTCCGCTCGCCTATATTCAGTTCCTTCTTAATGGCTTCATCAACCTCATAGGTATTTTTCCCGGCGAGATGGCCGGCATCCCGGAATTCTACCGTACCATCATGAATATAAAGATAAGTCCAGGCGCTGGCCGCCCCTTGCAGGATGATAGCATCGAAGCCGGAAAACCTGAGAAAAGTCCCAAAGAAACCATTGGCCTGGGAACTGCCGATACCATTGGTCAAGGCACCTTTGGTGACCACAGCGATAGCCCCCGACCCACCGACCCTGGTGCCCCCGAGCGGGCCTGTCCCCAGGAATATCCGATTCTCCGGATCAGACCAAACGACGCCCGGAGGCACTTCATCATAGAGATATTTAATGCCTAAAGTGGCACCACCAATATACTTCCGTAAAAAGTCACTCTCGAGTATATCGGTACGGCTCTCTTTGTTAGTCAAATTTACTCTCAGGAGCTTACCTGTATATCCCCAAATAGTCTGATTCCCGGGTGTTAATGTTTCATTTGCAGCATTCATGATTGAAACCCTCCTTAAAAAATTCGAAATGTTGAAGTCATCCTATTCATTATTACTCGTTATACTTCTCTTCCATACCCGGGTTGACTTCGTTTCCATCATGAAGCCCACACGCTTTTCTCCATCTCCTATTGTTTTCCTTTTGATCAATATATTTTTTAGCCACCTCTATCAGAGTCAAGGTATTGCATCAACGTGCGTGTATTTCATGTCATGGAGCGGAATGATGATGTCCGCCGTTTGCTTTACCTTGATGATGCTATCGTAGGCCTGGAGAAGATTGGTATACACCCCGGGCGCGGCCATGGGCCGTCCCTTCGATTCGTTGCCGAAGTTATCTTCTACGGAGCAAAATCCACTGATTACGGCGATTCCCTGCGCGGTCTCTACCGCAACCGATTGTGTTCCGGGGGTATGCCCGGGAGTAAATATTACCTTTATTCCATCCGTTATTGGGGCATCGCCATCAAGAACCTCAAAGTCCAGCCCGGCGAATAAGCTCTTGACGTATTCCGTCTCCATGGCGGGATGTCTGGTGGCCTCCAGTTCGTCTTTCTGGACATAAAACTTCGCACGGGTAAATTTTTTAACTTGCTCCACGTGGTCGGCATGCAGATGGGTCAGAATCACAATATCTATATCCTCCAGACGCACATTAAACTTGCCCAATGAGTCCTCGATGTAGTGCAGGTGCTCCTGCTGGGAGATCCCTTGAGTGTGATACCATTCGGCGGTTGTCCCAGTGTCGACAATGATTTGCGGTTTCGCCCCCTGTATGTACCAGGCGTAACAGCATATCTCAACTTTTTCCCCCTGACCTCGACGGTAGGTCAATTGAGTCCTGTCTCTGGCCCCTTTACATAAAGGGATAGGCCGGATAATGTAATTCCTCATTCCGAAGGCTCCTGATACGGCATGGTCGTTAAAATAGCTATCAACCCTTTTGTTTTTTCAAATAGAGGCTCTCCGCTTGTGATTCAATATTGGTCTTATGGGGCGGCGCTATCGTAATATGGGCGAATGAAGAATTCTTGGTGGCTCCATGCCAGTGATTTTCTCCAGCAGGGAAGTAGACGACCGTTCCCGCTGTGACCACAACCTCTTCCTTTTCCGTGGCTACGATGCCCTTACCTTCAATAATATATAATAGCTGTTCGCTGGTGTGAGTATGAAATTTAGTCCTGCCGCCAGCCTTGAACGATACTATGCCGAGGCCGAGTTCTTTGGCCACGTCAGGTCCAACCAGAAATCTCGCCTCGACCTTTCCGCCGGTCATTAACGGGTCGTCGGTAAGGTCCTTTGTTTTAGCAGTGTCAACCTTGATAACCTTCATTCGTTTTTGCCTCCTGTTTTAATAATATACGCAGTCATTTTTTTCTCTTAGACTCTTCCTCGTCCAGCTGGGCCGCGGGGATACGGAGTTCTATCCCGCCCGCCCTTTCTTCCTGAAGCACCATGGCAATCCGCGAGTCCTTATCGCCCCAACCCCGGTTCATGGCTGACATCATCTCCTGAAGGGTCAGGTTCGCCAACGCCATCGGAACATCTAACTCCCGCCCCAGTGAAGTCGCCAGCGATACGTCTTTGAATGCCAAACGTAGGGCAAAATGGGGCGGGTCAAAATGGCCGCGAAAAACAATATCGGGAAGAACGCGATGGAACATAACACCCTGCCCGGTGCCGCCGTCCCTGAGCACGCGCCACAGCGACATGGGCTCCACACCGGCTTTAACGCCCAGCGTCATGCATTCAGCGGTGATAGCCTGTAAACCGTATCCGATACAATTATGCATAAGTTTGCAGATGCTGCCGCAACCGATTTTACCGGTATAAGTGATTTTATCGCCTAGAGCACTCAATACTGGCTTACATTGCAGGAAAACCTTTTCATCTCCGCCTACCATCATCGTTAGCTTACCTGTTTGCGCGCCGGCCGGTCCGCCGCTTACCGGCACATCCATGACGTGAGCCCCCTTTTCCTTGAACCTGTCATATATTCGGCGGACCACTGTCGGCGAATTGCTGGTAAGGTCGATATAGACGCTCCCGGGGCGGATGCCCTCTATCAGGCCATTCTCACCCAGGGCCACCTTTTCAACTTCCGGAGGGCCGGGGAGAGAAGTTAGGATAACATCACTGACCTGTGCCAGCGCCTTCGGAGAGCCCACCTTTTTTGCTCCTGCCTCCACGAAAGGTTTGGTGGCTTCACCACGCACGTCGAAGACAGTGAGCTCATACCCGGCCTTGAGAAGGTTGTTGGCCATTCCGCCCCCCATGTTACCGAGCCCGATAAAACCGATTTTCATAGTCACCTCTCTAATAACTCTATACTTTACTATTAAGTGTGATATTTTATCATGTCAGGCTATTTTTACTATGCCCTCGGCTGCCCTGGTAAACATGGTTTGGGACATGGACTTTGTTATACCATATCCTCAACTCGGCATCCTGTAGCTCCTACGGTCAATATGGTTTTGCTCTTCATTTTCTCTTGTAAATTGGCTTTCGTCCCTCAAAGAGTGCTCTTACCGATTCTTTAACGTCTTCACTTTGCCGGGCGATGGCTGAAATCGCTCTTAGTTCGGCCATTTGTTTTTCGGTAGGGGTCTGCTGAAATCTTAAAAGCTTGGTAATTATCTCTTTGGTACCGCTGACAGCGAGAGGCGGTAGCTCGGCAATATTTTTTGCCAGGGCTTCCGTTGTTGAGAGAAGTTCTTTAGCCGGAACTACATAGTTGACCAGACCCATTTCCAGAGCTCTTATGGCACTAACCGGGCTGGCGGTTAGGAAAAGTTCTTTAGTGTATCCCATTCCAACCAGATTAATAAAATGTTGCAGGCCTTCAAACTGGTAAGTAGTGCCAACCCTGACCGGATGCATACTTAATCTGGAGGTATCAGTGGCAATTCTGAAGTCACAACAAACCACCAGGTCGCATGCGGCCGCGAAAGCATCCCCGTAAATCATGGCGATTACCGGACAACGGCCGTCCGTAATACTGTCCATCATATCTCTGATAGCCGGGTCATAATTCGCTATATCAGAAGGAAGTTCTCCGGGAGCTTTACCTTTTTTCACCTCGCCGGAAAGGTCAATCCCGGTTGAAAAGACCTTATCCCCGGCCCCTCTAAGAATAACGACTCTGATATCCGGGTCTTTATTTATCGCCTTAAATTCATCGGCAATACGGTGCATCAGGTCTAAGTTCAAGCCATTCTGACTTTCAGGGCGATTTAAAGTAAAGGTGCCAACATGCTCTTTCTTTTCAACGAGCAATATATCTTTCATTTATTCCTCGCTAATATTCGATTATTTTTTACGCTATCCTGACTACATCCTTGGCTACAATGGGAAACATAGTCATTACCTGCGGGTCATGCCCGGGAATAATTGATTGTTTTGGCAAATGCATATTCTCAATCTTCTGCACATTGGTGAGCCACTCTACCAGATTAGTAAGCACGCCGACCGGTATTAGTTCCTCTAGATTCCGGTATGTATCAAGGAAATCGGAGCTGCAGAGCACTTTACCGCGAGCTGTCTGGACTACAACAAACTGGCTGCCGGGACTATGTGCGCCGCACCATACGGCACTTATGCCGGGATATACCTCGGTATCGCCATCCAGAAATCTAACGCGCTTTTCAACATTTAGCTTTTGCAAGACCCCTATTTCCACGCTGGGTCTGCCGCCTAAAAACGGGGGCGCGAATATAGCATGGAACCTCTGAACATCTTCACTCCAATACCGGAACTCCGCCCGCTGAACATAGAAAATGCAGTTTGGATAAATATCAGCGCCGGTAAAATGGTCGCTATGCAAGTGAGTCAATATTATTGCCTCGACATTTTCAGGACGGACGTTAATACGACTCAATAACTCTTCCCGGCTGGGGGCACTACTCACCCCTCTTATTGCCATTTCGGCTTGAGATATACCGGTATCAAGCAAAATAACGTGGTCTTTATTCTTGAGGCAGAGGAAGTAATAGGACATAGTGGCTTTTTTACCCAAGTCAGTCTGGTAATAAATCGAAGGACTGTCTACTTCCCGCTGTCCCACTTTTAAAGCGTATATTTCGTACATAAAACTCCTCTTGTAGCGATATATTAATTATTATATAATTTATTTTTTTGATTTCGGAGCTTTTCTCACGGGGGTTATCTGCTTAAAGTAAGGTCTTTTCAGAGGAACACTGCGGTCTGGTACAACACAGTCCGTGCCGCGACCGGCTGCGCGGGCTTTCATTATAATATCAGTGAGCTCTTTATCGAATTTGTTTATATCATCGGTTTCGATTTCATAAACAGCCAGATACTTGGGGCGCTTGTTACCTTCAGGGTCTGTGTTCACATAGCGTGCCCCTTGAATGACTCCGGGAGTTGACAACACATCCGGAACGTGGAATTCATCATACCACTTGTTAAATTCATCTTCTCGGGAAGGGTCAGAGCAATCGGCCAATGCTAAAAATAAGTATTTTGCCATTTTCTTTTCTCCTTGTTTATATTGTTGTCATATCGATTAACCAGATTACTTTGACATCAAGCTCGGTAGCCACAATGCTACCTGTGGGAAGGCAATGTAGATAGCCATCGTCGCCACAAGTGGCACGATAAACCATAAAACTCCACGGAAAATTTCGCCCATTGAGGTATCTTTGAGGATACCTTTCATTATAAACAGGTTCATTCCGTAGGGGGGCGTTACAACGGCAATTTCTGCTTGCTGCACCATTAAAACACCGAACCAAATGGGACTGAACCCTAATTGAACGACGAGAGGAAAAATGATTGGCAGGGTAGCAATCATTACCGATAAATCGTCCATGAAACAACCGAGGATAATGTACATGACCATTATAGCTATAATTATCATGATAGGAGCGACGTGGAGACCGATAATCCAATTGCTAAGTGCGGCCGGTAGCCTGGTGACCGACATCAAGTAGCTCAGCATTATGCCGCCTAGTACGATGAACATAATCGTGCCGGTAAGCCCGCCGGCGTCGGTTAAAACATCGTTAATACGGCGCCAGTTACCTTTTCTCGTAACCAATACTCCGACGAAAGCTGCAAAAGTACCAACGGCACCGGCTTCAGTTGGGGTGAAGATACCTTTGAAAAGCCCGCCTATCACTACTACGGCGATAAATATTAAACCCCAGGCGCGCGGGATGCCGGCAAATCTTTGCTTCCACGGCGTTCGGATGGGCGAGCCCTGGCCGGCCTGGCTGGGGTCAAGCCAGCACCTGATGCCTACCATTATCATAATCAACGCTGCGCCTATCAGGCCGGGAATAATGCCGGCAATCAGCAGTTTTCCAACAGAGGTACCCGTGAGCATACCGTAAATGATAAACATGCTGCTGGGCGGTATCATGATGGCCAGGGTAGAAGCCGAGGCGACGACGCCAATAGCCATACCTTTTTTAACACCCTGTTTCAGCATCTCTGGTATAGTTACTTTCGCGAAAATAGCGCATGAGGCGGATCCGGAGCCGCAGGCGGCGCCAAAAGCGGTTGCGCCTATTGTTGTGGCGTGGATAATCCCCCCGGGAATGCCTTCCAGCCAGCGTTTGGCCAGATTAAAGCCTTCTTCCGCAAAGCCAGCTAGACCGGCAAACTCACCCATAATTATAAAAAGCGGCATCACCGTCATGGTGTATTGGCCTACCGCCGAAAACGGTATATTCCCGGCAATCCCCAGTGCGCTCGAATGCCCCTTCAAGAGCCAGAAACCGATTATGGCAATAAGTCCCATAGTAGCGGAAATGGGAGCCCCGAGGAAATACAAAACAAAAAACAGGGCGAGAATGATAACGCCAACGGTCGTAGGCTTCAGATTCGAATTCAGGGCGATAATTAAACCGGCAATTAATAGCGCCAGCACAAGGGCGACCGCAGCCACCCTGAGGTAACGTCCCGAAAGGCTAATACCGGATGCTTTTCGCCACAGTGGATTGTTGATGAGTCCCTCAATCAGGCGGATGGAGAGCAAGCCACAGCCAATCGTGATGATCAGATAAGGAGGCCAGAGCGGAAAGTGAACCAGTCCCATAAAATAATCTTTGATGACCCAGGCTTTCCAGGTCGCCAGAGCGAATTGCCAGGTAATCAGCGCCGAAAAAGCCAGAAAAACAATGTCGCCGAACATACGCAGAGTTAGCTGGTTGGCGCTCGATAGATGCGAGGTGATTAAATCGAGTGAGATATGCCCTCTACGTGCCTGCACGCTCGCCACAGCCAGGTAAACAACGCCGATAAGCAGCATAGGCTGGAGTTCGTAGTTGCCTTTAATCGGACTGTTAAAAAAGTCTCGTGCAATAACGTCCGCCGTGGTGAGGCCCATCATTAGAATGATGAACGCTCCCGCTATCACGGCGCAAACCCGCTCTGTCTTTGAAAGCCATTTTAAAGGCATTACCTTCTCCTCCGGGGAATTATTCTCGCGACCTAGGGAAAGGGCAGATAGCGCACTTGTATCGTGTCATTGAAGTGCGCTATCCAACCCCATCAATTGAACGGGTGATTAAAACTATTTAAACGCAAAGGTGCTTATCTTGGCGTATTTCGCTACCAGAGCTCTGTAGTCGGCGAGCACCTTGTTTCCGGGCAATCCGGCCTTCTCCTGGTCCGCTGCCCACTTATCAGCCTGTCCGGCCTGGACCTTCTGGATGGCCGCAATGTCTGCATCGCTAGCCTTGATAAACTGTACTTTGTTATCCTGAACCAACTGAGGCGTGAGCGGGAATAGAGGCTGGTCTTTAGCAAAAAAGGCGTCAATGTTACATTGAATGAAGTCCGGTATTAAGGATTTTATTATTTTCTGGTCTTCAGGAGAAATCTTATTCCAGGAGTTCTTGTTAATCAACACCGCTTGGATGCGGCCGCCGAACGGGAATTGTTCGACGTACTTGGCTACTTCGTAAAATTTGAAATCATTGATAGCCGAATACGGAGCGGTATTTCCATCTATAGTCCCTTTCTGCATACCCTCATATTGCTCCGGAGGGGACATGGCTATCGGTACTGCGCCCAGACCGGCCAGGGTATCTGCCACGAAACCGGTAGCCTGGAGTTTTTTACCCTTAAGCTCAGCAACCGAATTAATAGGCGCCCTCGATATGAGATAATAGTCTGGAATGAAATCCAACGAAAATGGAAGCAGATTGAATTTGGCGTATTGAGATAATAACGGGTCCTGGTTCATCAAATCCCAGAATGCCATACTCTGCGCCCAGTAATCGATGCCATATCCAGGCAATTGCGCCACCATATCCAGGGGGACTTTGCCTGGTTCTTGTGCCGCAGCAATGGCACCGATGTCTGCCACACCGGTACTGGCAGCATTAACAATCTGGTTTACCGGCGCCAGGGCCTGCGCCCAATAGATTTCTATTTTGACCCGGCCGTTGGTCTTGGTCTCTATCAGTTTAGCTTGATTAGTGAAGTTTATCGTCTGGCCCCCCGCAGGAGGTGGGGGTACATTTATAGGGGCCATGCTTAATACGATGGGCTGAACAGTAGGAGTAGGCGTAGGTACCGGTGCCGGAGAAGATGAGGTAATCGGGGAAGGAGATGGTGTTGTTTTATTGCAAGACGCAACACCGATAACTAATGAAAATACCACTAAAAGACTTAAAAAATAAAACCACCTTTTCATTATTTTTTCCTCCTATTTTATTGGTTTACTTAATCCTCATAGGAATATACCATGTTTATTTCTTTCTTCACCTCCTTCCTGGAACGTGATAAGGACCGGCTTCAGACTTATTTTATCTAAATAATAAAACCGATATGATACCTAACGACATCAAAAACAGACTCGAGCGCGGTATTTATACGTAAAACGAAAAGCAGGATAAAACATCGTATAAGAACTTCTATTAAGATGCGTTAAGCAATTATAACATAATCTTTATAGTTGTCAACAAGACATGTAGACTCTTAATTTACTTACCACAAGTGGTATGTGGTACCGGTGTCAAAAGAAAAAAGATGGAGATATAAATTGGCGAAAAGTTACCGGCTTGAATACAAAAGAGTTTTGTTTTTATGGCTAACTGGAGAATCGTCCTTTACATTTGAAAAAGGAAGCATAAGGGCGTCTGTTAATCGCGATATTGTTTTAGAGTCGAGTTTCAGATCTTCTAGTGCTTTTTTCCTTAACACCTTTAGAAGTGACCATAATTTCTGCCGGTCCCTCCTAGAGAGACAATAAAAAGTATTAATGGAGGAATTATATTGAATAACATGGTGGTAAATTTCGTCACCTTTTTTTGTCACGCTAATCCGTATCATGTGTTTGTTGCCGGAATCCGGGTTCATATTAATCAATCCCAGTTTTTGCATTCTTCTGAGCAGGTTTAATGTGGAATGGGGAGCCCGGAATAACCAGGCCGACATTTCAGCGGGCGTTGCCTTTTCTCCTATATTCTTGAGGAGAATCAAAGCACCAGCCTGTTCCGGCGTCATGCCATATTTTCTTAGCTCAACTACACCGGATTTATATAAAGCTTCGAAGGTGTGCTTTAATACAACATACAGCCTGTATAAATCCCTAACCTCGGTGGGGCTGTCCTTTCTGTTCATCGTCATTATCTAATGTATGGGATTTTAAGAAATATCGGACCGGAAATAATAATATTTTCTCAGGATAGTATTGCATACTTATTGTTCGTTTATCAAGAAATGTTTGGTGATCCTTCATACTAAATATTCAGGCGACCAGGATTTATTACGGAATTAGACGTCTTGTGGCCAGTCTGTCGATATAGGCTTGCCTTGCGCAACCGCCAATCTGCATCTCATCCCATAGTCAATGCACCAAGGAATCCGGGCTTACAGAATCGGTTTCTAGCTCATATTAAACAAGGAATAGACTTGTTTTAGGCATAAGTCTGCTGGTGGAACCCCTGTGCAGCTATGTTGTCAATCAGCGAAATGGGACACTTTTTGAATCGAACACTTTTTCATAATCAGGCGGTATTAACAAGCTCCCTGAGGTCCCGATTATATTCTCTACGGCGATTGATTGTTTTTATTTGCACCTCCTCTCTGCGTTTCAATATCTCCTCCCTTCTGCCATATAGGACATCGGCCGGCGTCACGTCACCGAGAGCCTTGTGGTAACGGTGGTAGTTGTAGTAGTCGACGAAGTCAGCGATCGCCCGTTCCAGCTGGCTGGGAAGCTCATAAGGTAGCTGGTTCACCTCTCGCTTTAGAGACTGCTGATAGCGCTCCACCTTGCCGTTGGTCTGGGGATGGAAAGGCGCGGCCAGGATATGCCCGATGCCCACCAGACTCAGGTAGTCCCGGAAGGCCCTGGAGACATAGCCAGCGCCGTTATCCGAGAGGAGTTTGGTGCGGTCCTCGACAGGCACATCGGTCATGCCGGTGGCGTCCACCGCTTCCTGGACCACATCGATCAGGGAGTTAGCCGACATGTCTTTCTGCAACTTCCAGGCCAGGATGAAACGGGAATAGTCGTCCATCACGGTCACCAGGTAATAGTAGCCCCAGCCAACCACCCGGAAGTAGGAAGCGTCGGTAGCCCACATCTGGTGCGACCGCGTGGTCTTGGTGTGGTATTCCTTAGCGGCCGTGAGTTCTGTCTTCTGACGTTTCACTAGCCCTTCCCTACTTAGAATGCGGTACACTGTTGATTCGGACACGGCAAAGCCTTCGTTATCAGTGATCCAGGCTGAGAGTTGCCGGCTGCTGAGCTCAGGAGACCCCCGGGCTACCGCCAGTATCTTGTCTTCTTCTGCGGGAGTGATCCGGTTCCATGGTCTTTTCCGGTTTCTCGAATCGGGCTGCCCCTGGCGCCACCGATAGTAGCTGCTTTTCGGTATCCCCAGTGCCATCAGCGCCTGTCGTTTGCCTTTGGACTGGTTTTCCACCTGGGCCAGGATAATAGCTTTGTCCCCGGCACTCATGCGCCGTCGCCCTTGTGGTCGAGCGGAGGAATAGCCGTTTTTTTGAGACGGTAACTTTCCAGGGACAGGTCAGCTACCAAATGTTTAAGATCAGTATTTTCCCGCTTTAGCTCATCGATCTCCTGGCGCGTGGCGTCTCTTACGGTATCCCGTGTCAGCCGCTCCTTCCCTGCCTCCATGAAGTCTTTGGTCCAGGCATAGTAGGCTCCCGGCTTGATGCCCTCCCGGCGACAGAGCTCATTGACGGCTACTTCCCGACGGAACCCCTCCAGTACGATACGGACCTTCTCCTCCGGAGTGTACTTCCGTCTGGATGCTACTCTGACCTGCTGTATGAAACCCCTGGTTTGCTGGGTTCTGGCCTCGGCAGCGTCAGCTTTATCTTTGTTTTCCTGGGACACAATATGCTCCTTTCTCTGTTTAGTCAGTCTACTACTCTCTCAGGAGCTTGTGCCACCACCCAGAGTGTACGGTTTTAGTGGCCCGACTTGTGTCCCATTATCGCTGACGGTCTACATTCCCCAGCACTACCTCTAAGCATAACCCGCAAAGCAAATACTGCATTGCTTCAGGCGGATAATAACGAGCTTTGTCTTTAAACTTACTGTTTCTTTGTTTCATATCTTTACCATATTTTAGCATCTTTATAAAACATAGGCTTCATACTCATAGAATACTATGTTCACTCCAATAAACCCGAAGGGCAGGGTTCCACGGGCTTTGCCCGTGGGTGAATGCGTAACCGCCCGAAGGGCGTGCAGCAAAGCTTGAGTTACAAAGTGCCACGGGCTCTGCCCGTGGGTATCT
>Ga0187886_1001532_pt1 | contig 20777 bp, 24 predicted proteins | sample June2016WEW_20_1_FD_133001 | JGI IMG/M metagenome (GOLD analysis project Ga0187886, IMG submission 133001) | Peatland microbial communities from SPRUCE experiment site at the Marcell Experimental Forest, Minnesota, USA - June2016WEW_20_150 | ecosystem: Environmental > Terrestrial > Soil >... | reverse complement strand
GTTGAGCGCGATATCCTGACGTACTTGGCGTACAAGCACTACTGGTTCCTGCAGACGCATAGCGGGAAGAAGCGGCCAGTGAAGAAGGGCGCACTCGATATCGTATTTGGCAAGGGCGCCGTCTGGGGATGCATCGAGACGAAAGGAGAGGACAGCATGCTGTCGGATGCACAACTCGAAGAGATGGAACGCGTACAGCGGGCGAAGGGAATTGTGATTGTGGCGCGGTCGCTTCAGGATGTTGTGGATGCTTTGCAAGGAGGAGAAACTTGAAAAGACTTGATCTTATTGGCAAGATATTCGGAAGGCTTCGCGTCACAACAGCGATGAACAGAAAAGGAGAAGGGTATGAAGACGTGTGGTAATTGTTATTTCTGGAAGCCCGAGACGGCAGGCGTTGATGCCGGCAATTGCATGGTGGATCCTCCGAAGATCTACCCGCTGCCGAAGCAGGACAGGACGATTGTCCTGCAGAACATGTACCCGACGACGACGCGGGATGACTATTGTCACTGGCACCAGAGGCGCTCTTTGCTTGCGCGCTTCCGCTTATGGTTGGCCGAACGCCGGCGGATCATTCCGTGCGTGGAACCGATTGAGGTAGGTGCAGCGCCGGGCATCCAGATCGTGAGCAAACTCCCGAAGATATGATCGACAACTCGAAGGCGCGCGGGCTCCAGGAGATCTACAAGGCGCGTGGCAATGGCGCACTCAATGCTCTTGCTGTTGAATGCGAGGGGATCGCCTTTATCATCGTCAAAGCGCAATGCCGAAAATACGGATTGCGCTTTGAGCGGGAGAAAGTCCTAGAGTTCGCGCACGATGCCGCGGCGCAATTCATCTCGCAATATCTGAAGCATGCGGATTACAACGTGCGCTCGTTCTCAGCCCGCATCCGCCGAGACGTGCTCAACGTGATGTTCGGTCGCAAGCGAAACAAACAGAACGCTTTCGAAGATGGGTTAGTACAGATTCTTTCGCCTTATTCGAGGACCCAGATTATAGACGGTCAAATGCTACAGCAACATATGAACTCCTCAACTGCCCTCGACGAGCTCATTGCCGACCATCCGCAAGGCATGAAGATCGCGGCGGATCTTGCCCGTTCGAAGTCCTATTCGCAGGCGATCAGGAGGATAGCGATCTATGTCGGACGCGAATGGATCTATGAGCATGCCGAGAAAATGCATCACGTATGGAAAACGTTCAGGTGGAAGCCGGAGACGAAGGGTGGCATTCGTCGAACAGGAGTTAGACGACTATGCCCTGGCCTTCTGTGCAGCGAACCAGCAGAGCTACAGCAGCCTGATCAACGATCTAATAAGATACCTCAGAGACGAAATCGGAAAGGAGGAGGAGCATGACTGAAGACAACAAAGAGATCAATCATCTGAACATCGACGCCATTATTCAGGACATCGCATCGAGGCGGACCCGCATTCTGGAGGACTTCGCCCGCGCGTATCTCGCGGAGTTCTCCGGACTCATGCCAAGCCAAATTGAGTTTTGCTTTCAGAATGATTACGAGAACGGCATAGAAAAGGTGTGGATAAGAAAGCTGCCGGACGATAAGGGCTCTGGCATATGAACGGAGCCGCACTGAACTTCACGCGCCGCGATTTCAGGCATGCCCGCCAGCGTATCGGCGCCGAGAAGTTGCAGGCGCGAATACTGCGGGAGATGGTGCGCGAGATGCCTCCGACGCAGGCGATGGTGTTTATGTCCTATTTCCACCAATTCCCGGAGTTTGCGCATGGCAATGACAATTACTTCAAGCCGGCCTGGGCGCGCACGTGTGGCCAGCTTCAGATCAGGCGCCGGGCATTCTGGAAGATGACGCGCGCACTGATAGATCTGGGCTTCCTGGAACGCCGCTGGTGTGGGCTCCTTCGCGGGTGGTGGGAATATCGGATCGTGTTCGAGAAGCTGGAAAAGTACAGAGTAGATCCGCGCAAAGGCACTACATAAAGCGTGAACGATCAGGAACGCCACGAGCAACGCTTAGCGAATATTGAAAAACATAAATGGCAAAAGGGAGGTCCCTCTCCCAACCCAGGCGGACGAACTGCAGGCTTCCTGCATTTCTCTGCAAAGCTCATGGCTCAAATGCTTGACGCCCGAGTTGATGAGAATGGGAAACCGGTCCACAAGGATGATCCGAATTATCACTTAGCAACGCCTTTTCCTGTGGCTGCCTTGAGTCTCTATATGGAGCGAGTTCTCTCAAAAAGTGCTAGGCAAAGCGAAACTCTATTTGATTTCGTTGATCGCTTATTGCCACATCTTGATAAAGTTGATGGCATTCTCATGCATCAGCGCGAGCACGACATAAAATACCTGACTTACCTAGTCTATAAATATTGCTTTGATGAACAACAGCAGGTCCTACTTACGAAGAAACCGCTGATCGTGATGATTTGCGGACGTCGCGCTGGAAAGACCATTGCCATAGCCGCACTTCTCATTCTGGTGGCTATCAGCCATGAGAGGGGCGATGTCATTTATCTTGGACGGACTGCGAAGTCAGCATATGATATTGTCTGGAAATCCCTGATCGATATTCTGGATTATCTTGGAATCCCATTCATGCCGCACATAGCTGATCAGCGCATCGAATTCAACACAGGCGTCAACATCTACGTCAAAGGCACGAACACAAAAGAGGACATCGAAAACATTAGAGGCAAGGGCTTTCGGCTAGCAGTAAAGGACGAATGCCAGGGCGACAGCCATTCAAAGCTGAAGATGCTCGTCGAGGAAGTTCTCGGTCCCACCCTGAAGGACTACGAGGATTCAAGGATTGCGCTGCTCGGTACCCCGCCGCGGATCCAGGGGAGCTACTTCGAGGAGAAGTACCTCGAAATAAATCCCTTGATCGCGCGATGCAACTGGAATCTCTCAGTCAACCCGCATATTCCAAATCACGAAAAGATCCTGGCAAAGATTCTCGCGGATGAATTCGGAGGCAATGAGAACGATACCGTCTACCAGCGGGAGTATTTGGGCCGGGTGGGAGCTTATGATACTGAGGCCCTCATTCTCCGCTTCACGGATGCCAATCACTACACGGACGCACAACTCGCCGAGTGGATCAACTCGCAGCCGCCTTCTGATATCTTCCTGTCGGGCGGGATAGACTACGGCTTTGACGATTTCGACTCCTGCACGATCACGCTGGCATCGGAGCGCAAGCCCGGCCGGTACAACATCTACGAGTACAAGGGCAACAGGACCGGCACGAGCGATTTCGTGAACCGGATGAAGCTCGGGATTACGCAGACGACCTCCAATCCGATCCTGGCGAAGATCAACAAGAACTTCACCTGGTTCTGCGATACCGAGGGGCTGGGGAAGAAAATCACGTACGATCTTGCCTCGCAATTCGGAATAACCGTAGCGCCAGCATATCAAGGTCAGCAAGATCTCTTGCTGGAGATGTTACAGGATGAGGTAAAGAATGGCTGGTATAAGACGCGAGCTCCTCAGACCATAGCTGGCAAGCTGATCATCTCGGAGATAGAGCAGGAAGCGAAGTATATGGTGTTCGCGCGAAACGAAGAGTTGCCCGGCCAACCGCTTACTCGCCGGATCGATGATGATGTCTATCATCCCGAGATCTTGAAAAGCGTGTTATACTCGCTCAGATATATTTGGCTAAGGAGTAAGGCGAAGCTGGGAAATACGAAGTGATGACAATTAAGCCCAAGAAATGGTGGTGGCGCTTTTCTCCGCATAAGCGTAAGATCGTAAAAGCAGCCGAGTTCTATCTCAATCAAGAAGAGATTCAAGCTGCTATCAGGCTCGAAATCGTAAACAAATTGATGAACAGATGAATCGCATGGACTTCAACGAGATCAGAGCCAAGGCACGCGCCACTCAGAATATTTACAAAACGATCCGCATTCTCTATCCTTGGGCAGAATTTCGCGAAGGATACATATTGCGAAAGTCAGTGATATTCATTTTACGGCAATGCTGGATAGAAGTAGGCTACTGCTAATCTTCGGGAAAGTCCCATAGAATCGCACTACATAATGCGTGGCAACCTTCATCGACGCATGGAAGCTCATTCATGATGAACTAAAGGCCCGGCGCGAAACAGAGAAGAAGCGCAAGGCTTTCGGGAAGCTCACCGGGAAAACCCTTGACATGCAGATGCTCGAATCTATCGCGCAAGAGGCCGCGAAGCTGCGCCCGGGATTCTATACGCGCGTGACGATTGAAGGAGCCGTGATCGAGATGGGCGTCAAAGAGAATGCGAAGCCGATGCCCCGGCAAGAAAATGAGACATTCTGATGCCTGACGATAAACAATTCACAGAAAAGGAAATACTCGCCGACGCCATCCAGCTCGAAGCATGGCTCATGCGCCGGGATATGAAGTACCTGCGCAACCTGAACCGCTATAACAATAACGGACAGCGCGTCGAGCAGATCTACGATCTTTATAACAATCCTGTTAGCTATTATTTCCAGGCCAGCGATGACAACCGGATCCCATGGCCCATCGAGAACGTGATCAAGAGCTGCATCGATACCAAAGTCTCGAAGATGAGCCAAGTCAAGGTGCGGCCGTTCTTCAATCCGGTCAACGGACTCTGGAAGACCCGCAAATGCTGCCGTGTTGCCCAACAGTGGGCGGATGAATGGTACCAGCGCGAAGGCATCTATAAGTCCGGGAATATGGCCTATCGCGATGGCCAGATATTCGACGTTGGCCATGTGTGGGTCAACGAAGTTACGCGGCAACCCGTGCGTATCATGCCGTGGGAATATTATGTGGATCCCGCAGAGGAAACATTCAAGAAGCATAGCCGGTGCATGGTGAAGTTCCGGCAATATCCTTTCTTCGCCTTGAAAGACATCCTGAAATCCGGCGGGCGCGCAGAAGGCGCTTATAAGAAAAATCCGTTCTATCGCGCACAGGATTACCGCATCTATTACCATCTGGCCGAAGGGAAGCGTTATGACATCGTGGATGGCGAAGTCCAGAAAATCAGCACGATCAAGTTCAAGAAGCCTCCGGTTGCCACGATCCATTATTGCCCGCCGGTCAAAGGCATTTGGACTCCTTCCCTTGTCGATGACCTGATCACTCTCCAGAAAGAGCTCGACCTCGTAAACGAAAAGATACACGACGCCGAGGAGAATACACCGGCCAACCTGATCCTCGTTCCTACTATGAGCAGCGGCGGCATTAAGGCATCAACCATCGACGGTGGGAAAGCCGCGATGATGTACGAATACGAACCTGCTCCCGGGTCTACCGCTCCTGCAACGTGGGTGACGCCGGCATCGGTGAATCCACAGCTCCTCACTAGGCGGGAAAAGATCATCGAGAGCATGTACAACATCTCCGGTGTCTCGCAGCTCTCCGCGCAATCGAAAAAGCCCAGCGGGATCAATAGCGGCGTCATGCTGGATACGCTCGAAGATGTGGAAAGCGAACGCTTCAACTTTGAGCTGCAGAACTTCGAAGACTTCTGCATGACGATCAGCGAGATCGCCATTGACGTCTTCGATGAGGATGCCGATATCCTGCCAAAACGCAAGCAGCGGCCGACCGTCACCTGGAAAGAAATCAAGGCAGAGCGGGACTTCTTCTCGATTCAATTCTCCCCCGCCTCTGCACTTTCCAATACCCCGAAAGTGAAAATGGAGCAGGTCGAGAAGCTCCAGAAGATGGGTCTGATTGGACCCGAATGGGCCGCCGAGATGCTGCAATTTCCGGACCTTGAACGTTCTTATGGTATCGCCACGGCCAACCGGGATGATATCGAGATGATCACCGAGCGCGCTGCAGAATATAGGGAGTTTGATTTCTATGACGTGGTGAATGTAGGCGATCTCTACAAGAACGTTATGAACGAAATCATGCGCCTAGACGCGGATGAGGAGAATGAATCGATCCTCGATAACCTCATTGCGTTCTTAAAAGTCATCAAGAGCAAGATGGACGCGCTGAGGCTCGCGGCTACTCCAGCTCCACCGCCCCCGGGGCCTCCCGCAGCAGCTCCTCCAGTTGCATTGGGCCAACCTCCAAATCCTCCGAGCCCGCAAGTACCGAATGCTCTTGCCGGAGGAAATGGAAATACAGCGGCAGCTATGCAGCAGGCTCCCGCATGAGAAATTTCTCTCAAAATCGCACTACATATCAGGAGTAGAGCAAATGAGTGGTCAGCAACTTCCCAGCGCAGAAGAGCAGATACCCTCGGTAGAGGAGATTTTCCAGTCCCTCGAAGGCCATCCGCCCGAAGAGCAGATGCCGGCCCTGGCCGCAATCATGCAGGCCATGCTCGGCCAGATGAGCGAGATGGAGAAACGCCAGGAGGAGTATTACCAGCGCGTGGATGATCTCTACAAGGAGATCTATGACCCGCTGAAAAAGGGGTACCAAGAGAAAGTCCGCGGTCAGGGACTCGAATCCCTGAAGGGGAAATACGGATCTCTATTCGATCCCATTCTTGAACCGCTGAAGGGCTTCGGGATCGAGGATCCCTATTCGACCCTCTATGACATGCTGGAGCAAATGAAAAAGGATGGCACCTATAATGAGGCCGACGAAGGGAAATACATCGGCGATCAGCATGCGGATGCTATGAAGCACATCACTGCTGTCCGCGGGACGCCGCCGGCTGAAGAAGTGGCCGAGACGCCGGCTCCCGAGGCCGAAGTCGAAGCCGAAATCAAGAAAGAGGAAAAGCCGGCAGAGAAGAAGCCGGAAGAAAAACCGAAATCCCTCGCCCAGAAAAAGAGATCCATGAGGGACGGATACTAATGCACCCCATAATTCAGGCCATCCAGGATGCGCTCAAGCCGAAGGTTATAGAAGTTCCCCCGCCGGCCCCATGGCCTCAGCCAGCAGAGGAACCGCGTGCCGAGGAGCTGACTGATCTTCAGTCTGAGATCGAAGAGCATTCCGACGAAGAAGAGAAATCCGAAAACATCGACTTTTGAAAATCGCACTACATAGGGCAGAGGAGAAAACAGACCATGCCCGTATCGAGTGCACAACTTCTTGCAACCTTCAAGACGTATTACACGCCGGACCAGATGGAGAATCTCCTCTGGCGCAACAGCCCCGCGGTGAAACGGATCAAGAAGGTCCGGGTGAGCGGTGCGAACTACGTCTTCCCGATGGTCACCGGCCGCGGTGGTGCGGTCTCTGGAAGCGGCGCCGTGGCCGTTGCCAAATCCGCAACTACCTCGCGCACGAACGCGATGACCGTCGATCATGGAAACCTCTTCAGCGCCTTCCAGCTCACTGATAAAGAGGCCCGGGCATCTGTGGACGACAAAGGCGCCTTCGAGCCCGTGGGGGTCACCAAGCTCTTCACGACCTCGGATGCGCTTCGAAAGACGATTGCTGCCGCCTTCTACGGATCCGGGTTTGGAGAGGTGGGCCGTGTCCAGGGCGCGGTGATCGCCGGAGCAAACCAAGTCATCGTCGACAGTGCCACCGTGGCGAAGATCGACGTGGACACGGATTTCGTCGTCACCACGGGCCCGGCCATCGGAAATGATCTTCCCTCTGATGCCCTGATCGGAGGCGGAACAGGAACGGTCTATACCGTGCAGCAGGTGGATGGTGATGGAAGTGGAAACTACACCGTCACTTTCACGCCAGTCGCGCCTGCCGCGGGATTCGTCGATCAATCCTGGATCTGCCTGAACGGCTTCCGCGATGCGACGACCCTTGCGGCCATCGGCCCGCAAGGCCTCGGTGGAGCGCTTCCCTCCTTCGCCAACAGAACAGGCGCCAACTGGGCTACCTACATCGCTATCGCTTTCCAGGGGCTCGTGCGGAACGTCTTCACGAACCGGCTTGCCGGTGGATTCGTGCTGCAGAACACGGCAGGCGGGGAGACCAAGACGCAGGCTGTCACTCGCGCCGTGCAACTTGCACGATTCCAAGGAGGCGAGAGTGACCTGATCATCCTGAATGACAAGAACTTCAACGAAATCCTTATCGAGCTCAACAGCTCGACGCTTCTCTGGAAGGATCTTCAGGGCGGAGCTCCGAAGAATGAAGTGGCTCTCGGCATCGATAGTATGTCTTACATGTTCAGCACGAGCTGGGTGAAGACGGCCATCGATGATCCCTACTGCCCATACAACACTTTCTATGTCCTGGAAGAGCGGACGATCAAATGGATCGGGCTCACGGACATGGAGCGGGCCACGCAGGACAGCATCTCCGACAATCAGCCTGGAGCGCCCCCGGTCACGAAAGACGGAGAAGTGCCGACTGATCGTTATGGGCTGAACATCGATGACATCCTCACACTGAACCCGTCCGCAGTCGGCCAGGACGGCGCGGGAATCCAGGGACTCCTTTCGATCTTCGGGGCCTTCGTCGTACAGAACCCGGCGCACTGCGTGGTGGGAAGGTTTGTTTAGCCAGCAATAGGAGATTTCAATCAAGCCCCGGCCAACTTCAGCCGGGGCTTTTTATCAGATAAAGCACAATTCCCAGACCAATCGTTGGAAGTAAAATGATCAATAGCGATGTCATATCGAGAGGACCATTGCTCCAGAAAATGAAAAATGATCCTAGAATCCATACTACCATGAGAATCTTGATCACTCTCCGTAATCTCACTATGAACATTTCATTTGCCTCCTGATTAGAGTCTACAAGTAAGTGTGCACATTTCAATCCCCTTCTGAAGCGTGCACACAATAGATTTCCGCACTACATCTCTTGATGAACGTATCAGCAATGGTCACATGGGCCCGGTCCCTGGCGAATCTTTCTACTTCGAAGGCAATCAGCCAGGACGATGAGGACAAATCTTTCAATGCGAGTTGGAAGGATCTCTACGCTCGCATGCTGGAATCGAACGACGATTACTTCACGAAGACAGTCCAGATCGCGCTCACCACGCCAATGCTCGTAGGGACCTTCGAATGGCTCGTTCCGATGCCTTCGGACTTCTACCAGCTCCGCACCGCGGAGTACCAGGATGGGACGACGAACGGCCAGTGGATCCCCCTGGAGAAGTTCCCGCTTTCCTCCCGGACAGATCAGGGAATTGCGGATCCCGGCTACCGGATGGACAACTCGAACCTCTGGATCAAGGGCCAGGGCATCAGCACCATCCGGATCAAGTACTATCCACCGCCGGCGCAACTCACGCATCCCCAGCCCGATCTCCAATATGGAACGAGCTATGCCCCGAATGCCTTTCCCCTCATCACTTCCCCAGCGTATGCAGCGTGGAAGAACACGGGTCTCTATATCTACAGCGCGCAGAACATCGTTGAAGAATCGATTGACAGCAATTCCGTTGTAACTCCCGTGACGCTCTATGCCGTGGGAGCGAACGTCTCCAACCTGGTCTACTACAAGGGCTATCTCTATTGGCTTCAGGCGGGGAGCATCAAGCGGGCGCCCACCGATCTTGTCACGCCATTCCTAGTCGGAGTTGTGACTATGCCAATCGGTACAGGTACGGTGTCCAGCTTCAGCGTGTTCATGAATAAGCTGTATTACAATGACGGCGGAACTATGAAGAGTGCCAACCTCGACGGTACCGGGGTAGCGGTCCTTTTGGCATCCGTGGGGTCATGGCTGTCTCTTGCCGGCGGCGTCGTTTTTTACATCGATGCTACGGCGAATCTGAAGGCAATAGGAGGGGGAACGCTTGTAACGGGGACCGCCGCGGCTTGCACGAGCGACGGCACAAATCTCTATATGTTGGACACCTCAAATCAGCTTCACCTCCTCACGTTAAGCGGAGCGGCGCTCAGATCGGACACGATCACAAGGACGGACGTATCCGCAATCGGACCGTGGGCGGGAAGCACGGTTCCATGCATCACGGGGGAAGCGCAGACTTTCATCGCCGATGATTCTACGGTCGACAGCAATATCACCTATCCCGCAAATGTAGTCCTAGAGATCATGAGCTACCAGGGCGCAATTGATTTCAGGACGAAGATAGGCGGGGAGTTTGACTTCGGCCCGCTCCTCGGGAGACTCGGCCATCCGGCGGGAGCGAATGGGAAAGCATCTGGACTCTGGGCCCGGTTCGAGAGCTCGGTCAAGCGTGATAGCTACAAAGCTGAGCGCGTGAGTAACAGCCGGCGCGTGGCAGGAAATTGGTAATGGCACGCAGCGCGAAACTCAATCTTCAGCATAGCATCTGCACGGATACTCCAGTCGGAGCCGATCTATTTGCTATTGGCGATGACAGCGCGAAGCATCTCCAAAATACCGGCATAGAGCGCAACAGCGGGTTGACTCCGATCTATGAAAAGGAAACGACTTTCCCGACTGCCGGCGTTTCCACGATTATTGCTAAAGATGGAACGGTCGTGCAGGTGGACGCATCGAATAATGTCCGGCTGAATGATCGAGTGATAGGAAATGTGGGACCGCTGGCGATCAAGAACCGTGGCGTTCTCTCTGGCTATCTCGATGCGGCATGGACGGCAGATGAAACACTTATAGCGATCAACCGAATCGGCACTTCGATGTATGTCTATGAGATTGATCCGGCCACCGGTACGGTCCTTCATAGTCGCTCAAATGCTTTTGCCGGGTTCCCTTCGGGGCCGATAGGTAATATCTGTCTCGTGAAATATGTAGACATGCACTATGCGGATAATCAGGAGTTTGTAGTTCAACTTGGAGGTCCTACCGGTACGGCTTCGGCAAATGCTTACATATTAAAAGAATCCGGGACAAGCACTACTTTAATAACTGGCTCAAATGCCAAACCATGTAGATATTTTGTATGGAGATTCTCTACGGGAAAGTACATTTCTGGTAAACAAGGACTCAACATTTCCAGTGTTCCCGCATGGTTTATAGGCGATTTGACAGGAGCAGGAGATACTAATCTAGTAAATGTTGACGCAGCAAAACCTGTAGTGAATATCACAATAGATAGATTCCCGGGGACGGCATTTTCAAGAGCAATCCTTACTCTGCCACCCGGTAAAAATACTGCAAATCTATTTAGTGGATATGGAGAAGTGGGATACACAAGCGCGGGAGTGTATTCCGCATCTCCTGTTTTCTATGGGATTGCTTTGGGAGCTGCCACCGTGACGGTGCAAAATCCAATCTTCGGAATGGGATATTCAGAATGTGATTTCACAAGGTCAGATTTTGCGGGTCAGATTTTCTATTATTATGCGGCTCCCTTTGCTCACAATGTAGCAGCATATTATCTGGCTTCTTCATGTGCTACCAATACTCCGATAAATGGATATGGGAAGCTAACCGATATTTTCAATACGACATCAGGGGCAAACGTTGTTAATCTTGTTTCCTGGAGAGTGATATACATAAATGGGCAGCAATCTTTTCTTTCAGCGGCTCCTATTGGAACGACTTGGGATTGTATTGGAGTTCCGATAACTAATGTCGGGGAGTTTGACGAAATATTCACACCCCATATTGACGATAATGGGAGTACATATTCCAGAATCCTTTATCGTTATCATGGGCAATTGTTTTATGTCAACATTACTTCGACCGCAACGCATACCCTTCAAAGGGTAGGTGACAATCTCTATACTGTGAATTGTATTTCTGCGATAAATGCGGTTGATGTAAGGGGTAGAAAACTTGCAACGGGAACTAATGATTACAATGGGAGATTGATACAATTCTCAGCTGCGGCAATTGTAAATCCTACTTATAAAGTAGTTGGACTAATGCAAGAGGCTTTTTCTAATTCTACAGATTTCGGAGATAAACTCTCTACTGCTCTATCAACTGCTGCTCTTGCTGCTATTTCTCCGTATGACTATTTGAGCCTTTATCTTTTCTGCCCTGGGATAGAATCTCCAAGTTTTATAGATAGGTCAAGTGATTTCTCTGTTGATGTTTATTTGAATGATGTATATTTCGGTTCCTTTATCGCTTATGCCTCTCCAATAGTAAAAGCTGATCTCGGAGGAACTCTCTATGTTTCCGATACCCGTCTTCCCTTTGCCATGGGTTATTCCTTCCAAGAACGCACCATGCAGACGGAAGTTGAAACGATCTTCACCGGCGTAGGGGTGACGGGGAGTGCGGATATCGACTTCGATTATCTTGGCTATGAGCTGGGAAATGATACCCCGGCGCTCTATCAATCATTTGTCCTTTTTGGTCAGACATATCTTTTCGACGGAAAACAGATATGGTTCGCCTCCTTCACGGGAGCTTTGTTTGCAGGGCATGGAAGTTCCCCTATCTGCCCGGCGACAGGAATGCAGTTGATAGCCTCTTCTCCAACAGAAGTATTCTTTCTTTCCTTGCAAGACAACTCCATCTATTCGTTTGATGGAGGCAGATCGCTTCAGAAGGTTAACCGGATGAATGATCTCCGCAACTCTGTGGGTGCTCTGGAGACGATCATCAATGGCGTGTTCAGCGTTCGAGACAATACGCTCCTTTTGCAGACGGCAAGTACGTTCGTATGGATACGTGACAAGATCGTATCCCAGAACGCTAAGAAGGCCAATCAAACGGCAATAGCATTGTACGACACGCAGCTGGGAATATTCATTGCCAACAATACGCTGAGTTGGCAATATACCTTTTTCGCACTCGCCGGATCTACTGTTGTGCCTTTCACCTGGCAGAGTGGATATTTCGGGGTCACTGACAACAAGCTCGGCATCTTCTCCGCATTTGATCTCACCTTCTATTGCGCTGCCAAGTCGGCAGCCTCGATCATCGTTACTTTCGCTGGCTTCGATGCAGATGAGGAATGGACGGAGACTGTGCCCTACAACATCAAGCCTGGAGATTGGACGCCGCTGGGATTCTATCGTGCGAAAGTCACGCCAGCTCACACGCTGGGCCTTGCGCTGTCGATTGGTATTCAGACATCATCCTATATCGTTCTCAACGAGGTCATCGCGGAGTTCACCCCGAGCGTGAGCACGGCTGTATCCGCGGGTAGGAGCAAATAATATGGGATTTTTTCAGGACGTGGGGAATTGGTTCGGAGATATTACGGGTGCCAATCAAGCAAATCTTGCGAAAGAACAGCAGAAGGCAGGACAAGCGAACGAGGCCGCGGCTGGTACAACGCTGGGTCAAATAGGGGGGACCTCCGCAGGCCAGTTCGCCCAACAGGCGGGCCAGGCGGGTCAGGCGCTTGGCAACCAGATGGGACAGCAGGCCGCCACCATGGGAACGCAGCAGGCGACGCAGGCAGCCCGGACGGCCGGGCTCAATAAGGGACAGGCGGCCCTTGAGGGAGGTCAGCAGGCTGGTAGGCTCTATACGCAAGGTCAGCAGGCCGGGCAAGGCATGGGGATGGAATCCTATGGGCAGGGGGCACAGACGCAGCTTGGAGGAGCGACACAGCAGGGGAATCTCGGAGTAAATCAAATGGGAGGAGCCCAACAGGGACAGGCTGCGGCCGGGAAGGCTGGCGGAGGTTTGCTCAGCGCTGTAGGAGGTCTATTCGGCCTGAAGGAAGGCGGCATCGTGGAGAAACCGACAAAGGCTGTAGTTGGAGAGGCAGGACCGGAGGCCGTGCTTCCTCTGACCAAGCCTGATCGAATGGCGAAGATCATTGCCGAAGTACTCACGAAAAAAGGAATCAAATATGCCTGACACTGGCGCGACTTCTGCGAAGACTCCTGAAATTACTCCTGAAATGCAAGCTGCGATAGATCAAGCGGCGGCCACAAAGAGGCCTCCTTATGTGGATACTCCTCCCAGCGCAGCCGAAGCTGGCATTATGGGTCAGGCGGGAAGTGATATCGGCGGCGTGACATATGATATGCTGGAGAAAACCGGCCATGTGAAGCCTTCTGATCTCCCTTCATCGGAGACCGGAGCTCCAACCCAGGGAATGAAAGCAACGCCGCCGACTCCCGTAGCTACGCCAACGAAGAGCATAGGGCCGGTCGTCGGAGCGGCTGCCCCTTCCGTAGCGGCAGCTCCAGCGGTCAAGGATATCGTCTCGAATATCGTTGCCGATCACGCCAAGACTTCGCCTCCTGGCGAATCGTGGCAGGATTTCCTCAAGGGCGCGGTGGGAAAGGTAGGAGAGTTCCTCCAGCGGTGGGGATTGAACGAACAGGGAGCCCCTGGCGTCCAGACGCACGGCGAAGTCAAGCAGGCTCAGCAGTTTGAGTTGGAGAAGGCGGGAAAGCAGGCGCAGATCCAGCAAAACGCCATGGCGATGGAGAATCAATACCAAACCGCACGTATGCAGCTTCAGCAGCAAATGAATCAGGCGAACATGACGGCGCAAGGGAAGATCGATCTGCAAAATCGTATTAGCGCGCTGGACAAGGAGCATCAGAACAGACTCGCAGAATTCGGTCCTGAGTTTGAGCAGGCCCGGCGTATCGCAGGACTTTCCCCCGGGGCACAGCCCGGAACTTTCTGGTCAAGCGGGGGGAAATAGATGTCCGATCCGAATGTATACCCGCTCCCGGCGAATGTCCCGCAGTATGTTCCTCCACCGTCTGCCGCTTCCGGCGGAATCGCGCAGAAGATCGCCCAGCAGGTAGCCGCGTCGCCGGGGTATCAGAAGCTAAACCCTCCGAATGTTCCGTATGACACGCGGAAAGCGATCATTTCCTCATTCCCCGGCGTGGCATCTCTCATCGGTGCGTCTCCCGAAGAAGTGCAAGACGCGCAAGCTTGGCGCAAGGCACACGATGCCGCCCAGCTGGCATATCAAAATGAATTCATCGACAAGCATCCTACTTATGGGAAAATTGTTTCAGGTACCGAAGGTGCAATCAGCGGGGCTACACTTGGAGCCCCGGAAGCACTTCAGAAGGTAATCGGTGATCAGGAAGCTACTGATTTCACTGCAAAATTGAAACATGATTATCCCATTGCGAACCTTGTAGGGAACATAGGCGGTGGTGTAGCGTCATCGCTTGCGATCCCGGGGGCAGGGGAAGCGCTGGCAGCGAAAGGCGGCTACTTGGCCGCCAAAGGGTTACTGCCCCTGGCGGCACGTTCGGCGTTGAATGCCGCAACCTTCGCAGTTCCTACGGCAGTCACACAGGGAATCGCCTCCGGGGATCCCGGGAAGACGTGGCATGACCTGAAGCAGAACATGCTCTATGGCACAATCGGCGGAGTGGCGCTGAGCAAAATCTTGGGAGGTGCTCCGAAGATTGCAAACGCCATGCAGGATATCTCTGACGACATGGTACTGAACGCCGCTGGCATCAATTCTCGGATGCTTAAAAGCGTGGCCGGTGGAGGCATAGCCGGGAAGGTAGGAGCAACTGCCGAGAAGATCTCGAATCTGAAAACAGATCTCGCCGATATGATCAGTAAAAACAAGCTCTATGGCAAATCCGCCATTGAGGACTTCACGCAAGGCAACGGGAAAATATGGGATTCAGTAGATCAGGCTTTCCAGCAAAGCGGAGCAAAACCTTCTGATTATCTGGATGAAATCATTAATCATCCCGACGTCCAGAAGCTACTCAATGACCCGCAGTACGGTCAAGAAGTCGGGAACTATATTCAGAACATTCTTCAACGCGGCGATGCCCTGACTGACTACGCGAGCAAGCAAGGGGACAGTGCGCTTCCCGATATTCGGAAGATCCTCAATACCGACATGAAAAATGGATTCAAATCTACCGATGTCGGTACGCAATTGAAAGGGGATACTGCCGATGCAATTCATGATGTCATAGATGGGCATTTCGTCCCTCAGGATCTAAAGCAAGCCTGGCCGGCAATGAAGCTCCTGAAGCTGGCATCGCAGAGAATAGAATCGAATCTGCCAAAGGTGGAAGCCGGATCCGCAACAGCCCCTCGGATGATTCTAGAAAAAATGCTCGGAGGAGGGGAGGGAGGGGCAATAGCCGGAGCTGTAACTGGAATGCAGGGATTCGATCCGAGCGATCCTTCCTCGTGGGCGAACATGGGAATCAGGGTTGCGGCAGGGACTGTGCTCGGCTCTGTAGCCAACAAAGGTCTAGCGAGGCTGGCGAATCAATTCAACGGAAGAACGGCCGGAGCTTTTCGCGGCCTCGTTTCCAAGCTCGGCAGTGGTCTATCGAATGAGGGAGGGCAAGAGGCTGCCAGCAAGGTAGCCGAGATTCTCGGGGGAGGAGAAACAAATCCCATCATACCCCAGATTGGAAACATCGGGCACCCTTCAATTCCTACTGGCACCATGATGTCTCCGCAAGCCCAGCCTTCTCCGACAGCACCGGCGCAGCCGATACAGAACGCACCTCCTCCGCCTCCTCCCATGCAGGGCCCGCCGCCCGCTCCCCCTGGGGCAGTCCCTATTCCGAATGCCGCGCCACAATTGACGCCGCAAGAGCAGGCGCAGATCCAATTTATACAGGCAGGACAACCGCAGCCAAGAATGCCCGCATTCAACGAGAAACATATTCAGGATCAGCTTGATCAAATGTATTCTCTTTATGCCAGACAGTATGGATCATCTGCTTATTCTCGACAGGACTTCGAAAACTCTGTGCGGAATGCAACTAACAATTTTGATCCGAATTTGCCTGGTACGTGGAATGGCATGTTTCGTGATCCTGCGACTGCAGAAAAACTTTATAAAGGATATATGGGACTCCAGAAGATGGCATCTGTCAATTATGATTGGGCTCTCAATCATTATACTCGTCCTTTCTTTGAGAAAAGTGGCCAATACCTGTTAGGCGGAGAACAGCAAAGGACGGAAGATCAGGACAATGCGAAGCTCGTCAACGCGCTTGCCGAAATGACGGGGCGGACAATGAAAGAAATCGATTCTCGGCTAAAGCAAATGGCATGGGATCCGGCAATAACCCATGCGGGAAGGGAAAAAGCTATTACCGACATGATCATCAAGGAGGGCGGAGTCGATGTTCCTCTTTTCAAGCAGATGGGGTTGTGGTAAAATCGGAGATCGGAGGAATACAGAAATGAAAAAGATTCTGGTGATCATGTTTGCCGTTGTGATCTTGGCGGGATGCATGACCGTCTCGTCGATCTATGATGGAGCGAAGCCGAGTCGAATAATCGAGAACAGCGATGGCTCAAGTACTTTTGAATTCCTGTTCCCGCCTAATGACTTCGACGGAAAGATGGCGGCGCAAAGGATTGATGAATATTTCGCGCGCTACATCAATGAGAAAGGATACGTGGGATATGAGATCGTGAGCGTGAATAGCCAGTCAATCGAGAAGGCCAGTAGTTCTGTTGGCTCTTTCCTTTCTGCTTGGGGTTCCGCCGAATCGGGCCAACAAAACAAATCGAATCCGAACAAAACTTACGTCCGTATCCTTGCACAGGTGAAGTTCAAGACATAGCAGCTCTCCGGAGAGGGCGCGGAAGGATAGTCTGATGCCAACAATAAAAGACCTTCTCGATGAAGAATATCGTAAGAATGGAACGCGCCCACCGGGATCGATGAAGATCACGGATCTGAAAGCGAATCCCGAATTCTCCGGTCAGAAACCTCCCGCGCCCGTCAAGGTTAAGCGTCAGCGCTCCCTCGGCGATGTCTCCATTGCCCTGGAAGCACAGAGAGTCTACAATCCGGGACTCCCCAGCATGCCGAGCCCGCAGCCAGCTCCCGCGAACACGTTCCAGAAGGGCACGACGCCGGCCATGGACAACACGGGGGCCTGGGGCGGGCCTGCGGAAAGAGGAGAGCGCTGATGCCAGTGCATGCCGTGACGAAGAACGGGAAGGTAGTCGGCTTCCAGTATGGCGAGACAGGGAAGGTCTACTCCGTGAAGGCTTTCGGCGGGAAGGCCGGAGCCGCGAAGAAGGCCGGCCAACAGGGCTCGGCGATCGAGCACAATTCAGGAAAGAAATAGCCTCCGCAGCAATTCCTTTGAAATAAGCACTACATAAGGTGTCCTGAATCGATGTAGTTCGTAAAGGAGTTGCGTATGACACTCTCGAAGGTCTTCTCTCAGATGACCGGCCAGATCGTCGGGACCGTATCGACGATTGCATGCGGAGCGGATACCGCCGGCTCTTTGGCTGGCCATTCATGGAAGTTCTGGCTGGCAAATGAAAGCGGAACCCTCCAGGGCTATTGGGTATGGTATACCGTCACCGGCTATACCTCCAATAACCCGGTAACGGGCGCTTTCAAGGGAATCAACGTCACAATTGCGGGAGGTTCGACCGCTGCACAGGTATTCGCGGCGACAAAAGCCGCGCTTCTCGCAAGCGGAATCTCCCCAGGGCTTGCCACAGTCACCGGCGCATCCCCGAACGTCATCATTTCCTGCCGCTGGCCGTTCGTTTGCACTGCGACCGCTGATGTTGATACCGGCTGGGTCTTCACGGCGACCAACGCAGGATCTGCGACTGTTGCGACGAACATGAATCTGAACGCCTCTGGAGCTGGAGGCATGGATTGGGTCATTCGTCCCTGGAGAGGGCCGATCAGTCTCACGCCAATTTATCTCCGTCAGCTCGTGATCAGTATCGCAGACAGCGCCTTCACCGATGGTACAACCTTCGGAGCTGTCGTCGGCTTGACGAACGGAATCAGCATCTATGTTTGCGATGCCTATGCAAATATCTTTGCCACGATTGCATCGGCCATCAAAAACAATGCGGCGCTGATCTCGCTCGGCAAATGGGCGAATGCGCTCGGGACGAAAAACTGGTTTGTCGCTATCGACCTGGTTGCCGCATATGGCGGAGAGCTTCCGATTGATGGATCGCTGGGCCAAGATCTCCGCTTCCATACTGCGGACGATCTGACGGGGTTGGACGTGTTCAACTGCTACGTCACCGGCCATTACACCTCGACGCTGTAGGGAAGGAGAAAGATCATGGATCAGGGTTATGATTTCCCCGCTCTGTTCGAGGTGGCACTCGCTCCGCGGGGGCCTTTCGCGAACGGAGATAACCAGCGGGCAAGCCTCGGCCCTCATGGTGAGCTTCTCATCTCTCTGTACGAGGCTCCTTACCGGATGCTCCAGAAATACAAGCAGACTTTCTTCGCGGCGAATCAGGGTGACACGACTTGGACGGTTGGGCTCGCGACGACCTACACGGGCTTCTGTCTATCATGCCGAAATGCAAGCCCGAAAAACCTATCTATTCTGAAAGTCGGTTTTGTCCTTAACGCTGCCCCTGCCGCCATTGATCCTGTGGGTCTCGCGCAAGGCTGGGCCAGCGTAGATTGCACACATACCGCCGCCCTCACGGTCTACGATGGCCAGAAGGGGCTACCAGCAGCGCAAGCAAATGGCATGGCGGATGCGGGAAATACCACACTTTCCGCAACGCCGGTCTATCGCCAGTGGATCTTGGGCGGATTCACTGCGGCAAATTTACCTGCACCAGATGTAGCGCCAATCGACGAGGGAGGATTGATCGAGCTCGTGCCCGGTGGTTTCCTCATCGTGGCCGCAATCGGCGTGCTCCATGGAATGGCATTCATGGAGTGGGCTGAGGTCGATCCCTAAAGGGAAAGGAAGAAGAAATGAACATCGTACCTCCTCCTCCCTTTGAAATCGCGACAGCCCCCAGGGGGCCATTTCGCAACGGACAAAACAAGCCGGTGAGTCTTGATCCTCACGGGGCTATGCAGGCATCCATGTACGAGGCTCCTTTCAGGCTCAGGCAAAAATACAAAGAGATCTTCTTTGCTGCTTCACAGGGCAGCACGACATGGACAACTGGTGTCGCGGCCGGCGCGCAGACGGGATTCTGCGTCAGCCTTCCGCCAACGGCAAAGAAGAATGTGCTGATCCTGCGAATGGGCTTCGTCCTTCTTGTCGCGCCCATCAGCACGGGCAATGTTGGCATTGCGGTCGGCTGGTTCTCGACGGGCATTGTGACGCACGGAACGCCGCTCGTTGTCTATGACGGGCAGAAGGCTCTTCCTGTCACACAGAATCAGGCGCTCGCAGATGGTGGATTCACGATCCCTGTCACGGCAGCCGCAGTATATCGGCAGTGGCTTCAGGGTGCGTTCACCGCCGGTGCTCTGCCTTCGCCATCCAGCCCGGCATTCACCGATGGGCAAGGCCTCATTGAGCTCCAGCCTGGCGGATGGGTGGAGATCGGCGCAGTGACGGCTGTCCTCGGGATGGCATTTTGCGAATGGGCAGAAGTCGACCCCTAACTGATTGAGCTGCTGAAATAGACGGCGCTGGAGGTTTTCCTTTCAGCGCCGTTTTTGGAAGGACCGTCATAGTGAAGTTTGATTCTACGATCCTGCCTCAGACTAATACTCCCACTGAAATCCAGAAGATGGGGAATGACCTTCTGGACAAAATCAATCAATTGGGTGCCACGCCATCTACCGGTCCATTTGTCCCTCTCTTGCCCAATCCTCTCATAGCAGGCGAGCCCTCCCTGGGGACTCCGCACATTACAAAAGATGCGAACCGTTCAGCGACGTTGGTTGTAAATACTTCTACAAATACCGCAGGAACGTGGAGCGCAGCGGTTACCATGACGGGGGTACCGGCGGGTGCGAAGGCGGCATGGTGTGCATGTTCTATCGCTCTCGCGGGAAATCTTCCTTTCTTGGCGGTAGAAGCGGCCACGGGATATACGCTTTCCGATATTACAGTGGGAACCAATTCCAGGAAGTATTGGGGAGTGCTTGCTCCATCTGCGGGGAATATTGGATACGCGATATTAAAGATACACCTCGATGCCAACGGTCAATTCAAATGGTGTACGAACGTCAATAATTCCAGCGTCGGGATAGGATCGGCAATAGACTATGAGATGTAGGAGCGCATAGATGGCAGAGACAATCGGAGTCATAATAAGCAGTCTCACAGTAATAGGAATTGTTGCGCTTCTCGCATTCGGGAGACGTTGTGACACTTCAGGCGCTCATGCCCAAG
>Ga0187886_1001531_pt1 | contig 20809 bp, 22 predicted proteins | sample June2016WEW_20_1_FD_133001 | JGI IMG/M metagenome (GOLD analysis project Ga0187886, IMG submission 133001) | Peatland microbial communities from SPRUCE experiment site at the Marcell Experimental Forest, Minnesota, USA - June2016WEW_20_150 | ecosystem: Environmental > Terrestrial > Soil >... | reverse complement strand
GCGCGCAGGGGTGGCTGCCGGAAGGCATGCCGGTGAGAGTTGTAGAACCCTATTCCCCCGTAAATTTTTGGGCGCAGAAGTATGTACATGTGGAGTAGCAGGCTCTACATGCACGAAATGCCCACGGAGAGTGAGGGCGGGCGCGGCCATGACTGAGTTTGTCTATATGGGGATAATGATAATAAAAAATCCGCCCAACAACCGCATGAACGTCGACCCGGCGCTCTGCGCCTTGCGGGATGCCGTCAGAGCCAACGAAAGTCTGTCGCGGAGTTGGCTTCGGTGCCAGCTTCCGCGCCGGGCGGATTATCAGGGACGTTGGGCGGCATTCAAAGAATGAAAGCGGAAGCCTGAATCGATAAGGTAAAACATCGTAAGCCTCACAAACGGAGGTGAGTCATGATAAAAGTTCTAAAGATAGCGATGATTGTCTGGTCAGTGATAGGCATTCTACTCGGCTTAGGCTTCATAATCTCTCCCGAGCAACTAATTTCCATGGCTGGTTTTGAGAAAGGGCCTGCTTATATGCCTTATTTTCTTACGTTATTGGGCATTGCTTATCTCAGCTCGGGTATCTTTATGGTCATTGCCGCACGGGATCCGCTGAAGCACATTATCCTATTACAATTAGTCATAGTGTGGTCTCTGGTTGACGCATTAGCTGCCTCTTACTTCATTATTCGGGGTAATGTCAGCTTCAGCCAGGTAGGATGGGTACCCATCTATGACGGGATCTTTGTCATAGCATTCCTTGCCCTTTACCCCTGGCGCAAGGTAAGTGGCGGGTAGATAAATTACAGCAATCGCCAACTTTGTTAGACGGGGTCAGTCCCTAATATAGGATAATGGCTAGAGGAAAAAACATTACTCAAAAAACAGTTGTGCCGCCCAACCCGCGGCTGCAGGCGACATGGCCAAGGCTCAAAGAGCGAACGCCTAATTGCGAATTTAGATTTATTATTACAATAATGTCTACAAAGCGGAAGTGGCCATGCGCCTGAGCCGCCAGCCGTTGGGCCAAACGCAGCTCACAGAAGAATGGATGCGGCAAACTTATTTTTTTTGATGAAGGTGTAGAATTACCTTCGATTAGCCGAAGAAAGGCAAGGTTGGATACGGTTGGCCTTTAACATCTCCCTCGAACGAAAAGAGGATGATGTCATGTTTAATAAAATAAATCGTACCCCCTTTTTTCGCCGCATAATTGTGCATGGCGTATTCCCATCGCTGTTTTACTTTATTATGTTTTGCCTTCTTACCTATCCTCTGATTTTTCATTATTTCACGAATTTCTTTGGAGATAATAATGCGGATGTATTGCAAAACGCATGGAATATTTGGTGGGTGAACTTGGCTGTTCTTCACCCCAATTTGTATCCCTCAATATGGCAAACGAATATGCTTCATTGGCCTTACGGGACCACCTTAATTGGACAAACCCTCAATCCATTCAATGGCTATACGGCAGTTTTTCTTCTCAGATTCCTATCGCTTATAGCAACCTATAACACCATAACGATTTTTGCCTTCGTTATGGGAGGACTAACTACGTATTGGTTATCGTATTATCTGACAAAGTCTTTTTGGGGAAGTGTTCTCGCCGGTTTTATTTTCACATTTTCAAGTTATCACTTCACGCAAGCTCATGTGCATATGCAACTCGTTTCCCTGGAGTGGATTCCTTTGTTTATGCTTTGTTGGTACCTGTTGATCACCAGACCAAAAACCATCACTGCCGTAGGCGCAGCGGTGGTTCTATGGATGGTCATTCTTTGCGATTATTATTACTTTTTATATTGCGTCATGGCAGCGATCTTGATTGTTCTTTGGTATGCGATAATTCAGAAAAATATAATTTTCTTTATTCGGCGAGATTACTTGGTTCCTCTGATTACTTTTTTGGGAATTACCTTGCTTCTCACGGGACCGATTGTCAGCAATCTGGTAATCAGCAATTACCGAGATCCACTGTTGGGTTCTCACAATCCGCTTAGATTTTCTTTAGACCTGTTCGCTCTTATTATTCCCGGGTGGGGTTGGAGATTCAATCCCTTCACGAAATTCTATTGGTCCAAATTACCGGGAAACGTATATGAGAGTACAGTCTATCTTGGATTATCCGTTTATATTCTCATAGGATATGTTGCGGTAAAACGAAAAGAGTTGGAAAATTCCGTCAAACAGCAAGTCTCTCTATGGCTTCTCGTGATGGGATTCTTCCTTTTATTGGCCCTGGGTCCGGCACTTCAGATTGACGGGAAGATTATCTGGAACAAGGTTATGCCCTATTCGCTTTTTGTTTATGTATTTCCATTCCTAAAACTCTCCGGACTGCCGGTCAGAATGAGTGTGATGATCATTTTGGCCGCTTCTATCATTGCGGCGATAGGGTTCCGGGAACTATTAAAGAAATTTCCCAAATATAGGTTTTTTATCTTGATATTATTGGGTATCTTGTTAATTGAAACTCTACCAAAACACATTACCGGAACCAAAATCGAAGTTCCGGAATATATAACAGCTTTAGCCAGTCTCCCGAACGACGGCGGGGTAGTCGATCTGGTCACAAGCGACTCGGGTTTTCCATTGTATTATCAAACTATTCATCAGAAGCCACTCGCGTTTGGTTATATCTCACGAACTCCCACCAGCGTGGATATACAAGATAAGGCTTTATCGGAAACAATCCAGAATCGGGATTATTGCAAACTCTGGGATACGTACCATATAAGATATCTTATTACAAACGATATCCTACAAGCCAAAGATGAACAGCCATATATCTCTATCCAGAGCGTATATGATAAAGACGATATACGAATTTACAGAATCGGTTGTGAATGTGAAAACAAAAAATTAGATACGTAATTTTAGATTAACACCATTTAGTCATAAATACAATGATATTAGCCTCAATGGCTTCTACTATCTCCTTCAACAGTAGACTCAAGCCCAATCGCAACGGCAATGATCTTCGGATCCAAGAAATGAAAAAGCTCGGTTATGCTACCTTTTCGTTTAGTGAGGGTGGTAGGGGAAAGATGACTTTCTATAAAAAGGGGGGAAAAACAATCATGATTCTATTATTTCAGAATTTAGCGATGAAGAAATATTGAGAGTAGTCATAGGAAAAGTATAAATCGCCCAACACGCGGCTGCAGCCCGCCCCGGCTGGGTCGGGCCGGGGCCGACCCCCACTCGCCGAAGTCATCGCACCGGAAGCCCCCGCTCCGCAAGCATGCTTGACCCGAAAGTACACGGGGTCAAGCATGCTTCCCCCGCTTCCCCCGCTTCGCGAGGGCGGGCTCACCGGTGCTCATCGCTCCCTCGCTTCGCAACCATCACCGCTCGATGATCAGAACCGAGCGGTGATGCTCCGCGAGGGCAGGCGGGGGGCAGGCTTTAGCCAAGGCTCAGCGAGAAAACGTTGGAATGCGGTTTAGATTTCCTGCTAAAATATCAACAACAAAGCGGAAGTCGGCCAAGCGGCCCCGCCCCCCGGAGCAATCACCACCCGTTTTTTGGGTGGTGATGAATTGCGCAGGGGGGTGAGCCGACAGCCGTTGGGCCACTCTTCGCTATTAAAGTGGTTCATGAAATAAATTGTGATAGTATTATTAAAGGAAAAGCCAAAATGACAAATAATCTTCTTGCTGTCATTCTACCAGTATTTATTCTCTCATCTTGCGGCACTCACGTGCCTCTTTCGTCTATTCCGACAGATACTATTATTATAAATCCAGTCGATGTATCCATTACTCCAATTGCAACAGTAGAGTCTACGCCGAAATTAACTTCTTCTGGATTTGGCCCAGAAGCAGTATGGAATATAGATAACAATATATCCAAATATCAAAATTGTTTCAATAATTCATCAACCTCAATTGACTGTGTTACCACATTAATGCAATCCACAGGATCCTCGTCGCAAGCTATAGCGTTTACAAAGATGTTGCAGGGGATTGCATTTATGAACTCATTTACAGAATTTGGAATTGTAGATTTGGCAAAAATTACATATCCAATAAGAGCCAATAATAATGTTGAATATGTCTTAATCAATGGAAATCCGCAAATAGTAGATGTAGAAGATGGATATAAAGTAGATATCACACATGATTCAAATTACCCCGCTTTACAGCAGAAGTATCCAAATATCCAAATTGAGGGAGGAGAAAATAGTTTTATAAATATGGAACAAATATCTCAAGGAGGACAGCGATTTATTTTTAGCTTCGCACTCGTGGATGGTTGTCATGCTTGTCAAACAGACAAATCTGCCTATATTGCTTTTGAATTTGAAGGCACAGGTCAGTTTGAAGGTATGAAATTCATGTATATAAAATAGTGTAAGAACGAGATGGCCCAACCCGCGGCTTCAGCCGACCCCCACTTCGCAACCAAAACTGCTCAAGGAACAAAGGCGAGCAGTTTTGCTCCGTGAGGGCAGGCCTTGGCCAAGACTCAAAGAGAGAACGCTAGATTGCGCTTTTAGATTTCCTGTTAAAATGGTAATAGCAACACGGACGTGGCCAAGCGGCTGAGTCGCCAGCCGTTGGGCAGCCTAATAATGTAGTACGAGAATATCATATGGTTTACATGAACGAACTTCGACAATTGGTTGGCAAACGTCCCCTGATTATGGTGGGAGCGACTTTGCTTGTATTAAATCAACGCAATCAGTTGCTAATGATGAAGAGAACTGATAACAGATGTTGGGGTGTTCCTGGTGGGGCAATGGAATTAGGAGAAGACTTAGAAAGCACTGTCAAAAGAGAAACAAAAGAGGAAATCGGAATTGATATAAAAGATTTGGAATTATTTGGAGTTTATTCTGGGCAAGAACTTTATTATCAATATCCAAATGGCGCAGAAGTTTACAATGTTTCAATCGTTTACTTAACACGCAACGTAAAAGAAGTTATTGAAGTCAATCTAGACGAACATAGTGAGTACCGATATTTTGATATTACAGACCTTCCAACTGAAATTAGTCCACCGATAAAACCTATTTTGAAAGATTTGATTTACAAATATAACCTGAAAAGAAAAATATAGGTATATAGAAGCGGTTATTGTTCTGTTCCCATCATTCTTTGGTGAATTGTGCAATTAAAAGCAGCCCAACACCCGGCTGCAGCTGACCCCCGCTTCGCAACCAAAACTGCTCAAGGAACAAAGGCGAGCAGGTTTGCTCCCCTCACTCGCGAAGTCATCGCACCGGTAGTACACCGGTGCTCATCGCTCGTGGGGCAAGCGCGGGGGCAGGCTTTGGCCAAGGCTAAGCGAGAAAACGATTAATTTGCATCTCTATTTTCCTGCTAAAATAGTAACTGAAATGCGGATGCGACCAAGCGCCACCGGCCCCGCACGGCGCCTGTCCTGAGCACGAAGGTGCGAAGGAGAGCCGGGGCGGGGCTGAACTGCCAGCCGTTGGGCGCATTCAAAACCATTGTTTAAAGGAAAAATGGGGTAAATGAGCACAAAATTCATGATCCCGTCTTCGGACCCCGTACTTTTAGAAAAAGCTAATAAAGTAGCTATGGAATTTATACAACAATATATTAATGACAACGTCATTGGAATTGTCTTCTTGGGAGCAATTGTCCGAGGATATTTTGATCATTTGGCCGATATTGATATTGCGGTATTCAAAAAACAGAATTCAGAGGTTTCATTAATAAAAAAGTTTTACAAGGTTGAAGATATAGAAGTTCAGATTTGGTTGTCTGACTATGAAAGTGAACTTACAATTCCATGGGATATGGCAAAACGTTGGACATATTCTCAGTGTCAGATATATTTTGATTCACAAGACAAAATATCCCAATTACTCAAAGAAAAGATTCCGTTGAAGCCCGAGGAAAAGAAATGGCTGATGATGTCAGGATTAACACTTTCTGAGTGGTATATAAATCGGTTGACCCAATTATGGGTAGAGCGAGGAAATATCATAAGCGCTCACCATATGTTTGATCAAGGGATAATTTATTTCTTTGATATGCTATTTGGATTAAATGACGAGTTGGTTCCAGATATGAAGTGGCGATATTATTATGTAGAGCAATTGGAAAACTTGCCCAACAATTTTCAAGAACGGATTAAAGAGACAATGAATCTTCATGCATTCACGATGGAGGAACTTGAAAGGCGAAAGAAAGCATTTATGGAAATGTGGCGAGAAATGCAACCAATTATTGAAGAAGAAGTGCATATGACTTTTGAAGAAATAGAACAAATTCTCTAATTATGAGAAATAATTATAAAAAGAAATGTGCCCAACATGCGGCTGCAGGCGACCTCCCCCTTCGCAAACCATTGCCGACCAAAGTACGGGCGGCAATTGCTTCGGGGGACAAGCCCGCTTCCCCGCATAAACCGCGGGGCAGGCGCAACCAAAACTGCTCGAGGAGCAAAGGCGAGCAGTTTTGCTTTCCCCGCTTCGCGAGGGCAGGCGTGGGGGCAGGCCCCCGCTTCGTAATCGCACAGGTTCCCAAAAATCATTGGAACCTGTGCACTCCGTGAGGACAAGCTTTGGCCCCTCGCTACGCAACCACACGTGTTCCTGAAAATCACAGGAACATGTGTGCTCCGCGAGGACGGGCCTTTTTGTTAATTATAAAAATAGGTAAAGAACGCAACACTTTATTAAGAATATGAGGTTGTTAAAAGGTCGACAAGGCTTAGCGAGAAAACGTTGAATTGCGGTTTTAGATTTCCTGTTAAAATGGTAATTGAATTGTGGACGTGGCCAAGCGCCCCCGGCCCCGCACGGCGGAGCCGGGGCGGGCTGAGCCGCAAGCCGTTGGGCTGGTAAACCAAAACGGGTATAAATATATTTTGAATATCACAACATGCAATCCTAGAATTTCATAATCCCTTCCGTCATTGAGTGTCCACGATCCACAGAATTGGATGCGTGAAATTATATCCATCGCACTTTCGGGGCGCTTTCTTTGCCATCCAAAGCCGTCGTTTGCGATTTCCTTGTAGCGTGGTGGTAGAATGGATTCGCTACATAAGGAAGGGAAGGTGATCCATGTCCCGGACCTATCCTCGATTCTGCTGTCTGCTAATCTTGGCGCTTGCCTTCAGCGCCTGCGGCTCCGGTTCCTCTACGCAAAACATCACTGCAATTGCGACTGCGACCTTGACTCAATTCGTCCTACCACCGGAAATCACACCGACTCCCTCCGAACCTCCCAGCGCGGACACGGAAGTGCCAATTAAATTAACCCCCACCCTCACGATGGAGGTCCCCGGCATTTCGACTTTCACGCCCACGAGCGAAGTCTCCAACACCGTGCATCCCGCTGTGCTTTCATCCGGCCCACTGTGTAATGACGCCATCTTTGTCGACGATGTGACCATCCCCGATGGGACGATCCTAGCACCCGAGAAGGAATTTAATAAAACATGGAGATTTAAGAACACTGGCACCTGCCGATGGACAACCTCTTACGCAATCGGCTTTGCCTACGGCGATATGATGATGGGAAACGAAACAAAGCTTCCTAATTCTGTGGACCCGAGCTACACAGTTGACGTCTCGATCGAAATGACCGCGCCCAAAGATAATGGATGGTATGGCGGATGGTGGAGATTGAAGAGCGAGACCGGCGATTATTTTGGAGAATTTGTCTTCGTCTCTATTCTGGTTTCCGACGGTCGGGAAACCAGCACGCCCATTTCGTGATGATGAACGTTATTCCTTTACGTGAATAGGATTAGAACGCCCAACCCGCGGCCAAGCCCGCCCCCCGAGTGATGAGCATCGGAGACCTTCCGATGCGAGGAATTCGCGAGTGGGGGCCCGACCCGGCTCCCGTTTCGTAATCGCACAGGTTCCCAAACGACCCGGGGACCTGTGCACTTCGCGAGGGCAGGCGCGGGGGCAGGTGGGGGGCAAGCTGAGCCGCCAGCCGTTGGCCGGTTGCTTGGAGTCGGTCAAGATATCGCGATTGAGCCATTTGAAAAAGATATAATAGAGCAGTGTTGACCGCAAAAGAGAAGTTAGTTTGACGCCCCGAAGATTTATGCTTATATTGGCGATATCTAACAAACGTCCTTTTGTAGCGTTGCTCGTTGCGAGCTAACGGCATCTTGGCAGCTCGACCCTGGAGATGAAAAATATGAATATAGTGTTTAATGAAATTCTTTTAGGCGTCAAGAGATCGATAGGCTTACTGAACCCAAAAGAGAAGAGAAGTCTTTATATTGCCACATTATTAATACTCATAACCGGTATCCTGGCCAATGGCCCCGCAATAATTTTGGGAAAACTTGTGGATCAACTGGTGGGCGGCTATGGCATTCAATTCAATGTTGTTGTTCCTTTCATCATTCTGCTTGGAGTTGTAATTTTAGTACGCGAAGGATTGACCGTAGTTTTAAAATATATAATTCAAAATATCGCCACTCAAACCGGCAAGGACCAAACGGTTCAGGTGATCGAACGATTGCTAAAAGTTGATATTGGCGGATATCTTTATCAACAACAAATTGGCTCTTTGTATGGGCGTATCTTTCGATCCATCGAAGGACATATCAATATTCTCAAACTCACTTTTTTGGATTTTATGCCCGTTTTCTTTGCCCACTGGCAGCCATTGGCATTGCTTTTTTACAGAAACCGTTGATGGCTTCCGTTATGATTCTTGTGATTCCTACCGGGTTATATCTAATTGTCAAACAAGTCTCTTCACAGAAGGGGATTCGGGTGGCCTTATTAAGAAAGAAGGAAGAGGTCGACGGCAAAGTGGTTGAAATGCTGGGGGGTATTGAGACGATTCGAGTTCTGAATACCGTTCGGTTTGAAGTCGCCAAGGTCGAGAAAAGCACCGAAGAACGCCGCAAAATAGAGATCAAGCATCATATTTATATGGCCTTATATGATGCGGCCAAGTCGCTTAACGAAGGGTTTTTTCACAATTGTGGTGATCGTCTTATCGATCTATCTGGCCTCCCTGAACCTTATTTCAAAAGGGGATATCTTAGTTTACGCCATCCTGTTTACGAATATTACGAATCCACTTCTCGAGATTCACCGCATCCTGGATGAAGCATCCGAGAACTCTATTCAAGTAAATGATCTCTATAATATTCTGCATCAGCAAATGGATGTTTCTTTCATTGGCCAGGAAGTTACTTCAAAGATAAAAGGGAATAGTAATGAACCGGCCGTTTCAGTCCATAACCTGTGTTTTGCCTATCCCGATAGTGACGATGTCACGATCCTGGACGACATCAATCTAACGATCAAAAAAGGCGAAAGTATTGGGATTGCTGGCGCTTCCGGCTGTGGCAAAACAACCTTTATTCATATCCTCTTGAAATTGATTCACGGCTATACCGGCGAGGTGTCCTTATTTGATAAAGGATTACAGGCCATTTCCCGAGAAGAGCTAGCCGACAAGATTGCCTACGTTCCTCAAAAACCTTTCATTTTTTCGGGCACAATAAAAGACAATATTCTTTATGGATGCCAGCAAACGGTCGCCGACGAGGCCTTGCTTGAAGCGGCCAGGAATGCCTGCATATTGGATGAAATCCAAGACAGCTTGGGCGGCTTCAACGGCTCTGTCTCTGAAAATGGCAATAACCTGAGTGGCGGCCAGCGGCAAAGATTAGCGCTGGCCCGCGTCATGCTGCAAGCACCGCAGTTGATCATTTTTGATGAGGCTACCTCCGCATTAGATAATACGAACGAAGCGATCATTCAACAAAATATCGAAAGGATATTCAGCCGGAAAACGATCATCACGATTGCTCACCGGCTAACAACCCTCAAAAATGCGGACAGAATATTAGTCTTTGATGCCGGAAAAATTGTACAGGAGGGTGATTTCAAATCTTTGTTGGAAACAAAAGGTTTGTTTCAGGACTTCCTGCAACAAAGAAGCAAACCTCTTGACCTGAAAGAACCAGGGAACGTTCAATAACCGGCTGGTTCAGACGATGTAGGCTAAAGGTTTGACAGTCAAGTCGGAAGTTCGAGTATTACAAGAAACGCATCGATTGAACCAATACTAAGAGAGCTTACGGCATCAGTAAATTATTGCGCCCAACACGTTGCTGCAGGCGACGTGGCCCTAGGGCGGCGAAAATTGGGATTTTTACGTCGATGACCTATAGTATAAAATGAGTGGGGTGTTGCATAGCTGACCCCCGGCCTGCCCCGCCGGGACGGCCAAGCGCCCCCGACCTTCTCGGCGGAGCCGGGGCAGGCTGAGCACGAAAGTTCGAAGGAGAGCCGGGGCAGGGCTGAGCTGAGCCCCGAAAGTGCGAAGGAGAGCCTGCCCTCGCGAAGTGCACAGGTTCCCGGGTCATTTGGGAACTTATGCGATTATGAAGCGGGCGCGGGGGCGGGTTGAGCTGCCAGGTGTTGGGCCTTTTGAGAAGTATATGACCATCAATATCCGAAAAGCCGATTTGAATGATGCTCAATCAATACGAAATATTGATTCTATCGTTCCATGCAATCCTTCCCGCGCTGAAATGATTGACACGTGGTTGCAAAAAGATTTTGTGCTTGTGGCTGAAATGAATAATCGCATTATCGGTTATGGTGTACTCAATCATGAATTCTTTCGGCAGAGCCAGATTGATATGCTGATGATTTCCATAGAGTGTAGAGGGAAAAGAATTGGAGAGATGTTATTGTTATCGCTGGAGAAATATGCGGATACGGCCAAAATGTTTATCACTACGAATTTATCAAATCATTCCATGCAAAAATTATTATTTAGGAATGGTTATAAACCTTGTGGATATATTGAGGAATTGGATCCTGGAGATCCGGAACTGGTTTTTGTAAAACAAATGATAAAAGATGGAATAATAAAAAAGTAAAGGTCGGGCCCGCAGCCGCCGGCCGTTGGGCCTCGACCAACAACCAAGAATTAAGTCCGGCAATATTGTTTACAAATGAAAACGTGCCTTTATAAATTGGTAGCAAAGTACAGGGTATGCAGCCTGCGAATAAAAAATCGGGGGGCCGCCAAGCGCTTTGTGCGGCCGACCAACTCCTACCGGGAAGGCCCGGGCATCATTCGTGCTTGAGGTAGAATTTACGCAAGTCCGACGCGAAATCGCATTGGCGGCTTGCGCCAAAACCGTCGGACGGCTTGCCCACAAGGAGGCGGAATGACAATTGAAGTAAAGGTATTGGGTCCAGGCGGTGAAACTGTCCTCCAGAACATTGCACCGGATGTGTTTGACAACCCGGTTGATTACCATCTCGCCGCCGAGTTCCTCCGTGATCGCTGCCATCATTTAGCAGTTGCCCTCGACAAGGACGTGGTTGTCGGTTTCGCATCTGGTGTGACCTATGTCCATCCGGATAAGCTTGTTGAGCTCTGGATTAACGAGGTTGCCGTAGCACCAGGTTATCGCAAGCAAGGCGTTGGAAAACGGATTCTCAATATCCTGTTGGAATTTGGACGTGCAGCAGGCTGTCATGAAGCGTGGGTGCTGACGGACCGGTCAAATACTGCTGCAATGAAACTATATGAATCGGTCGGCGGTACTGAAGTTCCGGGAGATACTGTTATGTATTCATTCGCTCTCGATGTGGCGCCCTCGTCCAAGAGTTGAAGCTAGAATTGCGGCCGACAGCGCCAGGCGCATGACGGAAGTTTGTACAATTTGCAACTTCGGGTTCCTCGGCCCAAGCAGCGGCTATGCCCGCTCCGGCAGGGCTGGACGAATTCAACCTCCCGACGGGGATTGCTGGCGTAAAATCGTTTCTCATATTGTGCAATCCCCGAATGGGTTGGAAAGAACCACGTCTTTTCCTTTCGATGGAGGAACTTTGAAAGAAAGAAAGATGAATGGCCGCGCCTCTCCAAAAGGAAGTTCTGGTCCTCAACCCGGTCCTTGATCTATCCATAAACCGCCGTCACTCATCCAAATCGAGCAACCCCATCTGGAGCGCGACAAGCGCTGCCTGGGTGCGGTCGGCCACTCCCAGCTTCTCAAACAGCGCGCTGGTGTAATTGCGCACCGTGCCTTCCGATAGGTAAAGCTGATGGGCGATGTCCGCGTTGGCCAGCCCGCGCGCGAGGAGCCGCAGGATCTCCCGCTCTCTCTGGCTCAGACGGATAGTGGTCGGCGCGGGTTTGGCCGGCGCGATGCGTTCCAAATGCGCCAGGATTTTCCCCGTCACGGCCGGATCCACGTAGGATTTCCCGGCGGCCGTTCCCTTTACCGCTTCCAGCAGGTCATCGCGCGGCGTATCTTTCAACAGATAGCCGGACGCGCCGGCGCGCACCGCGTCGAATAACCATTCGTCATCGTCGTAGGTGGTGAGGATCAACACCCGCACGTCCGGATGGGATTGCCGGATAGTGCGCGTGGCCTGGACTCCGTTCATCCCGGGCATCTTTAAATCCATCAACACCACGTCCGGCGGATCCTCCCGGACCCGCTCCACCGCATCCTGCCCGTTGAACGCCGAGCCTGTCACCTGGATCTCGGGATCGGTGGCAAGGATCTTCTGTAATCCTTCGCAGATGATTTCCTGATCGTCACAGATTAATACGCGTATCATATTGAATGGGGATCCTTACGCTCAGGGTGGTTCCGGACTTCCCGCGGCTGTCGATTTCCAATTTTCCCCCGCAGGCTTCCGCCCGCTCACGCATGCCCTGGATGCCCAGGTGATCGGCTGCGTCGACCCGTCCGGGATCAAATCCGGATCCGTCATCGCGAACCGTGAGTTCCACCTCCTCCTTCCGGAGGAGCAGGTTCACCTGCAGGGTGCCCGCACCGGCATGATGGATGGCGTTTTCCACCGCCTCTTGGGCGATCCGGAAAATTTCCTGTTCCACATTCGGCTGCAATCCGGGGAGATGCGGATCGATATCCGTTTCCAGCCGCAGACCCGCCCGGGCGGCCGCAGTCTCCGCCATGTTCTGGACGGCCAGGGGCAGGCCGAGATCCTCGAGACGATCCGCGCGCAGCGCCTTGAGTGCGCGCCGGGTGTCGGTCAACCCGCTCCGTGTAATTTGCAAAGACCGGTCGACCATTGCGGCCAGGCCGCTATCGGTCGGCGGTAATTCCGTCTTCATTGCCTCCAGGCTGACCGAAAGCGCGCTGAGCGAGTGAGCCAGCGTGTCGTGCAGTTCGCGCGCAAGGCGGTTGCGTTCGCGGCTGATCGCCAGGCGCTGGAGGGCAGCGGCGCTTTGGTTGAGCTCCAGGTTGGCAAGGATCAACGCGCGCCGCTGAGACCGCTGGGTGTCCATCAGGTGGCTCACGATATGTCCCGCTACGCCGAACGAGAACGCCCGGATGAGCGGTTGCCCCGCGATCGAGAGGGTTTGCAGGTTGGGAGGCCAGAGCAGCGGCAGGAGCACGACCTCCTCCACCGCGCCGGTCAGAACGGTAAACAGAATGACATATCGGAAGCGGTATTGCCAGGCGATGATCACCAGCGGAACCAACAGAACGGGGAACGACAGCCAGCTGCTCTGAATGAGAACGGGCAGAGTCCGATCGGGCGACTCAAGATAATCCACGATGTTGGTGCAGATCGGGAAGGCGGTGGCCATGGCCAAGGCGACCGGCAGATACCAGCTCGCGTTCCGTTCCCGCAACCAGGCGATGGAAAGATACACATACAACACGAGATAGAGCAGAAAATTCAGAAACGACCAGCGGGTATAGGGGAACAGAAGCACATTTTCCCGCAGCGCCGAAAAGGCCACCAGGACCGCGAAGTAGGCCATCGCAACGACCGAAAAATACTGGAAGATGACCAGCAACCCCGGTTCGATCTTTGGTTTTCCCGACATATTTCCATCATAGCATAGAAACATCCCCGATTTCGCGGGTCCAGCCGGTGATGACGAGTGTCATCCCCGAGATGACGCACGTCATGCACCTTGATGACCGGTCGTACCTCCCCTGGATCTCTTCTCCAGGTTACGCTGGTAATCGTACCGACGGATTCTTTTCGCCCTCGACGTTCGTGAGAGAGGAAGCCGTGCGGTTGAAACGGAGCAGCATATGGATCCAGCGATTGAAATACGGGATCTGGTCAAGCAATATCGCGGCGCGAAAACGCCCGCCTTGCGAAATATCCGGCTCTCGATCCCGCCCGGAAAGCTCTACGGATTGGTAGGTCCGGATGGATCCGGAAAAACGACCGTTCTTCGAATCCTGGCGACGGTGATGGATTCGTTTTCCGGTTCGGCGACGGTCGCCGGATGCGACGTGCGAACGGACACCGAAGGAGTGCGGAAGAGGATCGGATATATGCCGCAGAGCTTCAGCCTGTACCCGGATCTTTCCGTTTGGGAGAATCTGTCGTTTTTCACCGATTTGAACGGGTTACCGCACGAGCGGCGGCAGGCACGGATGGAAGAGATGCTGGAGTTTACCGGACTCTCTCCCTTCCGGGAGCGGCGCGCGGCCGATCTTTCCGGAGGCATGAAAAAGAAGCTGGCGCTGGCGTGCGCTTTGGTTCATGAGCCGCAGGTGCTGCTCTTGGACGAACCGTCCACGGGCGTGGACCCGGTTTCACGCCGCGAGCTATGGCGGATCTTGGCGGACGTGGTGCGGCGCGGGGTGACGGTGATGATCAGCACGCCGTACATGGATGAAGCCGAGCGCTGCCATTTGGTCGGCATGCTGTACGGGGGCAGGATGCTGGCCAGCGGAACGCCCGAAGAGCTCATCGGCTCAATGCAGTCCCGGTTTCTCGAAGTGAAGGCGAGTCCGCGCAAAGCCATGCGCCAGATCGTCTCCGACGCGCCGGGGATCCTCGCTTGGAGGCCGGTGGGGGACCGGTTGCGCGTGGAGACGGCGGCGGGCAACGGGGATATGGATGCTCTCCGCGCGAGATTGACCGAAGCGTTCGGCGCGCAGGGTTTGACGGTTCAGATCCTGACGGAAGTTAAACCGATGATGGAAGATCTTTTCGTCCATACCGTACTCGCGCAGCGGGCGGAACGATGACGGACGGGGGGAACGCGCTCGAATCCATTCGGCTTTCCCGCTCCTTCGGCCGGTTTTGCGCCGTGCGCGATGTGAGTTTCTCCATCCCGCGCGGGGAAATCTTCGGTCTGCTTGGCCCGAACGGCGCCGGGAAGACCACCCTGATCCGCATGTTTTCCGGCATCCTCCCGCCTTCCGGCGGGAAGGCCGCCGTGCTGGGTTTCGACATCCGCCTCCAGACGGAGGAGATCAAACGCCGCATCGGATACATGTCGCAGCGATTCTCGCTTTATAACGACCTCACCCCGCGCGAAAATATCAACTTCTACGCGGATATCTACTCGGTGCCGCGCGCGGAGCGCGGACGGCGGGTGAACGACCTGCTCGAGATGGCGGGACTGGCATCCCACAGCAGCGAACTCACCCGCGCATTGTCCGGCGCCTGGCGCCAGCGTCTGGCTCTGGCTTGCGCCATCGTGCATCAACCGCCAATGCTCTTCCTCGACGAGCCCACCGCCGGAGTGGATCCCGTTTCGCGACGCGAATTCTGGGAGCTGATTTATGCCATGGCCGGGGAGGGGGTCAGCGTGCTGGCAACAACCCACTACATGGATGAAGCCGAATATTGCAACCGGATCGGGATGATGTTCCAGGGCGAGTTGATCGCGCTGTCGGAACCCGATGAACTGCGCCGGCAATTGCCCGGTGCGTTGTATCAGCTCGATTGTGAACCGTCGGAACTTGCCGAATCAATCCTGCGCCGCATGCCTTCCGTGCTCGGCGTGTCAGTCCACGGCGCGCTCTTGCATGTGGATATACAATCCGAGGGATCGAAACCGGAGATCGAGGCGGCGCTGGCGGAAGCCGGCGTCTCGATCCGCCGGCTGGAACCCGCCCTGCCTTCCCTGGAGGACGTGTTTATCCAGCTTGTCGAAAAACAGCGCGGAAAACCCGCGCGCGCCGGAGAAAACCCATGAACCGTCTGTTCACTATCATGCGCAAAGAGATGTACCACATTTGGCGCGATCCGCGCACGCTGATGCTGATTCTCGCCCTGCCCGCGGTCCTGCTCGTCCTGCTCGGATATGGGATTTCCGGCGAGCGCAATAAAATTCCGCTGGTCATTGCGGATCTTTCGAACACGGAAGCCAGCCGGACATACACGCAAAAATTCCTCTCCAGCGGGGATTTCGTCTTTGCGTTTTCGGCGCTCAGCGAGGATGAGGTGCTGAAGGCCCTCGATCAAAACAGTGCGGAAGCCGCCATCCTCATCCCGCGTGATTTTGGCGATGCGGTCGATTCCGGCCACACGGCGGACGTGCAGTTCTATATCAACGGCTCCGCCGATCCCACTGATGTGCAGACCATCCAACTCAAGCTGAACGCCATCCACGAGGTGGCCGTGCAGGAACTGCTCACCGACCGCCTATCGCGCAGCGGCCTGGGGAGCAGCTTGAGTTTGCCGGTCGAAGCCTTTTCGCGCGTGCTGTACAACCCCAACAACGACCGGCGCTGGTTCATGATCCCCGGTCTGATTCCGATCATCCTGCAAGTCCAGGCGCTCCTTCTGACGGCGCTGGCGATCGTGCGCGAACGGGAACAGGGGACGATGGAACAACTGATCGTTACGCCCGTCCGCCCATGGGAACTGATGCTTGGCAAAATTATCCCCTACCTGTTGGTGGGGATTTTCAACCTCTTCGCGTTGCTCGGTTTGGGATACCTGCTCTTTGGGGTGGTTGTGACCGGCAGCTTCTGGATGCTGGTCGGAATCAGCATCGTCTTCATTATCGGATCGCTGGGCCTGGGCGTGCTGGTCTCCAACCTTGCCCAATCGCAGATGCAGGCCATCTACCTGGCCGTGTTTGTGATCCTCATCCCCGCCATCATTCTTTCCGGGTTGATGTTCCCGCGGGACGGCATGCCGCTGGTTACTTATCTTTACAGCGAGATGCTGCCGGTGACCCACTATCTGGAAATCACCCGGGGAATCATGGTGCGCGGCAGCAGCGCGGCATCCCTCTGGTGGCCGGCGATTTTCCCCCTCATCGTGCTCAGCATCGTATATTTCGCCGCCAGCGTACTCGCGTTCCGAAAGCGAATCTAGAGGCCATGTCCGATCGAATGGGAATCGAGCGAGCTTTCTTCGATTAAGGTCTGGATAATTCATGTTCAAGGAGAACCACCTATGAAACCAAATTTTAGTTTGCGGAATGTACTCATCGGCATCCTGGCGATCGCCCTGCTGGGGGCCACCGCCTGGGGAATAGTGGCCTACCTGCAATCGAAGAATTCCGGCAGCAGCGCTCTAGCCGCATCGGGATTTGTGGAATCCGCCAAGATCGAGATCGCGCCGGAACTCTCGGGCAAGGTGCTCTCGGTCAGCGCCAGCGAAGGGCAGACCATAAAAAAAGGGGCAGAGATGTTGCGGCTGGATGATTCCCTTCTCCAGGCCCAGCGCGCAGTCGCCGCAGCCGGAGTGGACCAGGCCGAAGCCGCGGTCCGAGCCGCCGACGCGGCGGTGCAATCCGCACAAACGCAACTTCAAGCGGCGCTGGACGGCGCCCGCCAGGGGCAGCAGCCCGGCCGCACGGCGGATTGGTTGGAGCCGGCGCCGGCGGGATACGACCTGCCGATGTGGTATTTCACCCAGGCCGAACGGCTGAAGGCGCTCCAGGCGGAATTAATCACGGCCCAGGCCGACTTGGATCGGGCGAAGGAAGATCTGCAGAACGTGGAACAGCAATCCGCCAGCCGCGATTTCATGGCGGCGGAAGATAACCTGGCCCGGGCCGTGGAAGCGTACCAGGTCGCCCAGACTTTGCTCGATCGCGCCAATCAATCCACCGACGGTCTGGCGCTGAAAGCGGAAGCCCAGCGGTTGTATGACAAGGCGGCGGCGGACTTAACGGACGCATTGGATAAATATCATCAGGCCCTGCTGACCGATGGGGCGCAGAATGTTCTCAACGCCCGCGCCCGGCTGACGATGGCGCAGGAAAGGGTGGACACGCTCCTCGATCAAATCCGGACGCTGCAGACCGGCGCGCTCTCGCCGCAGGTGACGGCCGCTCAAGATCTCGTAGCCCAGGCTCAAGCAGCCGCCGACCAAGCGCATGCCGCCGCGCGCGGCGCAAGCGCGAACCTTGCGTTGATCGATGCGGAGATCGCCAAGACGATCGTCACCGCGCCGGTGGATGGTGTGGTGTTCACGCGCGCCGTGGAGCCCGGAACCATCATCAGCGCCGGTTCGGTGGTCTTTACCATCGGGGATCTGAACCGGCTTACGATTACGGTGTACGTGCCCGAAACGCGGATCGGGGAAGTTGCGGTCGGGATGCCCGCAACGGTTACGGTCGATTCCTATCCCGGGGAAACTTTCCAGGCGACCGTCACCTACATCTCCGACACCGCCGAATTCACGCCGCGTAACGTGCAAACGGTGGAGGGTCGAAAAGCCACGGTGTTCGCCGTCAAACTCACTTTGGTGGATAACCACGGCGAACTGAAACCCGGCATGCCGGCCGATGTCACCTTCAAGGGAAAATAACCATCACGCCGCTTGGGGGGGCGAAGATCGGATGAATACCTGCCGGCGGTGCATAGAGCAAGAATAAAGGTCAATGCTGAATATTCATACCGCCGATCGGGCAGCCAAAGTGTAATAAAAAAAATCGAGGAGAGGTTCGAAAGAACCTCTCCTCGCACGATTCCCCCCTTGTCGGAAAAAAAGGGGGGAATTAAAAAAACTATTAATCCCGTAGTTATTGAGTAAACCCTTCGTGTTCCTTCGTGCCTTTCGTGGACAATTGTTCCCAAACACTTGCCAACCCGAGCCGGTGTCCGTTAGAATTTCGGAAACACCCTTCCGGTTCGTTTCATATACTCCCGGTATTCCCCGCCGAACTGATCGAGCATCATTTTTTCCTCTCGGGGAACGCGAAGGAAGAAGACCGTCGGCATGAGGACGGCAAACGCCACAAAGATCCAGTTCGCGGTCACCAGGGCAAACCCGGCCGCCCAGCCGGCCATCGCGGTATAGATCGGATGGCGCATCCGCGCGTAAGGTCCCGCGGTGACCAGTCGATGTCCGGTTTGAAGTTGCAGTTGGGGAGACCATTCTTTATCCAGAACCGTTTGAGTCCAGATCCAAAAGACCAGGCTTGCGAAGGCGAGGAAGAAACCCGCGGCGCGCAGCCAACCCGGAAAGGGGACGGCGAGAGACCGCATCCAGGGGGATTCGAACCCGTATAAAATCAGAACCGCCAACAAAACAAAGAACGCAATCACCCGCACGAGGAACATGGGGAGCCCCTCGCGCTGGACGGCTTGGCGGTCGGGCGTGATCCGCCCGCCGGATCGGCGGACGCGCACCGAAAAGTACGCGCGCATCGCCAACACTCCGCCCAAGAGAATCCAAAAGCCGATATGGAAAAGGGTTTCGCTGGTCATGAGATCCTCGCAATGGTATGCATTAAAAAATTCCCGGTATCATTCGCCAGGATTTCTGCGCGTACTTTTCCCATTCCTCACCGAATTCGCGGTGCAACAGCGCCTTCTCGTCGTGGATTCGTAAAACTAGGATGCCGAAAACCACAAGCGCGGCGGTCAGACCGATCCACGAGCGGAATGCCAGCGAAAGTCCGATCGCCAATGCGACTATACCCAAATACCGCGGGTAACGGATCCACTTGTACGGACCGGTGGTGATCAGCCGGTGGTCCTTCTGGATGGTCACTTCGGCGGAGTACTGCCTTCCCAGCGCGAGTCCCGACCGGAAGATCAGCGCATATCCCAGCGCGCCGAGTGCAACCCCCAGCCAGCGGAGGGCGGCCCCTTCGGCGATCACCGCGATCCCCCGCCGGTCGGCGATGGGGATGAAGGTGATGGCCAGATATAACCCGAGGATCAGCACGACCCGCACGATACTCTCACGGCGGTTCCATTTTGATTCCTCGCCTTTGCCGCCGCGAATCCCCTCCGTCCCGGATAAGGCCTGAACGCCGACGGCCGCGGCAAACAACACCACCGACAGCGCGTACCCCAGCCTGGGCACGAGGGAGAAGAACCCGCGCAGGTTATCGAATCCCCAGCCGAACGAAGCCAGTCCCAGGTATAAGAGCACTGTCGAAAGGAAGAAGACAAAGGCGCGAAGATATTTCATACGAAGACCCCTAAGTTTCTTTGGCGTCCGACCTAACCCTCTCCCTTTTCCTTCCCCCTTCCCTTAAAGGAAGGGGGAAGGATTGTCTTCAATATCCTTTTCCCAATTCTAGGTTGGGGTGGGGGGTTAGGTTGGTATCCTCCTCATCCTCAGGAGAAGTTTGCTCACCAAACTCCCGGAACGAGTCGGTGCGGAACGTCGCGGGCGAAGTCCTTGTACCCGGGCAATTCGTTTTGCAGCATGCGGTCCTCCAGCACCGTCCGGGCGACCATGCATGCAACCGCCGCGGCGGTAGGGATCAGGGACCATATCGAACCCAATAGAAACGAGGTTCCCACCGATTGGAGGACGGTTCCCGAATATCCCGGGTGGCGCACGAACCGGTATGGGCCGCTGCGGCAGACCGTCTGGCCGCGATCGCTCTGGATCCGCGCGGCGGTCGAGAAATAGGCGTTGGTGATCATCGCCCATCCGAAAAGCGCCATCCCGGCCGTAAATACCACCCCTCCCGCGATGTTCCAGGTAATGCCGAGCCCGTGGGTCCAACTGAAACGAGCATCCAGGCCGGCCACCAGTGGAATGGCAAGATATTGCGCGAGGGCCCACAAACCGCTCACGGCCTTGTCCCAGTTTTTCACCTCTTTCGGACGTCCGCGCTCCGCGACGATCTCGGGGTTGGTGCGCATTAATATCGTTCCGTTGACCAGG
>Ga0187886_1001530_pt1 | contig 20810 bp, 20 predicted proteins | sample June2016WEW_20_1_FD_133001 | JGI IMG/M metagenome (GOLD analysis project Ga0187886, IMG submission 133001) | Peatland microbial communities from SPRUCE experiment site at the Marcell Experimental Forest, Minnesota, USA - June2016WEW_20_150 | ecosystem: Environmental > Terrestrial > Soil >... | reverse complement strand
CCGCCTGGCCAACGCCTACATCCGGCTCATCCTCGGTCTGCCTGTCCGGGACTGCACTTCCGGTTACCGGGTCTTCCGGCGGGAGGTTCTGGAGGCCGTCGAACTGGATCAAATCATTTCCCAGGGCCCCTCTGTGGTCGAAGAGGTCCTGTACAAAGCGCACAAGCGGGGATTCCGGATCAAGGAAATTCCTTATATCTTGGAAGAGAGGAAGGCCGGAGAATCCACCTTCAACCGCAAGATTATGCTGGATGCCCTAAAAATGATGCTCAAGATCCGCTGGGAATACCGCTCCTACCCCCCCAATAGCCTGGCCTAAAATCCCGAATCCGAAAATTCAGGGTCAAGAGATGAGCTGTTATTCTCGATGAGAAATTTATCATAATCGATTTTCCTTGAATAGAATCATGTGGCATATGCCTAACAGGCGTAAAAGACCACGAATAGCAGGTTGGGGAACCAATCTTAAATCACTTATGGAGGGGAAAAGAAGAAGACCATCTCTTCAGGCTTGACAATCTACATAGCAGGTGGAAGAGATAGCCCCGTTTCTTAGCTCTTCCCTCCTGTAACCTTCAGGCATTGAATTCCTTCTGAAGTGCAACATTTCAAGTGGAAACCTAAAAATGACGATAAAAGGGATGAAATGGCCGCAACTAAACCCATTTATGCCGCCAGTTTGCGGAGCCCGGCAGATATCTCTTAACGATCAATGGAAGGGGGCTCAGGCTGAAGCCATATAAGACACCGAGAAATTTAGATTGCGAAAAAAGCCTATTTACTATCATAACTTGAAACAAGTAACACGGTGGTGTCTTAAGCCAACAGTGGGCGAGATTCGAGGTCTTATGCGGAAACCATATAATCCATAGTTCCTCCCGACCGCAGGCGGTCGAGAGGAACGGGGCGCGTTTTAGAGAGTCCCGTTAGGCTGAGATGAATTCATTGACTACTGTGGTAATCTGCTAAGGAGGGAAATGAAATGAACGTAAATATAAAGGTTAAGCGCAAGTTTAGAATTAATGGAAAGGAATACAATTCCATTGAGGAAATGCCTGAGAACATTCGGGCGATCATTAAAAAGGCGATGGGATCACAGGCAGGCTCGGGAGACCAGATAAATCCTGCAGCGATGCGGACTAATATTATCTTCAACGGCACGGTATATGAGAGCATTGACACAATGCCTCAAGACGTCCGCGAACTATACAAAAAAGTATTAAAAACAGCTGAAACTGGAGCTGCCCAACCGGACATGGATATCGCAGGAATCAGCAGTAGTATGCTAAGGGGACCTAAAACTACCGGAACCGCCCAGCCAGGAGATATACGGCACCCAGCAAAAATCCAACCTTCCTTTTCTCCGCGCACGCTGATTGTGAGCGTGATGGTGGTCGCATTAATTTTTCTGCTTTACTACCTGTTTCACGGCAGATGATAGAAGAGTGGATCAGAGGGTATTTTTCTGAGGAACGGCTCACGAAAGTCTTGGATATATTATCGGAGTACGGTACAGAAGAATGGCACAGGGAAGAAGAGAGAGGCAAACGGGATGGACTGATTATTTCGAAAGGATCGATCGATGTGCTTGGTCAGAAAATCTCTATAATAGGTAGGAAATATCTGTGTTCAAGAGCATATTTGGGCGAAAAGGAAACAAGAAGGGCGCGAACGAAAAGGATCTGTATCAGCCACGCATGCCTGAGGTTGATACGCCACCGACGCTAGAAGATGTTTTCAATCAGGCGAGAAGAACTGCAACGGGTGAGATAAAGCCACCTGATATAAACTCGGATGACCGTTATCTTGTCTTGGTGACACCGGGGCGGATGCTTATGCATAGACCCTGTCCACCAGCGGGTTCGATGTCTCCCAGTCAAGTGTCTTCTATGGAGAGGCTGATACCTTCTGGCATAAAACGGGATGTAGCCGTGATCGCATATACAGAACTCCGGGCTGTCACGGCAGATCTTGCAAAGGCTATCCCTTTCGCGGGATTGCTCATGGGAATTGCATATATTGGTCATGCAGTGTGGATTTTTGAAGGACATCCGTCGGCCCTGGCGGCAGGATGCAGCGAAGCTGATCTTCTGCTCGTGGATGGGGGAATGCTTCCCTATCTGACAGACAATTGGATCAAGATAGCTTCGAGTGTCATGCGTCACAAAGAAATCTACGTGCATGATCGAGCCACATACAAACTTACCCAAGTGGGAGAGAAGTAAGGGCTGCAAATTTGCTCGCTGTCCAACAACCGCTTCCAGGCAATTGAGTGAACCCGCCGCCTGGCAGGGCATTTCATTTCAGCGCGCCAGTGGTCTTCCCCCTGTTTATGCAAGGCCGCACCGTCCAAGAGGCGCCTCCCCAAGGGGTTTTTAAGGAGCAAGACCTGGGACCTATTATGGTCACACTGCACGGCATTCTAGGGGGGGGGCAGGTCCCGGTAAAGGAAGATAAAAAGCCAGGGCTCAAAACCCGGTCTATTCTTTTTTGACCTTCCATAGAGGGGGAGAAAGCGTGTAGGCGAAAAGTGCGCAAGAGGACGAAATACTTCGTCGCCGCCTCCCAGGACGTCGTGTCGCCTGGCACAGCGATAACCCAAGATTTTGTTTTTACTGGTTGCCAGTAGTAGATGAGTGGCCGGGATGCTTTCAGGCCGAGTCCAACCTTTTCAATTCTTTTTCCAGCATCTTGCCCACCAGGCCATAGGGCATGGCTTCTGTGTTGTGACCTCTCTATATTTCTAAGAAAGGTAGGTCCATATCCGAATGGATTTTCCGACCTGCACTAGGCCACCTTTTGGGGCGATGTTGAATTTGGCAAGATAGCCGCACTTTTAAAGATCGAAAGCACCCATTAGGTATCGTGGTTTTTTTGCGATCCTACATCTAAAATTTGACTTATGACCAAGACCGTAAAATAGTTTATAATTAGAAATCGGGCAAACTCGCCATTTTCAAGTGTATTTTTGAAGTTTCTATGGGATCAGAGGTAAAGAATTTCGGGCTCTTCTTAATGAAAAGAGAAAAAAATATTTTGCTTGACAGAGTTCTTTCAATTTTTTATGATTCATTTTAGTAACTTAGTTGCATAATGTGCAACGAAAAATGATCCAATCGATTGAAAACAATCTGGACATCCTGGCTCGCTTTTCCCACGACACCCCCGAAATCGGCGTTGCGGACATAGCCAATAAATTGTGCCTGTGCAAAGGCACGGTCTTACGCCTTTTATCTACCCGGCAGCAAGGGAATTTGGTGGTCCAAATTCCCCCTTACCAAAAATATCGATTGGCTCCGAAAATCTTGGAGCTGGCAAGTATCTTTCTGTCCCATCTTGGATGGCGGATGATCGCCATTCCCCATTTAAAAGACCTGCGGGATAACGCGGATGAAACCGTTACCGTTTTTATCATTGAGGGGAACGAAAGAATTTGCATCGAAAAGTTCGACAGCTCTCATGGAATCCGGCCTGTTCTGAATCTCGGAGGGCGTTATCCTCATCCATGCAGGAGCGGCAGGGAAGTTGCTTTTGGCTTGCCTCTCACCCGAGATGCGCAAAGAAATTCTATACCGGACGGGTCTTCCCCGGCTTACTCCTCACACGATTACCACCCTCAAGGGGATCGAGCATGAATTGGCTGACATCCGCCGGGATGGTTACGCGATGAGTTTGGCCGAACGGGCTGTGCATGTCTTTTCGGTGACCGGTCCCATCAGAGGTTTTGCAGGAGAGGTAATTGCGGCCTTAAACCTCTCCAGACCTAAGGTTCGTTTTGCTCCCGAAAAGCTAAACGAGTACATCCGAATGGTTGGGGAGACTGCCGATAAAATATCGCGGGAATTTGGGTATGAAGGGAAAAAACTCGAAGCCTAAGAATAAAGGGGTTTGAAAAATGGAAAAAGCAAAAGAAACAGAGGTATTAATTGTGGGAGCAGGCATTACGGGGCTTAGCATTGCAAGGGAATTATCTAAGTATTATACAGATGTAACCGTAATTGAAAAGGAAAGTGATGTTTCCATGGGCATAAGTAAGACAGCCGGGAGCTTGGTTTATATGGGCTTGTTTCAAGCAATGTCATTAATTATAAAAGACCTTGGCAGAGGAGCTAACCTTGAAGAGGAAACTCGCACTGAGAGGATGAGAATGCTTTGGGAGGGTTATTCAATATTTAATATGATTGCTCATGACCTTGATATTCTTCATAAACATGTGGGGGTTTTAGTCATTGCCAGGAATGAATCCGAGTTAGAAAAATTAAAACAAATTGAACGTCTGTCAGCCTTTATACCAGGCGCAGAAGTTAATTGGGTGGATAAAGAAAAGCTGTTTGAGATGGAACCAAATCTAACTCCCGATGCGATTGCAGGTTTATATGATTTGGGAGGTACGATCTCTACATTTGGTCCTGAGTATGTAATTGCTGTATATGAGAATGCCGTGGAAAATGGCATTCAGGTCCTCTTAGACACAGAATGTCTGCAAATAAATGAAGGTAATGGAGTTCAATTTATATTAACAAATAAAGGACCAATCAAAGCGAGATTTGTAATCAATTGCGCCGGGAAATATGCAGATAAGGTCGCGGATATGGCAAAAGCGAGAACAGGCTGGAACTACGCTTTTTATCGCAGTCAAGCTTTACTTTTGGATAAAAAACTCGAAGGAATAATTAATAATATCATCGGCATACCACCTGACCCGGGGAAAATCGACTTTCTTTACCCTCTTGAGGAAGGCAATATTCACGTTTATTGTGGATACTATGACTTAATTGAGGATAGAGATTTCATAGATACCACTCGCGATAACTTCAAGGATGCGATCGCCAGAATGAAGAAGCTTGTTCCAAAACTTTCGGAAGATGATATTATCACTTCCTATGTTGGAGTTCGCGTATTCAATGACAAGTTTTATGACGATAATCTTATTGAAAGTTCTCCCCGTAATGAGAACTTTATAAATGTAATTATTAGGATGCCGGGTTTTACACCCGCTTCAACAGTAGCGCAAAAGGTGCTTGGAATGCTTGTTGATAGAGGGCTCGGGCTCAAAAAAAAGGAAAATTTTAAGCCGACAAGAAGGGGAATACCGCGGTTTAGGCTTTTAAATGATAAGCAAAGGACCGAGCTAATTAAACAGGACCCTCGATATGGGCATGTAGTGTGTCGATGCGAGACAGTTACCGAAGGGGAAATCGTTGAGGCAATAAAGCGCGGTGCAAAAACGGTTCAAGGAGTGCAGTTCAGAACCAGGGCAGGGATGGGGCGCTGTCAGAGGGGATTTTGTGGACCCAGAGTTGTTGATATTCTTTCCAGAGAACTGGGAATTCCCCGCACAGATGTTACCTATAAAGGAAAAGAATCTCGAATATTGCTTTTCCAGTCAAAAGAATTATTAAATTCTTAGGAACGCCGAAGCTACAGTGGAAAAAAATTGAAGAGCAACCATGCCAACAGGAGGAAAGAAACTAGAAATGGAGACGGATACATTCGATCTTATTGTTATCGGAGCTGGCCCTGCAGGATTGGCCAGCGCCATTAAGGCCAAAGAAAGTGGAATCGAGAAGATCATGATTATTGAACGAGGCGAGTACTTGGGGGGACTCCTGGATCAATGCATTCATACGGGTTTTGGCCTTCAATATTTTAAAGAAGATTTGACAGGACCTGAATATGCCAGGAGATTTATTGAAAAAATGCGTGATTTGAGAATTAATGTCCTTCTAGAAAGTATGGTCCTAAGGATAGAGTCCGACAAAAAAGTCACCTTCAGTAATAAAAAAGGGATACACAGGTTTAATGCAAAAAGCATTATCTTAGCGATGGGTTGTAGAGAGAGGCCACGGGAGTCATTGAGAATCCCTGGAACCAGACCATCTGGTATTTTTAGTGCAGGCACAGCGCAAAGGTATGTTAATGTTGACGGGTATATACCTGGGAGAGAATTTGTGATTTTGGGGTCTGGGGATGTAGGAATGATTATGGGACGTCGCTTGAGTATAGAGGGAGCCGAGGTTAAGGCAGTAGTCGAGATACTACCTTGGATTGGTGGGCTGATTAGAAATGAAGTGCAATGTTTAAGGGATTTCAATATCCCTCTTTATTTGTCACATACGGTCTGCCAAATACACGGAAGGAATAGAGTTAGCGGGGTAACCATTGCCGAAGTGGATGGAAACTCGAATCCAATTGCTGGAACAGAAAAGAAAATCGACTGTGATACGCTACTTATATCGGCGGGGTTGATTCCGGAGAATGAACTTTCCCGTTCAGCGGGGATTAAAATAGACCCAGTAACAAAAGGGCCTATTGTCAATGAAATTCTAGAGACATCAACTGCGGGCATTTTCGCCTGTGGCAATGTTCTCCATGTACATGATTTGGTCGATAACGTTACACTCGAAGCGGAAAAGGCCGGCATAAATGCTGCTGCGTATGTAACGAAAGGTAATACTCCCCTAAAACAGATTGGGTTAAAAGCTGGAGAGAATATACGGTATATCGTTCCACAGAGCATCAGCGGCAAGGAAAACGTAACTATCTATCTGAGGGTGAAGGAACCCCGGAAAAAAGCAGAAATCAAGGTAGGCAATATTTTTAAAAAAGCAGAGCGCGTTGTCGTACCTAGCCAAATGATAGATCTTAGGCTCACGGTTAAAGAATTTGGCATGCTTGAGTATGATACCCATGAGTTAATAATCAGTTGTCAAAGTGAAGGAGATTAGCATGAAAAAGGAGGAAATAATTTGCATTGGTTGCCCTGTCGGCTGCCGTGTTGTTCTCAGCATAAATAAGGGAGGAAATATTGATGCATTGGCCGGTAACGAATGCAAGATTGGTGAAAGATACGCGGCGCAAGAATATACGGCTCCCGTTCGAATATTTACCAGTACGGTGCAAACAAGGAATTGTTCCAGACCGCTTCTTCCAGTCAGAACGAGCAAAGCAGTTCCTAAAAAGTTGATTTCGAGTTTTAGCAAGTGTGTTACTGATGTTAAGGTAAAGCCGCCTATCAGGCTAGGGGATGTTATTATTTCCAATATCCACAACACGGGTGTTGATTTAATAGCTACGAGCGATTTGGAGGACTGAATCCTTCTATTTTATATGGAACGCGGAAACATTCGGACCTCTAAGCAACTTGCCAGTATGGCAGGTTTATAAGAATGAGGGAGGAAATATGAAAAAATTATTTAGGTTAGGAACAGCAACGTTTATTCTGGTATCTTTGGGTTCAGTCTTTTTCTCCCAGGTATCTGCTGCGCCGAAAATTTTGAAGTTCGCCACTGCCTATGAAGTAACAAACCCAATGACTACTTCGATGAAGTGGTTTGCCAATGAACTGGAAAAGAGGACAAATAATAATTATAAGACAGAAGTATACTATTCCGGGATGATAGGAAAACCTCCCGACTTACCGAACTTATGTGCTAACGGAATGGTCGACTTCATTTTTACTGGAGCCGGTTATACTCCGAATTTGTTTAGATTGACTCGGGGGTTTGAGCTCATGTATGTAACCGAAAATCCTCATGCTCAGGATGCAGCATTATGGGAAATATATCATAATTATGCCCCCATAAGAAATGAGTGGGAGAAAAATGGACTCATTATGGGTTCGGCAATGGGCTGTGGTAATATGGCTGTTCAGTGTATAAACCCGGTAAACAATATTGATGGGGCCAAAGGAGTTAAATTTCGGAGCTATGCGGCGGTGGGCAAATTAGTACATATGTGGGGCGGCGTTCCCATTTCCATTTCCTATGCCGAGGTTTATGAGGCTTTAAATCGGGGATTGATTAAAGGGGCTTTTGGAATACCATTTGTGAATGTTTATGACCAAAAATGGTGGGAAGTTGCTCCTTATGTAGTGGATACAGGTATTGGTGTGTATGCTTTGACCTATTTTGCTATCTCTAAAAAAAGTTATGAAAGCTTTCCACCAGACGTAAAAACAATCGTTGATAAATTGCGGGAGGATACTAATATTCAGCACGGTCAGTGGATGTCGAATTTTGGGAAGGAGTGTGCCAGGAAAATTTACAATGAGAAAAAGATACATTTGATTAGTTGGACTCAAGAAGAAAAGTCCAAGGCCCAAAAGATGGTCATACCCGGAATTTGGGAAGATTGGCTCGATGAAATGAAAAAAAATAATTTGCCTGGGGAGGAATTTCTGGATATTTACAGGAAGTCAGTTAAAAGGTATGAAAAGCAATACCCTTTTGAATCTCCCTATGCCTACATAAAAAAATTGAAGTGAACTGAATTACGCTGGCAATCATTAGAACCTCTTCGTTCAGCCCCTGAATTTGGCTCAGCTTTTAATTCCATGGAGGGTTCTGCTCTGAACGTACGCGATGAGCGCATTTTGGAAACTATCTAAGGACGGGTATACAGGGCAGGGATTCTTCGAATATAGTAACGCTGAGAAGGAAAAGGGCGAAGCGACCGGGGCTCACTCTGGGCAACTTGATCTGAATACTGATCATGATTTGTAAAAAGGATTATTGATAGAATAATTTAGAGGTCTTTAACATTCCTTTAAGAGCGATTTATTCATTTGTGGAATTTATTTTAATGGGGAAGGATTAGCCATATCGGGAAGGGCCGGGTTATTTTTTTGCGATGCGGTTTGGTTTTGCCTGTATTTTCTTTCAGTAAGAAGAACACAAAAATTATTTAGATCTGATAGGGTAGGGACTTCAAAAATACACTTGAAATTGGCGAGTCTGCCCGATTTCTAATTGTAAATTGATTTATCCGGGTGGTGATAATGGAATCAAGTAGAAGAATATCCGTCCGGAAATACTGAAGAAGATCTCGGGTTGGTCTTTAAAGGGCGATCGGAGGATTTATGGGATTAAATCGAAAATCCCTTCTTATGAGCCATAGCATTGATTTCTTGAATTCACTTTCCCTTGCGATATGTTACATAAGCTTATTCGGAATAACGGTTCTGACTGTCGCAGATACGATATTGCGTTTCTTTAGCATCAGTATTGGCGGGGTGCCGGAGGTGTGCACTTACCTCCTCGTCGTCTTAGGTTTTTTGGGGATTGCTATTACCCAAGCTGTTCAGGGACACATAGAGGTTACTTTTCTTTCTGATCGGTTTCCCAAAAGGCTAAAATATTATGTTAAACAAACAATTAAAATCATTTTGATGTTTATATGTCTGTTATTTATATATGCTGGAACCTTAAAGGCAGGCTCGGCATATCTTTCTAATGAAAGTAACTGGTTTGGGATCCACATTTTTCCGGTTTGGTTTTTTAGGCTCGTTGTCCCAATAGGGTTTGGTTTATTAATTATTGAATTTCTTTTTGATATATTCCGAAATAAGGAAGATCGAATGAAAGAAGAGAAAAATAACAGTGGGGAAATATAGGATAGAGGGAGAATTATACGGGGAAGGAGACAGGGTGAAGGAATACAGAAAAGTAAATGGCGGAGGATATAGATGAAAGCTCTCCTGCCATTTATAATTTTAATAGGATTTCTTCTTTTCGGTATGCCTGTTAGTTTTGCTCTTGCCGGAGCAGGCATGATAGGCATCTGGCTTGTGACAGGAAGTTTTAGTTCGGTGATAAGTGTCCTGGGAGCAATACCGTTCAGCGCAGTTGGTGACTATATACTGACGACAATACCGATGTTTATCCTTATGGCGCGGTTATCGTCATCAAGTGGTTTGGCCGAAGATCTTTATGAATGCGCATCAAAATGGCTGTCGCACATACGAGGTGGTCTTGCAGTTGCAACGGTCTTTGCGACAATGATCTTTGGTGCTATGTCAGGAGCGGCTGTTGCCGCAGCTGCTGTCATGGCAAAGATTTGTATTCCCAACATGCGACGATTTGGTTACTCAGATACTTTATCAGCCGGCGTTGTAGGCGTTGGCTCCACAACCGATATTTTAATCCCGCCCAGCGTTGCAATGGTAATTTATAGTGTGATGACGGGAACATCCCTGAGCAAAGTGCTCATTGCAGGTGTAATACCTGGTATCCTTGTTTGTTTACTGTTAGTACTGTGCATTCTAGTCTGGGTTACTATTCGCCCATCTGACGCCCCGAAGACTCAAAAAGCTTCGTGGGCTGAGCGGTGGAGAAGCCTATATTCTGTTGGCCCAAGCTTTTTACTAATATCAATGGTATTAGTTCTTCTCTATGCTGGTATTGCGACACCAACCGAAGTCGGTGCCCTTGGTGCTTTTATAGCGGCAATGATAGGTATAGTCATGAAGCGGCTGGATTGGGCCAATGCGGTAGATGCCTTAAAGGAAACCATTCGAAATTCTGGTATGATTTTTATGATCTTTATAGGTGCTAATATTTTTGGTAATTTCATAATCCTGAGTCAAGTGCCCCAACAGATTATGGTTGCAGTAACCAATATGAATCTTGACCGTTGGGTGATCATGACTGGAATCATCATTGCCTACTTTATTGTTAGCATGTTCATGGACGAAATTCCATTGATTATTATTACCCTGATGTTGACCTTCCAAACCGTCGTATCTTTAGGGTTCGATCCTATCTGGTATGGTGTCATCTCGATGATGATGATTTCGATGGGGCTCGTATTTCCGCCTGTTGGGTTGGTTGCATTTGTTGTCAGCGGAGTGGCAAAGATCAGTTTAACGACGGTTTACAAGGGGACAGCGGTTTTAATAATCGCCATTTTTGTGGCGACCTTTTTGGTCATGATTTTCCCCCAAATTGCTACCTGGTTACCTTCGACGATGCGGTGAGGAGACCTCAGGAAGGGTTTAGCGATGTTTTCGAGAAATGTGAAGGTACTCGATAATGGGCGTATTCCAATATCATATTTTAGTTTCAGAAAAAAAATATTACACTACCAGTCAAGGATCATATCACCTTCTCTTTCTAAACTTACCGTAATTTCGCCCTTTGGATGATAAGGGGAGATGACTTCGGACCGATTCTTCCACGGGCCAGCATCGAAACCATTGCCCTTCCCCTAAAAGGTCTGGATGGCAATGACAGCGCCGGGGAAGGGATTCCTCTCCGGCACCGCCTCCTGAGGAAAGAGCTTCAGGGATTCCCAGGCGCAGTGACTCAGATTGGAAAGAAGATCCCGGTTCCCCGCTCAGGTCGGGGACAGGCTCCGAGAAAATACCGGCGCAGGATTTTCGGGATGCTGAAGACGACATGTCGGTGGGGAGCCTTCCTGAGGACGTGGGAACAGAGCCATTCCCCGAATTCCACCACCCGCTTCTGATGGCAGGAAGGACAGAAATGACGGCGCTTGCAGGAGAAGGCGAGAAGATATTCATGGTGGCAATCCCGGCACTTCACCCGGGCAAAGCCGTGGTGCAGGTGGCCACAGTCCAGGTAGCGGTCAATGACCTTCTGGAGGTAAGGCCGCCAGAACCCGTACGGCTTTTCGAACCGCTCCTCGTAGAGCTGACCAAAGGCCTCAAATAGTCCTCCACGCACCGGTAATAATCAGAAGATTGCGGGTTCCGGGGACGGTAAACGGCGGCAGGAGCGGATAACATTGGAAATCAATCGGATTTCGGGTTTCGTGCTTTCGTCTTTGGTAGACTCATCATTTGATGACCTGTCAAGAAAAATCTTTAGCCCCAGCCCAAGTTGACCCGAGAAAGGTTCTTTCCTTACGCTCGCCCTTTCGCTATGCTAAGAAATGAAGTGAAAAGCACTGAAAGGAAAATAGTGTGTGTGGCCATGGAGGGATGGATTAGCGCTCCGGGAAGAGGTTTTTTTATTCTGCATCGGCGGTAGGCCATTTATCAAATAGACTTAAAGAAACCATAGCAGGTGCATGCGTTGAAAGTTTCACTTTGCACCTCCTGGCCTCTGCCTGCCACAAATCCAAGCTATCGATTACTGCTATCTTCCTTCAATTTCTGGAAGCCCAAAAAGTTTTCGATATTCAAAACATATATTGAATCGGGATGCATGACTTCTCTCGGTAATCTTCAATCCTCAAAACATCCCTTGACTCAACAGTGGTGGGTGAAGTCGGCAGTTAGGATCTAATCTGACAGCGGCAAAATGAAGTTTTGACTTTTACAAATTTAACATTTAACATATGCCCCCAAAGGCCACACCTTTTACTAAGGATTTTTGGGAGAAAAATCGGGGGATTTCAAAATAAGTTCTCGGGATCAAGAGATTCTGAAGGTGACGGAAGCGGATGGTTCTTTAAGAATCAAGGAAGAAAAAATTAGGGAAAATAAGTGCCGCAAGCCATATCAGGAAATATTTCAGAAAAAAAATATCAAAACGCCTTCTTGGCTCTGCTTGTGGCCACCACAGCCTTTCGGCTTTTCTACATCCAATGGGTAGAATTGGCGCCGGATGAAGCCTACTACTACACTTGGTCCCGAAACCTGCAATGGGGTTACTACGACCACCCGCCCCTGGTTGGGTTCCTGATTCGGGTCTTCACGGCGATCGGAGGGCAGGGGGAATTTGGCGTCCGCTGGGGATGGGTGGTCATGGGGGCTTTGCTTACCGTCCTTTTGTTCCGGATGGGAACTAAGATGTTCAGCAGTGAGCGGGCGGGTTTCTATTCTGCCCTGCTGATGAACATCAGCCTGCTTGGTTCTACGGGGGCCGTGATCGTGACCCCGGATGGGCCCCAGGCTTTATTCTGGGTGCTGGCAATTTTCTCCATTTACCAGGCCGTTGAGCAAAAAGGCGCGCATTGGTGGTACCTTACAGGCGTATGGTTTGGGCTCGGGCTGCTTTCGAAGTACACGATGATTCTTCTGGCCCCATGCATCTTTCTTTTTTTGCTTTCCTCAGTGGAAGGGAAGAAGTGGCTCTGGCGCAAAGAGATTTATCTGGCCTTTTTTCTCGGGCTGCTCATTTTTTCTCCGGTGTTCTTCTGGAATGCCACGCATGATTGGCTTTCTTTCCGCTTTCAGATTTCTCATGGGCTGGAGATCAAAAAAACCGCCGGGTTGAGATATTTTCTGCAATTTTGGGGAGGACAGGCGGGGGTCGTAACCCCGCTGATTTTCCTGGCATTGATCTGGGCCATGGTCAGGAGTGCTAGCGCAGGATTCCGCAATCAAAAACAGAACCTTCTCTTGCTCTTCTGGACGTCGGCTCCAATCCTGCTTTTCTTCGCCTGCACCAGCCTCAGGACAAAAGTGGAGGCCAACTGGCCGGCTCTGGCATACTTTTCCGCCCTCGTCGCTCTGGCCGGTATCGCCAGCGAAGAATGGCCAGAATGGAAAAAGGCCAGGAAAGCTTTTGCCTGGGTCACAGCCCTCAGCGCTTTGCTGATCACCCTGGTCGTCCATATTCAGCCCGTCTACCCGGTCGTGCCGGTCGCCGCTAAGCGAGACCCCACAAGCCAACTTTACGGGTGGCGCTCTCTCGGAGAGAAAATCAAAGAAGTCGCCCGCTCGATGGACCCGGGAAAAGAAATTTTCCTCCTGACTCCACGACATCAATTGGTCGGAGAGGGGATGTTCTATACTCAGTCGAAATTTCCCGTCTATCAATGGGATGCCCCCCAGCGGATCAACCACCTCTCGGTGATCCATGCGCCGCCCATCGGCAGCCAGGCGATCTTCTTCACCGAGGAGGGGGACACCCTGCCCAAAGGTTTGGCTTCGCGTTTTAATTCCTGCAAAAGGTTGGAAACCCTGGTTATCCGGCGCAATTCTTCTCTGGTCCGTACCCATCCGATCTGGAAATGCTCGGGGTTTAAAGGATTAAAATAAGTTTTTTGCCACAGAGGGCACAGAGATCACAGAGCGTGATAGAATAACGAAAAGCGAATAAAAAAACGTGAAGAATGGAAGATTAAAAACCGCAAAAATGGAAAAGTACTTTTTAATGCCTTTGTATCTCTGTGTCCTCTGGGTTCTCTGTGGCTGATAAAAGATGAGTCGTTCTTTCATCCTGGAAATTGAGAAAATGGTTTATGGTGGCTACGGAATGGGGCGGGTCAACGGGAAAATTATTTTTGTCCCTTTCACAGCTCCGGGGGACAGGGTATGGGTGGAGGTCGCGCGGGAGAAAAAAGATTTTTCCGAAGCCGTGCTGAAGAAGATCGTGCAGGGCTCCCCTGGGCGGGTCCAGCCTTTCTGCGCCCTCTTCGGGAAATGCGGCGGTTGCCACTATCAACATCTCAGTTACCCCCATCAGTTAAAGCTAAAGGAAGAGGAGCTAAAAGAATCACTTTTTCACCTGGGCAAAGAAGAGAATTTGGAAATGCTGCCGGCCATTCCATCGGCCCCCGATCGAGGGTACCGCATTCGGGCGCAGTTTAAAGGGGGGCTGAGCGGCGGCAGAGGAGTCCTGGGGTTCTATGGCCTGAAAACCCACCGTTTGGTGGAAGTGAAGGAATGTCCGCTGCTTCATCCTCTGGCCAACGAGATCCTCAAAGGATTACAAAAGTGGTTGGGGAATAAGCGCGAGTATTTTGTCCGCAACGCCGATATTCAAATCAGCCCGGATGAAAACAAGGGCGTAGTCCAATTGCACGTGGAGGGGCACGCTCCTTCCCCCCTGGCCGAGACAGTGGGTAGAGAGATCTCCGGGGTCAAAGGGGTGGTCGTGGCCGGAAAGAAAAAACTCTCCTGGGGAGAGTTGAAGCTTCTCTATCGCTGCCCGGAAATTTTTGGAAAAAGGTCATTGCAAATTCAGGCCGATTATGATTCCTTTACCCAGGTCAACCCACATCTGAATTGGAACCTGATCGGACGGGTCGTGGAATGGGCTGATCTCGCTGGCCGAGAAAAGGTCCTCGATCTTTTTTGTGGTTCAGGGAACCTGACCCTGCCGCTGGCCCAGCGGGCTTGGAAAATCTGGGGGGTGGATCTGGACCGGCGAGCCATTCAGAAGGCAGCAGAAAATGCCCGGGAGAATGGATTGATTAATTGCACTTTTATCAAAGCCAGGACGGAAGAAGGGATCCGGCGTATTCTGAGAGAAACAGATTCCATCGATGTGGCCGTTCTGGACCCGCCCCGGGCTGGCGCAAGGGAGGCCCTGGAGGTTCTAACGCTGCTCGGGCCGAAGAAAATCCTTTATGTCTCTTGCGAACCGCCTACGCTGGCCCGAGATTTGGCCCGCCTTGGGGCGCTGGGTTATCATGTGAACCGAATTCAGCCGCTGGATATGTTTCCGCAGACCTATCACATTGAGGCGATCGCTGAATTAACGAAAGGGTCCAAGGGTCCCAGGGTTCAAGGGGTCCATTGAAAAGCACAACCAAAAACACCTGAACCCTTGGCCTCTTGTATCCTTGAACCCTATTTGTTTCGTTATGTTAGCTCTTTGGGGAATCTTTGTAACCTCCTTTATCATCGGCCTTTCGGGGGCTCTAATGCCCGGTCCGGTACTCACTGTGACGATCAGCCAATCCGCTACCCGGGGATGGATGGTGGGCCCGCTGGTGGTCCTCGGCCATGGGATTCTGGAGCTTTCCCTGGTGGTGGCCATCGTGTACGGATTGGGCCAGGTCTTAACCCATGGGTCGGTGATCGGAGCGATCGGGATTAGTGGGGGAATCGTTCTGCTGTGGATGGGGGGGTCTATGCTGCGGGGTGCCCGGAAAGTCTCGCTGGTTTTTGAAGGGGAGAAGGGGACGGCATCGCTCCATCCAGTCTGGGCCGGGATTCTTTCCAGCCTCTCCAACCCATACTGGATCGTGTGGTGGGCGACGATCGGCTTGAGCTACATTGGCTTCTCGATGAAGTACGGGATGATGGGGATCTCCTCCTTCTACACTGGCCATATTCTCTCAGACTTAGTCTGGTATGCCTTCGTTTCCTCACTGGTCCACTTCGGCAAGCGCTGGGCTAATGACCGAGCCTATCAAACCCTAATTGCCATCTGCGGTGTTCTGTTGTTAGGATTCGGAGTGTATTTTGGTTACAGCGGGGTGAAAAGCTTCTGGAATTAATTGCCACAGAGAACACAGGGCACACAGAGATGGATAAGAGAAAGACCAAAAAGCAATAAGAGCTAGGATAGACCAAATACCGATTTTTAGATTTAGAATTTTGAATTACGAATACCGGCAGGATTTTTTTCTCTGTGCTCTCTGTACTACTAATGTTTGGTTTCTTTAAATTTTGCCAAGAATTTTCCCCCCACCCTCTCCCTCCCCCTCGAGGGGGGAAGGCTTGCCCTGTGGAGTAAATTCAACTACTCCACAGGGTAAAGGAGGGGGTGATTTCTTTCGGTTGCGGCTATGCCGCACTCTGCCCTCTGTGGCGAATAATGTCTCTTCGGCTTGAGAGAAACGGTTATGAATTATTTGGTAACTGGCGGTGCGGGGTTTATTGGGTCACACTTGGTAGAGCGACTCCTCGCCGAAGGGCATCGGGTCATCTGCCTGGATAATTTTGATGATTTTTATGACCCCGCGCTTAAGCGCCGCAACCTCACCCAGGCCCTTAAAGACTCAAAGTTTTGCCTCGTTGAAGGAGACTTGCGGGATGAGGATCTTCTCCATAAACTTTTCCCCGAGGAGAAAATCGAAATCGTCGCCCATCTGGCGGCCCGGGCCGGAGTCCGGCCTTCGATCGAGAATCCCCTGCTTTACGCCGATGTGAACATCCGCGGGACCCTGAACCTTTTGGAAGCTTGTAAGAAATATAAAGTACGCAGAGTGGTCTTTGCCTCCTCCTCATCGGTCTATGGAAATAATCTTAAGGTTCCTTTCGCCGAAGAGGATCCCGTGGACAATCCCATTTCCCCTTATGCGGCTACGAAAAAAGCCGGCGAACTCATTTGCCATACCTATCATCACCTCTATGGGATAGACGTTGCCTGCCTGCGCTACTTTACGGTCTATGGGCCGAGGCAGCGCCCGGAGATGGCTATTCATCAATTCACCCGTTTGATCGCCGAGGAGAAAAAGGTGACTCTCTTCGGGGACGGGAGTTCCCGGAGAGACTATACGTATATCGAAGATGCCATCGAGGGGACGATCGCGGCATTAGGAAGAGAACACGGATACGAAATTTATAACATCGGCGAGTCGCAAACCACCTCGCTCGCCCAATTAGTCCAATGGATCGAAGAACAATTGAAGAAGAGGGCAAGGGTGGAATATCTTCCGGCACAGCCAGGGGATGTGACGCGCACCTCCGCGGACATACGGAAGGCCGTACAGCGGTTGGGGTATCGCGCCCGGACGGATATCCGAGAAGGATTGGCCCGATTCATCCGCTGGTACATAGAAGAGGGCTTTAAATAATTGGACGCAGATAAACGCAGATTACCCAGATTTAGAATAAAGGAGTCAGAATTCAGAAATCCAAAATGTCTTTCTTTCTGGCTTCCGTTTTCCGGCTCTTGAATTTTCAAAGGCTGGCATTTTTATCTGCGAAAATCTGCGTCCAAATTTTGAAATACCCGAAAATTTTTCTTGACAGCCGGATTCGCTTTATGGTAAAAAATTTCATCATGAATCCAAGAATTGAAAGTGATCAGCCCATAAATTTTGAATTTGGCTGCGGGTTTTTCTTTTACTGGTTTTATTGGGTCGGAGTCTGCCCGCCGCCTGGAAGCTGATCGGTAAATAAATTTAACTGATCGGGGCCGTGGGCAGACAAAGCGCTTCCCACGGCCCTTTTATTTTGGGCCGTGGGGGGGATCTCTCTCACGGCTTTTTTATTTTGGGAAGACCTGCTTTATGGAAGGTTTTGGGAGGGCGAGTTGAGGAGACAATTTCTGAAAGGTAAAAGCCCGGGAAGAATCTGCCTTCCCATCGTGGAGACATCTGTGGGAAAGGCTCTGCCAGCCATTAAGGAGGCAAACCGCCTGGCAGACCTCATCGAACTTCGCCTGGACTATTTAAGAGAACCGGAGCTGCAACCGCTATTAAAAGTCGGAGAAAAGCCGTTCATCGTTACCAACCGGCGAAAAGAAGAAGAGGGAAAGTATAGAGGGGAGGAGAAAAAAAGGTTGGAGATTCTCCAGCAGGCGGTCGATCTGGGCGTTGCCTATGTAGATGTGGAGATGAGAAGCAAAAGATCATCCCTCTGGGAATTGATCAAAAATAAGAGGGGAACCCGGTTGGTCCTCTCTTGGCACGATTTTAGGGGAACGCCATCCCCCCAGACGATGCGCGTTCTTCTTAGGGGTATGATGCGGTATGGGGCGGAGGTGATTAAAATTGTAACTTTGGCCCGTACCTTCGAGGACAATCTAAGAATCCTATCGCTCATTCCTTACGCCCGAGAAAAGAAGCAGGAGATCGTTGCCTTCGGTATGGGAGAAAAAGGGAAGATGAGCCGGATCTTTGCGCCCCTCATGGGAGCGGCCTGGACGTATGCCTCCTCGGATAGAAAACGCACCTCTGCTCCCGGGCAATTGACCGCGGGAGAGTTGAGGGAAATCTGGGAGAGGTTGAGATGATCAATGCTCAGACTCAAATCTATGGAGTCATCGGGAACCCGGTGCGGCATAGCCTGAGCCCGATCATCCACAATGGAGCTTTCCGCAGGATGGGCTTGAACGCGGCCTATGTAGCCTTTGAAGTCAAAAATCTTGCAGAAGCGATGAGCGGGATCCGAGGGCTGGGGATTCGGGGGGTGAGCGTGACCCTCCCATTTAAGACTCAGATCATCCCCTTCCTGGATCAAGTCGAAGGGGTCGCCGGGAAAATCAAAGCCGTAAACACGATCACCAATGAAGAGGGAAGGCTGATCGGCCATAACACGGATTGGTGTGGGGCCTTAGAAGCACTGGAAGAAAAAGTTGATTTGAAAGATAAGCGGGTCATTCTTCTGGGAGCTGGAGGGGCAGCGCGGGCCATCGCCTTTGGGCTGAAAGAAAGAGGCTGCCGGGTTTTCATTCATAATCGTTCCCTGCAGAAAGCAGCAAATTTGGCCAAAGAACTGGGTTTCATTCACCGCCCCATGTCTTTCCGCGAAAAGCTGGATGCGGATGTGCTGATCAACGCCACTCCTTTAGGCATGGTGCCGCAGGATGGCGAGAGCCCTCTTCCTCAAAAGGTATTGCGAGCAGGGATGACGGTGATGGACATTGTCTACCAGCCCTTGCGGACGAAGCTTTTGCGTGAGGCGGAAGAGCAGGGCTGCCAGACGATTGATGGGCTTTCGATGCTTGCCCGACAGGGGGCGGCGCAGCTCCAAATCTGGACCGGCAGAAGGCCAGAGGTTGAACAGATCAAAGAGGACCTGCGGGGAGCGCTGAAAGCGGACCGCTGAGCGCTTCCTTAAAGAGGATTCCGATGATCGAGATCAAACCCCTTCATCATTGCGACGCAGTGGTAACCATTCCCGGGTCGAAGAGCTACACCCACAGGGCCCTCCTTGTATCTGCTCTGGCGGATGGGGAGTCTGTTTTGAGAAACGCCCTGCGCAGCGAAGATACCGAGCATACGATCCAAGGGCTAGAAAAATTCGGGGTCCCTGTCTTCGGGGAGGGAAATCTGCTCCGCGTTCTGGGAAAGGGAGGAAAACTAGAAGCGGCTGGCGAGAAAATCTATGTCGGCAATTCTGGGACTTCCATGAGGTTTTTGACTGCGCTGGCTGCTCTGAAGGAAGGGCGCACCCTCCTGGATGGGAGTGAGCGGATGAGGGAACGACCGATCGCCGGGCTTTTGGATGGCCTGGCCGCTTTGGGGGTCAAGGCCTATTCGCAAGAAGGAAACGGCTATCCGCCTGTAGTCGTGGAATCCCAAGGCCTCATGGGAGGAGTGGCCAGGATTAAAGGCAGCGAGAGCAGCCAGTTCTTTTCCGCCCTTTTACTGGTTGCTCCCTATGCCTTGGGAGATGTGCGATTGGAGGTGGAGGGCCGATTGGTTTCTCGCCCCTATGTGGACATTACTCGGGATGTGATGTCTGCTTTTGGGGTGGAGGTTCGGTGCGAAGAATACCGTTCTTTTTTTATCCGGGCCGGTCAGCGATATCTTCCCCAGAAATATCCGATTGAAGGAGACGCATCCAATGCCTCGTATTTCTTGGCGGCAGCCGCAATCACCCGGGGAAAGGTGAGGGTGGAAAACTTCCGTCCTGAATCCATCCAAGGGGATGCTGGATTTCTGAAAATCCTGGAAAAAATGGGATGCGAGGTGGCCCGCGGAGAAAGCTTCGCCGAAGTCCGGGGGAAAGAGCTGCAGGGGATTGAGATGGATATGAACCCCATGCCCGACCTGGTTCCAACCCTGGCGGTCACCGCAACTTTTGCTCGGGGAAGGACCGTGATTCAAAATATCGGCCATCTGCGCCTGAAGGAGTCCGACCGGATCGGGGCTCTGGCTTACGAGCTGGCCAAGATGGGGGTCAAGGTAGAAGAGGGAAAGGACTGGTTGTCAGTGGAGGGGGGAAAAGCCCAGGGAACAGAAATCGAGACCCACAATGACCATCGCCTGGCCATGAGCTTTGCCATCGCGGGTCTTGCTGTACCCGGCGTGAAGATCAAAGGGGAACGATGCGTGGACAAGTCCTTCCCGGAGTTTTGGAAGACACTTCAGAAACTTTATTAAAAAAGCGTTCAGCGGTCAGCCATTGGCTTTCAGCTTAAGAGGAAAGGTGACCATTTTTCGGTGATTGCTGATTGCTGAAAGCTGCTTTCATTATGAACATCGTCTTGATTGGCTACCGGGGCGCTGGCAAAAGCACTGTGGGGAGGAGGCTGGCGGCACTCACCCGGAAGGAGTTTGTAGACACGGATGATCTCCTGGAAAAGCGGCAGGGTGCCCTCATCGTTGACATCGTAAAATCCTTGGGCTGGGAGCATTTCCGGGATATGGAGAAAAGAATCATCGAAGAAATTTCCAGGGGCGATCATTTGGTCATCGCGGCCGGTGGGGGGGCT
>Ga0187886_1001529_pt1 | contig 20828 bp, 21 predicted proteins | sample June2016WEW_20_1_FD_133001 | JGI IMG/M metagenome (GOLD analysis project Ga0187886, IMG submission 133001) | Peatland microbial communities from SPRUCE experiment site at the Marcell Experimental Forest, Minnesota, USA - June2016WEW_20_150 | ecosystem: Environmental > Terrestrial > Soil >... | reverse complement strand
TTTTATCTGAACCTTATTAGCCTTGGGGTTCACCTCGAAAGAGTAAGCATTTTTTACATTCGCAAAATGCGTACTCTGCTCGGTTATTATCGGCTTCACTACTATTTCATGGTCGTCCATATTATTATCCGCTAAAAGCTTTAATTGCTTTTCTTGTCTTTATCAATCAATGTCAAAAATGCTTCTTTGGTAAAAAGCATTTTCTGTTTATTGCATATATCGCCGGCATTAAGGTCCGTCACTTTTACAACTGCGATTCCCGGCACATTTCTCGCTGATTTATAAATATTCACGTCAGGCTGACTGATTGAAACCAGGCAGCTTCTGTTGATTTTTAAATTTCCCAGTATTTTCACGAAATCTTTTGTTTTCGGCTGGCCCAATTTAAGTTCGTCGATAATAATCACCATTCCGCCCTGGAGTTTGGACAGTATCGCGGAATTCGTCGCTAATCTTCTCTGCTTCCTCGGCATATCTTTCCCGAAGTCTCTTGCGACCTTTGCGAATGCCACACCGCCGCCCCTGCGGATATTGGTTCTTACCGTACCCATACGGGCATTGCCGGTGCCTTTTTGTTTATAAATCTTTCTTGTCGAACCTGCAACCATACCTCTGCTCTTGGTCGCTGCTGTTCCAACTCGCTTGTTAGCATGATACATAACTATCGCCTGTTTGAGCAGTGCGTATCTGACGCGATTTCCAAAAATCGCCTCATCAACTTTAAGGCTTTCGATTTCCTGACCTTTGCTATTTTGTATTGGAACTGTAATCATAGTTATAACTTAAAAATTATTTCTTTCCCTTGCTCTGTTTCACTATTACATATCCGCCGTTCGCTCCCGGTACAGAGCCTTTGATAACCATTATATTTTTCTCTGCATCAACACTTACCAGTGCGTGATTTTTGCTTGTTACTTTTTCATCTCCCATATGCCCGGCCATTCGTTTGCCCTTGGCAGGTTTTCCGCCGTGACCTCTGTTGCTTGCGTGGCTGGCGATTGAACCCGGAGAACGATGTTTTCTTTCTGTTCCGTGACTTGCCGGCAGACCGCCGAAATTATGCCTCTTCATAACGCCGGCAAAACCTTTGCCTTTGCTTATGCCGGTAACATCGACATACTTTACGCCGGAGAATGCTTCAACCGTTATAGTGTCGCCTGCTTTATACGGCGATTCCGCATTCGCAAGCCTTGATTCTCTGATAAATCTTTTCGAAACAGCGTTGGCTTTTTTGGCATGACCTTCAGCGGGTTTTTTCAGCCGGCTGGTTTTGACATCATCGAAACCAATCTGCACGGCATTATATCCGTCCGTCTCAGGGGTCTTTACCTGCAGGACCGTACAAGGTCCGGCCTGTACAACCGTTACGCACAGCATTTTGCCGGTTTCATCGTAAACCTGCGTCATTCCAACTTTTTTCCCTACGAGCATCATGTTTTTAAAAAATCCTTTACTGCTTTTAAAAAGAAAAACGTAAAGCATTATTTGCGCTTTACGTTTTTATTATTCTATTTATGCCTTTATCTTTACAAACACACCGGCAGGAACAACAAGACGATTAAGAGCTTCTACTGTCCTGGCATTGGCCTCATAGATGTCTATCAATCGCTTATGTGTGCGCATTTCAAACTGTTCCCTGCTTTTTTTGTCAACGTGTGGACTTCGCAGAACGGTGTATCTTTCTATTCGCGTCGGCAGCGGAATCGGACCGCTTACGCGTGCATTTGTCCTGCGTGCCTGCTCTACTATTTCTTTAGCAGATGTATCCAGCGCCCGCGGATCATACGCTTCCATTCTGATTCGAATTCTTTCTGTTTCTACTGCCATATCAGCTCTCTATAGAAAAGCCTAAAGCAACATTTATTAACTTCAATACTCTTCGCCGCTAACTCTGCCGGACCTCTTTTTGCCCAGCCGGAACGAGGCGAAAACATAGGAGGATACTCGTAAAAAATCTAAAAATCAATAACAATTCCGAAATATCAATGCTGAAAACGCATATTTTTTCATAATATATACATTTTCACCAATATATACCCTAAAAGAAGACAAACAAGGTCTTTTGATATTTATTAGGCCATACTACTACGTAGCCTTTTAATCAACAGAAGTTTTACTTCCGATATGTAAGACCAGCCCGACTCGGAACGCATTCTCAATACTAAAAAATGCTCGCTACGGCTGAGGAACTAAGACTTATACCAGAATATTTTTAAGAGGTCAATAGCCTGCTAAAATTTTTTCCGCAATTTGTTCAGGAACTTTTTCGTAGGTCAACGGCTCCATTACAAAACTGCCGCGGCCGCTGGTCATACCTCGTAATTCGCTCGAATAACCGAACATTTCAGCCAAAGGCACCTTTGCGTCAATTGTTCTAATCGGGCCGTGAACATGGCTATCCGTTATCATTCCACGTTTACTAATTATATTGCCCTGGATTGAACCATAATCTGCATCTGGTATCATAACTTCCAGTTTCATAATGGGTTCCAGCAAAATAGGCCCTGCACTTCTGAAGGCCGCCCTGACAGCGATAACCGCAGCCTGCTCAAAGGCAAGTTCCGATGAATCAACGGTATGAAAAGAGCCGTCTATTAACGTAACCCTAGCACCCACAACAGGATAGCCTGCGAGTTCACCGCTGGTAAACGCCTCTTTTACGCCGCTTTCAACCGCCGGAATGTATTCTCTTGGAATCGAACCGCCGATAATTTTATTCACAAATTCATATTGTTTTTGATAATTTCCATTTTCATCAAGCAGCGGCTCTACCGTAATAACAACATGTCCATACTGTCCATGTCCGCCGGTCTGACGAACAAATTTGCCTTCCTGCTCGACTTTTCTGGTTATCGCCTCTCTGTATGCAACCTTCGGTATGCCGACCTTAACATTAATTTTCATATCCCTGACAAGCCGATGCTGCAAAACCTCAAGATGCAATTCTCCCATTCCGCTGATTAACGTTTGTCCCGTTTCGGTATCATATTTATATTGGAAAGTTGGGTCTTCCCTTCTTAGTGCAGCAAGCCCTTGGCCCAGTTTGTCCCTGTCGCCGGAACTGTTCGGTTCAATCGACATACTAATAACCGCTTCAGGAAATTTAATGCCTTCAAGCATTATCGGACTCTTGGTATCGCAGAGGGTATCGCCGGTGATGGTGTCTTTCGGCCCGATACAGGCAATAATATCGCCCGCCTGAGCGGAAGGAACAATAACCCTTTCACTGGCGTGCATTTTAAACAGTCTCGTAACATTTTCTTTGGTGTTGCGGTTCGGATTAAAAACTCTTGTGCCGCTTTTGAGAGTGCCCTGATAAATCCTGAGAAAATAAAGGTCGCCGTGTTTGTCGTTGATAATTTTAAATGCCAGCGCGGCAAAACTTTTGTGCGGGTCGCATTTAAGTTTTATTTTAGTTTCCAAATCGCCGGGTTTATTTCCTATAATTTCTGTTCTGTCCAGGGGCGAAGGAAAATATCTGCCAATACCGTCAAGAAGTTTCTGAACACCGACATATCTTAATGCAGAGCCGACAAAAACCGGATGAACCTTTCCGGCGATAGTTCCTTTTCTTGCGGCTTTGTGTATCAGTTCCTCTTCGACCGGCTCATTGTGCACATATTTTTCCATAAGCTTTTCGTCGAACTCTGCCAGCGATTCGAGCATATCGTGCCGCCATTTTTCTGCGTTTGCTTTTAACTCGTCTGGAATCGGTCTCTCTTCGAAGTTAGCGCCGAGTTTTTCAGCCTCGTAATAAACAGCTTTCATTTCGACAAGGTCGATGAGTCCTGCGAAAGTCGATTCTGCGCCGATTGGAATCTGCATACAAACCGGATGTGCGACAAGTTTCTGTTTGATGCTGTTGATGGACATTTCGAAGTCTGCGCCGATTTTGTCCATTTTGTTGATAAAGCAGATAGATGGCAGATGATATTTCTGGCCCTGCCGCCAGACGGTTTCGCTTTGAGCCTGAACGCCTTCGGAAGCGTCAAACACAGCGATAGCGCCGTCCAGGACGCGAAGCGAACGTTCGACTTCTGCGGTGAAATCGACGTGACCGGGCGTGTCGATGAGATTGAATATCCAATCCTGCCAGGGGCAGGTAGTAGCGGCAGAAGTTATGGTTATTCCGCGCTGCTGTTCTTCTTGGAGATAGTCCATAACAGCGGTGCCGTCGTGGACTTCGCCCATTTTGTAGGTTTTTCCGGTGTAGTAGAGAATACGTTCGGACAAAGTGGTTTTACCGGCGTCGATATGAGCCATAACACCTATATTACGAATTTTTTTTAATGATTCCGGCATAGTTCTGTGTCATTCCCGCAAAAGCGGGAATCCATTTATTTTATTGAATTTTTCCATATTTTAAAATACAATTCTTTTGCAAAAAGTATCCTTAAGCCGACTTTTGATTAGGAGTAAACAATGATAGATAACGAACTTAAGGAAGAAATTGTAAGATTTGTTAATAATTCTACAAAAATCAGTCCTTTTGAGAAGGCTTATGCTTTTGGCGTTCGAGAAGTTCTTGTCCCGCCTTACGACCTGCCTCAAAACGCTCATCAACAATCCGATGAACAAGTTCAATAAATGCTGTTTCCGACATTTTTTTGTTTAGAAGCCTTTGTTGAGCCTCTATAGGCAGAGAAATCCATAATTTTATAGCGGCTTCAAGGCAAAGCTTTTTTTTGCTGCTTAAAGCGTCAACATTCCTATCGAATTCCTCTATTATACTTATTGGAATCTCTGCGCCAAACATTTTTTCTACTTCATTTGCCATAACTTTTAATATATCGGCAACTTATGATATGTTAATTATAATTTACTAAATTTTATTATAATTTTCTAAAGTTTTTTATAGAAAAGTCCGATATAAGTAAAGAAAAGATTAATTTTAAGGAGCAATTATGAGTCATAATGATTTTAACTCAAGCAACGTACAGGACTTACAAAAAAGCGATGAAGAATTAATCAATCGGATTGTTAAGAAAATCGAGGCAGTCTGTATTACAAGACGAACTGCCGGTATAAATCTTAGTTCTGTGATTTTTTTGATAGAGCGAGAGCTTTATCAGCTTCGATTGGTCGATTCTATCCCTGCTCGTGACATCATCAATGAATTCTTCGATTCATATTTTGCCGTCTCGTCCCATTAGAAATCTTCTTTTCCATTTATAATTTCTAACGGGACTCGTAAGAGCGAGCGCAGCTTCCCTTACGGGAGAAGTCTATAAAAAGGTCGGCAGGACAGATTAACTATAAACTGCGAATCTCGTACCTGCCGGTCTTTTTTAAAATAAGTCCACTGAGGGATGCCTCACGGCAGAGAATTTATGACATTATCCGGCAAACAATTAAACGAGCAGTAATGACAGAGACGGAAACTGGAAATTATAGAAGAATTTAATCTCCTATACTCTGAACATTCTAACTGCAAAGAATTGCCCCACTATCTTATAATTAGAAAAGGTCAATTCACTATTCAACATCAACAAAATGTAAACGAACTCTGCGATTTGCAAATTTTTTTGCATCGAATCGAAGGTAAGGTGCTAAACGAATGGCGGACACTCGGCGGGAGGATATAATGCCTCCCAGCTTTATCCGCCGAAGGCGGAGAAAGGAGTGTCCGATATGGCACAGGCAGTCGGGCCGGTTGCTTGTGATTTCAAAATCAATTACAGTATCATCGCCGACCTGCTCGATGCTTTCGGTATTAAACCCTATATTGCTCAACAGAGCGCTAAGTTCCTGCGCCGTTTCGGTTACCGGTACATATTCCTTCAGCCAGCTTAGAGAAATTTTCATCCCGTTAGACCTCACTTTAATTCACTTTTATATTATCTATCAATCCGTATAAAATGCGATTTTTTCGCGATTCAACTATGTAACTTCAAAGAGGTCTAACGGGATTCATTTCCGCTTCCTGTACAAACAAAAACTTTAGAACCTGCTTTAACCGGCAATCTTGCCTATGCCAACGTTTTACACCTTTAGGGATTAAAGTTTTAGGAGGGTTTTCAGACCAAAAGCCAGATATGAATAATCAGCAAAAGTGAAACTTATTTAATGCTAACTGTGCTCTTCCGCAATTCTTCTTCCGCTTGCCTGCGCTCGGTGATATCCAATGCCGCAAAAATAATTCCGCCTGATACGTCTTCTTTGTTTAATGCTACTCCGGTAAGCAATATATTCAGGATTCTTCCGTCTTTGTGCTTCCAGTTAACCTCTATCTCAGAACTGCCTTTTTCTCTTAATTCCCTGTAATATTGATTACCGACAAGTTTATACCCTTCGTCACTCTCATAAAATATGCGGGTGTCATTTCCGATAACTTCTTCTCTCTGGCGGCCAAGAAGCTGCAGGAGATAATCGTTTACCCATTGTATCTGCCTGTCGGAGGCAATGCCCAAACCTACACGCACCGCGGTAGCAATACTCCTGAACATAGTTTCGCTGTTTTTCAGCTTGTCCTCCGCCTCTTTGCGCTCCGTAATATCGCGTATTATGCCTATGACGCCGATTATCTGGCTGGCGCCGTTGCGGTGAGGTGCGTAAGTGCCGACCATCCAGCCCGATTTGCCAGTCTGGTCGCACCGATACTTAGTATCTTCCGAAGACACCGTTTCACCCGCCAAAGCTCTCGCAAGAAGTTTATTGATACCCTGTTCACGAAGATGCGGAAAAACTTCTATCTCGCTTTTGCCGATTACATCCTTTTTCTTCATCCCGGTCAGGCTTTCCATAAACGCGTTCCATTCTAAGTACTGCAATTGCGTATCATAAACAATCAGGCCTACGCTCACGTTCGAGATTACCTCCTGATTGAACTTCAAAGCGTTTTTCAGCAGGTTATCGTTTTTTCTGCTCACTTTCTCCGTCAGCTTCCGCTCGGTGATGTCCCTTATAAAATGAACCGCTTCAATAACTTCCCCCTTATCGCCAAATACAGGGAAAGTGGATATTTCCAGATATATTTTAAGAGCATCGTAATAAAATTCTATTGTAGCTGGCTTGCCGCTTGACAGCGTTTTTCTCATGGGACAATTCTCAGGCGGCTCCTTTGTATTATGCACCAGCCTGCAGCATTGCATTCCTACAAGTTCCTCCGGCTGCTTCCCAAAAAGATTGGCAAATGCTTTGTTTACGGTTTTAAGTTTAAAGTCGCTGTCAATAATCGAGACCGAATCGACAATCGAGTCAAAGGTCACACTCCATTCTTTGGCTTCACCATATTTTTGCCGGTAAAAGCGAACCCGCTGCTGCCTCCAGACCGCCCCAACACCTGCTCCCGCCCCTCCGACAAGAACCGCGATAAAAGCGATTACCGCCCATAGTTTTTTATGTAAAGGCGCATATACCTCAGAGATATTGATTTTGGTAACCAGAAACCACGGTGAGTTCGGCACGGTTCGAACATCGGCCATAACCGGCTCTCCCTGGTAATCGGTTCCATCCACGATGCCTTCATGTCCCAAAACCGCTTTAACCGCAGGCAAATCTATATTTGCGATAGAATGCTCTAACTTAAGAGCGGTCCCTTTTCGAAACTTAAGTTCATTCAGATATTCAACCGACTCTCCTTTTTTGCGGACAAGAAGGCTTTCCGCCGTAGTTATATTCGGCACCGGCCAGTTTCCAATAAACGGATACAGATATGTTGCAGGGTCGATACGCATCGCCACTGCGCCTATCATCTTGCTGCTGCCTTCCTCGAGAATGGGAACAAGAATTTTCAGATAAATTTTATGATTTTGTTCATTCCAGTAGAAATCTTCAAAGACTATTTGCCCGGCCTCCAGAATATCAGATGTGCCCCACGAAACATAGGATGTCGGCCTCTCCTCGGGACTGTCTGGGATTATCATCTTCTTGCGGTATAGGCTGTCCAGAAGCATCAGCTTGTCATATTGGTAAGCTTGCCGCACGTTGTTGAGCCGCTGCTCTATCCCCTCTCGTGCCTCTGTGTCGTTGGGGTCATTAAAATATCTTTTGACAAGAGCGGCAAAAACATCGTTCTTGTAAAAAACTTTGCCGTCTCCAAGACGTTCTCTTCTCCAATTCGAAATCTCATCTGCTTTCAGTTTGCCTATAGCGGTCAGTTGCTTTCCTATCTCATCTTTGTATTGTTCTTTGTAATTTGAATAATAGAACACCCCGGCGGTAATCATACCGGCAAGCATTATTACATATATCATGACAAGTATACGTTCTAATGTTCTATCTTTTTGGGTCAATATACGCACAATCGGATATCCCTTTTCGCTTTTGTCAAACCTCGATTTTTTCTCCACTGGTGCGGTGCTGGTTCTTTAATTTTATCGACAGCTCCCCTCAGTGCCTTTATCTGCTTTGTCCGCTTTAAAATATTTATTTACAATAACTTAAATGCGGTTTTTCTCGCCCCTGTGCCTTTTGATTATAAGACTTTCTTGTGTAACAATCCTTTGCCTTGGCAGAAATAACGCCTATTAGTCCCATATTTATTTATCTCGCATATTGTCATTCCGAGCGCAGTAATGTCATCCTCGTGAAACTTGTCCTCAACTTGATCGGGGAACGGGGATGAGGAATCTCGTCATTCAAAGCTTGCCCGCCTCTGGCGCGGTTAAATGTTCTCCGTTAGGAGTCCCAAGGACAATGTTGGACGTTAAATTTTAAATCTTAAATCGCCTGTCCTCCCGCCTATCCTGTTTACCCTGAGTTTATCGAAGGGAGCATCGTCGAAGGAAGTCGAAGGGCGGATTGTTGAAAAAGTAACGGGAATGTCTATGTAGTGTCTATGGTTTGGATAACTGGCAAAGTATTCTTATGCCGGTTGTTGAAAGTTATAGCGGCTTTAATGAATCCCCAAGTTCAGTATCAAGCTGAATAGTTGACTATTTCGCCAGCGCCCTGCTCTGGTGTCGGAGCTGGGGTCTCTGGCTGTATCTGCTGTTGCTGCGTCTTTGCGAGTTTTCGGATTGCCTGCTGATCGCCGCGTGCGGCTTCTTTCATTGTGGTTGCAGGAATTTCGTTGGCCTCTTGCAGGGCTGCCGCCGCCATGGCGATCATTGAACTTGTTGCTGCGCTAATGTTGCTGGTTGACATAATTCTATTCCTTTAACTTGCCCCGGAATGGGACTATTTGCCTATACTATTATCGGAAGAAAGAGTTTAAAGATAATCCTATTTTGGGGGATGTCTGATTCTTTTAAAAATTTATACAGACTTTATCTTCGTACTGTAATCCGGAGTCCGATAAAATAAGAGCTTGATTCGATATAATGTTATTGATAATCAGATTCTACTTCGGCTATTTGCTTTGTCTTTCAATCTCGGAAGGTGAGAGAATTCGAGATTTTTTGGAATCTTTCAGATTATTTCGTATATTATATATGGAGCGGGTAATCCCTGCGGTGGTTGGCTTGAGCTTCGGCCTCCTGGAGGCTGGGTTGGGTACTTCGGCACCACGGGCGCCGCTTTTTTTATGCGCTCTAATCTCCGGTTCACACCGTCCATCGTCATTGAAAGTTCAACGTTCAGCGTTCGATGTTCAAAGTTAAATCTTCTTTCTTAAATTATTATTGTGCCTTAGTGTTTTAGTGGCTAAAATACCGACGTATGGAACTTTCCTGGACAATGAGAATTAGAATTGTTTTGGCAGTGGCAATCGGAGTTGTGCTGTTGGGCATTTTGCCGTGGAATCAAATAAAGCCTCAACCCGAAGGTGTTTTCGCTCTTTTGAGCGGCAACATCAGCAGGGCTGATTTATTAACCTGCGCGATTCTTGCGTTTGGAGCCGGTTTTATTGCTTCGATAGCATGCACGCCTTTTGGAATGCAAATCGGCGTAATAGCCGCACCGGCCGGTATGGCCGTCTGGAGCTTTAGGAGTGGGGCACTGTCAACCGTCTTTCAGGCGTCCCCTGCCGTAAATGACAGATTAGCAGCTTATGCAAAACTCAGGTTTGAGGCGTTTATCTGGCTGGCATTAGCGGCCTGTTGTCTTCTTGGTGCTTACGTTGCGGATAAACTGCTTGGCAAAAAGAACGCGAATATACCGGACAAATTCGATGCTACGTTTAAACTTCCTGATTTCGCGGTAATTCCCGCGGCGGTTATTGGAACTGTCATTGTTGCAGGCATTCTAATAAACATTCTTGCCGGCGACGTACGTTATTCCGACCCGCAGTTTGGCCGAGTAATCGGTCAGCCGGCCAATCTTCAGATTGCCTTTGCCGTTACGGTTGCTTTTATGGCCTGCGGATATATGGCAAAGTTGTTTATTGGTGCGTCTTTTATATGGCCTGCAGCGGCATCTGCATTTTTAAGCTCTTATTCAATAATAACTTACAGTAATAAATCTGCTATGACATATCTGGCCAACATTTGGCCTGCGGTATTTTTTGCCAAGCCCGCGGCAGCGGTTTTGCCGATTCAGATGGTAGCTTTCGCCTGTATAGGGGCTGTTTGGGGTTATTGGCTGGCCGTCAGGTATAACCTCTGGAAAACATACGAAAGCTGATAATAATTCACCTTAAACATAACTCATTTCAAATAAAGCACTTAGTGGCATTTTAGTCATAATTCATCAATTTTAAATCTTCAAAGTTAATTAACCTGCATTAAATGTCGAAAACATAGAGTAGTGTTTTAAATGTAAAGATATTATGAAACAGAAGACTAAAAATTTTCGTAGTATAGACAGCAGGAAGGCATATATATCCGCAGAAAGGAGTGCCGGAAAATGTTAGTACTAAGTCGGCAAAGAAACGAATCTATAATAATTGGTGACGACGTTGAGATAACGATTGTTGACGTCCGTGGCGACAAAGTTCGGCTCGGCATCACCGCCCCAAAAACAATATCCGTTCATCGCAAAGAAGTTTATCTGGCGATTCAAGAGGAAAAGGCGACGGGGCAAAAGTCAGTGAAAAGCCATCCAGAGCCATCGCCAAGTTAAAATACCTAACCTAAGAACGAATAGTTAAAGGCCGTTATGCGAAGACGGCCTTTTTTATTTTTTAAAGCATCCGGAATGAAATAAAAAAGCCCTGTTTTCCACAGGGCTTTTTTTGTTAGTTTTGTTTCGGGGGTTTCGCCTTCTTCGGCTTTTTCTCTTTTACCATTGGCTTTGCTAATTCGTCAGCAGTCTGCTTCTGCATCTTTACGGCCTGGTCTATCAACTGGTCCTTTTGCGGCTGCTCATACGGCTCAAGTTTAAACGTCCAGGTGTATTCGTCAATCCTCGTGTGAAACATATCGTCAAGCAAATCAAAACCAACCCTGTCCCGCAATGGACGTTTCAAATTCTGATGAGTATTGAGAGTCTTATAGCCCTCCTTTGTAAGCCTGACACTGTAATCGCCATACCATTCAAAACCAACTGTAACAGGCGATGTGCCGATGTCCTCATCGTTGAGCGCTACAAGAGCGCCGGAAGGTTCGGTTAGTATGGTAATCTTTCTCTCTACGCAGCCGCAGCAAAAACAAATCATTAAAAATAAAATCCGAAGTACTAAATTCGAAATCCGAAACCTAATGAACAGCTTCCTTACTGACATATTCGTCTCCATAACATTAATTTTAACGGCCTGATTATCAGCTAAAACACATAAAATGTCAATACGCAGTATACCTTACGGTATCAGTAAGAAAGTAAGAGAAAATCGTAATTTTTTTGAGGTTTTTAGGTGTTTTAGTTTCAAGTTTAACGTGAATAAAAAAAGGCCGGGTCAGAAACGCCCGGCCTTCCCGCCTGAGGCGGGTAAATATTTGAATTGATTGTTTTTTAGTGTTTTTTCCTCAAGAGCAAACCGCCAAGAGTAAGTAAAAGAATCGTTGCTGGTTCAGGAACGGTGGCAACACGGAACCCTAAATATGCGCCCTCGGATTCGGGGTTACCATTGGCCCGTAAGGATGACGCAGAGTAGGAGCTACTGTTATCGTACGAACCGCCACGCACAACGCAATAGGAATATAAAGAAGAATACAGCGTCTCGTTCCACTCCCAGACGTTGCCCATCATATCAAAAGTGCCGTTCTGCTCTTGTGTGCCAGTACCAATATCCCAGGGTGTGCTGTACGAACCGCCATCGAAATTCCAGCCATTATCCGCAGCGGGAACGGTATTCTGGCCATTGGCATAGAGTGAATAGCCGCTGGCGTCGGGTTTGTAATAAGCCGCCTTGTACCATTCATCTTCGGTTGGTAGAAAATAAATCGTGCCATAAGCAGCTTTAGCCGTATCGCGATCGATACTTTGAAAGTAGCCTGGATTGGTGTTGTCGCCGCTGAACTGATACACGCCCTTGCTCTTATCGCCGCTGGTAAGATAGTTACAGAACTGTAATGTCTCATACCAGCTTACCATATTGGTCGGCTGCTGAGCACCGGTGAATTGTGCGGAATAGCTATAACCACTGTCACTGCCTGTGGGAGCACCGGCTGCGGTTACAAAGGCGTTCCACTGTGCATTGGTCACCTCGTATTTGCCGATACGATAACTGTAACTAACCGCACCACGGCCGACAGTGCCACCCGTATCAGCAGCATTACCGGCGTTGCCGATGGTTACAAAATCCATCCCAATTCCGCGTATGGTGTCAGCCGAAGCAAAATTCACTGCTGCCATCACACACACAATAACTGACAAAACTCTAATTTTCATTTTCTTCTCCTTCCAAAAAATTGTTAAATGATTTTTAATTCCCACTGCGGGAAATTAACTGACCCTGCCTCCCGCCTGCGCGGGAGTAAACTCCGTAATGGCTGGGCTAACCAAAACAAAAATGCGAATGATTATAGCGTGATTAAGATGAATTGATGGTATGTTTCATTTTCCCTTCCTCCTAAAAAAATCTTCTTTTCTCCGACAAATAGAATATAGAACAGACCGGGATTGTCAAGTTAAATCCGCCGCAGGCTAACTCTCGAAGCGAAGCGGAGACCCCAACGCATCGGGGCACAAATCTTAAATCTTCAATTTTCAATCTTAAATTAAGCGAATTGACAACCCGTCCCAATCAGGTAAACTGCCGGAGAATAATAATGAACGATGGAAGTGAAAGAAATCTCGGTCCGCAGCCTATCGGGGGCATTATGACAAAGCTCAATTTAAAGCCGCACGATCTTGTCGCGGCTTTGCCGCCGCAACAGCTTACGCATAAAATGGTTTCAAGGGCCTGTAAAGGTAGAAGGCTGACCGACAAAAGCAAATCAAAGGTTCTAAATGCTCTAAACCTTGCCGCCAAAAAGAACTACACATTAAGCGATCTTTTTAACTACTAACGACAGTCTCTTGCGAGAGTTAATATAAAATAATCGTTGCGGGCCTGCCTCGCCGAAGCAATGTATATTTTTAATTTAAACTTTTCTGCGTTTCAATGTTAGGAATAAACCGGCGGTTGTCATTAATACTGCGGAGGCGGGTTCGGGAATTTCGGCGATACGGAACCCATTAGAGCTACTCTCGTAGTCTGAGAAGCAGTAGTAATACCGACTGAGCGACGCGAGGTCGGTGGCGGTGATGGCGAACGACCCACCACGAAGGATATAACTGAAATCGTATCCAGAAGCAAGATTTTCAGTCCATTCCCAAGCATTGCCCATCATATCAAAAGTGCCGTTCTGTTCTTGTGTGCCGGTGCCGACATTCCAAGGGGCACTGTATGCACCACCAGAGTAATTCCAACCATTATCAGCTGCAGGTATAGTATTCAAACCGTTGGCATAGCGCGAATAGCCACTGCCATCGGGCTTGAAATACGCCGCCTTATACCATTCATTTTCAGTTGGGATTACATAAGTTAGGCCATAAGAAGAAATAGCCGCTGCGCGATTGACACCGAGAAAATAACCCGGGTTGGCATCATTGCCGCTGAACTGATATGCGCCTTTACTTTTGTCACCGCTGGTCAGCCAGTTGCAGAACTGTATCGCTTCAAGCCAGCTTACATTCCCGGTCGGCTGTTGGACACCGGTGTAATATGCACTTCTAATATAGGCGTGGCTGTCATTGCCCGTGGGGGCACCGGCGGCACCTGTAAAAGCGTCCCACTGCGCATTGGTGATTTCGTATTTGCCGATACGGTAATCGTAGCCAACGGCACCACCGCCGAGAGGATTTGCTCCAGAGCTGGTATCACCAGCATTACCGGCGTTGCCGATAGCTACAAAATCAATATTAATTCCTCGTATATTGTCAGCCAAAGTAAAATTCATTAATGCCGTTAAACACAAAATGACTGACAAAACTCTTGTCTTCTTCATTTTCTCTTCCGCCAAAAAAATCTTCTTTTCTCCGACAAATATAATACCAAATTTATCGGGATTGTCAAGGAGTTTTTACCCCCGTCCGGGGGTCTCCGCTTCGCTTCGACAAAACGCACAAGGAAAAACTTGTCGAATGCCGTTAAATTCCTTACTTCCTTAATTATTGCCTTTTCTCCCTATATACTGTATCCTAATCTAATTATGATTAAGACTTTAAAAGGACGATTCATAGTTCTCGACGGCCCGGACGGCTGCGGCAAAAGCTCGCAGGTTAAGCTTCTTGAGCAATTTTTAAAGAAAAGCGGGCTGAAGGTTTCCTGTTTTCGCGACCCCGGCTCGACCGCCGTCGGCGAGAAAATCCGCAAAATTCTGCTCGACCCGGCAAATCATATCAGCGACAGGACAGAACTATTGCTTTATATGGCAAGCCGTGCACAACTTTGGGATGAATGTATCGCCCCTGCCCTAAAAAAGAAAAAATGCGTTCTGCTCGACCGCTGGTTATCGAGCACCTGCGCATATCAGGGTTTTGCCGGCGGCCTTGGAATCGGAAAAGTAATCGATATAGCAGAACATTCACTGCAGAGAGTCTGGCCCGACCTTACGATTATTCTCGATGTTGACCTTCGCACGGCAAAAACGAGAATGAAACGCGGCCTCGACAGGATGGAGCAGAAAACCGCCGCCTATCACAATAAAGTCAGGACAGGTTTTCTTGAACTTGCGGAGCTGAGAGATGATATTGTTGTGATTGATGCATCGGATGATATTGATACTGTGCATAAAAAAATTGTTAAAATAATTAATAAATATTTCAATGTTTAAATATAAACGTCGAACATCGAACATTCAACGTTGAACGTTCAATGTTGGAAGTTGGAAGTTAAATAATTATGCTTTCCGAAATTTTTTGTCAGGCCAAGGCTGTAGATACACTAACGCGGGCATTTTCCGCTGGTAAATCGGCGCACGCATATATTTTTGAGGGTATTGAAGGAGTCGGAAAATATACAACCGCCCAGGCTTTTGCCAAACTCTTGCTCTGTCAATCGCCCATAAAAAACGATTCTTGTGGCGTAGGCCATCTCGACGACGGCAAATGTCCATCATGCACGGCCTTTGAGGCTGGTTCGCATCCTGACTTTCATCATATTTATAAAGAATTAAATAAAATCAGCAGAGATTCGGAGCACAGGAAAAAACAGGTTTTTGAACTGCCCATTTATGTCATCAGGGAATTTCTCATTGAGAAGGTCCAGTTAAAGCCGAGTTTTTCAGCGTCGAAGGTTTTTGTCGTAAGCGAAACAGAGAAGCTTAATGCCGAAAGTCAAAACGCACTTTTAAAGGTTCTTGAGGAGCCGCCGAACAAAAGTTTTATTATTCTGCTGTGCACGAAACTTGATAATCTGCTTTCGACGACCAGGTCGCGATGTCAGATTGTTCACTTCGGCCCATTGAGCGAAGATATAATAATTGAGAAACTTTCAGCTAAAGGGATTGATAAGGCCGAGTCGAAATTCTGGGCGCGATTATTTGGCGGCAGTTTGGGTCTGGCGGAATTTTATTCGAACCCTGAGCCTTCGTTTTATAAGATTAAAAAAGATTTTCTAAATCGCATAAGCAAACTTCAGCTTGGCGAGGTAGTCGATTTTGCGCAATGGATAAATTCGACCGCTTCGGAGTTTTCGACAGCCTGGCTGAAACTGAATCCTGATGCAAACAAGTCCGACCTTGGCCGGCAGGCGAAAAAAACTTTTGTTTTGATTCTTATCTCGGCTTTTACCGATGCGATGAAGCTTTCTTTTACCGGAGCTCCTGCTGCGCAGGAAAAAATGACGAATTTCGACCAGCCGGGGGCGGTAAAACAGCTTGCCGAAAGGTTCAACCCCGAGGTTTGTGCCGAGCGGATTGAGCGTTTCTTCGAATCAATCCGGTATATCGACGCGGCGGTCAATGAAAAGCTTGTTTTCGAGCATTTGTTGCTCAATTGCGTAGAATCTGATATAATAAAAGTTTCATAAGAATTTTAACTGATAAAGATAACCTAAAATGAACGATACCGAAGCAAAATTTAAACCGAAGTTTAATCCGCCCGAGAAGAAGATGCTCGTGCGTTACGGAAAGACGAGTATTCTCGGCTGGTTTACGCATGAAGAAAAAACAATGCCCAAGGCCAACAGCAAGGTAATGATAAAGACCGAGAGAGGTCTTGAAATAGGCGAAGTGGTCGGCAGATTCTCTTATAAGACCGGGGCTTTTAAAAAGAGCGAAGAGGCGGTTGTTGACTATTACGGGCAAGGCGCGGCCGAATGTCCTGTAATAGCAGGCGGAAAGTTTGTCCGATACGCCACCGAACAAGACCTCAGCGAGGAATACCATATTAATCTCGGCGCAAAGGAAGAACTGGCAAAGTGCAAACAAGCTATAAACGAATTGAAATTACCGATGAAACTTGTCGATATCGAGCATGTTTTCGGAGGCGAAAGAATAATATTTTATTTCACGGCTGAATGCAGAGTGGATTTCCGCGAACTTGTGAAAAGACTGGCCAAGGAATTCCAGACCCGTATAGAAATGAGGCAGGTCGGCTCCCGAGACGCAGCTAAAATCGCGGCCGATATTGAAGTTTGTGGAGAGCAATGCTGCTGCCAGAGGTTTTTGAAGATTTTGAAGCCGGTGAATATGAAGATGGCCAAACTTCAAAAAGCAACGCTTGACCCGTCGAAAATTTCCGGATACTGCGGCAGACTTAAATGCTGCCTGAGATACGAAGACCATACTTACAGAGACCTGGTCAAGAGACTACCCAGAAAACGCTCACGCGTAAGAACATCCCACGGAGACGGTATCGTCATTGACGCCCAAATTCTTACGCAGCTTGTCTGTGTACGAACGGACAATGGAAACGTCTTTGCCGTGCCGGTCGAAGAAATACAAATTCTTGACCAGCAGCCGCAACAGCCTGTTTCCAACAGACATGATGAAGGCGATGAAAAAGAATTCGATAACTATGATGAAAAACCAGCAGGTTCCGCCCACGGCGAGACTGAGGCCGCCGGCGAGCAGCAGGAACCTGATATCGACCAGGAATATGAAATAGACGATGATTCTGCCAAGGAGCCGGAGAAGTAAATGAGCAGAAAGATAGTAGTTACCTCAGCTTTGTTTTACGCAAATGCCCCGATTCATATGGGCCATCTTGTAGAGTCTATTCAAACTGATATATGGGTGCGGTTTCAGAAGGCAAACGGCAATCAGTGTTTATATTTTTGTGCTGATGATACTCACGGCACGCCTGTAATGATAAGCGCAAAAAGGGAAGGTATTTCGCCGGAGCAGCTTATTGATAGAGTTCACGGTGAGCATTTAAGAGATTTAAAAAAATTTCATATCGAATTCGACAATTATTACACGACCCATTCGCCTGAAAATAAACAGTTCAGCGAACTGTTTTATAACCGGCTCAATGAAAAAGGCTCGATTGCCAAAAAAGAAATAGAGCAGGCTTATTGTCCAAGCTGCAATATGTTTCTGCCTGACAGATTTATCCACGGGACCTGCCCGAAATGCAAAGCAGAAAATCAATACGGCGATTCGTGTGATTCCTGCGGTGCGACTTATCAGCCGATCGAATTAATAAATCCAGTCTGCGCAACCTGCGGAGCAACGCCCGTTAGAAAAACCAGCGTTCATTATTTCTTCAAGCTTGCCGATTATCAGCAACAATTAAAAGACCTGATGGCCGGCGGATATACCGGTAAGAGCGTTGCTAACAAACTTGATGAATGGTTCTCAGCAGGGTTGAGGGATTGGGATATTTCGCGGGACGGGCCGTATTTTGGTTTCAAAATACCGGGCGAAGATAATAAATTTTTCTATGTCTGGCTCGATGCTCCAATCGGCTATATGGCAAGCTGCAAAAATTACTGCGATAAAAACGGACTGGACTTCGATAAAGTCTGGAATAGTAACGAATATGAGCTTTACCACTTCATCGGCAAAGATATTATATATTTTCACGCTTTATTCTGGCCTGCGATGCTTATGGGCAACGGTTTTAAGGTCGCAAAACGACTTTTTGTGCACGGATTTCTCACTGTCAACGGCGTAAAGATGAGCAAATCTAAAGGCACATTCATTAAAGCAGCGACTTACGCCAAACATCTTGACCCGGAATATCTGCGATTCTACTATGCGAGCAAACTAACGGAAGGCGTAGAAGATATTGACCTTAATCTCGAAGATTTCGTCGCAAAAGTAAATTCCGACCTTGTCGGTAAACTGGCAAATCTGGCGAGCAGGTCGGTGCCAATGCTGACAGGAAAACTGGACTCAATGCTCGGAATAATCGACGCGGCAGGTAAAAAACTACTGCATCAGCTTGTCTCGGCCAAAGAGCAGATAATAAGCGATTATGAAAATCTCGATTATGCATCCGTTATGAGGCAGGTTGCCCTGCTTGCCGATACAGCAAATAAATATGTCGAAGAAAACCAGCCATGGTCATTGATAAAAACCGACCCGGAAAAAACCCGCACGGTTCTAACAACAATTTTGAACGCGGCGAAAATTCTTACTGTGTATCTAAAGCCGGTGCTGCCGGTGTTTGCTGAAAAGATTGAAAAGATTCTTAATGTTTCTCCTTTATCTTTCGCTGATGTCGAGGCGGTATTGGAAAATCATAAAATTAACGAATATATAAGACTTGCTGAAAGAGTTGATAAGGATAAGGTGCAAGCTATGGTAGAAGAAAGCAAAAACGAGCAAATAGAATCCGCCGTCGCCAAGGCTATGACGGACGGGCAAAAACCAGTAGTCACTCTTGATGAACCAATCGAGCCGGAGTGCACAATCGATGATTTCAAGAAGGTTGACCTGCGAGTGGCGAAGGTTGTAAAAGCTGAAAAGGTCGTCGGCGCAGATAAACTTCTGCATCTGGAACTGGATATCGGCGGTATAACGAAAAATGTTTTCGCAGGTATCGCACAGGCTTATCTGCCGGAACAACTTGTCGGAAGATTAGTTATATGCGTCGCTAATCTGCAGCCGCGAAAGATGAAATTCGGAATATCGGAAGGAATGATTCTGGCAGGAGGAACAGGCGGCAAAGATATATTTATGTTAGGTATTGACTCTGGTGCAAAACCGGGGCAGCGCATTCATTAAAAAATGAACACTACTTTTTATCACTGATTACGCTGATTAAAAATAATTCGAAAATTTACGATAGCTAAAAAGATGAAGAAAAGTATAGAAGAGATTGCAATACTTGACGGGAGATATTCGCTGCGGGCGTTTGAGTTTGTGCAGGAAGGCCTGGGCCGGACTGTAAAAAAACATTACGGCGATGAAACCGAAAATGAGGGGCCTCATCATGTAACAGGAAAACAACTGTGTTTTGCTCTTGCGGAATTTGCCGGCGAAAAATGGGGCTATCTTGCAAAAGTCGTCCTTAATCAACTCGGCATAAAAGCCACAATCGATTTCGGCAATATCGTATATTTAATGGTCGAACATCAATGGATGCACGCCCGACCGGAAGATACGATTGAGGAGTTCGATAGCGTTTATGATTTCGAAGAAGTATTTGAAAAAAATTATCAGTTTTCAAATTCTAATAAAGAATAAAAAATTGTTACTGTTCGGTATCCCCAGTATTGTTTTCGCCAATTTTAATATCACAAAAACAATCAGGGGCATGTTGACGGAGAATTTCGAATATTTTTGAACAAACAATTCTGATTTCCCACTGGGCTTTTGGGCTTGTGCGGATTTTTATGATGTGCCGCCATTCCCTTAAATTGGCCGTTACAACAATCTCGCTTGTGCAGGCGTTGGGCAGGACAAAGCGGGCGTCTTCTCTTTTTAAGCCTTTATCACGCCATTTTTTATACATCAGCCTGATAGTTTCCATATCGGCTTTAAATTCAGCGACATCTTTTTCGGGCAGAGTTTCGGGGACAACGAAACTGAAATTTTCCTCATCGACATATCTTTGCGACTGCTGGGAAACGCTCATTAACCTGTGGCGGACAAGCTGATGGGTCATCGCACGGGAGCAGTTTTCAATCCTGAATGTCGCGCAGGCGTGCTCAAGGGGAGAGTCGTGTCCCATTTTTATAAGTCTCTGTATGAAATCAGAAGCGGAGTTTGCGCCGATTTTGTCGTAACTTAGATAACAGGTCCTGCCGGCCTCTTCGATGAGCTTTTCGGCGTCAGGGGTTATTGAAAGCAATGTAACTTTTATTTGATTACTCATAATTTAACCAACCTTCTTTCAGAATGACACGGTAGTAACCGATGATTATACATATATCCTCAAAAAGTTCAAATTGTAGTAATTTAAAATTCATTTGCAAAAATATCCAATTTCACTATACTAACCGAACGTAAATTGTGCATTTTTTGCGAATAAAAACCATTCCGCCATTCGCTAAGGCAATAGCGGGATAAGAAGGCGGATAAATTTGAAGGACTCAATAATGGGCGATGAAAAAAAATACGATTTAAAAAAGGTCAAGGAAATCATCGATATAATGGTCGAGAACGACCTTGTAGAGGTGGAAATAGTCGATG
>Ga0187886_1001528_pt1 | contig 20828 bp, 19 predicted proteins | sample June2016WEW_20_1_FD_133001 | JGI IMG/M metagenome (GOLD analysis project Ga0187886, IMG submission 133001) | Peatland microbial communities from SPRUCE experiment site at the Marcell Experimental Forest, Minnesota, USA - June2016WEW_20_150 | ecosystem: Environmental > Terrestrial > Soil >... | reverse complement strand
GATATCGCAAAGAAAGAAGAATTGATTAAGAAACTGCAGGCTTCGCTTGGCGGTTCTGTCCTTCCGCCGGAACTCTCGAGCGAACTGATGAAGTTTGCCGCTGAAAACCCGGATATGGTTACCTTTGATGAAGCGACCGGAATGGTTAAATTTAAAAGCGATTTGCTGTTCGATAAAGGCAGCGATATAGTGTCACAGCAGGCGCTGCCGCTGATGAAAAAGCTTTGTGAAATTATAAATTCTAAAAGTGCAGAAGGTTTCGATGTTTCCATTGTCGGACATACTGACGATATTCCCATCAGCCACGCAAAAGAACTGCATCCGACAAACTGGCACCTGTCGGTTCACAGGGCTATATCAGTTGAAAAGATTATGGAATCAGACGGCCTAGCGCCGACGCGAATGAGCGTAAAGGGCTACGGCGAATACAGACCTCTTGAAGCCAACGAAGCAGGCAAAAAAGGTAATCCGAAAAACAGACGCGTTGAAATTTATCTTGTGCCGACCGGAAAATAATTTTTAGTGAAAAGATAAATATCCCGCACCTGAATAAATTCCTTTAGGTGCGGGATTTTATATTGATATGAACGAAAGAACCCTAATAATCATAAAACCAGATGGTATTCAGCGGCGGCTTGCCGGCGAAATTATCGGCCGGTTCGAGAAAAAAGGCCTCAAAATCGTCGCCGCCAAATTTCTCCAAATCAGCCTCGAACTTGCCAAAAAACACTACGCTGTGCACAAAGGAAAAGACTTTTTCGACGGGGCAGTAAAATATATATCTTCCGGGCCGGTGCTTGTAATGGTTCTTGAAGGTGAAAAAGTCATTGAGATTACCCGAAAAATGATGGGGGCAACTTTCGGCTATAACGCCGAGCCGGGAACTATTCGCGGCGACTTCGGCACTTCACAAACTTTCAATCTCATCCACGGCTCAGATTCGCCCGAAACCGCCAAATATGAAATCGGCCTGTATTTTAAGCCTGATGAGATTCTCGATTATCAAATGCCCGACCAAAAGTGGGTATAAATTCCCTGCTTGCAAAAAACCCCTGCGGATAATACATTATTCGCTATGAAGGATATAAAAGAAAAAATTCAGTCGCTGCGTCAACAAATCAGGAAACACGACAATCTCTATTATGTCCAAAACAGGCCCCAAATTACAGACCAGGAATACGACAGGCTTTTTTCAGAACTTAAAAAGCTCGAAGAGCAGCACCCTGAATTAATAACCCCCGATTCGCCCACGCAAAGAGTCAGCGAACAACCGATTGAGGGTTTCAAACAAGTAACACACGCGATCCCAATGCTGAGTATCGATAATACATACAGCGCCGAAGAACTCAGGGATTTCGACCAAAGAGTAGCAAAGGGACTTGGAACAAAAAATTATCAATATGTCGTCGAATTAAAAATTGACGGCCTTGCAGTAAGCCTGCGATACGAAAAAGGTATTTTAGTCCTGGGTGCGACACGAGGCGACGGCGAAAAAGGAGACGACGTTACAAACAATATCAAAACCATAAAAGCCATTCCTCTGCGGCTCGAAGACCAGCCGCCTGACGTGCTCGAAGTTCGCGGCGAAGTATATATGCCCAAAAAGGCGTTTGCAAAACTCAACGAAGAAAAAGAAAAACAGGGCGAGCCTTTGTTTGCAAATCCGAGAAACGCCGCGGCAGGTTCGCTGAAACTGCTCGATGCGAAAACCACAGCACAGAGAAATTTGTCTTTCTTTGCTTATGCACTTGGCGAAACAAGCGAACCTTTCGCAAAAACACACTACGAGAGCCTTGAAAAGTTTAAAAAAATCGGACTGCCCGTTAATCCAAATATCAAAAAAGCTGAAACAATCGAACAGGTAATTGAAATATGCAATCACTGGGACAAGGAACGATTCGGACTACCCTACCAGATTGATGGGATGGTTATCAAAATCGACCGGCTCGACCAGCACGATATCCTCGGCACAACCGGCAGAGCGCCGAGATGGTGTATGTCGTATAAATTCGCGGCAGAGCAGGCAAAAACAAAAGTTCTGTCAATCGACGTCCAGGTCGGCAAAACTGGCATTCTTACGCCTGTTGCAAATTTCGAGCCGGTGCTGCTTGCGGGCACTACCGTAAAAAGAGCCAGCCTGCACAACTTCGACGAAATTGACCGCCTTGATATCAGACAAGGCGATACGGTAATTATCGAAAAGGCGGGCGAAATCATTCCTCAGGTCGTTGAAGTAAAAAAAGAATTCAGACCAAAAGAGGCAAAACCATTCAAGCCGCCGGCTAAGTGCCCTGTCTGCGAATCAAAAGTAGAAAAGGATGAAGATGGCGTTTATGTCCGCTGCGTAAGTTCAAATTGTCCGGCACAACTGAAAGAAAAACTACGATATTTTGCCGGCAGAGACCAGATGGATATTGAAAATCTCGGCCCTGCTCTGATTGAGCAGCTTGTCGATAAAGGACTGGTAAAAGATTTCGCAGATTTATATAAGTTCGATATATTCGCGCTCGCTTCTCTTGAAAGAATGGCGCAAAAAAGCGCGCAAAACGTCCTTGACGGAATCGAAAAAAGTAAATCCCAGCCGCTGGCAAGACTTATCGCAGCTTTGGGCATTCGCCACATTGGAATTCAAAACGCTGAAATTCTTACTCAGCAATTCGGCTCTATAGATGAAATTAAAAGAGCAGCCGAAGAAGAGCTTACTAATATTGAACAAATCGGGCCGGTGCTGGCAAAAAGTATTTACGAATACTTTCATAACAGCAATAATTTGAAAATCATTGATAAACTCACTGCCGCAGGTGTAAATCCAAAACATAAACAAATAAAAAAAGGCGATAAACTGCAAGGCAAGACTTTTGTCGTTACCGGCACACTTGAAAATTTCAGCAGGTCTCAAATCGAACAGACCATAAAGGACAACGGCGGGAAAATATCCTCCAGTGTCAGCAAAAAAACAGATTATGTCCTTGCAGGAGCAGAGGCCGGCAGCAAATTGGATAAGGCACAGCAACTCGGTGTGAAAGTCATTGGTGAAAAAGAATTTCTTGATATGATAGGCAAAAAATAATGGCCGCAGATATAAAATTTATGAAATCTGCGCTTACTCTTGCAAAAAAAGGTATCGGGAATGTTGAGTCAAATCCTGCTGTTGGCTGTGTTGTCGTCAAAGATAACAAAATTATCGGCAAGGGATGGCATAAAAAATTCGGCGGGGCGCATGCGGAGATAAACGCATTGAAAAGCTGCAAACAGTCCCCTGCTGGCGCGACAATGTATGTAACGCTTGAGCCATGCTGTCATTTCGGCAAAACGCCGCCATGCACAAACGCAATTATCAAGGCAGGAATCAAAAAAGTCGTCGCCGCAGTAAAAGACCCAACAAGGAAAGTGGCCGGCAAAGGTTTTAAAATCCTGAAAAAAGCGGGCATTGAAATTAAAACAAACATTTGCAAAAATGAGGCCGAAAAATTAAATGCCCCGTTTTTTAAATTCGCCAAAACAAAAAAACCGTGGGTAATTGTAAAATGGGCGCAAAGTTCTGATGGTTTTTTGGCCCGAAGCGATGAAAAACGATGGATAACTAACTCGGCAAGCAGGAAAGACGTTCATAACCTGCGAAAAAAAGTCCAGGCAATCCTTGTCGGCATAAACACCGTCCTTGCCGATGACCCGATGCTTACGGTAAGGCCGGATAACGGCAGACAGCCCTTGAGAGTTGTGCTCGGCAGAGCGTCAAAGCTTCCGCAAAATTGCAATTTATTCAGAACTGCAAAAAAATCGCCTGTTTATATTTTTAAAGGCAGAAATCTCAACAATGTGCTTGCCAGACTTGGCAAAAGAAATATTCAGCAGCTTTTGGTTGAAGGCGGGCAAAAAGTTATAACATCATTCCTCAAACAAAAACTGGCAGATGAAATTATCATTTATACTTCAAATGAAAAACTCGCGCGAAACGGCAAAATTAAAACTTCACAAATAATGAAAAAAACCTATAATCGTCTCAAAATAAATTACATCGATAAAAGATTATTCGCTAAAGATGTTCGACTAAAAGGATTTATAAAATGAAAAAAATTGAGTTATTGGGTTTGCAGACGATACCTGAAATTAAAGCGGGCGATAATCTCGCTCAAATTATCTGCGATTGCGCAAAAAAAGAAAACGTCGGCATAAACGAAAAGGATATTCTCGTTTTGACAAGCAAGATTATCTCGAAAGCCCTGGGCCTGATGAGAAAAAAATCAGAGGTAAAAGTAAGCGAAAAAGCACTCAGGATTTCTCAAAAAACTGGCAAAGACCCGATTTGGGTACAGATGATTTTCGACGCAGGCCACGAAGTTGTCGCGGTTATTCCGCTTGGCGGGGTAGTAACCGACTATATTGTTTACGCCACAGGCAACTCCCAAACCAGCCAAACGCTCTGCGATAACGAAAAATGTATTTTCATAACCAAAAGCCCAACCGGCCGAATCCATACCTGCGATGCGGGAATCGACGGCTCAAATCATCCCGATGGAATCGTCAGCCTCTTTCCGGATAATCCGGACGCCGAGGCCGCCAAAATCAGAAAGGCGATACAGGAAATCACCGGCAAAAAAATTGCCATTGTATTGGCCGATACCGAGCTGGTTCCTTACGGCACAATAGATCTCGCCGTCGGCTCAGCGGGCATCGACCCATTCCCGATGGTGTTCGGTCAAAAGGATAAATTCGGCAAACCGAAGTTCGGCGGCGCTGACCTTGTCGGCCATGAGCTTACCGCGGCTTCGGCCCTGCTGTTCGGCCAAACAAATGCGGGAATTCCCGTAACGATAATAAGGGGATATGACTACCAGTTTGACGAAACAAAAAATGTTTCGTCCGCTCCGCATTATTCAGGCAATAAGAAAGAATTTTATCAGATTGTCCGCGGAACATTGAAGGCAACTTCTTACGCGGTCAACGGCCTTGGCAAAAAACTCCTGCTGCGAATCGGTTCGTGGTTTGCACGTTAAAAATGAACCGAATGGCCGAGGTAAAGGAAAAATATTATCGCCAATATGTGAAGTATCCACCAATTCAATGTGAACATCTTAAACTGATTCATATTCATCTCCACAACATATAACCAATGTAATATATAAGGCTTACTGCAATAAGGTGGATAAACCACCATCCCATATTGGGATAACGATAGCTTACGCCTTTTTTCTCTCTGGTTGCGTCATAGCCGAAAAATTCCAGGTCAAAGAGAGCCTTTCCAATAAAAAATTTGCCCCACAAAATCAATATATCAGCTAATGTCGTAGTCAAAAGAATCGCCTTCACTGTTACAGGATTAGGCCAATGAGCAATCGAAAAATGGGCCATTGTGATAGTGCCGACAATAACCAAAAATCCGTTTAAGACATACCCATAAGCAATCGTTCTTTTGAAGCAAAAAAGGAGAGGCACAACTAAAATAGCCAGAACGCCGGAAATGGCCGGAACAAGATTTGAGTAATTGGCACTGACCGGATGGATTCGGCTATGCAGCAGCAAGCCTCCAATGGACATTACTAACAGCCCGCCAAGCAGTGTTGATTTAGTATAAGTTTTGACAGTCATAATTTTCTCCTTAAAAATAAAATTATACCGTGTTATTACTCATTAAGCATCTTTTTTCTTCGCAGGATATGATGATAATGCTGCGCGAAGCGGTGCGCTTCGTCGCGAACATACTGCAAAAGTTTTTTCGCCGGATTAGTCGCGGGCAGTTTTAATGGTTCGTCTTTGCCTGCGATGTAAATAATTTCCTCTCTCTTTGCCAGCGCGACAAGTTTTGGCGGCGAGACTTTCAATTCCTTAAAAGCATCCTGAGCGGCGTGGAGCTGTCCGATTCCGCCATCAACTAAAACCAAATCAGGCCAAAGCTCCTGGCCTGTCGCGGCGTGATGGAATCGCCTGACTAAAACTTCTTTCAGGCAGGCGTAATCGTCTATTCCGCTGACTGTTTTAATTTTATATCTCCTGTAGCCGGCCTTAAAAGGTTTGCCGTCGATAAATCGCACAAGTGAACCAACCGTTTCAGCGCCGGCGATATGAGCGATATCGAAACCTTCAATTATGCGGACAGGATTAGGACAATCCAAAAGCTTCTGCAATTTTACAAGGGCATCCGTCGGGTCTGTAAAGAAAACTTCCGGCTGAACGTCCTCGCTGACAGAGCCTCGTTTATCGAGATTTTCAATCAGCCTGATTCTGTCGCGATACATTGCCGCTTTTTCATAATCCCGTCTGCCGGCAGTTTCGTCCATTTGTTTTTGCAGCTGTTTTAAAACTGTTGTTCTTTTGGAATTAAGAAATTTAACCAAATCGTCAATACTTTTGCGATAATCGGTTTTACTGATGTAATCAGCGCAGGGAGCAGTGCACTGTTTTATGCTGTAAAGGATGCAAGGCCTGAAAAACCGCCGTTTTTCATCAGATGCTGAAATTTCAAGCCGACAGGTACGAAACTTAAATATCTTCTGCAGGATAACCATCGCCCCTCTCAAGTCGCCGACATTAGCGAACGGACCAAACAAGCGACTGTTCGAGTGAGGCTTGCGGGTTATGTAAACGCCCGGAAATTCATCGCGAATCGTTATTTCAAGATAAGGAAAAGTCTTGTCGTCGGTTAAATCTGAATTATACGGCGGGCGAATATCTTTTATCAGCCTTGCTTCCTGTAAAACAGCATCGACCTCGCTTTTTGTCTCAATGAAGTCAACTGTTTCGACTTTGGTAAGCATCTCGGCAATTTTCGGCCCGCGGGTCGATTCAATATCCGACGACGGCTGAAAATAACTGGCGACTCTCGACCGCAGATTACCCGCTTTGCCGATATAAAGAACCGTTTCCTTGGAATCCTTCATAAAATACAGGCCGGAACCGGTAGGAAACGTACGTATTATTTTCCGAAGTTTTTCAAATTTATCTGCCATTCATTTCTTATTGTACCGGATTTTTGCTTTACAAGCGATGACAAGTGGGTTGTGCGATGGGAAAATCTCCAAAAAATGCCATAACAAAGGCTAAAATAACGTCCGATAATTTACTTATTATTCAATAATTTTTACATCCTAATCGCCCTGCCAACAAGTAACAGGAGTGGGAAAAAAATATATTACTAAAAAAAATTTCCGCAGGTTCATAATCTACAAGGACTAATGAAATTTTAATAATTTTTTCATTTTTTAGGTTGATAAAAGGATATTCGAGACGTAGTATAAATCACGGTGTTAATCACCTATATATTGTGGTTTAGCCACAATTTTTACAATATATTGTGTATCCGGCACCTATTTTTGATACAATGGCGGAAGGTAAAATCCGTGATGTAGGTATTTTTGGGATTTTTGTTATTTCGCAGGACCAATCAGATAGATGCAGGACGAGTTTAGTCGCAAGGACGCGAGTATTTGCAGGGAGGCACAATGGCCACGATGAGCAATTCGAACGGATTTATGGATAGAAACGAAAAAAGCGGTATGTATTGGCAGGGTTCCGGTAATTCCAGGCCCAAAGGCTTGAAGATTACCCAGTTTTTCTCAACGCCTGCGATTCATCCGTTCGACCAGCTCGAATGGGAAACAAGACAGGCGAAAATCACCGGCGATGGCGGCGAAGTAGTCTTCGAACAAAACGATGTCGAAGTACCCGCTTCCTGGAGCCAGCTTGCCACAAAGGTTGTCGTCAGCAAATATTTCTACGGCGATATGGATACCGGCCATCGCGAAAACTCCGTTAAGCAGCTTATTCACCGGGTTTGTCGAACTATCGCCGACAGAGGACACAAAGACGGATATTTCGCCACCCAGACAGATACGGAAAACTTCTATAACGAGCTTGTCTGGCTGTGCGTCAATCAATACGGCTCATTCAATTCTCCCGTATGGTTCAACGTCGGATTAAAAGACGTTTACGGCATAGAAGGCAGCGAACACAACTGGCACTGGGACCTCAAGCAAAATAAAGCGATGCCCTGCAAAAGCAGTTACGAATATCCGCAGGCCTCGGCCTGTTTCATCCAGTCCGTAAAGGACACGATGGAAGATATTATGAAACTTGCCGCAAGTGAAGCTATGCTCTTTAAGCACGGCTCAGGAACCGGCACAGACCTTTCAACCCTCCGCAGCAGCAAAGAGAAACTTGCCGGCGGCGGAAAACCGTCAGGGCCGCTGAGCTTTATGCGCGTTTACGACCAGATTGCGGCTGTTGTAAAATCCGGCGGAAAAACAAGACGCGCCGCGAAAATGCAATCATTAATGGTAACTCATCCAGATATTAAGGAATTTATCTCCGCTAAGATGGAAGAAGAGAAAAAAGCCCGTGCTCTAATCAGGGAAGGATACGGCGGGCCTTTCAACAACGATGCTTACAACAGCGTGATGTTCCAGAACTCAAACCTGTCGGTAAGAGTTACCGACGAGTTTATGGAAGCGGTTGAAAAAGATGAAGTCTGGACAACTCGCGAAGTTACCAGCGGCAAGCCTTCGGTAAAATACAAGGCAAACGAGCTTATGGACTTAATTGCCGAAGCTACAAGGCTTTGCGGCGACCCGGGCATCCAGTATCATTCCACAATCAACAGATGGCACACCTGCCCGAACTCCGGCGAAATTCACGCGTCAAATCCGTGCAGCGAATATATGTTCATCGACGATTCGGCCTGCAACCTGGCCTCGCTCAACCTGATGAAGTTCAGAAAAGAAGATGGCTCATTCGACGTGGAAAGATTCAAGACCGCGGTAAGAATTTATGTCATCGCTCAGGAAATTCTCGTCGATAACGGCAGCTACCCAAATTCAATGATTACGGAGAATAGTCATAATTTCCGCGCTTTGGGATTAGGTTACGCAAATCTCGGCTGTCTTATGATGAGTCTTGCCCTGGCTTATGACAGCGATGAGGCAAGAACCTGGGCATCGGCAATAAGTGCAATCCTTACTGGAACTGCGTATATTACAAGCGCTGAAATCGCCGCCATAAAAGGCCCATTTGAAAAATACCAGTTAAACGGTCAGCCTATGCTGAACGTAATCAATATGCACCGCGAGCATTGCAGAAACATCTCAGAAGTGCAGTGTCCCGATTATCTGCTCAGCGCAGCAAGAGATGCATGGGACCAGGCGCTTGACGCAGGTTCAAAATTCGGATTCAGAAACGCGCAGGTTACAGTTCTTGCTCCGACAGGCACCATCGGCTTTATGATGGACTGCGACACAACCGGAGTCGAGCCGGATATCGCGCTTGTAAAGTACAAACTTCTGGCCGGCGGCGGAATCTTCAAAATCGTCAACAAGACCGTCCCGATGGCGCTGGAAAGAATTGGTTACGGCGCAGAAGATATTAAACATATCTGCGATGATATTGATAAAGATGATACTATTGAAACAAGCAAAAAACTTAATAAGGAGCACTTGTCGATATTCGATTGTGCTTTCAAGGCACAAAAAGGCTCTCGCAGCATACATTATATGGCTCATATCAAGATGATGGCCGCTGTTCAGCCGTTCATCAGCGGCGCAATCAGCAAAACTATCAATATGTCCAAAGAAACAACCGCTGACGAGGTTCGCTCTGCCTATATGGAAGGCTGGAAACTCGGTTTAAAGGCAGTCGCTATTTATCGCGACGGCTCAAAACTCCTTCAGCCGGTAAAAACCAATGAACATACGGACGATTCTAAAGAAGAATTTAAGAGGCCCGTCGTAGCGGCAAAACCATATAGGCGAAGACTGCCGGAAACCAGGAAAAGCATCACGCACAAATTCTCTGTTGCCGGTCATGAAGGTTATTTAACGGTCGGCCTGTATGATGACGGCCAGCCGGGCGAGTTGTTTATCACGATGGCCAAGGAAGGCAGCACGGTTGGCGGCTTGATGGATGTCGTCGGCACCTGCGTTTCGATGGCGCTGCAATATGGTGTGCCGCTGATTACGCTTGTCGATAAGTTCAGACACGCAAGATTCGAGCCGGCCGGAATGACTTCAAACAAAAAAATCCCATTCGCCAAGAGTCTGATTGACTATATCTTCTGCTGGATGGGTTGCGAATTTATCCCCGGCTACGCGGAAAAGAACACGCCGAACCGCTCGGAAGGCAATTCGCCGGACAACAAAACTACAACTACCGCGAAAACCCTTGTCGAAAAAACAAAAGACCTCGCCAAGAAAATCGCCGAGGCTAAGTCTATCCAGCCGAAACCGCCGGTAAAACCTCTTGACGAGGATTCATTGTCCCATCGGCACGAAAAAAGCAGATTGGCCGATTTGGCCGACAGGACTGTCGCGATGGTAACTTCAATCGTCAAAGGCGACAGCGACATACAGCCTGAGACCGCTGCGATACAGCAGTTTAACGCTCAGTTCGAGCATTTTCAGGATGATGCGCCGGTCTGCGACATCTGCGGCTCGATTACCGTCCGTAACGGCTCGTGCTACAAATGCTTTAACTGCGGCAATTCTATGGGCTGCAGCTGAAAGAATATTTAAAACTTTTCATAAAACAAAACAGGCTGCCAAAAAATGAGCAGCCTGTTTTTTTAACGTTTATTAACAAATTTTTATTTTCTTTTTCTTCCCGCCTTAATCAAATAACCCAAAGAAAAGCCCAATAAGAGAATGGTCGAGGGTTCTGGTACAGATTCAGCAACTGCCGCGAAGATAATCTCATAGCTTGTTCCGGAAAAACTGAGACCATCACTAATCGTCACTTGCGGATAAGTCAGAGTATAGGCACTCTTATAGTTACCATATGCATCGAAGTTCAGCGTTGTCTGTCCGCTATTGTTAATTTGCAGGGTTTCCGAAATGTTTGCACCCGTATCCGTCCAGGGGTCAGCAATTTTCAGACTACTATCATCGTATCCTGTTACCGCCACGTAATGCCCGCCAAGCCATGTGTCTGTACCACCCGATCCTTGTTTAATCCATCCGATTTCAACCTCAACATCCTGCCCTAATGCCACTTGACTTTTAATCCAGTCAATTGTGGGCGCAGTCCCCTGGCCGCCTAATTGTTTCTCTACCTGGATTTGACTTCCGTAACCCACGCTGTTGATGTAATTGATTTTCCCATCCACGAATTTGCCGGAATAGGTTCCATTACCTGTCAGATTCATATACGAGGATGTTTCAAGCGTGTTGGCCAGGCCTTGCCAGGTCTTCCCCTGGATAAGATTAGGCAAATTATATTTTGTACTTAGCCACCATAGAGAGTCGGTCGCTGCCACTTCCGCACAAGCCATATTTCCACTATTGACGCCGGAATCCTTTTGCCAAAAGTCCTGGAATTGTGCGTCGGGAGTCCAGTCAGAAGGATATGCGATTGCTTGCAATGAATTAAAAAACATTACCAAAGACACAATGAAACACAATAGTAGAACTGATTTCTTCTTCATAATTAAAACTCCTTTTCTTTACACCCCTCTTCTCCCAAACAACTTATCAACTATTCGCTTATAGCATAACTTCTCCTGTAAATCCAACTATTTCCTGAAAATTTACATAACTTCTTTTATTAAAAGCAGTTATTAGCACAAAATAAGCAATGTCCGTCCAAAAAATTTATTGACACCTCTTTTTTGACAGTTATAATGCTTCGTTCCTAAATATTTTAGAAAGAATCTATGAAGAGTTTTTTAGCTAAAAAAGCAGAAATTCAGCGAAAATGGCATATAGTTGACGCCGATGGGGCGATTCTGGGCAGATTAGCCGCCAAGATAGCGCCGATTTTGATGGGCAAAACAAAGCCGATTTACACGCCATCCGTTGATACCGGCGATTTCGTTATCGTCATAAACGCTGAAGGAATAAGACTTACCGGCAAAAAGGCCCAGGCCAAGTTATACGACTACTACACATTTTATCCCGGCGGACATAAATATGTCACCTTTGAGGATTTAATGAAAAGAAAGCCTGAAAGAGTCGTCGAGCTTGCCGTAAAGAGAATGCTGCCAAAGACTGCTCTGGGCGAAAATATGTTTAAAAAATTAAAGGTTTATCGCGGTACGAATCATAAACATGCCGCGCAGCAGCCTGAAAAAATCGAATTATAAAAAATAATTTTACGGAAACTTAAAATATGACAGAAACTCCAGCAAACGCAAACACCCCTCTGGCAGGATTAAAGGTCCCGGCCACCGCAGCGCAGCCGGCCCAAAAGCCCAAGGTAAAAGATATTTATACCTGGGGCACCGGCAGAAGAAAAACATCCGTCGCAAGAGTTCGAATCGCACCGGGTAAGGGCGAGCTTAAAATAAACAACAGAGAGCTCGATAAATTCTTCACAAGACCGCAGGATATTAGTAATGTCACCGCTCCATTGAAGGCTACCAAGACTGAAAAGAGTCTTGATATTCTTGTCAATGTCAAAGGCGGCGGAATTACCGGCCAAAGCGGCGCTATTATGCTTGGAATCGCAAGGGCATTGAAGATTTACGACCCGACTTTGCTTCCGGCGCTCAGAGACGGCGGTTTCCTGACCCGTGACGGCAGGATGGTCGAAAGGAAAAAGCCTGGCCAGTCCGGCGCCAGAAGGAGATACCAGTTCTCAAAACGTTAATTGCAAATTACCTTCAGGATTATTACAATGGCCGCGATACGAGAACGCGGCCTTTTTTTTGGAGATTTTAAAATGTTAAATGTCGCTATCATAGGTGCCAGCGGATACACCGGAGCCGAGGCTATCGAAATTCTTCTCCGCCATCCGCAGGCCAAACTTGCCTATCTTACCGCTCTGCCGGAAGAATGCGGAAATGTCGCTGACGTTTTTCCGCGATTCAAGGGACGATGTTCACTTGATATCGAACCGCTTCAGATGAATAAACTCATAGACAAGGCAAAAATCGTTCTTTGCTGCCTGCCGCACAAGGTCTCGATGGAATTTGTGCCCAACCTTCTCAAGGCTGGCTTGAAAGTTATCGACTTCAGCGCAGATTATCGCATCAAAGATGTAAAAGTTTATGAAAAATATTATCAGCCGCACACCGACAAGGAAAATCTTAAGCACGCGGTCTATGGTCTTTGCGAACTGAACCGCGATAAAATCAAGGATGCAAAACTCATCGCCAACCCCGGCTGTTTCCCCACGAGTTTCATTCTCGGCACAGTTCCTCTTTTGAAAAACAATCTCATCAAAGCCGCTGCGATTGTGAACTCTGTAACAGGCGCGAGCGGCGCAGGCAAAAATCCGTCGAAGAATTTCCATTTTCCGAATATGAACGAAAACTTTTTCGCTTACGGCATCGGCAAACATCGCCATCAGCCTGAGATGGAACAGATTGCAGGCGAAATCACCGGCAGGGGCTTTGAAGTCCTGTTCCAGCCGCACGTCGGCCCGTTCGATTCCGGGATACTGTCAACAATCTATTGCGAACCGAAAGAAAAAATAACAGTGGAAAAACTAACTGAATTGTATAAGGAATTTTATAAAAATGAGCGTTTTGTGCAGGTACTTAATACTGCCCCGATGCTCAAAGATATTGCCAAGACAAATTATTGCCAGATTTATCCGGCCGTATGCAAGGACAAGATTGTAATTTTCAGCGCCATAGACAACCTGATAAAAGGCGCTTCCGGCCAGGCGATTCAAAATATGAACATTATGTATGGTTTCGATGAAACGGCAGGACTTTTATAACAATGGCAAATCCCGAAACAATTAAAATTGCGACCTGCCAGTTTCCAGTAAGTGAAATTGTCGAGCAGAATTCAAAATATATCCAAAAAATTCTGCGAAAAGCAAAAAAACTCGACGCCCAGATTGTCCACTTCTCCGAATGCGCGTTAAGCGGCTATGCAGGTGTTGATTTCGATTCTCTCGATGGCTATGACTGGTCATTGCTCGTTGCGGAAACAAAAAAAATATTGGCTCTTGCCGGCAAATTGCAGCTGTGGGTTATCCTTGGCAGCGCACACAGACTTACAGAGCCTAACAAGCCGCATAATTGTTTATATCTTATAAATCCGCAGGGCAAAATTGAGGACAGATACGATAAACGTTTCTGCACCGAGAGCGATTTGAATTATTACACGCCCGGCGACAGGTTCGTAACTTTTGAACTTAACGGCGTCCGATGCGCCCTGCTTATATGCTTTGATTTACGTTTTCCTGAATTGTATAGAGAACTTAGAAAATCAAATGTTCAGTGTATCTTTCAATCGTTTTACAACGCCCGGCAAAAAGAGCAAAGCGTACACAGACATATTATTCGCCAGACAATGCAGGCAAATGCCGCCTCGAATTATTTTTGGGTAAGCCTGGCAAATTCCTGCGGCGTAATTGCTCCGTATCCATCCTGTTTTATCCAGCCTGACGGCGAAATTGTAAATGAATTAAAAACTCATAAGCCCGGCATAATGGTCAACACTGTCGATACATCTGGAGCTTTTTACGACCCTTCAGCGAAATTCAGAGGCCTTGCGATGAAAGGGATTCTGACAAACGGTCTGGCCCAACTTAACGACCCACGAAGCAAAGACACAACAAGTTTATAAACATAATGGAAATACAAAAATGAAAAACACTACAGTAACGGCACCGAAAGGATTTCTCGCGGCAGGAATCAGCTGCGGAATTAAACTTTCAGGCAAAAAAGATATAGGCATTATATGCTGTCCGACAGGCACAAAAGCCGCCGGCGTTTTTACAACTAACAAAGTAGTATCGGCAGCGGTAACCGTTTGCAAACAACACATAAAAACCGGCGATGTTGAAGCTGTCGTAGCCAATTCAGGAATTGCCAATGCCTGCACAGGCAAACTGGGCTTAAAAAATGCCCAGGCTATGTGCCAAACTGCCGCCAAGTTAATCGACGCGAAAGCAAATCAGGTTCTCATCGCATCGACCGGCATCATCGGCCATCAACTGCCGATAGATAAAATAAACAATGGAATTATTCTCGCCGCGGCGCAATTGTCGAGCAGTCAAAAAGCCGGAAATGATTTTGCCCAGGCCATTATGACAACCGATACCCGCTGCAAACAGGCATTTAAAACAATCGTAATCGGCGGCGCGAAAATCTCTATCGCAGGCACCGCAAAAGGAGCGGGAATGGTCGGGCCGAATATGGCTACAACTCTCTGCTTTATCACAACAGATGCCGATATCGCAAAACCGCTGCTGCAAAAAGCCTTAAAAGATGCCGTCGGCAATTCTCTCAACAAACTTACCGTTGACGGCCACCAAAGCACAAACGATACGGCAATTATTCTCGCTTCCGGTCTCGCTGGAAACAACCCGATAACAAAACAAGATGTGCAGTATAATAAATTCGCTACCGCTCTTGCCGCCCTTGCCACGGATTTAGCCAAGCAGATGGCTCTCGACGCCGAGGGCGCGACAAGAATGTTTACCATTGTCGTAAACGGCGCCTCATCGAAAGCCGATGCGGCCAAAGCCGCTCGTGCTGTCGCAAATTATGACCTTGTTAAATGCGCCATCCACGGCGGCGACCCAAACTGGGGCAGAATTATTTGCGCAGTCGGCTCCTGCGGCATTAAAATAAATCTGAACAAACTTTCCTGCTCAATAGGAAATACAGCCGTCTTTAAAAACGGCCAGCCTGTAAAGTTTGACCCGAAAAAAGTCTCAAAAATCATAACGCAGAAGGAACATACGATTACTGTAAATTTAGGGGCCGGCAAATTCAGCGATTTCTGCTACGGCTGCGACCTGAGCAAAGAATACGTAACAATTAACGCTGATTATCATACATAATTACAAACAGTTGACTTATAACAGGTTTAAATGTATCCTATCGAGGTCGGGATTGTTTCTCGACCCCGTTTTTTAATTTATATCTCTGTGTTCTCTGTGCCCTCTGTGGCTAAATCGGAAAAGGACTAATTTGGCAAAAAAGAAAACTACTGCAAAAAAGCCTGCTGTTTTAACTGCAAAAAAATTCTCCCTCGAGGCGGCTAAAATCGCCCTCGAAAGACATTGCACTAACATAGTTGTGCTCGACCTTAAAGGCAAAAGCCCCGCAACCGATTATTTTCTCATCGCCACCGGCACAAGCGATCGTCAGACCCGTTCCATCGCCGACGAAATCATACAGTTCGGCAGAGAACGCGGTTTTAGAATCTTCGGCCGGGCAGGCTACGAACAGGGCAAATGGATACTCCTGGACTTTGTTGACGTGGTCGTCCATCTCTTCGACGAGGAATTCAGACAATATTATGACCTTGAACTGCTCTGGGGCGACGCAAAAAAATTAAAAATTGAAGAATAAAAATTTATATCTCTGTGTTCTCTGTGAGCTCTGTGGCTAAAAATGAAACCTGCAATTCAAATAATCTCTGAAAGAATCGGCCAGGCAATCCAAAAGGCGACCGGCCAAAATATTCCTGCTATTGTAACTCCCGCGACAGACTCCAAATTCGGCGATTATCAGAGCAACAACGCCCTGGCTTTGGCCAAACAATTAAAAGCAAATCCTCGCCAACTTGCCGAAAAGATCATCGCGGCTTTGCAAATCGATGACATTTGCCAAAAACCCGAAATAGCCGGCGCAGGTTTCATAAATTTGAGATTAAACCCTGAATTTGTCTCAAAAAGTCTTCGCGAAATAGTTTCCGACAAAGACAGACTTGGTATTGAAAAAACAAATAAGCCTCAAACTGTTGTTGTTGACTTTTCCGGCCCGAACATCGCAAAGCAAATGCACGTCGGCCATTTAAGAAGCACAATCATCGGCGATTGTATCTGCCGAATGTTGGAACTTGCAGGCCACAAGGTAATCCGCCAAAACCACATTGGCGACTGGGGCACACAATTTGGAATGCTGATTGCCTATCATCGTAGACAAATCAATACTGTTGCAGAGTATGCGACAGGAAAAACAAATAATATTTCACATATACAAGATTTCGAAGATTTTTATAAAAAATCGCAAGAATTATACAACTCGGATGCTTCTTTTGCTAAAGAAGCACGTCAATGTGTTGTTGAACTTCAAAGTGGTAACCCTGTGATGATATCATCTTGGGAAAGAATTGTAGAGTGGTCACGAGATAGAATATATCCTATGTATCAAAGATTAAGTATTACACTAGATAGAAAAAATGAACGTGGTGAAAGTTTTTATAATGATAAACTGGCTGATGTTGTCAATGATTTAAAAAAGCAAGGCATTGCCGTTGAATCTGAAGGCGCGATTTGTGTCTTTCCTGAGGGTTTTAAAACAAAAGACGATAAGCCGATGCCATTTATTATCCAAAAGACTGACGGCGCTTTTCTTTACGCAACAACTGATTTGGCAGCGCTGCGGTATCGAATAAATGAATTAAAAGCTGATGAAATTATTTATGTAACCGATGCCCGGCAAAAACAGCATTTTGAAATGCTTTTCAAAGTAGCAGAAATGGCAGGCTGGAAAAAGAATACTGAACTTGTTCATATTACTTTCGGCTCAGTTCTGGGCGAAGATGGAAAACCTTTAAAAACCCGCTCTGGTGAAAATGTAAAATTAAAAGAGCTTCTCGACGAAGCCGTCAAAAGAGCAAAATCTGTCGTTCAGGAAAAAAATCCCGAATTGCCGGACAGTGAAAAAGAAAATATCGCTCAGTCTGTAGGAACAGGGGCAGTCAAATACGCCGATTATTCAAATAACCGGACAAGCGATTATATTTTCAGCTACGATAAGATGCTCGCGATGGATGGCAACACTGCCCCTTATATGCAGTATGCTTACGCCAGAATCTGTTCTATCTTTAAAAAAGGAAATATTGACATTGAAAAGGAATTAAATAGCATAAAAGAAATTCATCTCAATGAACCAACCGAGTTTGAGCTTGCAAAACAGCTTATCAGATATAGCGAGGCGTTTAATTCCGCAATCGCAGATTTCAAACCTAATTTTTTGACCGCTTATCTTTACGAACTGGCCCAGAAATTCAGCGCATTTTACAATGCCTGCCCGGTTCTCGACGCTGATTCTAAAATCAGGCCATCGAGACTACTGCTTTGCGATTTAACCGCAAAAATTATCCGTCACGGCCTTGAAAATCTGCTCGGCATAAAAACAATCGAGAGAATGTAAAGCACAGCTTCCCTTACGGGAGAAGAAACTTATGAAGATTCTAAATACTTCCTTTACCGTCAGCACAGGCAAACGCAATGAGATGGTCGATATCACCGGCAAAGTCGAAAAAGCGGTTGCCGATTCAGGCATATCGGACGGCACCGTCGTAATTTATTGTCCGCATACAACCGCGGCAATAACCATCAATGAAAACGCTGACCCGGATGTTGTCCACGATATTTTGCTTACGCTTTCGGCTCTTGTCCCGCAGGACAAAGACGGCTACCGGCATTCCGAAGGCAATTCGGACGCTCACGTCAAAAGCTCAATCATCGGCTGCAGTGAAACAGTTCTGGTAAACAATGGACAAATGCAGCTTGGCACCTGGCAGGGTATTTATTTTTGTGAATTCGACGGCCCGCGAAAAAGAAGCGTTATCGTCCAGATTACCGGACAATAAAACCTCTTTTTTTCATTCCAGATTATTTTTTCCTTCGTGTCTTTGCCTGTCTCGCCATAGCCCTTGGCGACAGCGGAAGTCTTCGTAGCTATTCGGCTGATTCTGCGCAAAAAAATGGCGAGACGGCCAAAGTGGCTGGGGGGGAACCACTGTTTTGACACTGCCTCGCCGAGGTTCATTAAGCTGCTTCGCGCAGCATAGTTACATATATACAGTTTTCTACAAGGATTAAGACGTATTATATCAATTTTAAAGAACAAAGTCAAAGGAATTCTGATACCCGCGCACATCCTATAAAACAGAATCTAAAAGGTCTGTCAAGCCCTTTTTAGCGAAAAATGCAGAAACTTTAGGCTTGAATTACTTAATTTTGCACCTTAGATTATGTATTGTTAATTTACGAAATTTTTCCCCTGTTTTTTCGCTGGGAGTTGCAATAAATGAGTAAAAAGACCGATTCGGCCGTTGCCGAGAAAATTAAAGATGCGGCAAGGTCCATTCAGGACAAGATTTTAAAGAAGCAAAAGCCGACTATGTCCACGCCCGTCCGTTCGCTGAACAATGTCAAATATCAGTCCGACGAGGGGCATTTCGAGATTCTCGGCAAAAACAAGATTAGAACTCTTACTGTAAGCACCGTCAAAACCTTCGCCCAGACTCTCAAGATGATGTCGCTTTCAAAAGAGCTTATCGAGGCAAACAATATGGCCACCAAGAGGGAGGCCTATTACATCTCGAAGAACTGGGGCAAAGCCGGTTTTACCGAGCAGCCTGAATCGGACACAATAATGGACGACATCGAGGCAATGTTCGGCGTCAACCGCGAGCAGCTCAAATTTATTCCTGAAGAAAAAGGCGGCGAAGTCGCCGGAAGACTTATCGTCATCGATTCCGACTCCAAGGGAAACAGGCTCAAAATTGACTGCACACGTTTCGGCTCAGGCGCTTATTCCATTCCGATTGACGTTGAAGACCTTGAATTTTCCAGCGACGCTAAATTTATTCTCGCTATTGAAACCGCAGGTGCCTTTCAAAGACTCGTCAAGTACGACTACTGGGAAAAAAATAACTGCATCCTTATCAGTATGGGAGGCGTTCCCACCCGCGCGTGCAGAAGATTTATCCGCAGGCTTTCCGACAAGCTAAGAATACCTGTTTACGCCTTTGTCGATGGCGACCCTTACGGCTATTTCAATATTTACAGAACGCTGAAAGTCGGCTCAGGCAATTCCGCTCATCTTAATCAGTATTTCTGTGTCCCAAAGGCAAAATTCCTCGGCGTAACTCCGCAGGACATTGTTGACTATAAGCTGCCCACGCATCCGCTTAAGGAAGTGGACATTAAACGTGCAAAGGACGCATTGAAAAACGACCCGTTTGTAAAACATCACAAACCCTGGCAGGCTGCAATGAATCAAATGCTGAATATGGGCGTCCGTGTCGAGCAGCAGGCCTTCGCAAAGCACGGCCTCGATTTCGTTGTAACAGAATATCTTCCGCGAAAACTTAAAAATCCGGCAAAATTCCTGCCGTGATTATTTCTGTCGGATATTTCCTATGAGCAAAATTGCCGACAATTTGCAAAAGATTCGTAACAGCATTGCCTCTGTCTGCGCACGCTGTCATCGAAATGCCTCCGAGATAACTCTCGTCGTTGTAACAAAATCCGCAAATCTCGACGCGATTAAACAGGTCGTCCGTCTCGGCTGCTCCGAATTGGGCGAAAACAGGGTCCAGCATCTGAAACTCACCGCAGACGATATCGAAGCCTTTATAAAGCAGAATCCCGACGATACCGCCCTGCAGCGAAAAATCAACTGGCATATGATTGGACATCTTCAGAGAAACAAGGTTCGTCAGCTTTTAAAATGTTCTGATACCATCCACTCCATCGATACGCTCAGGCTCGCTGAAGAAATTAGTAAAGACGCTGAAAAACTTGATATCTGCCCCAAAATTCTGATGCAGGTTAACGCTTCCGAAGAACCTCAGAAATATGGCGTCCCCGTCGGCGCCGCCGGACATCTTGCCGAGCAGATTGCTACAATGCCGAATATCAAACTCGTCGGCCTGATGACTATGGGCCCTCTTACGCTCAACAAGGACATTGTAAAAGCCTGCTTCATTCGTGTTCGGGAGCTGTTTGAGGAAATTCAAGGCGAAAAAATCGCCGGGCCGGATTTTAATCATATCAGTATGGGGATGAGCCAGGACTATGAAACCGCTATCGAATGCGGCTCTACAATTCTGCGAATTGGTTCAGCGATTTTTGCCTGATTGAACTATGCCTGCCCAGGCTTTTTTTCTACCGGCCATTTCGAAAATGCCAGGACGCAG
>Ga0187886_1001526_pt1 | contig 20841 bp, 29 predicted proteins | sample June2016WEW_20_1_FD_133001 | JGI IMG/M metagenome (GOLD analysis project Ga0187886, IMG submission 133001) | Peatland microbial communities from SPRUCE experiment site at the Marcell Experimental Forest, Minnesota, USA - June2016WEW_20_150 | ecosystem: Environmental > Terrestrial > Soil >... | reverse complement strand
TGTTCGAGTGATCCGCGCGATCGCGGTGAATGACCAGGCGGCGTCGCAAGCAGCTCTCTCCCTTGCAGTTCGCTGTGACGCGGTTCTTACCGACTCGTGCGTTCCAGGCGCATATGGTGGCACAGGGGTACCTCATGACTGGGCAGTGAGTCGGGCCATTAGGGAGCGAATCGCGCCTGTCCCCCTCATCTTGGCTGGAGGCCTGACGCCGGGCAACGTTCGAGCAGCAATCGAAACGGTGCGCCCCTATGCTGTTGATGTTTCAAGCGGAGTTGAGACCCGTCCCGGTATTAAAGATCGCGCGAAGGTTCGCGCCTTTATCGAAGCAGTGACGGAGGCAACGCATGGACTATAGCGATTATCCCGTCAATGGTAAGTACGGACGTTATGGGGGAAGTTTCGTACCCGAAACGTTGGTAGCAGCGCTTTCAGAGCTCGAAATGGCATATGCGCGTCTTAGAGGCGACAAAGAATTTCAGCAGCGGCTCAGCGGCTATCTGTCAACGTTTGCGGGAAGGCCAACTCCCCTGTACTATGCAGAGAACCTCTCCGAGAAACTCGGCGGCGCACGAATCTACCTCAAGCGCGAGGACCTTGCCCACGGCGGCGCCCACAAGATCAACAACACGCTCGGTCAGGCACTGCTGGCAAAGCATATGGGGAAAACGCGTGTTATCGCCGAAACGGGAGCAGGGCAGCACGGCGTAGCTGCCGCTATCGCGTGTGCCGCACTGGGGCTCAGATGTGAAGTCTACATGGGAACTGAAGATGTGGAGCGTCAGAAGCTCAACGTGTTCCGGATGGAGCTACTAAACGCGACAGTACACCCGGTGGAACTCGGATCGAAGACCTTAAAGGACGCGATCAATGAAGCCCTGCGCGATTGGACTGCCAACGTGCATACGACATACTACTTGATCGGTTCCGTCGTGGGACCACACCCCTACCCGATGATCGTGCGAGACTTCCAAAGCGTCATCGGGCACGAAATACGCGAGCAAATGGCGCGGCAGGTCGGGCGCCTCCCGGACGCGCTCATCGCGTGCGTCGGCGGCGGCAGCAACGCGATAGGAACGTTCTATCCGTTCCTTGACGACGACGTCGCGATGCACGGAGTCGAGGCTGCCGGAGCTGGGTTAGCGACGTCAAAGCACGCAGCTTCATTGTGCGCAGGATCAGAGGGAGTTTTCCACGGCATGTTGACGTACCTGCTTCAAGACGCCGACGGACAGGTGCAGGCGACGCACAGCGTCTCAGCCGGCCTCGACTATCCCGGCGTTGGCCCCGAACACGCGTTTTTGAAACACGAAAAGCGAGTGCTCTTTAGCGCCGTGACTGACACGGAGGCCCTTAAGGCCTTCCTTGAATTGTCAAGAACGGAGGGCATCCTGCCCGCTTTGGAGTCGGCGCACGCCGTTGCTCACGCTGTGGAGCTCGCGCCTACCTTAGATCAGGACGACGTCATTGTCGTCACGCTTTCAGGCAGGGGTGACAAGGACGTGGACGTGGTGGGACGTTACGTGGGGGCAAAAATATGAGCGCTATCGAAGCAAAGTTTCGCGAATTGAGACGAAAGAATGAGGGCGCCCTCATCGCTTATGTGATGGCAGGAGATCCTGCACCGAAGCACACCGTTACAATTGTCGATGCGTTGATCGCGGGAGGGGCCGACATCGTTGAGCTCGGGATCCCATTCTCCGATCCGATAGCAGACGGTCCGACGTTGCAGCGCGCGGCGGTGCGGGCGTTGGAAGCAGGAACAACCCCTCGGAAGGTTTTTGATGTCGCCCGCGCGATAAAGAGCGCGCACGATGTCCCGATAGTTGTCATGACGTATTACAACATTGTGCACCGGATGGGCGTAGAAGCGTTCTGCCGCGCGGCAGAACAAAGTGGCGTGAACGGCGTCATCGCTCCGGATCTTCCTGTGGAAGAGGCAGCGCCGTATAAGGAGGCAGCTACGCGTTACGGCCTTGACGCCATCTTTCTCGCCGCGCCATCGACTTCAGAGGCGCGACTGGAAAAGCTCTTGAACGCCTCGTCGGGTTTCTTGTACCTTGTTTCAGCGAACGGAGTTACTGGCGCACGCGAAACGGTGCAGGATGAAAGCATCGCGTTTATAAAACGAACCGCGTCCATCATTCAAGGGAGGGCGCCGCTAGCGGTCGGATTCGGCCTTTCGCTGCCCTCCCACGTCCGACAGGTGATCGACAACGGAGCGAACGCGGCGGTGGTGGGGAGTACATTCGCGGAGATTGTCGAGCAGAATCTCGATGATAGCGACAAGATGCTAAAAATGCTGCGCGAGTGCGCTCAGAAGCTTAAGGGAAGCACTATGCTGAGCGGATCAGTGGAAATGACGGATTAAAGCGTTCTATAATTTGCTAGGGGGCGTTGGACGTGACAGATCAAAGATCATTACTGTGATGCCTGATAAGCCAGCAGAGCTCGCTTCACGCTCAAGCGATAATTTTAGCTCAATTTCATTGGGGAATTTTGGCTCTCCGAAATCATCTCCTTTGAACCATAACACGCAGTACACACCGAAATCGCACCCCTCAGCCCGCATGTACTTAGGAAGCTGTTTCAATAGCCCGTGCCTAAGACGAGGATTATGAGCGTTTTTGAACTCAACACAAACGCTTTTCATTTTTCCAGTATCAAGAACACCAGAAATCAGAAAATCAAGATCTCCGCCGGCGATCTCATATTCGGAGCTAATATTGAAACTCTTGGCGATAGCTATGTCACGAAGTAACCCGTGTATTATAGGATGTATGTGGGGCTCTTGCCTTGGCAATCTTGCGATAATCTTGCCTTGGGGGCCATATGTAAAATTCCAGAATGCGGTATAGAGATCGTTGATCGCGTTGACTTTGTCAGGTATGGATTGTAGCGAAAAAACGACTTCTGAGTTGAAATCCCCCACCGATTTGTAAGTCTTTATAGGCAGGAGCAGTCGTTCCCGTGCCCATTCGATCAATGAGTTTGGCGGAAGTGTCGCAGGAGTTGCGCACCTCGAGCTCCTATGTTCGATTTCTTGTGTTATGTCCGCGCCCGAGGCAATGGCTTCACCATACGTCCTATCCAACACCACAACGCGCAATTCTGTCGGCTGCCACATCACAAAATAATGCGCAAACTCGTTCATATTGACCGCTCTTTCAAGTCTTGCACTATTTCGCACCAAGTAAAGGGTGTCGCGCATAAATCCTAGCTCAAAATTGTACCTGGGACTTTTTAGCTTGAACAACCACCCCCCCAGCGAAGGACGCAGAATAAATTCGGCCGTCGCCACAGATTGCATAACGTCGAATGGCGTCATCCCCTGCTCTTGCAAAAGGGGGGCTATTTCAATACTAACAGAGTCTCCACGGTGCGTTCCCATAGTCTCACCACATATTCCAGTCTATATAATAGCCTCCTAGATTGTTTGAGTCACAGAATCATAACCGTACCCCGAGCGAGGCGACTGCCACCACAACAACCGATTTGAGATTCCAGCCTTATCCGTGGCTGTATGGACTATCTGAGGGCCATTTATTACCAAAGAGTTATTTGTTTAAAAGAAAAAAGGAGCTACTGGAGCGATTATAACAAAGGCGATTTGCTATGAAGCAGGTAATATCGAGGAATGGATATGGCGGCACTGTCAAACTCGGGGCGCTCCGGGCGAAAGGGCACGTGTACCCGCAGTTCAGACTTCCTGAACGTTTTGCTGACTGTGTAGGAGATAGCTATCGTGTTTACGCCTTAGAAGACGGAAAAACAATCGTCTCACGACGGGGGGCGATACATTGAGCGACCCGGTTTTACAACCCAGTGGAGAAGTTTTACAACCACGATTGCGCGCTACTTCGCTTAGCTCCACCATCGTCCGCGGGCCACGGCGTTGTAACCTGATAGGGTCCCGATCAGCAGGCCCAACACGAGCCCGACGGCGACACTGGTCGATGAAGTAAGGTAAGTGAAGAAGTACGTGCCGAATATCGCCGTACCCACCGCTGAGCCGATGGCGCTAAAGATCATGCCCATCTTCCTCCCTCCTGCAAGTACCCCGGCGACGAGACCAGCGATGATCCCGACGACTGCGCCGATGTATGCGCCGTCAACGATCCCTAACGTGCCGCCGAAAGTGACGCCGTAGCGAGTAAATGCGATCCACGCTGCGACCGCCCCGAGGACGCTAAAAAATGCCGTGTGAAACGCCGCGGGCCAGTTCCGGAGGTGCAGTATCAGGCCGATAAACGCGCCCAGAACCCCGCCGAAGATCCCGCCGAGGTACAGCCCGGCCAGGGCGCCGAATATCCAAGAGCCGACGACGCTCGCGATCCAGGTGAGGACCACGCTCACGATGAAGTAGAGGATGAGTTCGAAGAGGCCTCCGAGAATGGCACCGAGCACGAGCCCCGCCACGAGGCCGAGTATGACGGCAATAAGCGTGCCGACCAAGCTGCGCGTCATGGAACTTCCCATCTTGTGTAGTGCATCGACGCGCATTAAGCGTTCCGCTTTGGCGCTATGCGATGCAAATACGATCTTTACCGACCTTGTGCTCGAGATTGCTCGTTTGGAACTTTGCTCACGGTTTAAAGACCACCAAAGCGGGAACTTAGACTATGCCGATCAAGCGGCACTGCGTTCTACAATGAGTGTAAAGCGGGCGGGAAACAGATGTGCCTCCATCACGATTGAGGAGAGCGCGCCATCCATCCGTTGCTGGCCGATGAGGTTCCCGGCTGTGCTGCGTCCGTGAAAACAGTCAATAATTGCCTCTTACGAAGAAGATAGCATCATCTCCATTTGCGTGAATCCAATCTAATTGTGCTGCAGTGAGCGTGCCCTCTAAGTGGACCCGTCCGCTGTTGTTAACTGTTGAATGCGCAATAGCTATATGATGCGGGCTCGCTCCGTTGTTTACTGCAATTAGAGTCACCTGTTCGTCTGCCAATTTTTTGCCCACATGCGCGTTGGCGATGAATTGATCGGTCTCCGTGTCTACAGCGAGTTCACCGTATTTGTAGTCCCCTACCTCTATGTCAAACCGCTGAACGGCTGAGTTGTCCGTTGGCGCTGCTGTTACCCCTGTAGTCGCTTTCAGTGTGCCTATAAGGACCAAGCATAAGGCTACTACAATCGATGTGTTTCGCATTGTCATTCGCCTCTCTTGTTATCTGTTTTGAAAGCACGCTACTATGATAAAAGCATGATAAACACAATTATTATGTTACTTAGAAGGGCACGGCGACCATTTTTTTAAAGTGATCTTTTGGAAAGGGATAGGGGTATATTAGGGCTTTCAATGCGCGAAATGTGCTCGATGAGTTCGTGACTTTCGAGCAGCAAGCGCTTCACGCGGTTGACTTCTGAGTCGGCGCGATTCTCCACGTCCTGTTCTCCTTCATCTGACCGTTGCGGTGGTCTCTCATAGCCCTAACGTTGCGGTATCTATACAACTACCTTTATTTCAACCGATTGTCCACGCCGGTTGCGACGTCGAAGGGCAAGCGTGTGGCTGAGTTGACAAGCTGCGCCCCGCTTCGGGCGCTCGCTCTGTTTTTAACAATATTTGCTGCTATCCTAACTTTGATGTTGACCGCATGTGTTTTTCATTTTTGTTGAAGTGTTACCGCGTTAGAGCGGATGAACTGAACTTTGAAGCGTCTAATGTGTAGCGCTAAGGCACGCATGGTCAAAAAGATTAAAACGAAAAGTTTTTAATAGATTAAGCGGTACCTTACTTCCGGTATAAAAGCTATGAGGAGCGAATTGTAATGGATACCAAAACAGCAGTCGGAATCACGCTTGAGAAAAAATGTCAGAAAAACCTGACGTTTGACGATCTGTCCGAAAAGACAGGAAGAGATCCAATGTTCATCGCTGCTGCGCTTAACGGCATGCAGCGATTGAACAACACAGATTTAGATACCATAGCTCAAGTGCTCGAGCTTGATGCAGAAACGAAGGCGGCTTTTGCGCATATGCCCGTGCGGGTCGAACCTCCTATGGCCGCTGATCCCTTCAAGTACCGCCTGATGGAGATGGTAGGAGTCTATAGCGATGCGCTTCGACAGCGAATGCAAGAACTCTTTGCGGATGCAACAGGACGAGGCGGGGACGCCATTCCAAGTGCCATCGACTTTACAATCGACCTAAAGCGCGGCACTGGCAAAGCTGGAGAGCCGAGGATTATCATTACGCTCGATGCGAAATACCTTGAGTACCGGGAGTTCTAAGCGCGAACCGAATTTCACATTTAATTGAGGGCGTTAGAGTGCGCGTCTTCGCTGTTCAAAATGACTATCGGCATCCGCTGCCTGTTTAGATCGACGTGGTTGTCGAGGCGGAAGACGTGGAACGCATTGCCCAAACGATCATGCAAATAGCCAGAACGGGCAAAAGGTGAGAGACGGCAAGATTTTCATTCCCCCATCGAGGACGTCATGCGCATCAGGACAGGAGACCGTGGCAAGGCGCGCTTTAGTGCGAGGCATAGAGGTGGGCACTACCCCTCGCCTCTTTCTTTGCCGTTTTGCACTAGAGCCGGGGAGTGATCTTCACAGCAGTTTGCTTGCTTTGACAGGAGCACGAAGGGGGTCCCGCTTAACTATGGCAATACATACCGCCACAGTACGAATGATTGGAGACGGCCGGGTGACTATACCATCGGAAATTCGAGAAGTTGAAGGCATCAAAGAAGGCGATTACATTAAGATCACGGTCGAAAAGATAAAGGATCCCGGCCGCAGGACATAACCATACAAACGTAAAAATGGTGCTTTATAGTAGCGTGAGCTCTAGGGGCTGCAAGGTCGTGAGTTCAAGCTTCTTCTGACGGGCCTTTCTGCGCCCCCCTTACCGGCAAATCATTGGCGCGTGACGATCACAACCATTAGTCTACAGAGCAGAGCATGTGCTTGTTACGCTAACTTTCAATCAATTGCGAGATCCGCTCTTTGACTTGCCAGAATCTGCACTGTTGGAGATTCACCGCAGCAAAATCTCGCTCCGCCGCGCAAAAACAGGATACAACTACCAAACGATACGGCTGCCCGACAGGTTCTCAAAACTTGCAGGGCTGCCGACGCGCATCTATCAGACTGTGCACGATGGGGCACTAGCATTTCTTGTGGTCATATCAGCCACAGAAAACGTCACAGAAAGCGCAAAATCCTCCGTCTTCACACGCCGACAATAATCTTATTTGATCATGAATCGCCTTGGACAACAGTATTATCGACTATATCAGGCGACGGTCACACTACCTTGCCTATAGTCGGCAGTGCGATTCGAGCCAAACCGCTTTTAACTATAAAGGTCTGCGCTTCGCTGCTGTAAAACATTAGGGGCGTTGCCGGTCTGCCGCATATAATCAATCGCGGCCATAAGTTCTAAGCGCGTGCGTTGATACTCCGCATAGAGCACGGCATATTGCTCTACAAGCGATTCTCGCTGCAAGCTTCTACTATTTCTACCTGTTCCATGCAACAGAGCTGCAAGTCGTTCTCGGGGTTATTTTCGCGAGTATCGGCGTCGGTTTTATGCTCACTGCAATGATTAACGTTGTCATACAGTCCGTTGAACAATCGCAAACTGGCATTGCAACCAGAATGAACACCGAGTTCAGGACGGTCGGCGGCGCAGTTGGACCCGCTATTACGGGCGTCTTTCTTGCTGCGTACGTTTCACCGCTCGTCATTCAAACACCTCGGGGCCCTGTAATGGGTCCGCTCCTGCCCAATGCAACAGCATTCGATTACATATTTCTGGTCGGCTTTGGCATTTCCGTTGTAGCAATGCTCGCCACCCTCTTGATCAAGGGTCCGGCGAAAGCAGAACAGCCAGAGGAGTTGTTGGCCGTGCAGGAATCGTAACCAGTAGTCGGATTCTTCGTCTTGATGATGATTCTCGGTGCGATATTGTTTCGAAACGTGCCCAAAAATCGACTTTAGGCGCCGGCAACCGCCGTGCATGAGTTCGAGCTGCTTGTGGAGCGTCTCCCTCGTCCTGCCTGAACTCAAAACTGTGGCCTCTCTCCATATGTACGAAGCCCTTCGATTCGCAGCTTATACTGCATCACTCGAACGTGTTGGCTGCTACGCCGCCTTGATGCCGCAGCGTGAAAAAAAATGTCACGCGCGTTTATAAACTCCCAATTCAGAATGAAGTCAGATGGTTCGCAGGGTTGTCACAAATCTGGATGATCTCTTGGTCATTAGCTCTGCTATTATGGACACCGCGCAAAGCACGATAGTATGGCTTGCCCCTCGGTCCGTCGTGGCTCTTTTCGTCCGGCACGGCATCTTTGAGAGCGCCAAGACGTTTATGGAGCGAGGGGGGTCTATGCGGGGCATCACCTATGTCGCGGATCCGTACATCGAAACCGTACGAGAACTCGTAAAAGCGGGCGCAGACATTCGTTTTACACGTCAAAATCCACGTCAGTTTATGCTTATCGGGGACGATAAGGAAAGCATCAGCTCAGTTTATATTGAACCTGAGCATCTTTCCCTCGAGAGCCCCATCACGGCATTCTGGACGAGCGACCCGGACTACGCTCAATGGCTTTTGTCAGCTTTCGAAGCAGAGTGGACGCTGAGCGTAGAGTTTTCGTGACTGTTAGATTTTCAAGGAGAATTTCGGCAAGAAGTTGAACAAGCGAACGAACAGGAGTCGTTCTACAATCTATCGAGGTTTGAAGAATGAGTGACTTTAAAGACATAACTATTAAAAGCGTGGGATTCGCCGGCCAAGAGGGTTATCCCTGGTATTAGGTATCGGTCACACTTTCGCGAATACCTGACAAGATATGGGAAGACTGTTTTGATGAAGTGTTCAGACAAAGAATGGAGCGAGTTACAAATCAACTAAGACAGTTCGCATACAGCAAAGGCGAAGAGATCCCAGACAACGCTAGGAGGGCCTTAGAGGCTTTAGGCTTGGAAGAGGACAAAGAGCTCAGTGACGATACGATTTCTTCAATAGGACCCTTATTTGAGCTACGAGGTGACGTGCTTACATTTCGATGGGTTTACGGTCGTGACAGCAAGGATGGTATGGAAGCGGCGCAAAAGTGTCTTCCAGACGTGAAAGACTGGTTAGACGCAGCTAACAATTGTCGGAAGAAGAACAAACCGTGACCAGTTTTGGCCGCAAGGTCATTTCCTCTTGCCCTTTTTGTGGATAGTGAATTAGCATCTTAAAACTAGCGGACACGATGCACCTACAGCTAGAGGCCACTATCGCGGATAGCTACGCTCAGATGCGACGCATAACGGGTTTGACTACGTTAGATTAGAAGAGATGCTGCAGCCGGTTCGACAAATTTGGATCGGCACTTTTTTCCTACCGGCGACGCATAAACATTTGTGGGGAGAGCGAAACTAAACGACAACACTTAAGCCATTATACCGCGACCCGTGGTATCCATCATCGTGAAGTCGGTGAATCAGATTTTGATTTTGAAAGATGAATTTAATAAGCCACTGGGACTCGCCTGAAGGGGAGGCATAGTCAAGGCATCAAACTTCTTAACCCCGGCGAAGGGAAATGCAGAAACACTGAAGGAGTCTTGAACGTGCACACGTTAGAATTGCACAACGTGAACTCGGGATACAACAAGAAGACCGTCTTGCACGACGTAAGTCTCACGATACAAGAGCCGTCGATATACGTCGTATTAGGCCCAAACGGCGCAGGGAAGACAACACTGTTTAGGACTATCGCCGGCATTTTAGAGCCATATTCGGGCGAAGTCGTGTTTGACGGCGAAAACGTCACCTCGTCGCGTGACGTCAGAAAGCGGATGAACTACCTCTCCCACTACAACGCGATCCCTGAGGAGATGACGGTGTACAACGCTCTCACGTTTTACGCGAACATGCAGGGAGGAAGCGCTGACGAGGTGCTCGCGCTGCTACACCTTCAGGAACTTAGGGATACGAAAATCTATGATCTCTCGCAGGGACAAAAGAAAAGAGTCTCAGTCGCGAAGGTGTTCCTAAAGGAGCGCGACCTGTACTTGATAGACGAGCCCACGTCAAACCTGGACCCTGGCTACTCGAAGGAGATCAGAGACATCCTCATGAAACTGAGCAAGGACAGGATTGTGCTGTACTCCACCCATAACCTCTACGAGGCGAACGACATCGGCACGAACCTCATCTTGATCAAAAATGGGACCATTGCGCTAAGTGAAAAGATCGCAAACATCAAACTGAGGGAATACAGGGTTGGAATTAGGACGTCGACTGACATTTCAAAAATTGTCGATGCGAAGAAGGGAGAGCAGGGATACTACGTCGTGAGCGTTTCGAGCCCCGAAGAGGCAGGACGCATCCTGAAGACGCTAATCGAACACGGGGTACTGGTAACGGAAATGCGGCAGCTCGAAAACCCGTTGCAAGAGCTCTACGAAACGGCGTAATCGGTGAACGCGTGAAGAACAACGTTGTGCGCCAACTGGGGCGCAAACCTGCAATAATCACCGTTAAGAGAGGACTCGCTCTGAGCAAATCGTACGTCGTGTTCGCGATATTCTTTACGTCGGTGGCTATACTCACGGCAAATTTTGGCAACGCATTCCTGAGAGGCGTACCTGGGAATAGCGGCATCTACGTCGGGACGTCACTCTCGCTTCTCTCCGTCCCGCTGACCGCAATTGCCGCTGTGATGCTTACGACGTCCGTCATTTTGCTCTACGTCTACGACAAGAATAACGGCGTGCTCGAGTATTTCCTCTCGCTCGGGATGAATCAAGAAGACATCTACAAGCGCTACCTGAAAGCGGGCGTCATTCTTGTCTTACTCCTTATGGCGGGAGTGGCCGTTGCAAACGTTGCGGTAGGATTGGTTCTGAGAGGAGGAGTTACGCTCCCTCTCGTGGCTACGGGCGTTGCCACCGCATTAGCCCTCTCCATCGTCTCTTTCGATACGATGGCAATGATGACGTTCAGCTTATTGCAGAAGCCGAGGGCAGGAGCAAATCAACCATTAGGCCTCGCCTTGGGGGGGTTGCTGGTGTTGCCCGCGTACTTAACTGCGTTCATTTTGCCTGGTATAGTAGCAGTCGCCGTAGATCTTGCCGAAGCCGTCATAATCGCCGCTCTGTCGATCGCGCTGTTGCTTCTTTCAAGCAGACTCATCAGCAGGGAGAAGCTTCTTCCATAGCAACTCGCGCGTGCAAGACCAATTAGTACAGATTTTCAGTAAGAAAGTAAGAACTTCGGCTTGAAGTTAATCGTCGCTAGCCTCAAGGATCCGAAACGCTTTCTCCAGCCCCAACGTCCTTCATCAAGAACGGCACCCCGGCGAATGGACCAGCAGAGATTGCGTGATCATCCAATCTTACGGTTGCAGAGTTGCCCTTAATAGCCGGAGCACTAGTTTATAGAGGTCATCTATCTGCTTTTGCTGTGCCTGGAGTTCGCGCCACAACTCTTCGTGCTCTTCTACATTTTGCACGTGGTGAAGTAAGTGTAAGCTGGGCGTTGCGATAGATTCTTTAGTTACGCGCTCTACATCACTCATTTTTCACTCCTCAACCCCGCTCTCTCGCAATCTCTAGGCTGTCACATGAGCACATCGATCTTAAAGAGGTCACACTCCGAGGTATACTCTAGCGGACAAGTTCGGCGCCTCGTACATCCGAAACATAGCGGTATGATATACTCGGCAACGCACTTCTGAAACTCATTGCAAGGGCAGTTTGTAGAGCGCGGCTTGCCTCCGTGAACCGGACAGTCCTTACCCAAGCCATAATCCAACTCGCACATGCTCTGTTCTCCCTTTTTTAATCCAACATCGTCTACCGGTGTTCCACCACCATGTGTGGGGGCTTCGTAATAGAAAACGTTTGATTTTAATAAACTCACTTTGTTTACGGTATCTTGTCGCGCTTTCGCCTAATGCATTTCTTGAAGAGTAGTGGCGTGTTCCTTCCTTGTTGCTACAAACCTCTGCAATGGGGATGATGTGGTATCTGAAAGGGCTTTGGCTCAGTCACGTCTTCTTCTGTTTCAGAACGCTTTGATTGGGTCGCTCGCGGCTAATCACAACGCTTAAGTTCCCAGCACTGACCTCATCCACCATTATGCTAGCTGCTGAGCATTACCTAAACTTTTTTGCCGATAGCGCGCTGCTGCCAAAAAACGAGCTTTTGGAGATCCATCGCAGCAAAATTTCCCTCCACCGTTCAAAAGCAAATTATGGCTATCCAACTATTCGACTGCCTCATAAATTATCTACGCTTGCAGGGTTGCCAACGCGGATCTTTCAAACAGTGCACGACGGAGCATTGGCATTCCTAGTTGTTATCTCTAAGGGCGTGGACACAGAAAACGGTGCTGAGCCATTGGAAAACGCGATTAAAAACGCCAAATCCCCCGCCTTGACATGGCGGAGATCGCCGGTCCGAATCCGGCCGAGCCCATTGTTCTTTTTGTAATCAGGACTGCTGCAGAAGCCCATTGTGTCTCTCGGCTACGAAGATATGGCAAGAATCAAGGACAACACCCTCAAATGCAAATCCAGATCAAGCACAAAAATCTATGCTTGACTTCACCGACGAAATAAAAGGCTCAGAGAGCTACGAGATCAAGGATAATTAAGGGACGACGAGTTTCAAAAGAAAAAAGAGACGCTCTTGGCTAAGATCTGAGCCAGAATGAATTTAAATCAATATTTTTTGGTTTAATGAGCTTAATCCTGAAAGAGCTCGCGGCGTGAGGACGTGGTTGCAGAGTTGTAGTGGGGGTAGCTCTGTTGCTATTTAGAGGCTATGGATGAAAAATTGGGCATCCAATTAACTGCAGAGCTTGGCGTTATGGATGTAGCTCTAATATAGCTCTACCACTTTTCTTTTTGGCGTCATATGCCGAAACTGATGCTTTCCGCAAGAATTTTCCTCGTATCAGTTTCCTTGCCATCGGCACGTTCGAAGAGGAGGATCGTGTCGGGTTCCCCGGGCTCAGTCCTGCCGCCAATCTTCAGGGACTCAAATTGCCAAAACCACGACCGTGGACCCGGTTGGTAGATGCGGCGATGAACGACAATCACGATCGCCCCCTGATGAAGAGGCCATTTATGATAGGATGACTTCCCGGCCTTCCGCGCCCGTTGTTCTTGTTCTCTCGTGTACTGCACCTTCGCGACAGTGGCGATCCACTTTTTGATCAGCTCATCAAAGAGTTGAATCTTCTCCTCTCTGCTCTTGCCTGGAAATTTCTCGATCTCGTTGGATCCGTCGGGAGCGATTATGTCTGGGGGGGCCAGCTGAAGTTTAATATCCGTGTACTTAATCTCACGCACCCCTTTAAGCGATCGCGTCACCGGCGGAATTATATAGGTCGCAAATCCGCCCGGACCTACGAGAGACGCCGACTCTTTGACGGTTTCAATCATCTTCGTCGTAACGCCCTTCTTGTAGTGAAGCACGGCCCATACTGCGGCGGCTTCTTCTAACGCTTTTTCAGGCCAATCCTCATAGTTTCCTCTGCCTGTTCCGGGCACGTTTTCCTGATGATCTGTTATGATGCCGTTCTTGCCCCATCTCCTCAGGGTCTTTACTGAACTCTCAACCGAGATGTCTAGCAGTCGCTTCCGAAGTTCTTCTATGCGCACGGTTTACGCTTCCCTCAAATAAACTATGCACTTATAAGCCATATGTGCAGAGTTCTGCATGCTTTATGATAAGTCCACGTCTATATAGCTTTGGAGTGGTCAGATGACTGCGATATCAGAACGAGCCTTTGCGATTGCTTGTGGTGAGATGAAAGGTTGTTTTCCTGAGACTCGCACAAACTTACACCTCAGAAGCGACTTCACGATCACGGCTGTGAACAGATTCACGGCCACCGTGTTGTTCGTGCTTTTTCAAACCTTCTTAGCAGCGAAACACCTGTTAGAGTGGCTTTCGAAGCAACACACTTCAGCACGCCAAAAAGCTGGAGTTGCACACGTCGGTGTCGCTCTCAGCAGCAACGGAGGACCCACGTTATGACCCGCTGCGGTTTTTGCATGCACCCGAAACGGGAGGAATATGAGCGAAAGATCGTCTCTAAAGAGCTTTCGATGTCGAGGGTAGCGCAGCTGATGAACTGCAACAAGTCGAGTGTATCGCGACACATGAGCAACTGTTTCCCAAAAAAGATAGCTGAGTGGGTCAAGCCCGAAGCAACGAAAGAGGAGGCGCTCAACGTCATAAAAGAGCTTGTACGCTCACACAGAGATCTTCTCGATCTCTATGAAGAGGCACGAGCAACAGGAAACATAGACGCCGCTATCAGGGCTCTGGGAGAAGAGCGGAAGCATCTTGAGATTGTAGCGAAGTTGACCGGCCAGCTACAGGAGCGGTCGAGCGTCAGCATCTTCTTATCGCCCGAGTATTTGGAGCTAAAACAAGTTATTAACGCCACACTCGCGCCATTTCCAGAAGTAAGACAAAAACTTGCCGAGGCGTTTTCTAAGATTGCTAATGATGGTGGCCGACAATGAACGATATTCGCAAGGCTTTTTTCGCTGATCTCGCCGCGAGCGTGGACTCGGTTACGTTCGCGCGATCACTAGGCGTCGATCCCGATCCTTGGCAGCAAGAGCTCTTGTTATCGACGGAAAAGCGGATCATCCTCAATTGTTCGCGACAGTCTGGGAAAAGCACGATCACAGCGATATTGGCTTTACACCACGCCCTCAACAATTTCGCGTCGCTGGTGCTAATCCTGTCCCCGTCGCAGCGGCAGTCGGCAGAGCTCTTTAAAAAGGTCATGGGATTCTATGTGGATTTGGGACGGCCCATAGTATCCGAAACCGAGACGGCGCTTACACTACAACTAACGAACAAATCGCGTATCGTCTCGCTGCCGGGGAAAGAGAAAACCGTCCGAGGATACAGCGGGGTCTCGCTACTCATTATTGACGAGGCGGCACAAGTCGATGACGATCTCTATTATTCGGTGAGACCTATGCTGGCCGTTTCGCAGGGCAGACTCATCCTTCTGAGCACACCATTCGGGAAGCGGGGGTTTTTCTTTAAAGAATGGTCGGAATCAGAAGCGTGGAAAAAGATCAAGATAACGGCATGGGAATGTCCGCGCATCGCTCCTAAGTTTCTGGAAGAAGAGCGCCTCGCGTTTGGAGAGTGGTGGTTCAGGCAGGAATACGAATGTGAATTTTCTGAAAATGTTGATGCCTATTTTTCGTATGAGGAAATTCGAGACAGCATAAGTGCGGACGTTAAGCCGTTGTTCGCGCCGGATGGAAGTTTGAACGTTTAAGACCCGGCCGAAAAAAGGAGAGAACGAAGAATGAATACAGAAGAACAAAGCGAGAAAGAAGAGATAGACACAAAAGAACCAAGTACAAGGGTGTACGTTGGCCTGGATATCGGCCAAAGTCAGGATCCTACCGCTATAGTAGTGCTGCAGCACGTGCGTAGCGAGAAGGGCGACCCAATGATAGTAGATGAATATCGCGTGCGCGACGCTAAACGCCTGCAGCTGGGGACTTCATACGTCGACGTCATACGTCACGTCTCGGGACTACTTGAGGCGATTAGGCCACTCGGTAACGCAACCCTTATCATGGACGCCACAGGAGTCGGAGCTCCAATTGTGGACATGTTCAGGGCTGCGGGCCTTAAACCCGTAGCCGTTCAAGTGCACGGCGGCCAAAAAACGAGCTATGACAAAGGCTCCTGGCATATTCCCAAGCGTGATTTGGTCTCAAGCGCTAAGCGGCTCCTCGGAGAAAAGACGCTAAAGATAGCGGACGGTCTGCAGCACGGTGATACGCTTATTACAGAGCTGCAAAACTTCAGCGTCAATATCAACATAGCGACCGGGCACGATTCATACGAGGCTTGGAGAGAAGGCATACACGACGACCTCGTCTTTGCTTTGTCTTTGACATGCTGGTACGCTCTTCGAAAAAAGAACGACACGCTCAACATAGACGCAAGCGAGGTGATGACCGACACCGCTGAGGGAGCAATCCGCCCTTGGGAGGACTACTACATAGGGTGGGTACCGGCCCGTGATGAGGAATGCGGAGCGCTGGTGGTTTACAACCTCAAACACTCGTCAGTCGTCAGTCTCGAGCGCACGAAACCCGAATCGATGCTGCAACAGATTGAAAAGGTCTTCAAAACAGCAGAGCGCTACGATGCGGCGGTGGTGGCTCAGGCGGGGACGGACGAATCGATACTCAACGCACTCGATTACAGAGGAGCATACGTTGAGCGCGTTGATTTGGACCCGCAGAAGCTGACATTAGCTTACGAAAATCTGTCCCTCTTAGTCAATTATAAGCAAATCAAGCTGCCTAATGACCCTGAGCTCCTAGCGGAGCTTGAGATAGAGCAGAACAGTGTGGTAGTAGCGCTGTGCCTCGTTACGCATGATGTTTATCCAGATATTGGCGCAAAGACCCACGAATTTGGCGACGATGATCCCTATGACAGACCGATGTATTACCGAGATGATTATGGTAATATCGTTGGAGGATGGTGATACTAATTCTGATGTCTCGTTTGCGGTCCTCTTATGGACTCCCGTTCCTACCTTCACTTGGTGACACTTGTTCTGAGTCGCGACAGTCCTGTTTACAGCGTGCTCCTTTAAGCCTTTCCGTAGTTCTGTGCTTGTTATTTCTTTTTTCAATTTCCTTTGATTATTGAACTCCGTTTTTGAGCCAACGCAAAACATATGGAGTTACGGCACGCAAAGTGCTTCACACTCAATATTAATCATATGCCCAGCTGTATTCACGACTCTGGTGCAATCGCACCTGTATCTTTTTGATTATTCGTCGGAGTTGTTGCCGAGCATAGTCAGGAATCCATGCATCGTGCACCCGGTCCTGCAGATATTGATAGGCTTCCCAACTGGTAGAGCACTTCCGCAAAAGTTTTTCGGCGGCCACGTCCGCGTAATCGTCCTTGTAATCCGCTAGTTCCAGTATGAGCTCATCGACTTCTGCGCAATCGTTGTACATAGCAGTGTAGTAAAACGTGGAGGTGTTTTTCCTGATTAGCGAAGAGTGGTGCGGAAGTGGTCTTTGGACTAAATGACCACAACGCTTAGCGCACCTCGAAAGCAAGGGTCTGGGCAAGCTGTCTTTCAACTCAAGCGTAAAAAAACGGCACATTATCATTCATCGATGGCTTTGCCACAATGAGGACAAGTCGAAGGCTCTTTCGGCGGGCGCCTGCGCGCCTGAACCTCCTCGTAAAATCCTGAGCCAAGTATGGCGGTGGGCAGGGCGAATAATCCGATGCCTAAGAACGCGGTCAGACCAGCGATCACTTTTCCGAGGGCGGTGACGGGATAGACGTTGCCGTACCCGACAGTGGTCAGCGTTACAGTCCCCCACCACATCGCATTAGGAACACTCCCGAACTTGTCGGGTTGCACCGGGCCCTCAACGACGTACATGAGCGTTGAAAGGACTATCAAAAGCGTGGCCCCAATTACCACCGTCGCGAAGAGTTCCCCGCGCTTCTTGGAGAGCACTGTAGCGAGGATATCAAACGAGGAGTGATAGCGGCTCAGCTTGAAAATGCGCAACACTACAAGCAATCGGAGTACGCGCACGACGGGCTGATCTTGGATAAAGAGCGTCAAGTAGAAAGGTATGACAGTGATGAGATCGATGAGCGCCAGTGGCGTGATGGCAAAACGCATTCTTCCTCGAATCGGATTTTGAAAGCGTGCATCGGTCGTACAGGCCCAGAGACGCAAAGCAAACTCAACTGTGAACACGATTGTTGAGAATAGGAGGAACGAGTAAAAGACGAGTTTGTTAGCTTCATGTGTTGCTCTGTCGGTTTCGAGTATGACGGCGAGCACGTTCAGGCAAATGAGCACGATAAAAAAAATGTTGACGGCTCGGCCAAGTCGATCGCTGCTTTCGCCTTCTAGGACTCGGAAAACTCGTTCTTTCCGGGAGTAATCCGTCGTCAGTGTTAGCACCTCTACTTTCTTGTTGCAGAAATGCTAGTGAGCATTTATCAATCTTTGGGCTGATTCGAAGCCGTCATCCGGTGTAAAACTTTCCCATACTCTTGCTACGCGTGAACGCGCAGTCTCATTCTCCACTCCAAGGCACGCGTAATCTTACTAAATAGTTTTCAATCGCTAACTATGTCAGCGTCTCTTTGTGCACCTAAGCTTAGTCGCGAGCGGCCAATCACAATGATTAAGTGTGCTTTGACGACCTCATGCACCACTATGCTAGCCGCTGAACAATATTCAAACCTGTTTGCTGGTGTGGCGCTACACAAACGCAAGCCGCTGCAGATTCACCGCAGCAGAATATCGCTCCATTGCGCAAAAGCTGGTTACAGTTACCCGACTATCCGGCTGCCTCATTATCTCTCGTCGCTTGCAGGACTTTCGACGCGCATCTATCAGACTGTGCACGATGGAGCACTTGCCTTCCTTGTCGTTGTCTCATCGAGTCCCAAAGCTGCGAAAAAAAGTGCAAAAATTCAGAAAAACGCCACGAGAGACACTAAATCCCCCCGTCTTGACATGGCGGAGGTCGCCGGGGAGGCTTATGGCGAAAAGAAGCACAACAAGGGAAAAAAGGGTCTCATTGCAAAGAGACGAGGCAAATTGTAAATGAAGAGCTCGAACACGTAGCACGAGGACATGCTACAGCAGGAATTGCGGACGTTCTATCAGATGCTTCGGATGCACAGCCTTGGCAAAAAAAGGGAAAGGGAAATCGAAAGATGGCGTGCTGGGAGAAGCCATTGAATCGGTCGAAAAAAAACGTATCCTTGATTTAAACCCTGGTACGAGGGAGAATATTTCGAGTTACCTTCTGGATGAAGATCCTAGCGGTATTTAAAGCCGCTAGTTAGAGGAAAAGGGGCCGTGCAGCACTCCTTCTGCTGGTCGCTTAAAATACCTATGAGTTACGGCGTGAGAGTAGGGTTGCAGAGCGCCATCGCATCCCAACACTGGCAGGTGAGTTAGAAAATTGTTATGCACGCTAAGGTGCTCAACATTTTTAGCTACCGTTTTTCCTGCACGACTGCTTTCATGCAGAATCCGTTTCAGCGGAGACACGATTAGAAACGTTGAAGCTTAGGAGCGTTCCTGTAACGACTCAATGGATGCTGAGTCACCCAAAAGAAAAGCCCCCGAGAAGATGGTGCAGGCTTTTGAGTACGCCGAGCTCATACTGTACGCCGTAGTCGGTGTTTTGCTTATCGTCATTGCTGTCGTCGCACTCGTAGCAGAGATGGATAACATCGTTAGCTACTTTCTGACCGATAGCCCGATAGTTGGACTAAGCTATCTTTTCGCAGCGATAATCGTCCTTGAGCTGCTGATGACGGTGATCGGCTATATGAAGACCAAATCTATCAATTTGGGGCTGCTGCTCGGCGCCGGTCTCACGGCAATGGTGCGGGAAATCATCGCCTTCGGCTATCAGTCTGCCACCTTGCAAGATTTTGTGCCTGTCTTGGCCGCGACTGTCGTTCTCGTTGCCGCGCTCTACTTTGTGGGCGACAAAACGATTCACACTTAGTTGTGTGCTCTCGTTTTGCCTGTCACAGGAATTAGCAAGCTATGATAACCGCAGAAAAGCTCATTAAGCTGCTTGGCCTGAAGTCCCATCCCGAGGGAGGGTACTACAGAGAGACGTACAGATCAGATGAGATCATCGCGAGGGGAGCGTTGCCCGAGCGCTATACAGGGAATAGAACGTATGGAACGGCAATTTATTACTTGTTGACGCCAGAAACGTTTTCTGCCATTCACCGAATCAAGACGGACGAGATATATCATTTTTATCTAGGAGACCCCGTCGAACTCGTTCAATTGCTGCCCGACGGTTCTGGATGCGTGGTGACACTCGGCAACGATATTGCAGGAGGCGCGCAGCTACAGACCGTCGTGTCGCGTGGGACGTGGCACGGATCACGGCTTGCAGAGGGAGGCAAATATGCCCTCCTCGGCACAACGGTAGCTCCGGGCTTTGAATTTGCAGATAATGAAATCGGGCGCAGGAGCGATCTAATACACACCTATCCGTCGTTTAGCGACATGATCATCGCATTGACAAGACAGTAGTGTACGAAGTAGCCACTTTCTTGAAAGCGATTCTCTCCCCAAGCTGCTGATCAGCACGCTAGCGGCTGACGTAGCCTATTCTCAAGGTATTCTTCGTTGTTCTTACCGGCACTGAAAAGTCGTGCCCAGAAGCCGACTTCCGTTCTCTAAACTATTGTGCCTGCAACCCATCCGCAAACTGGCGTATCTTTTCTTGAAAGGCACCTTTCTTAACTTCCTTTTCCTGGAGGGCAAGGATATTGACCGGAGGTTTCTCACAGAGCGCTTGCATCTCTTCAAATAGCTGCTGATTCTTAGTGCCTCCTTGCGTGCAAAAAAATGCTACCCGTTTAAACGTCGACTTATTGTTGGTGATATAGGTCCGGATCGCACTTGACAACGTGCCGCCCCAAATAGGCGTGCCGAGTATCACTAAATCATATGATGCGGGATCGTGCTTGGTGTCTGCGAGTGTGGTGAGGGCTTTTTCCCGTGCATCCCTTCCGGACCGCACAAAGCCCATAGGCCCGCCTCGTTTTTTTGTGTCAATAAGTTCTTCACTATCGCAGTTAAGCGTTTGAGCAATAGCTTCCCCGACCTTTTTGGTCGATCCTGTTCGTGAATAGAATACCACTAACGGCTTCATTGCAGGTTCCTTCCCGTCACTAGTGCGATCCATCAGTTTAAATGCTTTTTGCGGCAGTCTATAGTCTTGAACGTCTGTTCTAGGAACAACGTGCGATGTTCTCGAATGACAATAATAGTGCAGGGTCTTACGGTG
>Ga0187886_1001525_pt1 | contig 20844 bp, 11 predicted proteins | sample June2016WEW_20_1_FD_133001 | JGI IMG/M metagenome (GOLD analysis project Ga0187886, IMG submission 133001) | Peatland microbial communities from SPRUCE experiment site at the Marcell Experimental Forest, Minnesota, USA - June2016WEW_20_150 | ecosystem: Environmental > Terrestrial > Soil >... | reverse complement strand
TCTTCGCTCTTCTCCCCGCCGCCGTTCTAGCCGTTGTCCTCTGCGGTTGCGCCACGACCCGCGCCCGTGTCGTGGACGTCGCCGCCACCAGACACACCGAAACAGTTGGCCGCGCCGACAAGAACCTTTTCCTGACCGACGGCGCCTCGAAAATACTCTTTCAGCCCGAGCGGTTGCCTGTGGCCGAGCAGCGGGAGGAATTTTACGTCAAATGGACAGGCGCGCAGGTGGACTCGGTGAAGTTTGAATACCGTCAAGTCAATCTCCCAAACAAGCTCATGGAGCAGACCTGCGCTCCGAACGGTCGCCACTGGAACGTGTTCGCGGTGTGTGGCGAGGATTTCACGAACGGCGGCCCCGTCTCCGCCTGGCGCATGAGCTTGTGGAACGGCACTCAATTTCTTGCGGAAAAGAAGTCTGCCCTTTGGTAATATCAGCAACACTATGTCAGCCGACACGCCTCACCCCAGCGATTTGCCCTCGCGCAGCAAGACGATCCACCGCGCGCAGACTGGTAGGACGGGCGTCCCTGGCCAGCGCAGGGTAGGCTCGCCCGTCCCCTCCGTCGGCAAAAGCGGCGGCCCGGCTGCCGCACGCGCCGTGCGTTGGTTCCACCACCTGACTGAACAGACGGTCGTTTCCCAATTCGATCTTGTTGCCGCCGCCAACGCCCGAAAGACCGCCATACTCTGGGGGCGCGAAACCGTCACTTACGCGGAACTGCGCAAGCGCATCCATCGTTACGCTGCCAACCTGCAGACTGGCCCCGAACAAACGTTCGGGGCTGGTCCCGCTCAGAGCGGGGTCCGCCCCGGCGACCGCGTCGGCATCCTGCTGGAAAACTCGCCGGAGTTCATCTATGTCCTGTACGCGGCGCTCAAGAGCGGCGCGGTGGTTGTGCCGATCAACAACTTTCTCAAGGCCCCGGAAATCCAGCACATCGTTGATGATTGCAGGCTCAGTTGCCTGGTGACCTCAAGCGACTTTGACGAGACGGTCACGAAGCTGCAGGGTGTGAAGACCGCCTCCATTGAGGCGCTCGGCGGGAGGTTCCCCTCTCCCTTGAACAAGGGAGAGGGTCAGGGTGAGAGTTCCAAGTCCCAGACCGGTCGCGACATGGACGTCGCTCCCACGAAACATCTGTCCCACCAGCCCGGAACCCTGAACCGTGAACCCCATTTCCCAACCCTGAACCGTTCTGATACCGCCTTGATCATTTATACATCGGGCACGACGGGCAAGCCGAAAGGCGCGCTTCTCTCCCACGGCAACATCGCCTCCAACGTTCACAGTTGCATTCAAGCCCTCGAAGAGACCGACGACGATCGGCTGACGCTGTTGCTGCCGATGTTTCACAGTTTCATGCTGACGGTCTGCATCTTCACACCGCTGTCGATGGGCGCCGGCATCGTGCTGATCAGGTCTCTCCATCCCTTCAAGGCCGCGATGCAAGAAATGATTTTCAACCGCGCAACCATTTTCGTCGGCATCCCGCAGATTTTCCAGGCGCTGGCGCAGGCAAATATCCCCTTCTGGGTGCACTGGGTCCTCAAACTGCGCATGGCCGTGTCCGGCGCCGCGCCGCTGGCCCGCGAGACCCTGGAAGCGTTCGAACGAAAGATGCATATCCCTTTGCTCGAAGGCTACGGATTGAGCGAAGCATCGCCTGTGGTGTCGTTCAATCCCTATCACAGCGTGCGCAAGCCCGGCTCGGTCGGGCTGCCGCTGCCCGATATCGAAGTAAAGATTTTCGATGACCACGACCGTGAACTGCCCCCTGAGCAGGTCGGCGAAATCGTTGTGCGCGGCCCGAACGTCATGCAAGGTTACTACAATCAACCCGAGGAGACGGCAACGACACTGCGCAACGGCTGGCTGCATACAGGCGACGTGGGCAGGAAGGACGCGGACGGTTACATCTACATTGTGGATCGCCGCAAAGAGATGCTGTTGGTTCGCGGCATGAACGTCTATCCCCGCGAGATCGAGGAGGTCATCTACCAATTCCCGAACGTTCGCGAAGCCGCCGTCGTCGCCAAGGCAGACGAGAAACGCGGGGAAGTGCCCATCGCCTTCGTCAGCCCCACGCCCGGCGCGATGCTGCAGTCGGATGAACTCTTGCGATTCTGCCGCGAGCGGTTGGCCGATTATAAACTCCCACGGGAATTCCACATCGTCGAGTCGCTGCCGCACACGGCGACCGGAAAGATCGCCAAACTGGAACTGAAGAAAATGCTGTAGCGGCGCTTCCCTGCCCCGAAGGCTTTCGGGGTGAACGAAGCGCCGAACAGGACGCACATTTGCGCTTCACCACGCTCGGAGCGTGGTTCACAGAAGCGCAACTACAACGGTTGCCACCGCGCTCTCGATGGGCGCCGTCGTCATCCAACACTCCATTACTCCATCACTCCAATTCCCCATTTCCCCTACTTCTCGGTTGTGCCACTCGCGGTGACGCCGTACAATGAACTGCACTGGAGACGGGTTCGGTTGCCCGCGCACGGGAACTGGAGTTCGCCTGGCGCAGACCGGAGCTTGTCTTCTCAACAGTATCTACACAAAATGACTGGAGCATCCCATCGGCGGCGAAACGTCCTGATCTGCCTGTGTTTGGCTGTGACCATTGTCGCTGTTTACTGGCCGGTCAGCCACTTCGAGTTCATCAACTACGATGATAATGGATATGTCACTGAGAACCTTCCCGTACGAGACGGACTGACGCTCAGAGGTCTTGTCTGGGCTTTCACGACCAATCACATGGGCAACTGGCATCCGCTGACCTGGCTGTCCCTCATGCTGGATTGCCAGTTGTTCGGGCTGAAAGCCGGGCCGCATCATCTCGTCAATGTGTTGTTTCATATCGTCAATACCCTGCTGCTTTTCAGCGTGCTGAACAGAATGACGCGGGCGCCGTGGCGGAGCGGGTCTGTCGCGGCGCTGTTTGCGCTGCATCCGCTGCACGTGGAATCGGTAGCCTGGGTGGCGGAGCGCAAGGATGTCCTGAGCGCGTTCTTCTGGATGCTGACTATGTGGGCGTATGTGCAATACGTGGAAACGCTCAACGCTCCGAAGTCCGCCGTAGCTCGTCCGTCACAGGCGGTCAAGGCGAAGGCGGAACGCTCCCCCGTCCGCCGAAGCCTTGGCGAAGGCGGAACGCCCCACGCCTTCTATAGTCTGGCGCTGTTGTTTTTCACGTTGGGACTGATGGCCAAGCCGATGCTGGTGACACTGCCGTTTGTGTTGTTGTTGCTGGACTACTGGCCGCTGGGCCGGACACGATGTACGAAGTCGGTCATTGTGGAGAAAACTGAAGCCCCTCTAAGCCACCTGCTGAAGGAGAAGCTCCCATTCCTTGCTCTGGCTGTCATCTCGTGTGGCGTGACGTTCTGGGCGCAGCGCGCGGCGGGCGCAGTCGCGCCGCTGGAGCGTTTGCCGATTGGCGAGCGTGTGGCCAATGCTGTGGTTTCCTACGCGCGCTATCTCAGTGCGGCTTTCTGGCCAAGCGGGCTGGCGGTGTTCTATCCACATCGGAAGTGGCCCTGGGAGGTGGTTGTGGGTGCCGGCGTGGTTCTGGTCGGGGTGTCCGGTTGGGTAATATGGAGAGGACGGCGTGAGCCACATTTCGTCACAGGTTGGTTGTGGTACTTGGGAACGCTCGTGCCCGTAATCGGGCTGGTGCAAGTAGGGGTGCAGTCCATGGCCGACCGTTACACCTATTTGCCATTGATCGGGGTGTTCATGATGGCGGCTTGGTGCATCCCAAACGCCGCAGTTGGACAACAAGTCGGGCGGATGATCGTTGCGGGGGCTGCTGCGCTGGTGTTGATCGTTTGTGCGGTGCTATGTCGGCTGCAGGTTCGTTACTGGCGAAACAGCGTGACACTGTTCGAGCACGCTCTGGCCGTAACGAAAGACAACCCTGTGGCTCATTCGAACCTGGGAGTTGCCCTGGCGGAACAAGGCAGAGTTGAGGAAGCTCTCGGGCACTTCGAGCAGGCGTTAAGGATCGAGCCTGACTATCCCGAGGCGCACAACAACCTGGGGTTGGCCCTGTGGCAGAAAGGCAAGGTACAGGAGGCCATCAGGCACTTCGAGCGGGTGCTGCAGATCAGGCCCGATTCCGCCCAAGCACACAGCAATTTGGGAGTGGCTTTGTCGCAGGAAGGCAAAGTGCAAGAGGCATTTGGACACTTCCAGCAGGCGGTACGGATCAACCCCGATTCGGCCGAGACACAAAACAACTTTGGAGGTGCCCTGCTGCAACGGGGCATGGTACAGGAGGCAATCGGGCATTGCGAGCGGGCACTGTGGATCGCACCCGATATGGCCGAGGCACACTACAATCTGGGGATCGCCTCGGAGCGATTGGGTAAGGTTCCAGAGGCGATCGGACACTATGAGCAGGCGCTGCGTATTCGACCCGACTACCTAGGCGCGCAAAACGATCTGGCTCGCCTGTTGGCGACGCTCGCGCCGGCGGAAGGCGGCGACCCGGTTCGGGCTGTGACTCTGGCACAACGGGCCTGCGAGATTACCGGCAATCGGGTGCCCGCCTACTTGGACACCTTGGCTGCCGCGTACGCAGCCGTCGGCCGGTTCAACGACGCCGTCGCCACCACCGAGAAGGCCGTCGAGTTGGCCCGCGCTGCCGGGCAGCCGCAGGTTATCAAGGAGCTCGAGCGACGATTGGAGTTGTATCGCGAGGGACAAGTTTACCGCCAGCCTCAAACCCCTGTTCGGAGCCAGTCCGTCAACGCGGCGGGTCCGCAGAACCCGTGACAAAAGCCGCTGCTCCAAGAACCCAATTCGGATGGCTCGCAAATCGCTCGGTCCGTGGGCGCGCGTACATGAATATTAGATGGCCACGAATAACAAGTTCAGATAACTTCTCGGCTGTTGAAAGCGCAGAAGTTCATCCCCTTGCTGGTGATCGGCGTCGGGCTGTTGGTTTATCACAACAGCTTCCCTAACCCGTTCATCTTTGACGATCTACAGCACATCGTGGAAAATCCACGCATCCGCCAACTGTGGCCGCCATGGGGGATCATCATGCACACCTCCCGGCCCGTGGTGCTTCTGTCGCTGGCAGTAAACTACGCGCTGGGCGGGCTTAACCCTTGGGGGTACCACTTGTTCAACGTGGGCATCCACATCCTTGCCGCGCTGACCTTGTACGGGGTGGCGCGGTTGACGTTTGCCTCAGAAGCGTTGGAATCTCTTTGGGGCGGGGCGGCACCGTGGATGGCTGGCGTGATTTCTTTGATTTGGTTGGTGCATCCGCTGCAAACGGAGAGCGTGACCTACACGATTCAACGCGGCGAATCGCTCATCGGGTTGTTCTACCTGCTGACTCTCTACTGTGTCATCCGCAGCACCGAACCGTCGCGAAGGATCTGGTGGCAGGTGGGTGCCGTGGTCAGTTGCGCGCTGGGGATGGCCAGCAAACCCGTCATGGTTACGGCGCCCGTGGTGGTACTCCTGTACGACTGTGTGTTCCTGGCCAAATCATGGCGCGAGGTGATGGAACGACGGTGGGCGTTGTACGCGAGCCTGGCGGCCACATGGTTGCTGCTGCCGCTGTTTCTGGCGAATGGGCCCTCGGATTGGAAGACCAGTGCGGGGTTTGCGTACAAGGGCATTCCGCCGCTGCAATACGCGCTGACGCAGCCGGGGGTGATTCTGCACTACCTGCGGTTGGCATTCTGGCCTCATCCATTGTGCTTTGACTACGGTTGGGAGTACGGCTGGCCGCCGGTGCGGACGGCACGAGATGCGTTGCCTGACCTGATTGTCGTTGGCGCATTACTGGCGGCAACGGCCTGGGCTTGGTGGCGCAAACCGGCCCTCGGATTTCTCGGCGTCTGGTTGTTCATGATCTTGGCACCGACGTCCAGCTTCGTGCCGGTTGCGGATCTGGTGTTTGAACACCGCATGTACTTGCCGCTAGCAGCGGTGGTCGCACTGGTGACTGTCGGCGGGTTTGTGGTTGGAAGAGACCTCCTGAGCGCATGGCCAAAGATGCAGAGAATGCTCGGCTGCGGAGTGAGCGCGGTTCTTGTGGTGCTGTTGGCGATTCTCGCCATCCAACGGAACCACGATTACAGGTCGGCGCTCGCCATTTGGCAGGACACCGTTGTCAAGTGCCCTGAGAACACCAGGGCCCACAACAACCTCGGGAAAGCTCTGTTGGACGCGGGCAGCGTCCAAGAGGCAATCGGTCATTTCGAGCAGGCCCTACAGATCAAGCCAGACTACGCCGTCGCGCACGACAACCTGGGGGCTGCCTTGGCTCAGGTAGGCAGGTTCCATGAGGCAGCCGATGAATTCGGTCTGGCCCTGCAGATTCAATCCGACTTCGCAGAAGCGCACTACAACATGGGGCGCGCCCTGGTTCGTCTGGGCAGGGTGCAGGAGGCGATCATGCACTACGAGCAGGCGCTGCGGTCGAATCCCAGCGATGCCGAGGCGCACTACGAGTTGGGGAACGCCCTGATCGTGTGGGGCAAAACGCAGGAGGCGATCGCGCATTGGGAGCAGGCCGTGCGGATCAAGCCGGATTACGCCGATGCGCGCAATAACCTCGGGGCTGCTCTGGCTCAGGCAGGCAGGTTTCAAGAAGCCATCGAACAACTCGACCAGGTGCTGCGGATCACACCGTGTAATGCCGAGGCGCACTGCAACCTGGGGAATACCCTGCTCCAAGTCGGCAAGGTCCGGGAGGCAATTGGACACTATGAGCATGCGCTGAGAATCAAACCCGATTTTCTTGACGCTCAAAATAGTCTGGCGGGGCTGCTGGCGACTCTCGCGTCGGCGGAAGGTGGCGACCCGGCTCGGGCAGTGACTCTGGCTCAGCAGGTTTGCGAAATCACAAGCAATCAGGTGCCAGCCTACCTCGACACCTTGGCTGCCGCGTACGCAGCCGTCGGCCGGTTCAACGACGCCGTCGCCACCGCGCAGAAGGCCATCGAGTTGGCCCGCGCTGCCGTGCAACCGCAGGTTGTTACGGAGATCGAGGGACGATTGGAGTCGTATCGCAGCGGACACGTTTACCGCCAGCTCCGAACTCCTGTTCGGAGCCAGCCCGTTGATGTGACGAGTCCACACAACCCGTGACGCGGACCGCTCGCGCAGGAATCTGAAATCAAATGGTTCGACATTCTTGGCTTGACGTTTGATAAGCGCGTAGAAGTTATTTATCCAAGGCAAGCGAGCGGTGTGACGAAAGGATCGGCGGGACGATGAAGAACAATTGGAGATTCTTGGGGGCGGGCGCAGCACTTATCGTTTTGTTGACCGTTGTCGTTTACATCCCCGCGATGCGGGGCGGGTTCATTTGGGATGACATCCTAATCACCGACAACCCGATGATCAAAGCTCGTGACGGACTCTATCGCCTTTGGTTTATGTCGAAACCCACGGATATCTGGCCGTTGACGTCGAGTACGTGCTGGCTGGAGTGGCGGTTGTGGGGCAATAGCCCGACGGGCTACCATGTGGTCAACGTGTTGTTGCACGCGGTCAATGCCATCTTGGTGTGGATGATCCTACGACGCCTGAGAATTCCGGGAGCCTGGCTGGCCGGACTCGTGTTTGCCGTTCACCCGGTGAACGTGGCTACCGCAGCTTGGATCAGCGAACAGAAGAACACGCTGTCGATGCTGTTCTATGCGCTGGCAATCCTTCTGTATCTGAGATTCGACGAAGAGGGCCGATGGCGCTGGTACGGTCTTTCATTGGCGGCATTTGTGTTGGCCCTGCTTAGCAAGACCGCAGTCGTCATGTTACCTGTTGTGCTGCTAGGGTGCATTTGGTGGACGCACGGGCGGGTGCGACGGAAAGATCTTCTCTGCACCATTGCGTTCTTCGTCTTTTCACTGGTTTGGGGGTTGGTGACGATCTGGTTTCAACAGGATAGGCCAACGCAAGGATACGTACTTGGGGTGGGGGTGGTTGCCTCCCGTGTGGCTGCCGCTGGTTGGGTACCGTGGTTTTATCTGTACAAGGCGCTGCTGCCACTGAACCTGAACGTGATTTATCCAAAGTGGGAGATCGATGCTTCCCGCTGGGTTTCCTACCTGCCGGGAATGACCCTCGCGGCTTGCCTCATGGTTTTCTGGTGGAGGCGCAGAACCTGGGGACGACCGCTGTTATTCGGGCTGGGGTATTTTGTGGTGACGCTTTTCCCGGTGTTGGGATTCTTTTATCAAAGTTTTCACTTGTACTCGTTGGTAGCCGATCACTGGCAATATCACTCAATCGCCGGGGTCATCGCGCTGGTGGTTGCCACGGGAGAAAAGATCGGCCGGCGCGCGGGCAAATGGCGCCGGCCTGTTGAACTGCTTGCGAGCGTGGCCGTGCTTGTGGTGCTGGGAGCGGCTACTTGGAGACGGGCCTGTGTTTACCGAGACGAGGAAACACTTTGGCGAGACACCCTGGCAAAGAATCCGAACGCTTGGGTGGCGCATAGCAATCTCGGCTTCCTGCTGGCCGGCGAGGGCAAGCTACAAGAGGCGATCTGGCACGGCGAGCAGGTGGTGCAGATCAGGCCAGATGATCCCAAGGTCCACAGCAATCTGGGGGTTGCCTTGGCTCAGGCCGGCAGAGTTCAGGAGGCCATCGTGCAGTTCGAGCAGGCACTGAGGATCAAACCCGACACCGCCGAGATCCATAACAACCTGGGGCTTGCATTGTCGCAAGTCGGCAAGATTCAGGATGCGATCACACAGTACGAGCAAGCCGTCGAGATCAACCCTGATTACGCTGAGGCTCACTACAACTTGGGGCTCGCCTTGGAGCGAGCGGGCAAGTCTCAGGATGCCATCGGCCATTACGAACAGGCACTGCGGATCAAGCCCGATTACGCTGAGGCGCAGAATGCGCTGGCGCGGCTGCGGGCTGCTCAATAAGTGGTTAGGATCACGATGAAGGACGCATGGAGATCACGGGGCGCAGGCGCGGTTCTCATCATTGTGCTGACCGTCGTAGCATACCTGCCCGCCATGCGCGGCGGGTTCATCTGGGATGACGATTACTACGTGACGGAGAATCCATTGCTGACCGCGACGGATGGACTCAGGCGCATCTGGTTTTCAACGCACCACCAATCGCAGTATTTCCCGCTTGTCTATACGACGTTGCGGTTCGAACGCATGCTGTGGGGTTTGAATCCAATGGGGTATCACGTCGTGAACGTGCTGCTTCACAGCCTGAACGCGCTGCTGGTATGGGCTGTGCTGAAACGGTTGGCGCTGCCCGGCGCATGGTTGGCGGCAGCGATTTTTGCGCTACATCCTGTGCACGTGGAGTCGGTCGCGTGGATTACGGAACTGAAAAACACGCAGTCCACGCTCTTTTATCTGCTGGCGCTGCTGGCATGGATGAAGTTCGCGGACAAAGAGACCACGCGTCCGTGGCGGTTCTACGCGACGGCACTGCTGCTGCACGCGCTGGCATTATTCTGCAAGACGACGGCTTGCACGTTACCCGCGGCGATGGTGCTGGTTCTTTGGGTGCGCGATCAACCCATCGGGTGGAGAAGAATCGCGCAAGTTGTGCCGTTCCTGGTTTTGGGCGCCACGATGGGCTTGGTATCGGTGTGGTGGGAGGCTCATTTGGGTCATTACCAAGGAACGTATTTTGCATTCAGCGTGCTGGAGCGGCTGCTCATCGCTTCTCGCGCAGTGTGGTTCTACGCATTGAAACTGGTTTGGCCGACGAACCTGACGTTCAGTTACCCGCGTTGGCAAATCAATCCGCGCGATCCGCTCCAGTACGTGTGGCTGACCGGGTGTGTCGCCGTCGCGCTCGTCCTGTGGTGGCGACGCAACAACTGGGGGCGTGGTTGCGCTGGAGCGGTCATTTTCTTCGTGGCGACACTCTCACCGCTGTTGGGGTTCATTCCGCTTTACACGTTTCGGTTCTCGTTCGTTGCCGACCACTATCAGTACCTCCCCAGTATAGGCCTGATCGCACTGTCTACGGCGGCGATTTCCCGCCAAGCGGCGGCATTGCATGTGAGCTTCCACATGCGGTGCGCGCTGTCGTTGCTCCTTCTGCTGGTCCTGGGAGTGTCCACGTGGAGGCAGGCGCACGCCTATCAAGATCCTGAAACGCTCTGGCGCGATACTTTGACAAAGAATCCGAGCTCTTGGATCGCGCACTGCAATCTGGGGGCCGTGTTAGAGCGTTTGGGCAAGCTGTCGGAGGCGAAGGAGCACTTCGAGCAGGCGCTGCGAATCGAGCCTGATTGCGCTGAAGCGCATTACAACTTGGGAATCAGTTTAGCGCGGGCGGGCAGGCTCGAAGACGCGATCAGGCACTACGAGCAGGCGCTGCGGCTCATCAACTCCGATTATCCCAAGACCTACAACAACTTGGGAAACGCCCTGCTCAAATTGGGCAAGCTGTCGGAGGCGAAGGAGCGCTTCGAGCAGGCGCTGCGAATCAGGCCCGATTACGCTGAGGCGCACAACAACTTGGGGATTGTCTTGGCACGACTGGGCAGGGTGCAGGAGGCCATCGGACACTACGAGCAGGCGCTGCGGATCAAGCCCGATTACGCCGAGGTGCACTTCAATCTGGGAAACGCTTTGTCGCTGGTGGGCAAGCCCGAGGAAGTAGTCGGACAGTACGAGCAGGCGCTGCGAATCAAGCCCGATATCGCCGAGGCGCACTGCAACCTGGGGATTGTCTTGGCACGACTGGGCAGGGTGCAGGAGGCGATCGGACACTACGAGCAGGCGTTGCAGATCAAGCCCGACTATCCGGATGCTCAGAACAATCTGGCGTGGCTGCTGGCGACGCTCGCGCCGGCGGAAGGTGGCGACCCGGTTCGGGCCGTGACGCTGGCACAACGAGCCTGCGAACGCACCGGTAATCGGCGGCCGGCCTATCTCGATACCTTGGCCGCCGCCTACGCTGCCACTGGCCGCTTTAACGACGCCGTCGCCACCGCCGAGAAGGCCGTCGAATTGGCCCGCTCTGCCGGACAGTCGCAGGTAGTTGACGAGATTGAGGCTAGACTCCGATTGTATCGTGACGGACGCGTTTACCGCCAGACCCGAACCCCTGTTCGGAGCCAGTCCGCCGACGTGACCAGCCCGGACAACCCATGACGCTGCGCCATTGGAGTCACCGTGACTGAAGCCAAAGAGAGAATCATCCGACTGCGTGAGGCTGCTGTGATCGCGCTGGCGGCGGTGCTGGTTTATCTGCCGGCGCTGCGCGGGGGATTCGTCTTTGACGATTCGGTCCTGCTGGTGGAACAGCCGTTTGTGCACGCTGCGGACGGGTTGCGGCGCATCTGGTTCACGGCGGAAGCGCCAGACTACTATCCGGTGACGTGGACGGCCTGGTGGGTGCAGTGGCTTCTGTGGGGTGCCAAACCATTGGGATTCCACATCGTCAACGTGCTATTGCATGCGCTGAACGCCGTGCTGGTCGCCCTGGTGTTGAGGCGACTCGACGTTCGCGGCTCATGGATCGCGGCGCTGATCTTCGCCGTGCATCCCGTGAACGTGGCCGCAGTGGCCTGGATTAGCGAGCAGAAGACCACTTTGTCGATGTTGTTCTTTCTGATGACCGTGCTGGCTTATCTGCGGTTTGAACGCGGCGGGCAGTGGCGGTGGTACGCGACATCGGTCGGCTGCTACTTGCTCTCGTTGTTGGCCAAGCCGGCGGCGGTGATGTGGCCCGTGGTTCTTCTCGGGCTGGCGCTGTGGAAAAGCAGGCGCGTGACGCGGCGCGATCTTGGGTGCTGTTTGCCGTTCGTGGTGTTGTCGGCCGTTATCGGTCTGCTGACCGTGTGGTTCCAAGCCGTTCGCGTGCTCGGGGGACAGCCGGCGCGCACCGACGGTTTTCTGGCCAGGTTGACCGGCGCAGGCTGGGCCGTGTGGTTCTATTTTTTCAAGGTAGCGGCGCCCGTGCGCCTCACCATGATCTATCCCCGATGGGAGATCGATCCGTCCCGGCCCGTCGTGTACGTCCCGGCGTTGTTGCTGGTGCTGCTTCTGGCGTATTGCTGGCATAACCGAAGAAGTTGGGGACGCGATGTCGTGGCGGGCGCGGGTTATTACATCGTCATGCTGTTTCCTGTCCTCGGCTTCTTCGATCAGGGTTTTTATCGTTACTCGTTCGTGGCCGACCACTGGCAATACGTGCCGATCATCGGTGTCATCGCGCTGACCGTTGGCGGAACGGTCAGCACCATGACGCAGTGGGAGCACTCGCAGCAACAAACGGCACGCGTCGCGGCGACGGTCGTGATCGTTTGTCTCGGAGCGCTGACGTGGAATCAGTCGCAGGTCTATTTCGATGAGGAGACGCTCTGGCGGGACACAATCGCGAAGAACCCGTCGGCATGGCTGGCACACTACAACCTAGGCGTGACGCTGGCGGCGCGGGGAAAACTCGGAGAAGCTGTCCTGGCTTACGAAGCGGCACTGCGTCTGAAGCCAGACAATGCCGATGCACTGAACAACTTGGCACTCGCCCTGCAGGGCAAACCGGACGAAGCAATTGCGCTTTGGCGGCAGGCGGTGCGCTGCCAACCCGACCACATTGACGCGCACAACAATCTGGGCGCCGCGTACGCAGAACGGGGCGACTTCAATCACGCGGCGCTCCAGTTCTCGCTCGTTCTGATTCTGAAACCCGACGACGCCGCAGCGCATGCCAACCTCGGCACGGTCTATCTGAACCAGGGAAAACTGCAGAAGGCGGTCGAGCAATTTCAAGCAGCCTTGCGCGCTGATCCGAGCATGACGCCAGTACGGCTCAGCTTGGGCGTGACCTTGGCGCGCTTGGCAAGATTTCCCGAGGCCAGCGAAACCTTTCAGGAAGTGCTGCGCGTCGATCCGATGAATCAAGCCGCACGTACCGGGCTGGAGCAACTGGGACGGACGAACCAGTGACACCATCGGACTCAGACCGGGCCCACAACCAAGTGCAGCGCATGGAGCAACGACCGCGCAGGCGTGTTTGAGAAAATGTAGAACGGGCTTCCAGCCCGTTCCCTGCAACGACGGCCAACGAACGGCCAAGACGCCCGTTCTTACCAACGGCGTGCGGCTCTTGGAAGAGTCCCTTGGTGTTCGGCACCGGTCTCCCACGCACAACGCCAGCGCCTGCTGGGATTCAATTCCTGAGGTCAACCGGCGACTGAGCCGCCCGCAGTTGCGCCAGCTCCTGTTTAGCTTTCGTGAAATCGGGCTTAAGCCGTACTGCCTGCTCGAACTGCGCGATCGCATCCTGAGCTTTCCCCGCCTTGCGCAGGACAAGCCCCATGTTGTAGTGTGGATCGGCAGAATCCGGGTCCAGCTCCAACGCCCGCTCAAACTGCGCGGTCGCTTTCTGGATTTCGCCCGCATTCAAAAAGGCAACACCGAGCACGTTGTGCGCAATCACAGAGTCGGGCTTGATTCGCACCGCTTGCTCCAGGTGACGGATGGCATCTGGGAATTTTCCAACCTCGAGCAGAGCGGTCCCCAGGTTGATCTGCGCGTACCCGTCGTTGGGGTTGAGTCGCACCGCTTCCCCGAATTCCCGGACTGCCTCCTTCCTCTTACCTGCCAGCTTCAGGGCGGCCCCCAGGTTGTTGTGGGCCACCCAGTTTGCGCTCGTTACCTCCAAGGCATGGCGAAACAGCGTCTCAGTGTTTTTCCAGTAGCAGAGCTGAAACCGACACAGTACGGCACACAAGCCCAGCAACGCGGCTGCGGCTGCTGAAACCCACTTTCGCACACGCTGGTCAGCGATGCGGCGCGGCACACCCCAAGCCACCATAATCAATAATCCGATCATCGGGATGTAGGTGTAACGGTCGGCCATCGACTGACTTCCCACCTGCACAAGGCCAATCACCGGCACCAGCGTCCCCAAGTACCAGAGCCAACCCACGACGAATTGCGGTTCGCAACGAGCCCTCCTGATCACCCAGGCTGACACTCCGAGCAAGACCGCACCAGTTACCGCAACCGCCTCCAACGGCCACGGCCGGTATGGATAGAAAACTGCCAGTCCGTGCGGCCAGAAGGCCTTGGCAAGATAGCGCACGTAGGAAACCACGGCATTGGCGACACGGTTGCCAACCGGCAGACGCTCCAAGGATTCAACTGCTCCTCCAGTGTGCTGTGCCCAGAACGTCACGCCACACGACACGATGGCCAGCGCAAGGAACGGAAGCTTTTCCTGGAGCAGTTCGGCCAAAGACCGCTTGGCGTCGTTGCCCGCGGCCGACTGCGTCCAATGTGTCCGTCCCAGCGGCCAATAGTCCAGCAGCAGCAACACAAACGGCAACGTGACCAGCATCGGCTTGGCCATCAGTCCCAGCGCGAAAAACAACAGCGCCAGACCGTAGAAAGCTCTGAACCGTGAACCGTGAACTGTAAGCTGCTCCACGTATCGCACATACGCCCACACTGTGAGCATCCAGAAAAACCCGCTCAGGACATCCTTGCGTTCCGCCACCCAGGCCACCGATTCCACACGCAAGGGATGCAGCGCAAACACCGCTGCAACAAATGCGCTCCGCCAAGGAGCGGTTGTCATCCGGTTGAGAACATGGAAAAGCAACAGGACGCTGGCGACGTGGAACAAGACGTTGACCAGATGATGTGCGCCGGCGTCCAACCCGAACAACTGACAGTCAAGCATGTGGGAAAGCCAGGTTAACGGGTGCCAATTGGATCTGTAATTGGTGCTAAACGCCCAAGCAAGACCTTCGAGCGTCAGCCCGCCTCGCACGCGAGGATTCTCATAGACGTAGTAAGAATCGTCATAATTCACAAAGTCGAAGTGGCGCACCGGCCAGTAAACAGCGATGGTGGCCATCGCTAAACACAGGCAGATGAGGGTATTTCGCCTTTTGGATACTTCGGTCATTTCGCGCGCAATAACCCTGAAGAAACAAGGTTCATTCTTCGCCAGACGAAACGGATTCCCACAACCGGGTTATCGCCGCCGCCGATGATATGTAGTCACCGCTCGTGGCACAATGTGAAAATGAGAAGACGTGATGAGTTGTTCGAGAGGCAAGGACAGGATCCAATTGCTGCCTTTGATTCCAGGTCGTCCGCAGGCCGGTTATGCACGCCAATTGATGGGTACGCCGTGGTGAGGGGAGTGGGGGATTGCAGTGATGAAGTGGCGGAGTCTTAAAAAAACGACCGTAACCTCCATTGCTCTCATAACTCCAATACTCCAGCACTGCATTACAGTTGCCTCTTCAACGCTAGCTTGGCGATCTTGCCGGTGGCGCTGTGCGGCAACGACTCGACCGCGCGGATTTCCTTGGGCAATTCTGCAATCAGCAGGTCGGTCGCGGCAGAAATGCAGAATCTCGTCGGGCTGCAACCGGGTGCCTTCCACCGGGAACCGATGAGCGCAATCCTATGTCACGGGTTGGGTCGCCTTGTCACGTCGGCGGCACGGTGCTGCGAGCGATTGCAGCCTCGAAGCTCTTCGCAGCGATCACACGTTGCTCGCGTGATCCTCTCCCCCCCGATAGTTTTGCCTACGGCGATGGTTCGAGCGTGACGAAGCCGCTCTGATTTGTGCCGAGAAAGAAGCCGGCGCCAATGTCTTGCTTTTGCGAAAGAACGCCACTGAACTTCGTCGCTTTGTGTGTCGCAGGATTCAAGAAACTCCCGGAGAACAAGCCCGTGGCGGGAACGACTGTCAGTTTGAATCCGTTGGTGACGCAGGAGGTGACCTTGTTCTTCGCGTCCAGCGTCACTGAGTTGCTCAGGACGGAACCCAGATTTCCGCTGCCCAAAGCGGCGAGGAGGTTGCAGGCTGCGTTGGTGACGGCCAATGCAGATGTTCTCCCGATGGCGGTGCAACGTATTTGGCGCCCTCAAGCGTCACAGTGTTTGTGAAACCGGCCGGATAGAATTTGCTGACGGGTTGCGGCGGCTTGGCCAAGGTCAACGTACCGTCAAAGTCGCTCACACCAACGACGTTGGTAAACGTCACCCAACCCGACAGCAGTCCCTTCTTCGCATACAGCGGGATGTACACGGGCCGCGATCCATCCTTCGACAACGCCAATGAGGCATTGGCCGTGCGATTCCACTGCGGTGAAATAACGTAATGTGGCGCCGGCTATCCTTTTATCAAACCCATGTACCAATCGACAAGGTCTCGCCCGTAGAAGATCCAAATGACCGCGCCCAGCGCGATGTACGGTCCATAAGGGATCCGGCTTCTCCAATCTTTCCTGCGCGCCAGAATCAACACCAGGCTGACGACTCCGCCCGCCATTGATGAAGCGAAAACCACAAACGCAACCGCCCACAAACCCAGAAAGGCCCCGATCCCAGCCAGAAGTTTCGCATCGCCCAATCCCATCGCTTCGCGGGGAATGATCACGAGATTCGTGGTGGCTTCAATCGGCCCGACCTGCGCCAGCTCAAAGGACGTTCCGTTGACATCGATTGTCGTCTCGGAAACCCTGACGGCGGCGTTCTCAAACACCTTGTCCTGAAACTTCAGCACGGCCGCCTGAAAACGAATTCTGTCGGAACCGCGACTGAAAATTTCCACCCATGACATTTGCTCTTCACCGACATTCAGCTCATTGTCTGCAATCTTGATCACAGTGCCGGTCGCCAATGGCATTCTAAGCCTGCCGAACGCCACCTTGCCCAACTCAGCGACCAGAAACAAGGTCAGCCCGCCGCACAGAAGACCCCAGAATGATTGGAGCGCAGCCGCTGTGCGGGAGGATGCGTGTTGGAGGGCGGGAACGAGAATCGACAGGCAAAAACCAAGAACCACACCGCCGTACGTCAGTTCGTTCGGGATAATGTAGTGCTCAAAATCGATAAACGTGGCAGCGATCAAACCAGCCAGTAAAAGCCAGTAGATCGGCACAATCCATTGCCATCCAAATCTCAACACGACGAGCAGAAACAAAGTCGCCGTCAACAGCTCGACCAGAAAGTAACGCAGCGTGATGGACGCGTGGCAATGACGACAGCGCCCGCGCAAAGCGATGTAGCTCAGTAACGGAATGTTATCGCGCCAGCCAATCGGCTGATCGCAGTGCGGACAATGCGACGGCGGCGATACGATGGATTGGCCGCGCGGCATCCGATGGACGCACACATTCAAAAAACTGCCAATCGCCGCGCCGAAGAGAAACGCAACAAAGTCCAGATAGACGCGCAGACCGAAGCTCACGCGCGTTCCCCGCAAACGGCCGCGTGCAACGCGCGGCGCATCACGGCCACCGGCGCCTTGCGCTTCGTCCAAAGCTCGAAGGATTTTGCGCCCTGGTGCAGCAACATACCCAATCCATTGGCCACTTTCGCCCCAGCCCCGCTCGCGGTCTTCAACAGCACGGTCTCGGCAGGCCGATAAATCGCGTCGTAAACAAACAACCTGGACGAAAAGAGCGATGCGTCTAATCCAAGCGATTCTCCTTCAGCGAGGCCAACCGACGTCGCGTTGACCAATAGATCGACTTCGCCAATCACGCGCCCGATCTCGGCGGACTTGAGTTCCAAGGCCTGGAAGGCGGTTTTGGTGGCCGACAATTCCCTGGCGACGGAATCAGTTTTGGAGCGGGTGCGATTGGCGACGAATACCTTCGCTGCGCCGTCCAAGGCGCACTGGATGGCAATCGCGCGCCCTGCTCCGCCGGCGCCGAGCACAAGGACCCGTTTGCCTTTCAGTGAGAAGTTGAATTCTTCCTTGATCGCCTTCGTAAAGCCGTAGCCGTCGGTATTGAAGCCGCGCAAAACGCCGTTTTCGATACAGACGGTATTCACGGCGCCGAGCCGGCGCGCCTGGGCGTCCACCTCGTTCACGATGTCGAGCGCGAGGATTTTGTGAGGCACGGTGAGATTGGCGCCCACCAGCCCCAGATCGCGAGCGCCGCACAATGCCGAACGCAGATTCTGCGGATCGACGGGAAACGCCAGATAGACCCAGTTCATCTGGAGCGCTTCGAAGGCGGCGTTATGCATGGCGGGCGACGCCGTGTGCGTGACCGGCCAGCCGAGGACGCCTACCAGTTTCGTTGAGCCGTCAATCTGCATTGATCTCTGCCCTGCAGCGGATCAATCCCGCTCCGAGCGGGATCAAAAATGAGTCTGATGTCATGGGATCGTGATTATAGACGGGCGACGAGGGGTTTGAGAAGCGCAAGAAGTGGCTCAGGGAACACGCCCAACAGGATCACTGCCAGGGCAGTGGCAGCAAGCGCGACGTTGACATAGGTGGGCGTCGCAATTGCCGTATCATCCTTTGGCGGCAGCACATAAATGTGCTTCAACAAAATCAAGTAGTAATACAGCGACACGGCGCTCATCAAGATCCCGATGATCACCAGCCACAGAAGGCCAAAGTTCTGCGGATCGCGTTCGACGGCTGCTGCGAACAGATAGAACTTGCCGAAGAAGCCGCCCAAAGGCGGAATCCCTGCGAGCGACAGAATGAAAACGAGCATCAGCAGCGACAGGAACGGCGCTTTGCGCGCCATGCCGTTGAAGTTTTCCATGTCATCGCCGCCAACGCGGCTGGCCAGCGCGGCCACGACACCGAATGCTCCCATGTTCGTCAGCCCGTAAACGATCACGTAAAACAGGACGGACGTTGTGCCCATCTGCGTGGCGGCGATCAGGCCAACAAAGATGTACCCTGCGTGGCCGATGCTGGAATAAGCCAACAGGCGTTTCACGTTGCGCTGCACGATTGCCACACAGTTGCCCAAGACCATGCTCAGCACTGCCGTGACCGCCAGTAACATCGTCCATCCCGATGAGAAGTAAAAATTATTCCTGAATGACGTCGCCAACTGCCAGATCAGGTCGACAACACTGCCCCGCCACATCGCAGAGACGCCGTAATGATAGGCCGCGCCCTCCATCCCGGAAAAGCCAAGCAGCATGACCTTTGCAAACACGAAGAAGCTCGCGACTTTCGAGCCTGTCGCAATAAACGCAGCCACGGGTGTCGGCGCACCTTCGTAAGCGTCCGGCGCCCACAAGTGAAACGGCGCGACCGCCACTTTGAATCCAAACCCGATGATGACGAACAACAAAGCGACCGCCATCAACGGACTCGCGCCGTTTGTCTGGACCACCCTGGCGACTTCCCGCAGGTTCGTCACGCCCGTCAGTCCATAGACGTAGCTCAGTCCGAATAACAGAAAGGCCGATGAAATCGCGCCAAACATGAAGTACTTGACCGCTGCCTCTTGTGAACGCAGTTCGCCTTTATGGAAGGCGGTGAGGATGTACAGGCAAATGCTCGTCAGTTCCAAAGCCACGAAGATCGTGATCAGTTCCTCGGTGCTGACCATCAACACCATGCCGATCGCGCCAAACAACAGCGTCGCATAATACTCCCCGACATGACGACCGACGTCGAAATCCATCGAGATCAAAACGGTCAACAACGTCAGCACGACGATGACCAGACTGAAGATTGCGGTCAGCTCGTTCACGACAAGCGTGCCGCCCAACAACACGACCGAGTCCTCGCTGATCTGTTGCCACAGAGGAATCACGGACGCCAGCAAACCGACAATCGCCACCGTGCCGAGCGTCCGCGAGCGCATTTTCATCTCGGCCCTGCGCAGTGACACCAGATCAAGCATCAGTGCAACAAATGCCGTCACCACAAGCATCGCTTCTGCGATAAGCGCCCTGAACACTTCGTAGTAAGGCACCGCCATCATCGCAGTCCTCGCAGGAACAATTCGACGTTGGCGGTGATCATGTTCAGCATGATGGATGGATAAATCCCGATGATGACCAGCAAGGACATCAAGATCGTCCCCGCCACCACTTCGGGCCACGTGATCGGCGGCAGATTCCAACGCGACTCCCCTGCCCCAGTAGCGCGGGCGTCTCGCCCGTGAAGTTCATCAGCATGTGCCGCCAAGCCGTGCCCAGCATGTTCTTCCTCAGCGAAGAAGACCTTGTGCAGCGCGTTCAGAATGTATGCGACGGTGATCGGGATGCTCAGTCCCGCGCCGGCCGCCAGCCACGGGCTCATCGAAAACGCGCCGATGAGCACCTGAATCTCCGCCACAAACCCACTGAACCCCGGCAAACCCATCGACGCGGCGCCGGCAATCAGGAACGTCCAGAACGCGAATGGGATCACCGGTCGCAGGCCGCCGAGTTCATCGAGCTGCCGCGTGTGGGTACGGTCGTAGACCATGCGGCTGACGACAGCAAACAACAGGCTGGCGACGACGCCATGAGAAAACATTTGCAGCACGGCGCCAGATATTCCTTTCACGTTGAGCGTTGCCAGCCCCAGCAGCACGAAGCCCATGTGGCTCACGCTCGAATAGCCTATGATGAATTTGAAATCCTTCTGCGCGAACGCCACCGCCGCGCCGTACACAATGCCGATCACCGCAATCCAGGCAATCCACCATTTCCAGTATTCCAGCCCCTGCGGCATCAGCAGGATCGCCGCGCGCAGGCAGGCGTACGAACCAAGCTTCATCACCACGCCCGCCAGCAACATGCTCGCTGCGGTCGGCGCGGCGACGTGGCCCATCGGCGCCCAGGTGTGCAATGGCCACATGCCCGCCAGCACCGCGAAGCCGACAAAAAGCAGCGGGAACATCCACCGCTGTAGTTCAGGCGAAAGCGGGTGCTTCGCCAATTCGAGGATGCCAAAACTGCGGCCACCGGCCGCAAAGAACAATGCCAACACACCGATCAACACCAGCGCACTGCCCATAAACGAGTACAAGACAAGCTTCATCGCGCCGTACTCTTTGCGTGTTGAACCCCAAATGACGATGATGAAGTACTTGGGGATGATCGCCAGCTCGTAAAACACAAACAGCAGGAACAAATCCATCGCCATGAACAC
>Ga0187886_1001524_pt1 | contig 20849 bp, 22 predicted proteins | sample June2016WEW_20_1_FD_133001 | JGI IMG/M metagenome (GOLD analysis project Ga0187886, IMG submission 133001) | Peatland microbial communities from SPRUCE experiment site at the Marcell Experimental Forest, Minnesota, USA - June2016WEW_20_150 | ecosystem: Environmental > Terrestrial > Soil >... | reverse complement strand
TTTTCGGAGCTCGGCTGGAAACAGAGAAACACCGGCTGAGCACGATCTCGCGGCCCGAGGACGTTGTCCTCGGGCGCATCCGTATCTACGTCCGATACGAATGCGCCCTGCGTCCTAGCCTCGCACCACGATCTCGCACTCATCCGGCGCCCCTCCGTCCCCAGACGAGCTCCCTAGCCTCGCATCCACCGATCGCACCCAGTCGACGGGTCTTCATTCCGTTAGGCGCTCTCGGGGGAGGGCGGCGGAACGTGGTGCCGGTAACGCCCGCGGCCTGCGATCTCCGGCGGCTTGTAAGGTGGAGGGCATGCGCGCGCTCATCTTCGATCTCGACGGGACGCTCGTGGACACGGTCTACGCACACGTCTTCGCCTGGCAGCGAGCGCTGGCCGAGGCCGGGATGCCGATCGACGGCTGGCGAATTCACCGCCGTATCGGTATGAGCGGAGGGCTCTTCGCGCGTGCCGTCGCACGCGAGCTCGGGCGCCCGCTCTCGAAGAAAGAGACCGAGGCGCTCCAGCGCCGCCACGGTGAGATCTTCGATCAGCTCCTGCCCGTGCGCCGGCCTCTTCCCGGCGCGATCGAGCTCCTCCGGCACCTACACGAGGCCGGCGTCGTGTACGGCGTCGCCACTTCCGGCTCCAGACCACAGATCGACGCCTCGCTGGAGTCGCTGGAGATGGGTCCCGAAACGGTCGTGATCGAGCGCGACGACGTCGCCCGGGCCAAGCCCGAGCCCGATCTCTTTCTCGCCTGCGCCGAGCGGCTCGGAGTCGGGCCGAAGGAGTGCTACGTCGTCGGCGACGCCGTCTGGGACTTGCTGGCGGCGAGGCGGGCGGAGATGCTCAGCGTCGGACTATTGAGTGGCGGCTATGGCGAGGACGAGCTGACGAGAGCCGGCGCCTATCGTGTCTATCGCGACCCCGCCGAGCTGAACGAGTCGCTTGACGAACTTGGAGTACTGCCCTGAACGCAGCACCGGCTGGGTTGGCGGCGGGTCATCCTGCCACCGCGAAGGCTGGACTCGAGGTGCTCGAGCAGGGCGGAAGCGCCGTCGATGCTGCCGTTTGCGCCTGCTTCGCCTCCTGCGTCTGCGAGGTGGTGATGACCGGCCTGCTGGGCGGCGGGCACGGAATGGTCTGGGACGCGGACGAAGGTCGCGCGAGCCAGCTCGACTTCTTCACCAGCGTGCCGGGACTGGGCGCGGCTGCGCACGAGCCGGAGCTGGTGGAGCTGGAGGTGCGCTTCGGGGAGGAGACGATCCACTATGCGATCGGGCCCCAGTCGTGTGCAGTTCCGGGCGTTCCGGCGGGGCTGCACGAGCTCTGGCGCCGCCACGGGCGCTTCGACTGGCCAGGGCTGATCGAGCCGGCGATCGAGCTGGCGCAGGGCGGCGTGCCGATGCCGAGCGCCCACGCGTCCTGCCTCGAGATGCTCGCTCCCGTGCTGACGCTCGACGGCGGCGAGCGCCTGCTCGCTCCACGCGGACGGCTGCTCCGCGAGGGCGAGCTGCTCGTCCAGCCCGGGATCGCCAGAGCGCTCGAGCTGATCGCCGAGGATCCGCGCTCGCTCTACGACGGCGCTCTCGGCTCCTCCCTGCTCGAGCTGATGGCCGAGCGCGGCGGCCTGATCACGGTCGAGGATCTCTCCTCCTACTCCCCACGCTGGCGCGAGCCCGTCGAGACGCCGTACGCGGGCACGAGCTTCTTCAGCCGCGGCGGCCTCTCCGGAATACCCGAAGCGCTCGTCCGCCTGGCTCGACTTGCCCCGCTTTCAGAACGCGAGCGCGTGCACGCGCTACTGGCGGTGCTGTCGCCGGAGGGCATCGAGACGCACACGACCAACCTCGTCGCGGTGGACGGCGATGGAAACGCCTGCGTACTCACGACCAGCCTCGGACTCGGCTCGGGCGACTACCTGCCGGCCTTCGACCTACACCTGAACTCGATGCTAGGTGAGATCGTTCTGCTCCCCGCCGGGCTCGCGCCCGGAAAACGGATGGAGAGCATGACGTCGCCAAGTGTCGCGGTCGACGCCGACGGCCTCGTGCTCGCGATCGGCGCCGCCGGCGGCACCCGCCTGCGCACGGCGCTCGTCGGCGTCTCGGCCGGGATTCTCGACGAGGGTCTCGCGCCTAACGAGGCGATCGACCGTCCTCGCTTCCATCCGGCCGGGACAGTTGTGAACGCCGAGCCCGGAGTGAGCGAAGAAGCCCTGCGCGAGCTCGAAACGAGTGACTGGCAGGTGCGCCGCTGGAGCTCTCTCCACCACTACTTCGGCGGCGTCAGCGCGATCGGCCGGAACGGCGCTGCGGGTGATCCCAGGAGGAGCGGTGCCGGATTACTGCTCGCCTCCTGAGAGGCAGGCGAACTACTCGAGCTCGAGCACGGGCTCCGGCCGCTGAGCGTCTCGCGTCGCCTGCACATCCCGACCGATCTGCTCAGTGAGCGCGGTCTCGCTCGGGAACGCCTGCTCCTCGCGCAGCCACTGCCAGAGCTCGACGACCAGACGCCGGCCGTAGAGATCCCCTGAGAAGTCGATCAGGTGCACCTCGGTGCGGCGCTCGCCGCCGCCGAAGTGGATATTGCGCCCGATCGAGACGGCGGCTCTGTGGCCATCGCCGAAGCCGGCGTAGATGCCGTCGCGGGGAACGAGCTGATGCGGGGCGAAGACGAGGTTGGCGGTCGGGAAGCCGAGCTTAACGCCGCGGGCGAACCCGGGAACGACACGGCCGTCGAGCTCGTAGGGGCGGCCGAGCAGCGAGGCGGCACGGACGGTGTCCCCCTTGGCGAGCGCGTCCCGGATCGTGGTCGACGAGACGCCCGTTACGGGATCGACGACCCGCGTCAGGATCCCCTCCTCTTGTAGGAGCGCAAGATCGCCGGCGCGATCGTGGCCGAAACGGAAATCCGGCCCCGCGACGACGATCTCGGCACCGAGCGGAGCGAGGTGGCGCAGCATGAACTGCTCCGGAGTCATCTGAGCCAGCTCCTGATCGAAGCGGAGCACGACGATCTCCTCGACGCCGTACTCGACCAGGAGCTCGATCCGGCGCTCGAGCGTGGTCAGGAGCTCGACGTGCTGACCGAATAAAACGCGCGGATGGGGATCGAAGGTGAGCACGGCGACCGGCAGACCTGTCTCGAAGGCCACGTCGAGCACACGGCGGTGCCCGAGGTGGATTCCGTCGAAGGAGCCGATCGCTACCGCCCGCACGCTGCGCGGCAGGTCTCTCGGATCTCGTACGACTTTCACGTCGGCATCACCGTCTCAGAACGCACCGTACCGTCTGCCCCGCGTCCGACGCCGATCAGATTGCCGGAATGGAGCAGAAGCAACCGGCCTTGCTCGGCCCGCTCGAGCGCTCTTCCGGACCTCACCGCCTCCGCCTCCTCCTCGTTCAGCTCGAGCACCGGCAAGAACGAGAGCGCCTGCGCGGGCGGAAGAATCCTCTCGTCGTCGGCCTCCTCGACCGAGAACGGCCCTACCTCGAGGCGCCTGAGCGTTCGGCAGTGACCGCCGAGCGCATCGGCGATGGCGCGCACATAGGTACCCGAGCCGACACGGAGATCGAGCCGGGCGACACCGCCGGAGTAATCGAGCAACCTCACCTCGTCGATGCGAGAGCGCCGAAGCGGCATCTCCGGCGCCTTTCCCTGCCGTGCTAGACGGTAGGCGCGCTCGCCACCGATCTTGACCGCCGAGAACGCCGGGACGAGCAGCTCCACCTCGCCACGAAAGCCTGCGAGCAATCGCTCGAGCTGCGCCGGCTCGGGCGCCTCCCGCTCTTCGATCGGCTCACCCTCGATATCGCCGCTCGAAGTGCGCCGTCGCAGATCGATCTCGGTCAGGTAGCGCTTGTCGAGTGAGACGAGATAGCGAGCGAGCCTAGTCGAGGCACCGAGCAGCACCAGTAGTAGGCCGCTTGCGAACGGGTCGAGCGCGCCGGCGTGTCCCGCTCTGGCCCCTGTGCTCGTCCGCAGCCGGCGCACGACCTGGAAGGAAGACGGACCGACGGGCTTGTCCACGAGCACCAGCCCCGAGGGCTCGAGCGCGCGTGGAATGGCCACGATCTATCCACCCTCGCCGGAGGTCTTGGCGACGAACTCGTTGCGAAGGAAGTCGATCAGCTCGGGGATCTCGAGCTTGCTGGCAAAGCCGGCCGCCTGGCGATGGCCGCCGCCGCCGGCTTGGCGCGCGATCTCGGAGACGTCGAGCCGGTCATGGGAGGAGCGCAGACTGACGCGGCGCCCGTCGCGCTCGGGCGGCTCCTGGATCAGAACCGACATCTCCACCCCAGCGACCGCTCGCAGCGAGTCGATAACTCCCTCCGAAGCTCCGCTCATTGCGCCCGAGTCCTCGAAGTCCTTACGCGTGAGGTACGCGATAACGAGACGGCCGCCCTCGAAAACCTCGACGTGCGCGAGTGCGCGCGCGAGCAGCTTCAGCTTGGAGAGCTCGATCGTCTCGTAGACGCGCTGGAAGATGCGGTGGGCGTCGGCTCCGGCCTCGAGCAGCTCGGCGGCCAGGCGCAGCGTTCCGGCCGAGGTGTTCGCGTACTGAAAGCGCCCGGTGTCGGTGACGACGGCGATATAGAGGGCCTCGGCGATCTCCGGCGTCAGCGACGCTCCGAGCTCGGCAAAGACATCTCGCAGAACCTCGCCCGTCGAGGAGGTTTCGGCGACGACCAGGTTGACGTTCCCGAAACGGCTGTTGTCGTGGTGGTGGTCGATCACGACGATAAAGGGCGCCTCGGTGACCAATCGCTGGTCGCTGCCGAGCCGTGACTCGTTGGCAGCGTCGACCGCGATCAGGGGACGGCCGACTAGCTCGCCGGGCTCGCCGCGCACCATCTCGCCGAGCGCCATGAAGCGATACTCGAACGGAATCGGGCCGGTGCCCGGCAGGAACATCGTGCTGCTTTTACCCAGCTGCTCCAGCGCCAGCTTGACCGCAAGCATCGAGCCGAGGGCGTCGCCGTCGGGGTTCTCGTGCGTTGCGATCACGAAGTTGTCGTGCTCGCGGATCCCCCTTACGGCCGCCTGGAGATCAGCTTTTATCTCGGTCTTCGTCATCGGAAACGAGCTCATCGATCAGCTTCGACATGCGCACTGCCTCGACGGCGGTTGGATCGTACTCGAAGGTGAGCCGGGGGATTCGCTTCATCCGGAGCTCGCAGTTGAGCCTTGCCTGCAAGACCCCATGCGCGGCGTTCAGCGCCTCGATCGTGCGCGTGATCTTCTTCTCCGAGCCGAGCACGCTGACGAATACGCGCGCCTGCTGCAGGTCGGGCGTGGTACGCACCGCCGTCACGGTGACGAAACCGATACGCGGATCCTTGAGCGAGGGCAGCGCCTCGCTCAAAGCCTGCAGTACCGACTCGTTGACACGCCTCATTCGCCGGGACATCACCCTCATTCAAGCGTTTCCGGCCGCTCTTGCGAGCGCCTGCACCGTCTCCGGTACCGAGACACGTCCCGTCAGAACAGCTCTCCCCGGTGTAATACCTGCAATACGACCGTTTCTGGCTGTTCCGGCCATGTCCACGTGCCTGGCAACGGGACGTGTCCGAGGCGGACGCCATCGCCCGGCCGCGAGCGAACCGCTTCGGCTACCGTTCGCCGCTCGGAGCTGATTCGGGTGGCAGACGTCTATCTCTTCGGACACGTCTCGACCGGTGTGATCGTGCGCCTCCAGGGGCGCTATCCCGGGCCTGACGGCTACGGCGAGATCGTCGAGACGCTCGAGAACCACTGCGGCGAGGCCACGGGTAGTGCGCTCGTATTAGCCAGCCTGGGAGTATCGACCGTGCTCGAAGGCAATTGGATCGGCGACACCCCGGCCTGCCGCGGAACTCTCGCCTTCCTCGAATCGCGCGGGATCGACTGCTCCGGCCTCGTCGTCAAGCCCGGTTACGTGGGCGCGACCGAGATCACGATCTCCGACCGCGAGTCGCGCACCGTCTTCGGCCGCTACATCGACCTCCTCTACACCACCCCGCAGTGGGAGCCGCCGACGCTGAAGAAGATCGAGGAGGCGCGCGTCGTCTGTGTCGACCCCTCGTTCGGAGAGTCGACCCTCGCCGTCGCCCGAGCCGCCAAGGCGGCCGGCAAGCCGCTCCTCACATCGGATGCGCCGCACGAGTCGGAACTGGCCGAGCTGGCCGACGTGGTGGCGATCTCGGGTGAGCTGATGGCACGCGACTACCCCGAGGCGCTCAAATCGGAAAGCGAGCGGGAGAAGCTGTTCGAAACGTATCTCGACCGCTGCCCCGGGCTCGTGATCTTCACCGCCGGCTCGCGGCCGCTCTGGTACTCGCGCGGTCACAACTCCGCGCCGATTCCCGGCGCGGTGCCCGCGGGCGAGCGCAGGGAGCTGGCGCCGCTCCCGACCAAGCTCGTCGACAGCGCCGGCGCAGGCGACAGCTTCCGCGGCGGCCTGATCTTCGGCACGCTAAAAGACTGGAGCGATGACGAGAGAGTGCGTTTTGCCGGCGCCGTCGCCGCCCTCGTCTGCACCACCACGCCCGGCTGCGTCAATCCGCCCTCGCTCGAGCAGGTCATCGCCGTCCTCGAGCAAAACGGCGTCCAAGCGCCGCCCCTCTGACCCGGCGTCCAGCTAGTCGCCTTACTCGTCGCCGGGAGCGACGATTCGCCGCTCCAGCACGTTCAGCTCGTACTCCTGCCCGTGCAGGTAGCGCTCGGCGCTGTTCATCAGCCGCTCGAGCGCACTCACCTCGGCGGCTGTGAGCGCGATCACGAGTCTCGAGCGCTGCCAGACATCGTGATGGTCGGTCTCGGCGACCGAAGCGCCGAAGCGGTGTTGCAGCTGCGCCTTGGCCGAGCGCACATACTGTCGCTTGTCCTTGAGCGAGCCAGCCTCGGGGAAGTGGAGCTCGATCGAGAGAATGCCGACGTAGCCGTTACTCACTTCTCGTATTCAAGCCGCCCGAGCGACCCGGGTCTACTCGCGCGGCTCGGCCGCCGTCGGTGGAAGCGTCTCGTCGAGGCTGGTGCGCTCGGTCTCGCGGATCTCGTAAGCCTCGAGGATGTCGCCTTCCTTGAGATCGTTGAAGCTCTCGAGCAGGATGCCGCACTCGAACCCCTCGGCCACCTCGCGGGCGTCGTCCTTGAAGCGCTTGAGCTGAGCGATGGTCGTCTCGTAGATGAGCGAGCCGTCGCGCACCACGCGTACACGGGCGTTGCGGCGGATGACTCCGCCTCGAACCTGACAGCCGGCGATCGTTCCCAGGCGAGAAACGCGGAAGGTCTGGAGCACCTCGGCCTCGCCCAGCGTGTGTTCGCTCGTGACCGCCGAGAGCAAGCCCACGAGCGCCTTCTCGATGTCCTCGGTCAGCTGGTAGATGACGCGGTAGGTGCGGATGTCGACGCCCTGGCGATCGGCGGCCGCGCGCGCTTCGGAGTTCGGGCGCACGTTGAAGCCCACGATCAGCGCGTTCGAGGCCGAGGCGAGCATGACATCACCCTCGGTGATGGCGCCGACGCCTGAATGGATGACGTTGACGCGCACCTCGGTGTGCTGGATCTTCTGTAACTCGCTCACCGCCGCCTCGACCGAGCCGACAACGTCGCCCTTGAGGATCAGGTTGAGATCCTTGACCTCGCCCTCCTGGAGCTCGCTGAAGAGCGTCTCGAGTGAGACGCGGCGGCGCGAGCGCTGAGCCACTTGCTCCGAGCGCAGGCGCAGGCCGCGCTGCTGAGCGAGCGAGCGAGCCTGACGCTCGTTCGCGACCACACGGCAGCGCTCGCCTGCAGCCGGAGGCTTGTCGAAGCCGAGGATTTCGACCGGATCTCCCGGGCGAGCGTCCTTGACGCGGCTGCCGCGGTAGTCGTAGAGCGCTCGCACCTTACCCCAGGCGTCACCCGCGACGACCGCGTCGCCGACCCTGAGCGTGCCGCGCTGTATGAGCATCGTCGCAGCCGGGCCGCGACCGACATCGAGGCGCGACTCGATGATCGGGCCCGAGGCCTCGGCGTTCGGGTTCGATTTCAGCTCCAGTTCGAGATCCGCCACCAGGAGCACCTTCTCGAGCAGGTCGTCGAGGCCGAGCTTCTGCTTGGCCGAGACCTCCGAGAACTGCGTCGTGCCACCCCACTCCTCGGGCTGCAAGCCCTCGGAGGCGAGATCGGCCTTGACGCGCTCGACGTTGGCGTCGGGCAGATCGATCTTGTTGACGGCCACGACGATCGGCACTCCCGCGGCCCGTGCGTGCGCGATCGACTCCTTGGTCTGCGGCATCACGCCGTCGTCGGCCGCGACCACCAGTACGGCCACATCGGTGACCTTGGCGCCGCGAGCGCGCATAGCGGTGAAAGCCTCGTGCCCGGGAGTATCGACGAAGGTGATCCGGCGCGCGCCGTGCTCGACCTGGTAGGCGCCGATGTGCTGGGTGATGCCGCCGACCTCGCTGGCCGCCACCGCGGTCTTGCGAACGGCATCGAGAAGTGTCGTCTTGCCGTGGTCGACGTGACCCATGATCGTGACTACCGGCGGCCGCGCCTCGAGATCTTCAGGCGCGTCCTCGGCGCCGTCCAGCTCGGCCTCCTCTTCCTCTTCGGCCGCGTGCTTGATCTTGATCTCGCGCGGCGGGTCGAGCTCGGCGCCGATCAGCTCCACCGCCTCGTCGGTGAGCGACTGGGTGATGGTGACCATCTCTCCAATCCCCATCATGATCTTGATGATCTGGGCGACCGGAACCCCGAGCGCCTGGGAGAAATCCCTGACGCTGACTCCCGAGGGAACCGTGACCGGACCCGTGGGGGCGACCGGCGCCTTATCGCGCGGGCGCCCTTCGGCTCGGGGCTCGCGTGCTCCCGGTGCTCCCGGTCTGCCGCCTCCGGCGCGCGACGCCTGGTTGTCGATCACGACGCGGCGCTTACGACGGCCTCCGACGGCGCCCTGACGAGGGCGTATCGGTCGGTTTGGTCGTGAGGAGCCGGAGTTAGCCATCGGCGTCAGTGTAGATGTCACGCAGTGCCGTATCGACCCGGACTTGGGTTCTAAGTGTGCGATTGAAGGCGCGCAGTGAGAGCGCGCGCTCGAAGCAGGAGAGCCGCCGGCAGGTGTAAACACCGCGGCCAGGAGATGTCGGGGCGGGCCTCAATTCGCCGGAAAACCCTGCGAAGCGCAGCAGCTCCGCTTTCGGCGCTTTCCGACCGCAACCGGCACAGCTCCTGATCGGAACTACCATCAGCTGGCTGTGGCGCCGTCCTCCTGACCGCTATCCGGTTCCGCCTGCTCGGCTTCCGGCTCGACTTCGAGCGGTTCCGGGTTGTCGCCTTCGGGAGCCTCGGCAATCTCCGCTTCGACAGCCTCGGCCTCTTCGACCGTCACCTCCGCGGCCTCCTCAGGAGCAAGCGACGCCAGCTCCTGGTGAGCGGGCACGCCGCAGTAGCGGGAGCCCGGCAGAGCCGCGTTCGGGCAGCGCTTGCCGTTGGCGAGAATGGCGGAGCAGCGACCGATGAACTCCTCCTCGCCGCCGGCGAAGGCGGCGTCGGCCTCGTGCTGCGCGAACTCGCTGTCGGAGGTGATGTCCACCTTCCAACCCGTCAGCCGGGCTGCCAGGCGGGCATTCAGACCCTCCTTGCCGATCGCCAGCGCCAGCTGGTCGTCGGGCACGACCACGGTAGCCTCGCGAGTCTCATCGTCGACGAACACCTCGCGCACGCGCGCCGGCGCAAGCGCCTTGGCGATGAAGCGCGCCGGCTCGGCGTTCCAGGGGATGATGTCGATCTTCTCGCCCCTGAGCTCGGAGACGACCATGCGCACGCGCGAGCCGCGCGGGCCTACGCAGGCGCCGACGGGATCAACGCCCTGGGTGTGCGAGACAACAGCGATCTTGGAGCGATATCCCGGTTCGCGCGCGACGGCACGGATCTCGACCAGGCCGTCTGCGATCTCGGGCACCTCGAGCTCGAACAGCGTCTTGATCAACTCGGGATCGCGGCGCGAGAGGATGACCTGCGGCCCCTTGGTGCTCGATCTAACCTCGGTGATGACCGCCTTGATCCGGCTTCCCTGCTCGTAGCGCTCGCCGTCGACCTGCTCGGAGCGAGGCAACAGCGCTTCGACCTTGCCCAGATCGACGAGCACGTTGTTACGGTCGCCGGCCTGCTGGATGATGCCGGTCACCACCTCGGTGACGCGATCGACGTACTCCTCGTACATCATCTCGCGCTCGGCCTCACGGATTCGCTGCAGGATCACCTGCTTGGCCGTCTGCGCAGCGATGCGGCCGAAGTTCTCGGGCGTGACGTCTGTGCGCTTGATCTTCTCGGACGGCACCAGCGACCACTCGATCTCGAGATCGTCATCGCTGATCAACAGGTGCGAGCGCTCGCCGGTCTCGGCCTCGAGCTCCTCCAGTTCCTGAAGCTTTTTCTCCCGCGCCTCGTCGAGCAGCTTCTCCTCGAGCTTGGGCGGTATCTCGATTGCGTAGACGCGGAAGTCGCCGCCTTCGTCCAGCTCGACCTTGGCGTGGCGAGCCGATCCCGGCGTTTTCTTGTAAGCCGCGAGGAGCGCATCCTCGAGCGCGGCCACCAGTGCGCCGTTCTCGATTCCTTTTTCGCGCTCGATCTCGCGGACGGCGTCGATGATCTCCTGAGTCATGAGTTCCTACCCCCTACCCCTCGTCGATCAGGTTGCCCCGTACGAGATCCTCGTAGGGAATGTCAAATTCTTCGCTCTCCGTAGCCACGCGCACCGTCTCGTCCTCGGCGGAGACGATGCAGCCGCGGAAGCGTTTGCGACCGCCGATGGCGCTGGCGGTGCGCAGCGCGACCCGGCGCCCGACGGCGCCGCGAAAGTGATCGGGCTTACGCAGCGGCCGCTCCAGCCCCGGCGAGGAGACGTCCACTGTGTAGCGGTCGAGGTAGCCGCGCAGGACGTCCGTAACGCGCCGGCAGAGGGCATGATCGACCCCGGCCGAGTGATCGACGTAGACGCAGAAGCGCGTCGGCGAGACCAGCTCCACGGCCAGCACGTCGACGTCGGGTAGCGCCTTCTCTACCAGTCGTGACACCTCGTCCGTCAGCTCCCTCTCCTTGTCGTGAACGCCTGCCAATCTGCCCTCTCACGAAAACGGGCGCCCTCGGAGCGCCCATTTCAACTGCTAGTGAAATGTGGTACCCCAAAGGATAGCAAGGCGGGGTCGGCCGTAAAAGGCCGGCGACCTGCACTGCCGGAGAGATCGGAGGCTTCCTACGCGAGCGGCACAGCAGTAAGAGCGACGGCGAGCATGAACGCACCTCAGAGCTCGAGGATGACCGTGACCGGGCCGTCGTTGACCAGCTCGACCTGCATCAGGGCACCGAAGCGACCGGTCTGCACGGGCACCCCTTCGTCGCGCAGCGCGGCGCAGAAGCGCTCGTAGAGAGGCTCGGCCAGATCGGCCTGGGCTGCGTCCGAGAAGCTCGGGCGGTTGCCCCTGCTCGTGTCGGCGATCAAGGTGAACTGGCTGACCACCAGCGCCGAGCCGCCAACGTCGCGGACGTTGTGCGAGAAGCGGCCCTCGTCGTCGGGGAAGATACGCAGCCGCGCCACCTTGCCCGCGAGCGTCTCGGCGATCTCGTCACTATCCGTGCGGGCCACCCCGAGGAGTACGCAGACGCCGCCGTTCACCTCTCCCAGTAACTCCCCGTCACCGAAAACGCGCGCCCGTGCTACCCGCTGCACAACTACTCTCATACGGCCTCCCTCGAAGACGACAACCAGATTATGGAAGCCTCACGCCTTCCGTGGATGCAACTGGGCTCGCTTCTCATTCGTGACAGCGTCGTCACAAGCGAGCAGCTGGACGCCGCGCTGAGTGAAAAGGACGAAACCGGCAAGCGCGTAGGCGATATCCTCGTCGACCACGGTTGGGCGACCACCGCCGATCTGGCACATGCTCTCGCCGAGCAGTGGAATCTCGAGTTCGTCGACATCCTCAGCGCTGAGATTCAGCCCGAGGCGGTCAAGCTCCTCTCCGAGCTGGTGGTGCGCCGCTACCGCGCGCTCCCGATTCGCTATCTCTCCAAGAACGTGGTGCTGGTCGCAATCAGCGACCCGACCGACATCATTGGGCTCGACAACGTCAAGCTGGCGCTCGGTGTCGATCTCAAGTTCTGCCTGGCGGATCACCACGATCTGGAGCGGTCGATCGACCAGATCTTCAGCCAGCGCCCGTCGCTGCACGTCGTCGACGAAGCATCGCTGGAGCTGGAGGATGAGGAGCGCTTCGATCTCTCGCTCGCGGTCGACGAAGCGTCTCCGGCCATGAACCTGCTCAATCAGGTAATCGTGCAGGCGATTCAAGACCGAGCGTCGGACATCCATTTCGAGCCCGAAGACCGGCAGATGATCGTGCGCGTCCGCGTCGATGGCGTGACGCGAGAGCTGGCCAGCGTGCCCAAGACGATGCAGCAGGCGATCGTGAGCCGGCTCAAGGTGATGGCCAAGCTCGATATCGCCGAGCGCAGACTGCCGCAGGATGGGCATGCGGGCGTGAGGCTCTCCGGCGATCCGGTCGATCTGCGCGTCGCCGTGCTCCCGACCACCCGCGGCGAGAAAGTCGTCGTGCGCATTCTCCAACGCTCCTCGACACACGTGACGCTACCCGAGCTGGGCATGAGCGAGCAAGCCTTCGTCCACTTCGCCCACGCCATCGACCAGCCCTTCGGCTGCGTGATCGCCTGCGGACCGACCGGCGCTGGCAAGACTACGACGCTCTACGCGGCCCTTGACCGGCTCAACTCTCGCGAGCGCGTGATCAACACGGTCGAGGATCCGGTCGAGTACGAGCTCGCCGGCGTCTCACAGATCCAAGTCAACGTCAAGAGCGGTCTCACTTTTGCGCGCGGACTTCGCACCATCCTGCGTGCCGATCCGGATGTCCTACTCGTGGGCGAGATTCGCGACGCCGAGACGGCGCAGATCGCCGTACAGGCGGCGATGACCGGCCACCTCGTGCTCACAACCGTTCACGCTCAAACGGCAGCCGGCGCCTTCGCGCGCCTACAAGACATGGGCCTGGCGCCGTTCATGCTTGCCAACGCCGTCAACTGCGTCGTCTCGCAGCGGCTGGTGCGCGTGCTCTGTAACTCCTGCCGCCGTCCTGCCGAGGCAAGCGAGGCCGAGCGAGCCGTGCTGGGCCTGTCGCCTGAGAAGACCGCGGCCAACCTCTACCACCCGGCTGGTTGCCGCGCCTGCAGCAACAGCGGCTATCACGGGCGCACGGCGATCTACGAGGTTCTACCGGTCACTAGCGACGTTCGCAAGCTGATCGGCCACACCACCGAGGAGATCGAAAGCGAGGCCGTACGCGCCGGAATGATCACGCTCGAGCAGGACGGGCTCCGCCTCGCTCTGGCCGGCGTCACCTCGCTGGAAGAGATTCGCCGCGTGGTCGGTAGCGGCGCCTAGCGCTCTGGTGCGGAACGACTCTCGTTGCGGCGCAGCCTCACCCGGCGGTCTCTGCTCGAGGACGAGCCGAACCCCAAATTCCGAAGCCGGCGCAATACTTAGAGCTTGAGTCGTGACCCAAGCGGTGTTTGAATGCGACTCTGGTTCCGATTTGGCTGAGACGAAAAATCCGACTCCAAGCCGTGAGCAAGCGCTCGGAGCGCTCCTGACTCGACGCGGAATCATCACAGAGGAGCAGCTCGAGCAGGCGCTGGCCGAGAAAGAACGAAGCGGCCAGCGCATCGGCGACATCCTCGTCGGTCACGGCTGGGCGACGTCGGCCGACCTCGCCCACGTGCTCGCCGAGCAGTACAGCCTCGAGTTCGTGGAGATCCTCGAGACGCCGATCCAGCCCGACGTGATCAAGCTGCTCTCGGAGCGTTTCGTGCGCCGCTTCCGCGCTCTTCCTGTCAAATACCTGGCCAAGAACCTAGTGCTGGTGGCGATCGGCGACCCCACCGACATCGTTGCCCTCGACGACGTCAAGCTCGCGCTCGGGATAAACCTCAAGTTCTGCGTGGCCGACGCGCACGATCTCGACCGGGCGATCGAGCAGGTCTATACGCAGCGCCCGGCTCTACGCATCGTCGACGAGCCGATCGAGCTGGAGGAGGAGCTCCTGGAGGAGCTCGACCTGAGCATCATCGCCGGCGACGCCGCGCCCGCGGTCACCCTGGTCAACCAGGTGCTCACGCAGGCGATCGAGGATCGCGCCTCGGACATCCACTTCGAGCCGCAAGAACGGCAGATGACGGTACGGATTCGCGTGGACGGCGTCGCGCTCGAGCTGGCTTCGATTCCGAAAACGATGCAGCAGCCAGTCGTCAGCCGCCTCAAAGTGATGGGCCAGCTCGACATTGCCGAGCGCCGGCTTCCGCAGGACGGGCGCTGCGCGGTTCGCGTCGCCGGCAACTCGATCGACCTCCGCATCGCGATCCTTCCCACCACCCACGGCGAGAAGGTCACTATCCGCATCCTTCAGCACTCCTCGGGCCGAGTCACCCTGCCCGACCTCGGTATGAGCGAGCAGGCCTACGACACCTTCAAGCGCGCTATCGACCAGCCCTTCGGCTGCATCGTCGCTTGCGGCCCGACCGGTGCCGGCAAGACGACGACGCTGTACGCCGCGCTCGAGCACCTGAACACCACCGAGCGCATCATCACGACGATCGAGGATCCGGTCGAGTACGAGATCGCAGGCGTATCGCAGGTGCAAACCAACCCCAAGCGCGGCCTCACCTTCGCCCGCGGACTGCGCACGATCCTTCGCTCCGATCCCGACGTGCTGCTCGTGGGCGAGATTCGTGACGGCGAGACCGCCGAGATCGCGGTTCAGGCGGCGCTCACCGGTCATCTGGTCTTCACCACTCTGCACACCCAGACGGCTGCCAGCGCCTTCGCACGACTCCAGGACATGGGCGTGGCGCCGTTCATGCTCGCCAACGCGATCAACACGGTCGTCTCGCAGCGCCTCGTGCGCAAGCTCTGCACGAACTGCCGGCGCGAATCGGCCCCGAGCGCGGCTGAGCGTACCGAGCTCGGTGTCGCCAAAGGCGCCAGCGCAACGATCTTCCGTTCTGGAGGCTGCAATCGCTGCAACGACAGCGGCTTTCTCGGTCGTACCGCGATCTACGAGGTGTTGCCGATGATAAGGTCGATACGCAAGCTGGTCGGGCACAGCACCGAGGAGATCCACGACGAGGCGGTCCGAAACGGCATGGTGACCCTGCGCCAGGATGGCTACCGGCTGGTATTTGCCGGCGTGACCTCGCTCGATGAGGTCAAGCGCATAGTCGGCGACGGGCGCTCATAACCGCCAGGCTAGAGTTCCTGGAAGGGGTCTCCGCGCTGCGCATCCGCCTCCGCGGGCGCCAGTATCTTCGCCAGCTTCAGCTGGCCTTTCGCTTCAGTAGTGCGACCGAGCCGGGCAAGTGAGCGACCGAGCCCGTAGTAGCCGTAAGGATCGGTGGGCGTGATCTCGACCATGGCCCGAAACTCGACCTCGGCCTCCTCGAAACGACCGAGGCGGAGATAGGCGATCCCAAGCGCCTCGCGGATCGAGGCCTTGCGCGGCTCTCTACGCTTTGCCTTCTCGAGCGACACCGTAGCCTGGGCGGGCATGCCGTCGGCGAGTTGCTGCCTGCCTCTCTGAAATAGCTCGTACGTGTCGGTCATCTACATACGCATAGTCGGATTCTTGCTCTCCAGATCTAGCGTAGAGGCGATGCATGGGGTCAGGCGGCGAATCTTGTCTAGTCAGCTATCGCCGGTCCGAGTAACCTCTCGCACATATGTCGAGAGCTGGCCGCTTGCTCCTGTTGTCGATGGCCGTCGCTGCGTTCGCTGTTTCTACCGGGGAGCTCTCGGGATGCGGCACGACCGAGAAGAAAGGCGATCACCTCTACATAGGCAATGGCGTCTCCTTCCGCTTCCCGCACAACTGGAAGAAGATCAAGCCCCAGGGATCGGAGGGACGCGGCCTCTGGACGGTGATGGTCGCGCCGCCGGATTCGTCGGGCGCCGACGTCGCCTTTATGACCGAGTACCGCATTCCGAGGACGATCACGAAAAAGAACCTGGCCTCGAAAAAGGCGGGCATCACCTCTACGGTCGCAGGAGTCGCGCTGCAGGCGGGCGGCGCACTGCTCTCCGGGCCGACGCCGATCACGATGGGCGGCTTACCCGGCTACCGCTTCCGGATCAGCGCCAGGGTCAAGAGCCGTCCCAGCACCAGCCGCCTCGTGCTCGTCTGGAAGGGCAGGACGGAGTACTTCCTCAACTGTCAGTACCTCACGAAGGGCATACTGGGCTCCGAGATCGAGCGCGGCTGCAGAATGATCATCGCCTCCTTCAAGCTCGGCTGAGCCCCGGATCGGCGCACTCACTCAGGAGGAAGCCGCGCCTCGTATTCGCTCGGCCTCATCGAGGATGGCTGCCGCGATCTCGCTCTTGGCCGCCTTCGCCAGCCTGCGCTCGCCCGAGCCGGAGATGAGAACCGCTTCGTTGTCCTCGGCGTCGAAACCGATGTCGGCCCGCGAGACGTCGTTGAAGACGATCAGATCGACCTTCTTGGCGACCAGCTTGATGCGCGCCCGCTCGAGTCCCGGGTCGCCCTCGTCGGCGGCGAAGCCGACCAGCAGCTGGCCTTTATGCCTGCGTGCGCCCAGCTCGCGCAGTACGTCGACGGTCGGCTCCAGCTCTACCTGCCAGGCGCTTTCGTCCTTGCTGCGCTTGCCCGACTCCGGCTTCGCTGGCCGGTAGTCGGCGACGGCTGCGGCCATGAGAATGATGTCCGCGTCGGCCTCGAGTACCGCTTCTTCCAGCTCCGCCGCCGTCGTCACCTCGACGACCTCCACTCCCGCCGGAGCCGGAACCGCCAGGTTGGCGGCAACCAGCGTCACCTCCGCTCCACGCCGCGCAGCCTCCGCCGCCAGAGCCACTCCCATGCGGCCGGAGGAGCGGTTGCCGAGATAGCGCACCGTATCGAGCGGCTCGCGCGTACCGCCGGCGCTGACGAGCACACGAACTCCGGCGAGCGCGTCGGTTGCGGAGAGAAGCTGCAGGCAGCGGGCATAGATCTCCTCCGGCTCGCTCATTCGCCCCACCCCCGAGCCGCCCTCGCCCAGTTCTCCCTGCGCGGGCCCGACGATCTCGACACCGCGCTCGCGCAGCTTGCGCACGTTCTCCTGCGTCGCCCGGTTGTCCCACATGCGCGCGTTCATGGCCGGTGCCAGCACGAGCGGGCCCGTATGCGCTAGCGCGCTCTCGGTGACGAGGTTGTCGGCGATCCCACTCGCCAGCTTGGCGAGCGTGTTCGCAGTGACCGGCGCGATCACGTAGAGATCGGCGCGCTCGAGGTGCGGGTAGGGGCTCTGCTCGCTCGAGCGCCGCGCCAGAGCGTTCAGCGTCTGCGCTGTTACGAACCTCTCCCCCGCCTCGGTCAACAGCGGAACGACCTCGTGCCCATCCTTGACGAACAGGCGCACCAGCTCGCATGCCTTATAGGCGGAAATGCCGCCGCACACACCGATGAGAACTCGAGCCATGGCTTGATTCTGCCAGCACAGGCGAATAGGCCGGGCCTAGCCGGCTCAGAGCCTAGTGAAATAGGCTCTTAACAACCGAGCGCCGGTTGAGCTAGCGCTGCCTGTACTCATAGACGAGCTTGCCCTGGGCGACCTCTTCCAGGGACATCGTCAGGTAGTTCTTGGAGCGCGACTCGATCATCGGCGGCGGCGCCTCGTCGAAGGAGCCCTCGCCGAGCATGTGGTGGTAGTTGTTGATCTGACGGGCTCGCTTGGCGGCGACGATCACGAGCGCATAGCGCGAGTCAACGTTGGCGAGCAGGGCATCGACGCGTGGATTGATCACGAGTCCATCGTAGCTGCGGGCGCAAGAGCCTGCCGGACGGCACGCTCGAGTTCGTCGGTGGCGTGGTCGAGCTCGTCGTTCTCGATCACGCAATCGAACGCGCCCGCTTGCTCGAGCTGGCGATGGGCCAGTTCCAGCCGTTCGCCGATCTCGGTCGAGGTCTCGGTCGCCCGCTCGGTCAGGCGCCGATCGAGCTCGGCCACCGGGGCGCTGATGAAGATCGTGTAGGCGCCGGGCAGGGCGCGCTTCACGTTCAGCGCACCCTCAGTCTCCAGCTCGAGGACGCAGACCCGGCCCGAGGAGCGAATCCGCTCCAGCTCGGAACGGAGAGTCCCGTAGCGCTTTCCCGAGACGTACGGGACGTGCTCGAGGAACTCTCCGGCCTGTACCCGGCGCTCGAACTCCTCCGGGTTGAGAAACCAGTACTCGCGTCCGTCCTTCTCTCCGGGCCGCCGCTCACGGGTCGTCGCCGAGATGGCGTGCTCGAGCTGAGGCAGGCGCCGAAGCAGCTCGGAGAGGAGCGTTCCTTTCCCCGCGCCCGAAGGCCCCGTGACGACGATGACCGGTGCCGAGCTCACGATGGGAAACCTACTCACTTCGACTCGAACGGGTAAGACTAAGCCGCGTCCGGTCGTAACGAGAGCTGCTCAGAGCCTAGTCCGGTAGGGATGTGCGTCCTAGGGGGTCAAGCCGTGGATGTCAGTGGCCGGAGGGTTGTGAAGGCGCACTGGTAGTGCGGTGAGTGGCCCTTCGGCCGCTGGCGCCGCGGATCGGCCGCCTCGGGCGTGCAGGCCTGGCGGAATGGGCTCTTAGTCGCGATCGAAGAGCGCGATCAGCTCGCCGCGCTGGCGATCGGAGAGCCCGCCGACGGTCTTCGACTGGCTGATCCGGCACTGATTCAGTAACCGCGCCGCCTTCACCCGGCCGAACTTCGGCACCGCCATGAGGATGTCGAAGACCTTCGCCGTCTCCACGTATTCGGGCGGCTCGCGCAGGATCTCCTCGACCTTCGCGCCGCCGTCCTTTAGGTCGCGTTTGAGCTTCGCCCGCCGGACGCGGATTTCGTTCGCTCGCTGCAGCGCTTCCATCCGTTGGTCGAGCGAGCGAGCAGGCGCTTGTGCTTGCCCCTTCGAAAGCACCATGGGCGGCCATACTAACAATTCGTGAGCACCGGTCAAGCGGCAAATTTCGCGGCGTTTTACAGGCGTTTTCTTGCTTCGAACGACGGCTCTGCGGCTCTATCAGTCGCTTTGAGGCCGGTGTGCGGCTCCGCGAGCCTCTTCCGGGTGCTTGAAACCGCGCGCGCCCAGTTCCTCGGCGAGCTCCGCGCGCACGCGTACAGGCGCTTTCGGATCGCGGAAAAGAATCGATCCCAGCGCGACCGCAGAGGCTCCCGCGGCGATCAGATCGAGCGCGTGCCTTCCGGTCTCGACGCCACCCATGCCGACAATCGGGACCTCGCCGCCAGTGGCCTCGTAGCAGATGAAGACCGCCGCCAGGGCCACCGGTCTGAGCGCGGCGCCAGAATAGCCGCCGACCCCGCGTCCCAGTTGTGGCTCGAGCGTCCATTCGTCGAGAGCGAGCCCGCGCAACGAGTTGACGAGCGAGAGACCGGTCGCGCCGGCCGCGAGCACCGATTTCGCCACTCCGGCGACATCCGGAAGAAGCGGCGAGAGCTTGGCGTAGAGCGGCGCTTCGGTGGCGGCGCGGGCGGCGGCCACAATCTTGGCTGCACCCTCGGCGGCGGGATCGACGTTGGGGCAGGAGAGATTCAGCTCGAGCGCATGCACCGCCCGGCGCTCGCCGATCCGCGCGCAGACCTCGGCGTATTCCGTCGCCTCCGCGCCTCCGACCGAGATCCACAGGGGGATGCCGAGCTCCTCCAGGCGCGGTAGCACCTCGCTGCAGAAGCGCTCGACACCGGGGTTCTGCAGACCGATCGAGTTGAGCATGCCGAAGTCGGTCTCGGCGAGGCGCGGCTGCGGATTGCCGGCACGAGGCTCGAGCGTGATCGTCTTGACCATATAGGCGTCGAGCTCGCGCGCGACCGCCGGCGCGGTCAAGGCGTCCAGGCAGCCCGAGGCGTTGAGGATCACTCGGCCTTCTCCTCCTCGCTTACGTTCAGGATGGGCAACACGGGCGGCCGTCCGTTCAGGATCGGGCCCTCGACACAGAGCCGAATCGACTCGCCCTCGAACTCGACCACGCAGCCGTAGCAGGCGCCGAAACCGCAGGCCATCGGCGCCTCCCAGGCAAGCTGGGCGTCAGGAACGAGCGCATGCACAGCGTGCAGCATCGGCTCGGGCCCGCAGGCGAGCACGTCCATCGGCACGGCCGGGATCAGCTCGGTCACCAGCATCGGCTCGATGCAGACCTCGGCTTTGGGTACGAGCTTGGCCGCCTCGGCGTGGCGACGGGTGCGGAAGCCCAGGATCGCGGGCGGCTTGCCCATCAGCTGCGAGGCGTAGGGCAGCGGCGCCACACCGATGCCGCCGCCGACCAGAAGCGGCCTGTCCACATCGGTTCGGAAGCCGTTTCCGAGTGGACCGAAGAGCGAGATCTCTTGACCGCGCTCGAGCTCACAGAGCTCCCGAGTGACGGGACCGACCGGATCGATCAGAAAGCCGAGCTCGCCTTTCGGGGCGAGGCAGATCGAGAAAGGCCTGGGCACGATGTGGCCGGGTAGCTCGAGCATGAAGAACTGTCCCGGTACGCCGGCGTCGAGGCCGCCCCGCTCGAACCGAAGCAGGGTGTAGACGCCGACGCGCTCACTACCGGCGACCTTCCGGCGTTCCTTGCGAGGCACCGGCATCTAGTGCCCGTTCAAGTGATGCTTCTGAGTTTCTGGGTTGCCAGCACCAAGCGATGCTAGGGAGCTCGTCTGGGGACGGAGTGGCGCCGGATGAGTGCGAGATCGTGGTTCGAGGCTAGGACGCAGGGCGCATTCGTATCGGACGTAGATACGGATGCGCCCGAGGACAACGTCCTCGGGCCGCGAGATCGTGCTCAGCCGGTGT
>Ga0187886_1001523_pt1 | contig 20852 bp, 23 predicted proteins | sample June2016WEW_20_1_FD_133001 | JGI IMG/M metagenome (GOLD analysis project Ga0187886, IMG submission 133001) | Peatland microbial communities from SPRUCE experiment site at the Marcell Experimental Forest, Minnesota, USA - June2016WEW_20_150 | ecosystem: Environmental > Terrestrial > Soil >... | reverse complement strand
CTTTGATAATATTAAACTATCATTGTTAAGTATTGTAAAGAAAATTTAGGATTAACTAAATTAATATGTAAAGTGAAACCAGGATTACTAACAAAATGTGTAAGGTTTTTCTAGGACGAGACACCCCTAACAATGTTGCTGCAAAAGTAATCAGCATTTTGCAATTTTAATATTTGAATCAAGTATTTATTTTAAATATATTACTTTTCAAAATCTTATATAATGTCACGAAGCAGCACTTTGCCTTAGTGCTAATGACAACCTTGGAGTAGGTTACGTTACCCGGCGTAGCTCAGCAGACTACTGATCCCGGTAGTTTGCCAGTGAGTTATCCCGGTTGGGCTAGCTGGGTATGGTGTAGATAGCACCAGAACCTTTCACTTCAAATCATTGAAGATAAATGATCCAGTTATTTTGTATTGAAGATTGTTGACGGATTTGATGATGAAATTAAAAATTAATGAGCCTTTTCATGGTAATAAAAAAATATTTTATTACCTCTAATTTTCTGCCTTGAGGTTTAAGGTAGAATTAGAATGTGTTTTTCTTCAATCGTGTACTTTTTCATTTTGCAGCGTGTTAATTTGTCATGTCAAAACATTATGAGTCCTCTTCTACAATATCCCAGATAGCTTCATCCCAGCTTAAGGTCGGATCTTCTTCCAATCTCTCATTCAAATCATCAGTTATCTCTTTCAGTTCATCTTCTGATATTTCCTGAGATTCATACTCTGCAAAATTTTCTTCAATAGTCTCATCAATTTTATCCTGTATTAATTGCAGATACTTTGCCCTTTGATAACCTTTAATAAGTAAATCTTGATCAGGGATGTATTTTTCAACTCCATATTCTTTAAGTTTCTCTTCCAGCCAGACGATTAGTTGTTCTGAAGTCATAGCATTAAGTTCCACACGATTTCCGAAATGACCATTATAACCACCACCTCCGGGATTAACAAGGAAATCAACTTCTTCTTCCGTTGCTCCACAATCATACTTGAGATATGTACCTGGATAACTTCTTTGTTTATAATTCACTGGTTCGGATGGTAATTCTTTAATATCTGCCATACGCAAGCCTAAATCAATAACATCAGTTCCCTGCGATAACCGCACACCTTCCCGAAGTGTACGCAGAATTTTAAATCCTGCATAGTCAAAATCATGTAGAACAAAAACACGAACATTAAGCAGATCCATTTTGTAGATAAGATCGCAGGCAGCCTTATTTGAAAGTCCCTTTGTACTCATTAAAGCAAGATCATACCTTTCCGGAAACTTAGCATCTGATAGTATCTCATTAAAGCCCTCTTTCTCAACAAACAAGGCATTATTAAACCTATTCTCCGGACCTTTGGTTTTTATTAGTGATTTAACAGACGGAACATTAAAAGGAATTGAAGATCCCCATCCTCTCATATATTCGTCCACCTCAATACCTCCCAGCCCTATTCTTTTATTGGTGTGTGGTTCAATGATATGGCCTCTTGCATCCCAGGCAATCTTCCAACTAGGATTTTTTTCTTCAATGTAATCTTTGAGCAAGGTTTGAAATGTGGCACTCAATAATTCAGATCTGCCGGTTTGATTCAGGATCTCTGGCCTGGCTGCATACATTATTTGCCTGGCATTGGCATAATATTTGCCGTTTGAGCTGGCTTTATTATAAGCATCTTCCATAACATCAAAAGCAACCTCACGGATTGTCACCCTATCACTATATTGATAAAACGTACGATATTGGTGCTTATATAAATTATCATCCTTGTCTGCCTTGCGTTTTTCAGCTTTCCACTTCTTTGTTGCACTTTTGACAGCAGAAGAAATATCTATTGATAAGTTGCTCAATAGTTCAATCTTTGTTTTGCCGCGGTCTATAAATTCAAATCTCGGCTTAGCTATGTGTGCCAGAAATATAACGGGATCACTCGGTTTAATTGCTGCATCCTGGATTGCCTGTCTTAATGACGCATCAGGCGGTTCACCAATGACCGGAGACCAGTTCAAACCAGTTATCTGTGTCCTATGCAAAGTGCTATCTGTTTTGACTGCAAAACCTATCTCCAGAAAATATGGCAACCCGTTATCAAAACCGTGTTTCTTAATATAGGTTATGGATGGTTCAGCCCCTCCGTGGTTAAGCATCCACTTTGTAAAATGTTCTTTGCCGATAACTCCCAGTACCGTCGGTTTTGGTGCAACACATTCAGCCTGCATCCTATTCAATAGGATCTTCAGGGTTTCCCGGTCAATATCTCCGTCCTTTTCAAACATTGAAAGATCAGAACGGGAATAGGTCTCAGTGACTTTCTTTTGTTTCGCTGTGCCTGATAGTCCTCTAAATTCTGATACAAACTCCCTGACAGTTTCCTTATTCTGGCCGTTATTCCGTTCCTTCACCAGGTATCCGGCAACCAAGTCGCTTAATGTTTCAGTATTATACCAATGAGCCGAAGTTGGCATATCTGATAGCCATTTCTTCCAGTCCGGTTCAGTTGCTTCATACTTCGTACCATTTAATATGAAGGTAACATGGGGGTTAAATGTTGTATATCCTTCAATTAACTCCTGTGGTGTAGGTGCCGTTTTGTAATATTTATCATTATTTGAAAGAGATAGTAAGCTAGTTGAATTGATCTTTACAAAAGTGCCATTTCTTACAAAATCACTTACCTCATCTTTAATAACAGGTTTACCTGCAAGGCGATCCATTGTTATAGAAATATGGTGCAGTTCGCCACTAGATCCAATCTCTACAAAACCAGGATTAGTAGGATCAACAACAAATGGAGCTGCATAAACAACTTTGAGTGCATTTCCCATCTGCCCACGTGTCGGGGAAACATAGTAAGCTTTGTCGCTGACACGGGATAAGTAGTTCAGCGATTTGTTTATAATCTCGATTGGAATTCCTGTGCCGTTATCAGAAACAATGATGAAGTCATCCTTTATCTCAATCTCAATAATAGGGGAAGTATTTGTTTTTTCACAAGCATCCAGGGAATTATCAATTAATTCCCTCAGTATAGCAATTGGCCAGAAAATCTTGTCATGCCCTATTTGTGCCCTTAATTCCTTTTCAGAGAAATACTCTAGTTCCCTGCTGGTCTCAAAAACTTCCCTTTTTAATGTTTTCTTGCTCGAGGTATTTTCATCCTGAGTAGGATTTTTATCTAATGAGTTCATATATTTTGCTTAATTATTGAATTTATGTTTCTATCAAGTCCTTCCAATGCATTATCTCGTTTGATAACAAGATGTCGAATAATCTGGGAGTGGTATAGCATATTTGTCAGTTCGAGAAACACTGAAGGATCGATTTTATCTACCTTATGAGAGAATTCATTAAAATCAACAATATCATAATCACTGAGATTCTTTGATTCAGCCATTTCTTTAAGGATAAATTGTTTTCTCTTAGCCGGGCAATTTGAAAATTCAACATCATAATTTGAAAAAAAGTAAAGTGCAACTGCCTGCATTGGAGTTAATACTTCACTTACAACTGATAAAATATTATTTTTTATATGCGCTAATTCCTCTTCAGATGATTGATAATCCAATCCTTCGAAAGGCATTTCACTAAAAATAAGATCTCTCGCTCTTATCGCTTCTTGCCATAGTTCATGGTAAAGATCATTAACATCTATATAGCTTTCGGGATCAAATTCTTCTATTTCATAATCTTCATCAAGATCAAAGTAATCATCAATTTTTTTTTGTTCCTTTTCCATTTATTATATTGTTTTTGATTTAAAGTTATTTGCTTGGACTGGAGATCCATTTGCTATGTCTTCAGATTGTTTTTTGGTTAATTCCCGATTTCTTAACACTAATCCACAATAATAATCCCGATATACATTATGATCTGAATCTCCCGGAAAACCTACAATCTGCCAAATTTCATTTTGCGGATAGAGGCTGCTATCTCCATATGGTTTAGTGCTGATCATTTTATTAACGTCATCATAGTCTGGAGACTCTATTCCTTGATTGACGCATAAACTATAAGCATGGTAATAGAGGCATCTTTCAAACTTTGAGATGGAAAGCAGGTATTTTAAAATATGGGAATGTCTGCCATATTTTCTAAATTCTTCTGAGAATTCTTCGTAAGCATCTTTAGCATATTTTCTGTAAAGACCTAAAGCATACAGAAAATTATAATCTGCTATTAATTCAGATCTATAATTTTGATATTTTTCTAGCACATCTGACATGTATTCCTGATATTTGGTTGCAAAATCAAAAAAGGAGTACAAATCATCAGTCGCTATCTGAAGATCGAAAAGTTCTTTCATCTCCTTACGGATCTGCTCTTCTTCCTCGGGGTTTTTGTTTTCAGATAATTTATCCTGAAGTTTTTGAAATTTGCCTCTGAATTCTTTGGTTTTTTCCAATTTCAATCGGAGTTCAGTTTCCAAATCACTTGGGATTTGTTCTGCATTAATGCCGTTGTTTATTTCGCCGGCATCTGTATTTTTTAAACTATTCATATTAATTATGTTTTTAAATTGGGACTAAATCCATGATTTTAAACTTAATCCCGTTATTTTTTTGAGTAATCGGAATCTCGATTGTGCTATTTCAAAATGGGAGATAGTTGTCATCCTCATTCTCCTTCGCAATCTCTTTATTTTTTAATAAGTTATTTTCATATTCTTTCAATGGATTAATTTTTGGTTCCTTTTTTTCGCACGAAACTTCTATCATTGATAGACTCACTCTTTTTGCAGTCCATTTGTAAATATCGTTTTCGTAAGTAATTGTTATGAAAGATCTATACCCATACTGATCCAGGCTTTCCCCTAGTGTATCAATATCGAATTTCCCATTTTTTGCTTTCACTATATCTAACCTCTTTAAATATTCAAGCACGTGTTTTCGTAAAGCTGAATAATGCTCTTCATTGAACATTTCCTGCTCGGGACACATGAACAGATAGTCTGGTTCAATACCAACTTGTCTGCATTCCCCATTTTTATATTCTAAAAAGTATCTTATTCTATTATAATATTCTGAGTCCCAAATGAATTCAGCAGTAAAGGTCTCTCCTGAATATTTCAAAGAAAGTTTCATGATTTCTTCATCCATTGTGTCTTTCCTCGTTAAGAAATGAGCTTTACCATCCTTAATTTTTAATAATTCCGAGTTTGATTCTTTTACGAATGTGCTTCCGGAAGATAAAAGTTCCGGATTAGTACTTTCAAGTATTGTATATGAATAATATGACATGTTTTTTAGTATTTAATAGTAGTGATTTTTAAAATGGGAGTTCACCATCGTCATTTTGACTTTCTTTTTCCGGTGATTGGTGCTCTTCCTGTTTATCGAAAAATTCCACATTAATATTTATATGTGTCAAACCTTGCTTCTCAGCTGTTAAGCATACATTTTTAGTCCTATATTTTACTATAATTGATAAATCCTCGATATCATCTTTTGCCTCATTTTGATTCTCATCAAAAAGTATATTCAAGTGGACTTCATTTGTATAAGATCGATCGATTTTTTGATATATTCCTACGACTTTTTCTTCAAATTTCTTGATTAAATCTTTGTCTAGTTTACTGAATGCATTTGCCTCTATCGAGAAGATGTATTCATAACCTTCTTTGATAAGTTTGGAATCTCCATTGCAGCATTCATACAGGTAGACATAATTATTGTAAACATCTTCACCAGCAATTTTAGTCTGGAATAGTTCATCAGGATAATCCTTAGAAATTCCAATGATATCTTTGAGAGCATTCTTGTTTGAAGTGATAATCATTATTCCATCATCTTTAATTTTCTTTATTTCAAAGGATGTCACCTTACGTAATTCCCTAATTAACTTCTTATTCCAAAATCCCGGAGACGCTTTCACCATTGTAAAGTATTCATATGACATATTTTTTAATTTTTAATAATATTATTTTTCAAAGCTTGCTGAATAAGCTGGCGTGTGTAGGTTCCTATTCTTAAATAGGAATCGTCAGCTTTCTTTTTGATCTGATTATAAAGGGAACTATCAACCCTTAAATTAATTCTCTTAAATTCTTTTTTGCTCATAACCTTAATTTTTAAAATCCAATTATTTTTTTCTTTCTAATAAATACGTTGATAGGATGCAAAAGAACACCAAGAAACACAAAAATTAACTAAGATTTTCAATCTGCATCCATATGTGACACAATAATAGGCAATTACGTTTTGAAATATTTTTAGATTTTTTTGATTAATATTATTTTTCATCATTCCTATTTTTAGATATTTCATCTCTTAATGGTTCAACCATCAGATGCCAGGTTTGGGCATTATTGTCCAATAGTTCCAGGATCCTACTGTTTTTGCTGATTATATAGCAGGAAATCCTTTTCTTACCCTTGCGAATGGTTTCATATCCTTTTTCATTCATCAGTTTGCCCACTGTAGGTACATTAATCCTCTTGCTGAACTGAGGAAACTCTTTAATAAGGGTGCTGACTAAATCGAGATTGGTTATATGAAAAATATCACTGTCGGTCTCAGGTGGTTGTAGAAACTCATCAAGTATTAAATCAACATCGGATTTCTGAATATAGTCCTCATACAGTTGCTTTAATAAATGCAGGTCTTCATGTTGGAATGAATATTTGAAGCCATCTGCAAATAAATGATAGGCTTCCATAAACAGGTCACTTAAGTCAATTTGAGAGAGTTTCTCTTTGTTTATGCTCTCTATCTCGATTGGCAGGACTCTACGGTTTTGTTGCTCTCGGACAACGCATAGATTATTTCCGCTACCGGCAAAAGAACACCTGCGCTTGATCGTTGAGATTCTACGATCATATTTTCTTCGGGTCGTGAGTTCCTTTGTGGAAAGTACGGTCTTGAACGTTTTGTCCATTTCATACGAGCGGCCATCCATTTCATCATCCACAATCAAGAGTGCCTGAGCCATTAAAACCTTGAAATCATCATCAAAGCTTAGCGAGTGTTCTCTCCTGTAGCATTGCAACTCCTTGGGAAGAGTATAATTTCTTAAAAATGTAGTCTTGCCAATGCCCTGCTGGATAGACAACAGTGTCAAGAAGAATTCATTGGGATATTCACCGTCAAGTGCCTGCGCAATCATGCCAACATACCACTTTTTCAAAAAGTGAATAACAATAGACTTACCAATTGTTTTGTTTCTAAGCTCAAGGCAATCAAGCCATTTTTCAAATGTACCAACTGGATGCCTGTCTTTATTTGTTTCAATAAAGTCCTGAATCGGATTAATTATAGTGATATAATGTGACTTGATGATCTCCTCAAAACGAGTTCTCGGAATCTCTTTCTCGAAGTGTTTTTTCAAATCAATGTAAATGGTGTTATTGTCAATCTCTTCAATGACCTTGCCATCAAGCGTTAAATCTTGTATGAATGAATCATATCGGACTCCTAAACCATTTAGATATTCAGCAATTGAATCTGCGGTGATCTTATCAGAAGTTATCTTTACTGGAAAGCCATATTTGGGCAACAAGCGTAGTGTTGTTTTGTAGTCACCTTTGCCTTCCAATACCTCTAATATCTGAAAATGATTGTAAGGTTTCTCCGGCTTAAAATCAGTGGAAGTTGAAAAACAAGAGAATGTCTTCTGCTCTTTGAAATAGTATCCGGAGTATTGTGCTGATGATCCACTTCTTAACAGATAGTACTTTTCATAGTCTTCCTTAGCAACCCTCCACCCATGCTTGATAAATAAATCCAAAACGTTGTATTTATCATTGAAATCATTAATTGCAGGTTCAGTGTAAACATATGATTTATCGTTCTTTGATAACTTATCACTTTTGCCCGGACTATATCTGTTAAGGCTTCTGGCTGTCTCTAACAGTAATTCACGTTCTTTTGGAGTAATAACAGGTATATCAACCTCAAGATTCTCAAGGTCAAGTTTGCCTTGCATTATCTTATTTTTGATTTTACTCGTGCAAAAGTAACCTCCTTCACCGCGGGTTTCGAGTATGACAGTCTTGTCCGAATGCAATGCGAGCTTGAGATTCTTATCAATTATGGCCTCAGGACACTTATAGATATAATGCAAGCCACCACTTGGTGTTGTCTGGATAATTAATCTGCTTAAAAGTTCTTCTGGGATAAGGTTAGAATACTCTGTTATGATAGTCTTCAGGGGGTCGTTCTTTATGTCTATATCAATGCATTCAAGATTGCCGCTTATTCTGCCGGTTATTATTCCGATTGTACCTTGATTTTGATAATGTGAGTGCCAGTAAGAGATTGGAGCAATATTCTTCTGGTACTCCCCCCAGGGTTTGAAGGGTATCTTGTTTGATGCCACTGGGATGATCGATAAGCTTAAGGCTTGGTCATCATTTTCTGTGTTACCACTTGTATTAAAGTTCCATATTAGTTCCATTTTTAGTTAGACATTTAGAATCATCATTATTTTTTTCAAGCAGCCCTTTCTTCAGATACTGCTTTACCCATGTGGCTAGTTTCACGTAGTCATTCTTGGCTTTCTCCTGAAGGAGGTCATAAAAGTCCTTTTCAAGGGGAAGATTCATTTTTACATTTTGTGTTTTTTGTACTTTTTTCATTTTGGTAAAATTTAAGTTCAAATTATTTTTTTAATGGAGGTGGTAATTTGTACCCTCCAAATTCTAAATACGCAGAAAAAAAGCATCGACATCATTTTGTGGAAAATAATTTCAAAAAAACTATTCTTTTATTATTTTTTCTAGATTTAGGTAGACAGGGAGACAGGATAAAATAGACTTTTAAACAGTTATTTGAGACAGTGACAGTGAGAATATGATATACTGATTGTGACTGTCACTGTCTTGAATATGTTTCAAAACGGGTTTTCAGCCTGTCAGCCTGTCACATTGATAGGTCAAGTTAGGGTTAACCTCTTGATAATAAGATAAAGAAAAAGAATATTAGGGTTATGGACATTGATTTATAATTAATTTGATTCACACTTATCTCTTTAAAAAGAAATCTTGGGATTATTCAATATCAAGAAATAGTTCACTAAGGCTGATATCAAATGCATCTGCCAACTCGAAAAGAGTTATAAGAGTAATGTTATGATTGTTTTCAGCTCGGATGATTGTGTTTCGATGCAGATTGTAATTGCTTAAATCCTGCTGAGTAAGATTACTGTTTAGGCGTAATTCACGCAAGAAAGTGCTTAGTTCAAGAAGTCTTTTACGATTAATATTTGAAACTGGTTTTCTGGACATATAATTATGGTTAATATCAATAAATACTTAAGCACCATATATTATATATTAGATAGTACCATAATTAACCATTAATGTCCCATTTCCGTACAAATAAATCTGTTTATGTTCTCAGAAAATCAACATTAATTAGGTTAAATGGCAAATAAAACACTAAAACAATAAAATCTTTGACAAAAATGTGGGTTAAAGGGTACCCACGCACGAATGTGTTCGTCTTAGAAATATATTGATGAAACATTTCCCGGATTTGAAAAAGGGAAGTGGATTATAAATCTCTGAAGAAATCCTTCAGAGACTTTATGTCTTTAAATGTAGCCAATACTTTTAAAAGCGTGGTCATGTGGAAGTTCTTTCCGGCTTCCAAGTTTGTATATGAAATTCTGGGAATATCATTCTTTGCGCAAAATCGCTCCAAAGACAGACCAGTAGCTTCCCTTAGCTTATAAACTTTATTGCCAATTGCACTTAGTACTTTCTGATCCTGGACTGATATTGGATTCTTTCTCTCGTAAACCATATTAAAGAGTTTAGAATCCAAAGTTAAAAAATCTTTGTAAAAGAGTTATAGTTTTTGTCATAATTATTACCATATAAATAAAAGTTGTAATTATATGGTTATATATATATGGTATTAATTATAACTTTTATTATCTTTGCTCCATGAATAAGAAATTTAAAATCTACCAGAAACACATTTGTATAAATCATGAAGGCATGGAAAATCATATGATCCTGATTTTCACAGAAGATGATAAAGTAACTGGGATAAGCATATTTGCATACCCAAAGCATTTTGAGTTTTATAATAGTGATTACCAACATTACCAAATTTGCCACAATTGAGAAGAACTGTAAGGATCGATAAATTCTTTTGTCCGGTTAAGATATATTCACTTTTATCACTTAGTGAATATTATTTGCTTTGTATACTGTATTTCAATGCATTATATAGTGATGATAATTAGGAGCAGAAAAATAATATTCACTTTTAACATATAACTTATAAAACTGAAACAATATGTCAGCCAAATTCAGTAAAAGTACTTCAGATTACTTGGAATGGAATCAAGCTATGAACCTGATAAGAAATTTGTACAATGAGGAAAACTATAAAATGTCTCTTTTAATTTCATTTGGGGCATTCTGGGGACTCAGGATCTCGGACATTCTCAGATTGAAATGGGAGCAGGTTTATAATTTGGATGAATTTGCTTTGGTTGAAAAGAAGACTGGAAAGATAAGAGAGATCAAGATAAACTCACAACTAAAACGTCATATTGCTGATTGTTATCAGAATATTAATCCCTGTACATTGGATGAATTCATATTTACGAGTCAAAAAGGTACTGTATTCTCTATTCAACGAATTAATGTTATTTTAAAAGACATGAAAATCAGATACAATCTGAAAATCAAGAATTTCAGTAGTCACAGCCTGAGAAAATGCTTCGGTCGGGAAATTTTTAATCGATCTGGCGAAAATGCTGAATTAGCCATTGTGAAATTAAGTCAACTATTTAATCATAGTTCAACATCAATCACAAGGAGATATCTTGGAATTAGCCAAAAAGAACTTCTTGAGACTTATGATGTATTGACCTTTTAATACATAGCCTATCAAGCAAAAAGTTGAACATAACAGAGATTAGTACAAACTATTAAACATTAGCCAATAATTAAATCAAAAAAGATTTGTAATGAACCTAAGGTAACAATTCAATAATGTACATAGTAATCATGTGTATCCACCCCTACTGGGGATACCAGCCCTCCCTGGGTCATCGATACTTGTGGGTGCTGCATAAATGAAATCACGGTACATTCTTAAACGTGAGAAATGAGAGATGTTGAAAAAAAAATTCAAAAAAAATTAATTTTTATCAAATTGAAATAACTGAAAAAAATTTTGTAAAAAAATTTTGTAGTGAAAAAAAACGATAATATATGATTGTATCTTTAGGTTTTAACAAGCACAATGCCTAAGAATAAGAACGCCTATCTAAGGTATCTGATTATTCATTCCCAATTGAAGAGGAATAAGTACAAGCAAGGATATCCCAAAAAGGAAGACCTGCTCTGGGTTCTTAATGATCAAGGTTATGATGTTTCTGGTTCAACACTTGAAAAGGATCTAAACTTCCTTAAAAATGAGAGTGGAGCACCTCTTGAGTACAACAGGTATCAGAAATGTTATCGTTATACAGAGGACTGGGAGTTTGAGATACCTCTTTCTCCTGAAGATGTAAGAATCTTGCATATGCTTATTCACAAACTGGAGATTTTCGGTGATGCTCAGGAATTCAAAATGGTGAAAGATTCTATTGACAGGCTGAGTGATCATTTTAACTTGATGCAACAACACCCCGATGACAAAATTGACAAGTATATCCTCTTTGAGTACACAAAAGGATTTGCAGGGAAACATCTTCTTTCTCCAATTTATGATGCAATTTTGAGAAAAAGGTGATAAAATTTACATACTGCAGGTTTGAATCTGACGATAACATTATGGAGCTTAGGATTGATTATGGTCTTCATAACGACCCGGGTGTGTCATCAAAGATTGCAGAAGAAAAGTTCTTTCACAACTGATATATACACTCCTTTGAAAGACGCACAACGAATGACTAACAACAAACGGAATAATAAAAAAAATCCATGAATCCTGCGCCCTGCGTCCTAAGTCCTGTGACTAATTTAGTATTAACCTTTAAAATTGATTAAAACATGAGTAAAAAAAAGTACATTGATTTCAACTGGAAGTTCCTTCCAGATCTTGAAAACAGGAAGACCCCCGACTCGAGGAAAATTGACTGTGATGACCCATTCCAGCTTTTAAAATGGAAGAACGATGTGAGACTGTTTTTCCTCAATTGGAGGAATGTCTGGTACACCTACAAGTATTTACTGAAATACTTTCCCTTTCTGGGATTGCTAGTCTGGGTTCTAAGCGGGAGCTGGATAACTGGCCTGGCTGCGCTTGCATGTTATATTCCGTTAAGGATATTTATAGACAAGAAAATAAGCTTTCTTAATCAGCTCGAGATACTGATGCCTGGGTTGATTGACCCACAACTGACACCTCTTTTTGGGAATCTAATACCTTTTGCCTATGATAAGCAATGAGGCCAGATTCCTTTTTTCGATTGTAACAAGATCGAAGTTCTTTCGTATACCCCGGAAGTCAGAAATCGAAAGTTGGAAGTTTTGTGTCATGAACATGACGCCTGTTGCCTCAACAAAATTATTATTAACCTTTAAAATTATATGATTATGGTAGATTACATTCCTGCGGCACACAATATACAGAGACATGGCTCTGGATGGTCTGCAATAAATGCGGTTACCGCATATGTTTATCCTGCCTCGGACGGCATGAAGGTCCTCATGGGAACCACGGAAAAAAATGCAGCCAGTGCACTTACGGCTATCTTGATGGACCGAAGAGGCTTAAATAAATCAGATTAATTCATAATACAGAAAATTATGCAGAAAATTTTAAACAGAATATTCATAAAACATAAAAGGTACGGGATGAAGATTCAGTATTTGCACTTTTTTGAGCTCTGGATACTTAAAATGTTGGGAAATAAAACTTTCAAAATTGACAGTTCACATATTTGTACCTCTGACAATGTCATCTCAGTTGGTAAAGAATTCCAGTACAGAGAAGGGAGCATGCTTGAACAGGTGATCATTGAAGATATTAGTTTTAAGGATTTCTTCATTAATGTAAAGGTATTTTTCTTTGAACAGGACCGGCGAGTAATCTGCACACATTTAATGACACCACGCGGCTATTCAGACATGGCGCATTTTGGACAAGAATCATTACGATATTGAAGAATGGCGAAGGGAACATAATTGTCCGGTCGATCAGACCATGCTGGATAGCATTCCGGTTATATATCTTTAGTAAAACATGAGAGTAACAAAGTAGAAATAAATCAATAATGCAATCATTACAACTTCATCCGCTATTTACAATGTATGATCTCAAAGAAGAAGACATTAATTCTCTTGCTCATTTGTACGAAACGGGGATTGAAATTAAAAGACCTTATTATAATGATGGTTTTAGACATATTGAGTTGGAAGTGTGCTTTAAAAATGATCATAATAATTCAATCAAACTCTTTGACAGGATTTTCATAAAGCATGGACTTATAACATCTTGCGGGCTTACACGACGTTTTGTATTTGTAGAGGAGTCAGGTTACTATGCATTTACAAATGACCTTTCATGCCTAATGTTGCTGGGGTATTATTCGTATGAGCATCAAATACATCGTGCAAGTAAGGATAAAGGTCGTTTATTTTAACCAGTATCCTGTATAATATGTTTTGATCAATATTCTGCACCATTAGCACTGATAATTTAAATATCTGTATTAATGTATGCTCTCAAAATTTGTTATAGAAAGGCATAATTCCTTGCACAAGAAATTAGAAAATGAAAGAAGTAATTATTGCATGTACCTATGTGCCATTATCGACCTTCATACCCGATATGTTGTAAACTGGGGGATAAGCAACACCATGTCTACTAACTGGTGCTGCGATCTTGTTGAAGAAGCTCTCAAGGTCAATGGTAAACCAGAGATAATCAACTCCGATCAGGGCAGCCAGTTTACTAGCCAGGAGTATACCGAGATGCTGTCAGATAACGAAATACAGATCAGTATGGATGGCAAAGGCCGGGCCATTGATAATATTTTCATTGAACGCTTATGGAAGAGCGTTAAGTACGAATGCATCTATCTGCATGCTTTTGAGGATGGCGTTCTTCTTTACGAGGGTCTTAATAATTACTTTACCTTTTATAACACAGAGCGTCTTCATCAGTCACTTGATTATGAAACACCGGAATCCCTTTACAAAAAGGCAGCCTGAGTTATTAACAAATTAACACTTTTCAACAAAAAAAAAAGAAGCAAAAAAGAAAAATTTTACATCATTATTATAAATGAAAAACAAACTTAACTTTGATTAAATCCTGCCCTGGAAATGGGGTACATTATAAAGAACTAAAAAAATAAACAATTAATAATCAGTGGGTTTTAAGTGCCCACCAATGTAATATTTAATAAAATGAGAAAAAATTTTATTAAAATACGGTTCCTGACAATCATTGTTTTATCCTCACAAGTAAATGCGCAACCTTCAAAGCCGATAATTAATCCTGACATTCCAACAATACCAGTTGGATTAGATGCTTATCGGATGTGGGACAAATGGCCTCAACAAAGGATAGGAGAGCGTGCTTATATGAGAAGTACGTACGATCGTAGTGGTGGTAATGAGGGAGCAGATGCCAGCCATTTTCTCTTTGTCAATGAGGAAACTTATAATGTTACTCTTGATGTAAAGGGCAAAGGGGTTTTTTACTTCTTCCGGGCAAACCATTGGCATGGTAGCCCCTGGCATTTTGTCATTGACGGGAAAGACAATATTGTTAAGGAGAATGGAACCAACGATCCGGTAAATGCAAGAAAAATATTTACTAATACCGAATTTATCCCTTCTGCTGCTTTCCCTGAACCACTTAACTTTACATGGGCGATTACCAAAGGTGCCGACCTGATATGGACTCCAATGCCTTTCAGAGAATCGATGAGAATTGCTTATTCCCGTACTACATATGGTACAGGATATTACATTTATCATTTGTTTGCCGATGAAAGTAATCTCTCTCAACCACTACATACATGGGACGCTAGTCAGGTACCTGATCAGGATGTGCTTGATCTGCTTAGTCGTGCAGGGACTGATATAGCGCCAAAGAATATTAAAAAGGTAAGCGGGAAAATAAACCTGAACAAAGAAACAATAGTGCTATCTGACATAAAAGCGTCTTCTTCAGTTGTTAGAGCATTAAAATTGACATTACCTATGGATAAAGCTCTTGATCTGGAGAATTTGCATTTACGTGTCACCTGGGATGATGCCGGAGTTCCTTCTATTGATGCCCCACTCTGTCTGTTTTTTGGAGCGGGGACATTTTATAACAGGGATCAAAAGGAATATCTGGTGAAGGGATTCCCAGTGAATATCAGGTACGATTATCCGAACAAGAAGGTAGAACTTGGATGTTATTTCCCAATGCCTTTCTTCAGGTCAGCAAAGTTTGAACTGGCGGGTATAAAGCCTGATACTGCAGAGATAAATTATGAAGTACGTTACGAACCATTGAGGACAGCCGCTAATTATAGCAGCTATTTCCATGCTACTTATAAGGATATACCAAAACCTGAACCTGGAAAAGATATGATATATCTTGATACAGAAGGGGCAGAAGGACAGAAAGATTGGTCAGGTAGTTTTGTCGGGATTTCATTTACCTTTTCCCACAATGGTGTCTTAGGTACTTTGGAAGGAGATCCGAGATTCTTTTTTGACGATAGCCAGACACCGCAGGGTCAGGGAACAGGAACAGAAGAATGGGGTGGTGGAGGTGATTATTGGGGAGGAGAAAACATGACACTTCCCTTTGCCGGGCATCCTTGTGGGGCTCGTAATGTAAAAGTGTCCAAGGATGAAAAGGATCTAATAGAGTCGGCTTATCGTTTTCTTCTTGCAGATATGATGCCTTTTGGACATCATGCTTTGATTAAATTTGAGCATGGGGGAGAAAATTTATCGACGGAACATTATGAAGCAGTTACATACTGGTATGGTTTACCTGCTCCTTCGTTAATCAAAACTGATGAAGTAGATGTTGGTAATCTTGTAAGCGAAAAGGAACATTCATATAACTCTCCGGCTGCATCCGAGGTTCAATCTGTAACCTCACGTTATGAGTGGGGTATTGATGTCTTTCCTAACAGGAACATTGAAGCAATACCTGGCTTCACGGAGCTGATGGGGAAAGAAATTTATCCTGCGCAGACGGAAGATGGACGTAATACCCGTGGAATATCAGAATTCAAAGTAAAACTTGATCCGGTAAATAAAGGAGCAATGTTCTGCCGTACTTTAGATTATAGTTTTCCAAATCAGACAGCTGTAGTATATATAGCTGATGGAAGTTCAGGACAAACTCCTGATAAGGCAAATTGGGATTCAGTCGGTGTCTGGTACTTGGCAGGATCTAATATCTGTCTCTATTCAAATCCACGGGGCGAGTTAGATTGGCGCCAGATGAATTTGCAGATATCGAACCGCCGTCTCCGGGATGATGAATTCTTAGTGCCTGCAAAATTGACGGAAACCCGGTCAGCTATATGGGTCAGAGTTAAGTTTGTTCCTAATACTCAGGAACTATTTCCAGGTGTAGCTTTTCCAAGAAGTTCTTGGAGTGAACTCAGATATCGCGTTTATAGTTATGTCATTCCAAGGTTTTCTCTAAAATAACATACTTAATATTGCACATTTAAAAGCTAAGAAGGAAAATGATGCTGAATAAAGAAAGAATATTGCTGGCAAATATCAAGGCTCAATCATCATCAGTCAGAGCAATTAAGCTGACAATTCCTTTGGACAAAGCACTTGATCTGGAGCAGTTACGTTTAGTGGTCACATGGGATGATGCAGCATATCCTTCTATTGATGCCCTGCTATGCTTTTTTTTTGGAGCAGGGACATTTCACAACCGTGATAAGAAGGAATATCTGGTAAAATCGTTCCCGGACAATATCTGGTTTGATTACCTAAACAGGAAGGTAGAACTAGGTTGCTATTTTCCAATGCCTTTCTTCAAGTCAGTCAGATTTGAACTGGCAGGAACAAAACTCGATATTTCGGAGATAAGTTATGAGATTCGTTTCGAACCACTGAAGTCTCCTGCTAAATATAACAGCTATTTCCATACTATTTATAAGGATATTCCAACACCTGAACCCAGGAAGGATATGGTATTTCTGGATACAGAAGAAAAAGAAGGACAGAAAGAATGGTCGGGCAGTTTGGTGGGGACCTCTTTTATCTTTTCCCACGATGGTATCTTAACCACATTGGAAGTGGACCCTAGGTTCTTTTTTGATGATAGTAAATTACCGCAGGCTTATGGAATAGGAACAGAAGAATGGGGTGGCGATGGTAACTATTGGGAAGAGGAGAGAATATGACATTGCCTCTTGCAGGTCATCCCTGTGTAGCGGGTCGTGACAAAAGTCAGTCAAAGGGTAAAATGGATCTTATTGAATCAGCTTATCGGTTTCTGCTTGCTGATTTGATGCCCTTTGGTCGCCATGCTGTTATAACTTTTGAACACGGAGTTGCAAATTTATCGATGGAACATTATGAGACAGTTAAATACTGGTATGGTTTACCTGCTCCGTCGTTGATTAAAACGGATGAGATAGATGTCGGTAATCTTGTAAGTGAAAAGGATCACAATTATATTTCTCCTGGCTCTTCATCTGTTGAATCCATATCCTCCAGTTATGAGTTGAGTGTAGATGTTTTTCCTGACAATAAAAGGTATTTAGACGTCATTCTAGGATATAAAGATTTGTCCGGGAAAGAGATTTATCATTCACATATTGAAGATGGACAGTATACCCGCGGGATATCCGAATTTACAATAAAACTTAAACCGGATAACAAAGGAGTTATGCTTCGGCAGACACTGGATTATAGTTTTCCAAATCAGACAGCAGAAGTATTTATAGCAGATATTGATTCAGGACAAAAAGATGATAGTACAAAATGGGTATCTGTCGGTATTTGGTATCTGGCTGGTTCCAACACAAGTCTATGGCAGAATTTTGAAGGAGAGTTAGCGCCCAGGAAATTAGACATACGAACATCAAATCGTCTTTTCAGGGAGGACGAATTTCTTATTCCTGCCGAATTAACGAAAAACAGTTCAGCAATAAAGGTTAAAATAAAGTTCATCCCTGATAGTCAGCAACACTTACTTAGCACTCCTTTCCCAAAAGAGAGCGCATGTAGCGAACTTAAATATCAGGTTTATTGCTATCAAATCCCTGCATTTCCTTCTGTAAAATGATTTATTATAAGGTAAACTATCAGGAAGATAATGGCATAATTTTATACACATTTCTGTAATGTTCGGGTTAAATTTGGTATTGTTTATTACTATAAAGAAAAATATGTGAAAATGGACAGATTTAAAATTGACTTCTGGGTTTGTAATTTGCGGCGGCATTTATTACTTTTTCCAATTAGTTTGATTGGCCTATCTGCTTCATGGCAGCAAAATAATTCTGAAAAAATATTGATCCCTATTATTGATGGGGAATGGTGGAAAGTTGCTGGCAACCCTGATTTGGGATCGTATACAACTGAAAAACAGCAACCTGTAGACTTTGCCTTATGGCAGGCTGAGGACGGAACATGGCAAATATGGTCGTGCATTCGTGGAACTAATTGTGGAGGGAAAACCAGATTATTTTATCGTTGGCAGGGAACGAAAATCACAGATACAAATTGGCATCCAATGGGTATTGCTATGGAAGCAGATACCAGTTTTGGGGAGACTTTGGGTGGTTTACAGGCTCCTTTTGTGATGAAGATTAGAAATGAATATCATATGTTCTATGGCGATTGGGAGAACATTTGCATGGCAAAAGGAGTGGATGGAAAGACCTTCGCACGTCAATTACAATCAAATGGGAAATCGGGAATGTTCACAGAAGGTCCCGGAAACAATACAAGGGATGTAAATGTAATTCGTGTTGGGGCGCTTTACATTGCATATTATACTGCATATCCTAACAAGCAGGGAGCTGACTATGTCCGTACTTCAAAAGACTTCAAAACCTGGAGTACCTCGAAGATCGTTGCCTTTGGTGGCTCAGCAGGTTCAGGATCTGGATCTGCCGAATGTCCGTACGTTTATTTTCACAAGCCAACAGGCTATTATTACCTGTTCCGCACTCAGCGCTATGGTGCAAATGCACAGACAAGTGTGTACCGGTCAAAAGATCCTTTAGATTTTGGTGTGAATGATGATCGTTATTTGGTAACGGTACTGCCTGTGGCTGCACCGGAGATTGTTGATTATCAAGGTCAGATTTATATCGCAGCCTTATTACCAAGTCTTAAAGGGATCCAGATTGCAAAAATCAAGTTTGTTCACAAACTCTAAGCTGGTATAATGCAATATAATGTATTTAATTTGTGCTATCTAAGTGCTTCAGAAATAATTGTTTTAGGATAATTAGTCGATCCTTAAAATGTACTTAAAGTATTGATTATTAACAATTAGTGTTAATAAATATGGTTGATAATCTGCAAGGTAATGAGTACATTCGTTAAAAACTTTGCAAAATGAAAGGAAAATTTATTAAGCACCCACAGTTGAATGTTTTTCAAACTCCCCTTGTAAGTGTAATCAATATGGATCATGAGTTGGTATTATTGGCTCAGCGAATAGACTAGAAATCAGTTGACAAGGAGTTTTCAATCTATTATCCTTACATGGGGAGACGAGCAGTTCCGGTACGGAAGATGGTCGGGAGCATGATACTGAAACAGATGTATAATCTTGGAGATGAGACTTTTGTAGACAGGTGGATTGAAAACCCCTACTGGCAATACTTTTGTGGTAAGACCTTTTTCCAGTATGAAAAACCATTTGATCCGAGCGAGTTTGTACATTTTCGCAGACGTATCGGAGAAGTTGGAGCACAGAAAATATTAAAACTAAGTATAAGCCTGTTTGATTCTAAGGAAGTTCATGAGAAAGAAGTGCTTATAGATACAACAATACAGGAAAAGAACATTACATTCCCGACCGATTCTAAGCTTCATAAGAAAATAATAGTGTCTTGCCTTATACATCTATGATTTAAGCCAGAGTTTAATTGACCTTGCCGTAGAAATTCACGACAAGCAGATTAATATCTTTCTTTCAAAAGGTCGTAAAGAGCAAGAAGAAATACAAAAAAGCAATGGCAAATCCCTGAATGAAAAAGTGATTCAGTTCGTTGACATTGGAACTGCCCTGATTAAGGCTAAAATGGAAGAACTTGACCCTTTTACCACTTTAGAGACCGTTATGCCTTGGAATAAGATAGTCGAATCTGTTAAAGAAGCGAAAAAACTTACAAGACCTGCTAATTATGATTATTTGGACTTACTTGATAGTAGATATAATCAACTCCGAAAATATACTCCCTCCCTGGTCAAGCACCTTGAATTTAGTTCCACAAATAGATCTTTAGAGCCTTTGATCGAAGCCTTACAGGTTCTTAACCAAATGAATGAAACAAGCAAAAGGAGAATACCGGATAACGCGCCATTGGATTTTATATCCAGTCGGTGGGATAGATATGTTTTCGAACCTGCAGGCATGATCAACCGACATTATTATGAAATGGCAGCCCTGACAGAGTTGAAAAACAGAATACGGTCAGGCGACATAGCTGTTAAGGGCAGCCGTAATTATAAGAATTTCGAAGAATACCTTGTAACGAAAAGTGAATGGGATAACAAGAAAACTACATCATCCACGCTAGCGGTCAGCTTATCTTTCGAAGAATATCTTGAACCTGCAATAGTTTTCCGGACATTTAATTAAGCTACTAATTGATTTATTAATATTTCTTTTTTATTCTTTATTGATGTTTTTATCGTTGTATGGATCCTGTTTACATTGTACCATGCTTCAATGTATTCGAATACAGATAATTCAGCTTCTTTAAATGTCTTATAACTATTTTG